>Ga0136614_10002805_pt1 | contig 10981 bp, 5 predicted proteins | sample AntDrymUQ2792106_2_FD_106643 | JGI IMG/M metagenome (GOLD analysis project Ga0136614, IMG submission 106643) | Polar desert sand microbial communities from Dry Valleys, Antarctica - metaG UQ279 (21.06) | ecosystem: Environmental > Terrestrial > Soil > Desert | place: Antarctica: Dry Valley... | reverse complement strand
AATGATACAAACACCGACCGACCGAATTTTAGCGGTAATTTAAACGACATTCGCGTTAGAAATCCGGGCGAGCCGTTAAATTCCGCTTTGGTAAATGCTTTTACAGTGCCGCCGATCGGGACCGTAGGCGGAAATTTGCCGCGTAACGCGGGAATCGGACCCGGACAATTTATATTTGATTTAACCGTTAGCCGTCGCTTTGAATTTGGTGAACGAGTTCGTCTGCGTCCTTCAATCGAGTTTGGAAACATCTTGAACAAAACCGTCTTTAGTTTCGGCTCTGAATTTTTGAATGTTGATGACGCGCAGTTATTCGTGCCGACGAGAACCAATCGTCAACGTCAGATCAGGCTTGGAATCAGGCTGGATTTTTAAGATAAAATTGGAAAGCTAAGTTTCAGGCAAGATTGTTTTTACGAAATATCATCGTTACAGAAAAACCACAGCTTGTCGCAAGAGGTTCAGATTTTACCATAAAAAATTAATGACTTAAGGCAAGCATTTATGATAATTTTAAATGGTTGAACAATGTTTGTTCCGCTCTAGTTATATGAATCAAGTTTTAGAACAATACGCCGCCCCTTTTACGGAAGTTTCCATCGAATCGGTTTTGCTCGATGCGGACCTCTTTATTAAATACCGCTCGCCGGAAAAAGCGTTTTCTCTGCTCCGTGAATCAATGGAGCGCAGCCCGCGCTCGATTGCTCTGCGCGAGAAGATGCGCGAGATTTGCATCTCGCAGAAAATTTTGGATGAAGCCGCCAAACAATGTCTGGCGCTAGTCGGTCTTTACATCGGGCGCGAAGATTTTGATGTGGCATACGACCGGCTGCAGGAAGCGAAGCTGCTGGACCCGCGCATTTCCGTCGCGCCCGGTCTGGAAGCGATTCGACGCGCCCGCCGTCCTGACTTTGCCGTAGCGCGTGAGAAATCGCCGCAGAAGGTTCGCACCGACGTAACTTTCGCGGGCGATCTGGCGTTTGTCAGTATTTTCGATGCCGTACAGGTGATTGAAAATTCGCGGATGACCGGTTTGCTGATTATCAAATCCAATTTACATCTGGCGACCGTATCGTTTAACGAAGGTAAAATTGTGGATTCCGAAGCGAACGGATACAACGGCACCAAGGCGTTTCGGGAAATTATCGAAATTAACAGCGGCACGTTTGAATTTAACACTACGGAAACGGAATTTACCGTCGTCATCAATGTTGTGAGCAACACGAATTTCCTGCTTGACGTGCTGACCGAACTCGACAACGAACGCGCTGAAAAAGACGGATTGCGAACCTCAAACGAAGAAGATTTTTAAAGTAAAAAGTAAAAGGTAAAAAGTAAAAAGTGAAGAGTCGTCTTTGGGGAACATTCCAGTTTTTCAGCGGACGGCTTTTTCGCTTTTCATCTTTTACTTTTTACCTTTTACCTTTTTTGTTTGACTTAAATCGGTGAAAACAACAAAATATAGTGTTACTTCTCTCCGGCAGACACTATACAATGTTCAAACTCCAGCGTCTCGAAATTACAGGTTTTAAGTCTTTCGCCGATTACACCGAGATTGTCTTTACGGGCAGCGGCATTACGGCGGTCGTCGGTCCGAACGGCTGCGGAAAATCAAACGTCAGCGACTCGATTGCGTGGGTCTTAGGCGAGCAGAAAGCCAAATCTTTGCGCGGCGAAGACATGAAGGATGTCGTCTTTCAAGGCACGAGCCGTCGCAAAGCGTCGGGAATGGCGGAAGTCGTGCTTCATCTCGTTCGCGACGAAGAATCGTTTTTCGCCGATGAAGAGTCGGAACTCGAAGGCATTGACGAGACATTGAGCAATCTTGACGAGAAAGCGGTTGACATTGAAGAAATCGAAGGACAGCAAGCCGAGTTCGGTTCACAGCAATCATCAATCGAAACGAACGGAAACGGTTTTCACGCCGAGGAATTCGAAGTAGAAAAGGCGCAAGTTGCGCAAGTCGGCGCGGTTCAGACAATCGAAAGGAAAATCAAAACCAAGCGGCATTGGAAGCCGAGGAGTTTTGCGCTCGATTTTGCGCCGGGCGAAGCCGTGTCCGTCACGCGCCGACTGTATCTTTCGGGTGAAAGCGAATATCTTTTGAACGACAGAACCTGCCGCCTGCGCGACATTCAGGATTTGTTCGCCGGCACCGGTTTATCCGGCGCTCATTACGCGTTGATCGAACAGGGACGCATCGGGCAGATACTTTCAGCGAAACCGTCCGACAGAAGAAATTTAATCGAAGAAGCCGCTGGAATTTCCAAGTTTCGCACGCGCCAACGCGCCGCCGAAGCGCGGCTCGAATCAGCCAAAACGAATTTAAGCCGCATTACAGACATTGTTTCGGAAATCGAAAAACAGGCAAATGCGTTGCGCCGACAAGCGTCGAAAACGCGCCGTTATAAAACTTTGCGCGAGGAATTTCGGCAGACTTTGCGGCAGACTTTTTCCGCTGAAGGCAGGCATCTGTCGGCATTAGTCGGCGAGTTGGAAGGGAAATTTATTGAGGCGGAAAAAACGGAACGCGGCGTTTTTTGGGAAGTCGCCGAAAAAGACGATGCCTTCCGCGAAGCAACCCATAAGGCGCGGGAAGCTGAAGAAACGCTGGCGGCGGTTCGCGCCAGGCATTCGGAAAACGCTCTTGAGCGAGACAGAAACCTGCGCGAAAAACAATACAAAGTCGAGCAAGTCGAAAATCTCAATCAGCGCGTCACAGCTTTGAAAGGCGAAATCTCCGCCGTCGAAGAACGCTTAAAACTCGTCAAATCGGAAATCAAACGGCTTGAACAAGACGAAAGTCGAGAACGCGCCGCCGCCGAAAAAGCGGAACTCAATTTGCGCCAAGCCGAAAGCGTTTATTACGCGAAATTAAAAGAACTCAACCAGGTTGAAATCGAACTTGAAGCCGAACGCGCCCAGGTTTTGCAGCATACGGCGGCGTTCGAGCGTCTGACGGAAATCGCGCGGCAATTGGAGAACACGATTGAAAGATTAAAAGAGCGTGCCGAAGGCTTGCAGCGCGAAGGCGAACGCGCCGAAACCGCTTTCGCCGAACACAAAAAGGAAACTCGAAAACTCGAAAAAACTCTGGAGCAAGAGCGCGGGAAATTGGAAAGGCTGCACGCGGAAAAACAGGAGCTTTTCGATGAATCGAGCCGCGCGCGAAACGATTTGCAAACGAAGGAAAGCTCGTTTGCCGGATTGCGCGAAGAATTTTCCCGCAAGCGAAATCGCCTGGAAACTCTTCAGGAACTCGAAGAGCGAAAAACGATTTACGCGCCGACGGTGCAGAAACTGTTCGCCGAACAAAAGCGCATCGGCGTAAAATTCGTGGGAACTCTGGCGGATAAGTTAGATGTTGACGAGCAGGCGGAACGAGCGGTTGAAAATCTTTTTGGAAATTATTTGCAGACGGTTTTGGTGGAAACCGAAACCGAAGCCCGGAAAACAATCGAATTTATCAACGCTAATAATCTGGGAAGAGTTTCGGTTTTAGTTCAAACCCCGAAATCGAAAACAAAAATCTCAAATCTCAAATCTCAAATCTCAAATCTCATCGGCGCCGCAGATGGATTCGCCAATCTGCTTTCTGAAATTTTTCCGCGCGAGATGGCAGCGCGGTTAGTTGAGAATTTTGAACGGGCAAAAGCCAAAGATGGGGAAATTCTGGTCAGCACGGGCGGCGATTTTAATGTCGGCGGAAAACTTTTTGTCGGCGGAAAGGGAAACTCTAACGAAAAGAATACATCGCTGCTGGCGTTCAAGCGCGAGTTGCGCGAACTCGGCGGCGCGACCGAAAAATTAGAAAAAGAAATTGGGAAAGCAGAAAGCGAAACGGTGAAAGCGCGCGCGATTTTAGCCGACCGTGAAAACAAGCTGGTTGATCTACAGTCGTTCATCGTCAAAGTCGAACGCGAATTATTCTCGCAGGAAATCCAAGCGAAAGCGCTTGCGCAGGAAACCGAACGCGCCGAGCGGCACCAGCGGATTGTCGGCGAAGAATTAAAACAAATCGAAACGGAACTTACGCAAATTGAAGCAAAACGGAAGGAAGCCGCATCGAACGCGGCAAAGGCGGAAAAAGCCAGAAGCGCGGCTTCGGTAAATTTAACGAAAATCTCGCAGAAATTAACCGAAGCGCGCGAAAAATTAAATGCGGAAAACACCGTGCTCAATGAAAAGCGAACCTCGGCGGCGACTTCTGGCGAACGGCGGCGGTCAGCGCAAACTGCCGTCAGACGCATCGAAAACGAGCAGGCGGAACTCGAATCACGGCGGGCGCAGCAAAACCTGGAAATTTCGGAAACGGAAAACAAAGCGCGCGATTTGAAAAAAACAACCGCCGAAATCCAGCGGAAAATCGCATCCGCCGAAACCGAACAGACGGGCGAGCAAAACGAACTAACGGAGACGGCGGCGCATCTCAAACTGGCGCGTGAAACGGCTGACGCGATGGCGAAGGAACTCGCCGATTTGAACAAAAAATCCGCCGAAGCCAGAAACGAACGCGCGGCAATTGAAATCAGGCAAACCGAAGCCGTCACGCGGTTGAAAAACTTGAACGAGAAAAGTCTTCACGAATTAAATTTGCCTTTAATTGAGTTGGTCGAAAGCGAGCCGGTCGCAGCGAATTACGATTTGGACGCGGCGCGGGCTGCGGTTGATGATTTGCGCGACAAAATCGAAAATTTTGGCGCGATAAATATGCTCGCGCTCGAAGAATTGTCGGAAACCGAAGAACGGCTAACGTTTTTGACCACGCAGCGACAAGACATTGTGGACGGCATCGCGGCGACGGAAGCGGCGTTAAAAGAAATTAAACAACGTTCGCGCGACCGATTCCGCGAAGCGTTCGAGGCGATTAATCGCAACTTTATCGAATTTTTCCAGGAACTTTTCGGCGGCGGTCGCGGTGAGATGACTCTGCTCGAAGCCGAAGATGTTTTGGAAGCGGGAATTGAAATCGTTGCGCAGCCGCCCGGCAAACGTCTGCAAAGCATGTTGCTTTTATCCGGCGGCGAAAAGGCGATGACGGCGATTGCGCTGGTGATGGCGATTTTTCAATATCGTCCCGCGCCGTTCTGTTTATTGGACGAAGTTGACGCGCCGCTTGACGACGCGAATGTCGGACGCTTTGTAAATAAAATCGCTGTCATGTCGGAGAAAACGCAGTTTATCGTCATCACGCATAATAAGCGAACAATGGAAGCGGCAAAAGCTCTCTACGGCGTAACAATGCAGGAGGCTGGAATTTCAAAGGTTGTTTCGGTAAGATTCGAGTAAGAAAATCGGTTCGGTATTATTAGATAATTTAACGGCGCGCGTGTTTTACAAACTCAATGCCCGAAACTATCATCAAATTTCCTGTAACCGCGCTCCGTCGTGCGGAAAAGTGCTTGAGGAAACATATATAAAAATGTTCAAGAAAAAATTTAACAGAAGTTTGCTGGTCGGTTTAAGCCTGATTTTGGCATTGACCTTTTCCGCGTCGGCGCAGACAAAACGCAAGACAACCAAGCGGAAAACGGCGCAAACGCCAACCGTCATAGCCGAAAACGATTCGCCCGTAAACAAAAAAAATTCGCGACCCGAAACTGAAAATCAAACGAACTCAATCGAAAAAACCGAAGATAAAGTAAAAACCAACGCGCGTCCGGTTTCAGCCGCCGAAACCAAGCCCGTTTATTTTTATGAATTTTTAAAATCGGATTTCTTAATTTCAAAAATCAACATCGAACACGACGAAAACGGGAAAGGCAAAATCACGTTTCAAAAAAAGGATTTTCCCGAACTGATAACCGACCCGCTTCAGCTTTCCGCAGCGACTTTAGAACGCCTAAAAGCGACGTGGCAAGCCTTGAATTTTCTCGATTCGACCGAAAACTATCAAACCGAGAGAGATTTTTCGAATCTCGGCACGATGAAGTTTTCGATGAAAAAAGACAATCGAACGCGCGAGGCGACGTTTAATTGGACGGATAATAAAGACGCGAAAAACCTTGCCGACGAATACCGCCGCATCGGACAGCAGTATATCTGGATTTTTGATATAAATGTGGCGCGTGAAAATCAGCCGCTCGACGCGCCGCGTCTTTTAGACGCGCTCGATTCATTGATTCGCCGAAACGAAATCTCTGACGCTGCTCAAATGATTCCGTTCCTCAAAGAACTTTCGGAGGACGAGCGGCTTCCGCTGATTGCGCGGAACCGCGCGACTAAGCTGATTGAACGAATCGAAAAATCTGAAAATAAAAAAGAAAAGTAAAAAACTAAAACCCGCTTGATTATACCAACGCCATTCGCCGCGCTTTTAAAAGCGGCGATTTCAGGATTCGCGCCGGGCATAAACACTAATTTCCGACAGAACAATTATTTTGGATCGTCAAAAATACCGAGCGAATTAATCTCTTTCGTCTCGGAAATGAGTTTGCCTTCTCGATTAAGCACCGCAAACAAAATTTGCCCGTCTATGATCAGATAAAAAGCGATTGCGCCGTAAAGACCTGTCAGGAATATATACCAGAGAATAGTTTTAATCGCTTCGTCTTTCACCTTTTTTGAAGCCGGATCCAATCCTGATTTTTCAGCATTTTTATTCGCGTAACTCGGCTGTTTTGATGAAAAGCCGTCGGACGCGGGAACGGGTGAAACCGCAATGTTAATGTCGGTTTTGGTTGAGGAAATTTGTTCCGGCGTCGTCGAGTATAAAGCCGAAACGGAGCTGATTAAACTGAACAGGGAAACAAACGCCAGGTAAAAGAAATACACGCCAATTAATTTAACAATTAACCAGATAACTTCGCGTTTGTTCATAATTTATTCCTAAGAATAAAATGAAAAGGCGAAAAAACAGATTGGTTAAATTCAACCGGTTTTTTCGCCTTTTCATTTTTAGATTTGTCGTTTTTCACTTTTCTAAGCGCCCGCCGGTGCGAGTTTTTCCGCGACTTCCGGTTTGCTCGCCGCCGAAATATCGTCCGCGTCTTCTTTGATAAGGGCGTCGTCCACGAGCTTTCGCTGTTCGAGTTCGTGAATCGCATAACTGCCGGTCGCAGGACTTGCCGAAGCCGCCCTGCCGACGTAACGCAGGCTCAAATCGCCTTTGATTTCCCGCAGTCGCGGCTCGACGAAAAACCAGCCGCCCATGTTTTGCGGTTCTTCCTGCGTCCAGAAAACTTGCGTCGCGTTCGGGTAAGAGGCAAATATTTCTTTTAATCGTTCGGCGGGGAACGGATAAAATTGTTCGAGCCGCACGATTGCGACCTTTAAATCTCGCGCGTTTTCACGCGCTGTATTTAAATCGTAAAAGACTTTGCCAGAACACAAAACGACGCGCTTGACTTCCGCTTTGTTTGTAACTGAAAGGTCGTCAATCACTGGTTGAAAACCGCCTCCAATCAAATCCTCGACGCTCGAACTTGCCGCCGGAAGTCGTAATAAGCTCTTTGGAGTCATCACGACGAGCGGACGCACGATTTCCTGTTTCGCTTGGCGGCGAAGCAGATGAAAATACTGCGCCGGAGTCGTTGGGTAACAAACCTGCAAATTATTTTCCGCGCAAAGCTGCAAATACCTCTCAAGGCGCGCCGAAGAATGTTCCGGTCCCTGACCTTCGTAACCGTGCGGCAGAAGCATTACGAGCCGGCATTTCTGCTGCCATTTGTCTTCCGATGCGGCGATATATTGGTCAATAATAACCTGCGCTCCGTTGGAAAAATCGCCGAACTGCGCTTCCCACATTACCAGATTGTTTTCGGCGATGACCGAATAACCATATTCAAAACCGAGAACGCCCTGCTCAGACAGAGAGCTGTCAAAAACTTGAAATTTCGTCGTTCCGTTCTTCGCTTCCAATTCGCCGAGCGGACACCAAGCCGCGCCGGTCTGCGTGTCATACATCAGCGCGTGCCGATGCGAAAACGTCCCGCGTCCCGAGTCTTGCCCGCTCAGGCGCACGTTCACGCCGTCCGTTACCAATGAGCCGAACGCGATGGCTTCGGCAAAGCCCCAGTCCATCGGTGTTTCGCCCGTTCCCATCTTGGCGCGGCGAGCCAGTTGCCCGACCATTTTCGGATTGACGTGAAAATTTTCGGGAACGACTGATATTTTTTCCGAAACCGTCTGCAAAGTTTCTTTTGAAATTCCCGTTTCAAGAATTTGCGAGCCATCTTCGTCCCGCACCGCGACGGGAAGGAATTCGCGTTTCGGTTTTTTGGTAGCAATTTGTTTGGCGCGCTGCAAAATGCCTTCGTATTTCTCGACGACCTTTTCGGTCATCTGTCTGAGTTCCGCTTCGGTGATGGTATTTTCACGAATCAGCTTTTGCGCGTAAAGATGACGCACGCCCGGATGTGCTTTGACGCGCGCATACATCAGCGGTTGGGTATATGAAGGTTCGTCGCCTTCGTTATGTCCGAGACGGCGGAAGCCGATAAGATCGAGCGCGACATCTTTGTTAAATTCCTGCCGGTAATCAAGCGCGATTTTCACGACGCGATAAGCGGCTTCCGGGTCGTCCCCGTTGATATGAAAAATCGGCAGTTGAGTGATTTGCGCCGCGTCGGTCGAGTATATCGAACTGCGGGCAGAATCAGCTCCGGTTGTAAATCCGATTTGGTTGTTGATGACAATATGAATCGTGCCGCCCGTGCGGTAACCTTTTAAACTCGCCAACTGCAAAGTTTCCATCACAATGCCTTGTCCGGCAAAAGCCGCGTCGCCGTGGAGCAGAACAGGCAAAATTTTATCGTTTACCGTGTCTCGGTCTTCGCCGGTTTCGAGCAACTCGTCCTGTCGCGCGCGCGCCATTCCTTCGACCACCGCGTCAACGAATTCGAGATGCGACGGATTGCTGGCAAGCTGGATTTTAACTGCCTTTCCGCCTTTTGTGTTTCGCTTTCCGACTGCGCCCTGATGATACTTCACATCGCCTTCGTCAGCCGGAAAACTTGGGTGCGACGTGCCTTCAAAAACGGTGAAAATGCGTTCCGCCATATCGCCCGTTTTCGCATCGCCGACGATGTTCGATAGAACATTGAGCCGCCCGCGGTGCGCCATCCCGAGGAAAATTTCCTCCACGCCTTTTTCCGAAGCGTTCTCGACCAACTGGTCGAGCAGCGGAATAACCGTTTCCGTGCCTTCCAGAGAAAAGCGTTTTTGCCCGAGATACTTTTTATGCAGAAACTGCTCGAACTGTTCGGCTTCGATGAGTTTTTGCAGCAATTCTTTGCGCTTTTCGGCTTCGAGCGGAACGGTATCAACAAACTGCTGCCGAATCTGTTCGCGGATCCAGGTTTTTTCCTCTTTGCTTTGAATGTGGCGATATTCGATGCCGACCTTGCCGCAGTAAGCGCGGCGCAAAATGAGGAGAATTTCGCGCAGGGGCGCCGTCTTCGTTCCGTGGAGTCCGCCCGTGATAAATTCGCGGTCTAAATCCCAGATCGTCAAATTAAAATTCTCCAAATCAAGTTCCGCTTCGTGATGCGAAGTCATATTCAGCGGGTCAATGTCGGCGAGCAGATGACCGCGGATACGGTAAGCGTTGATAAGCTGTAAAACATTCGCCTGCTTTTCGGTTTGCTCACGAAAGTAGTCGCCGCCGAGCAGCGACGGATTATAATCCTGCGCGAACCGAAGCGGCGGAAAATTGATTTCCAGATCTTTGAAAACTTCGTCGTAAAACCCGTGCTGCCCGATTAAAAGGGCGTGAATCTTCGCTAAAAATAAACCGGACTCCGCTCCTTGAATTACGCGGTGATCGTAAGTCGAAGTTAAAGTTAAAACTTTACTGATACCGAGTTGCGACAACGCGGCGGCGGTCATCGCCTGATATTCCGCCGGATATTCAATCGCGCCGGTGGCGATAATAACGCCTTGCCCGCTCATCAGGCGCGGGTTCGACGCGACCGTGCCGATTGTTCCCGGATTCGTCAGCGAAACGGTCGTGCCTTGAAAATCTTCAATAACTAATTTTCCGTCGCGCGCCTTTTTAACCTGTTCATTATAAGCGGCGAAAAATTCGGCGAAATTCATCCGGTTCGCGCCTTTGATGTTCGGCACCAGAAGATTACGCGAGCCGTCTTTTTTCTCGATGTCAATGGCGATGCCGAGATTCACATCTTCGGCTTCAAGACGCGAAGGTTTACCGTCAATTACGGCGAAACCGAAGTTCATCTGCCGATATTCTTTGAGCGATTTGACAATAGCCCACGCAATTAAATGCGTGAACGAAACCTTGCCGCGTCCCGCCGGTTGCAGATGTTCGTTGACGATGCGCCGATTCTCTTCCAAAACTTTAACGGGAACGCGCCGCAGTGAAGTAGCCGTCGGAACGGTCAAACTCAGCTCCATATTCTCGACGATTTTTTTCGATGCGCCCGTAATCGCTTTTACTTGAACGTCCGCGCCGACGGTGACGGCGGGCGACGTTTTTACGGGTTCGGTCGCTGTTGTCATTGCCGTCTGTGCCGCGCCGGTTGTTTTCGGCGTTTCGCTCTTTGTTTTTTCACCGGTCGCCGCCGAACTCTGACCGTTTTCCGACGGCACTTTGCCATTCAGTAAATCGCCGAAATATGTGCGCCAGGATTCATCAACCAAATTTGGGTCTGATTGAAAACGATTTAACAAACCTTCGACATAACTAGCGTTCGCGCCGAAATTCTCGGCAATAAATTCGGATAAATTGGTTACTTTTTCGCTCACTTCTTTGACCTCTTTTTATAATTGCACGATTGAAAAACAATTTTAGCGCAAATGAAGCTAAAATCTAAATGAGAAAGATTCGTTCGCCGGCGTCTGGTTTCCCGCTCTCGGATAATCTGAACAACTAACGGCTGGCAAAACTTATTTGATAGGATTTTTGATTTTGAGATTTATCTCGACGGGAATGACGCGCTTGAATTTTAGAAAAGATTTTTTGAACTGCCCAAAGACGAAAATTCTGCCTGTTACCGTCCATTCGGCTTTCGATTCCTTT
>Ga0136614_10002803_pt1 | contig 10983 bp, 10 predicted proteins | sample AntDrymUQ2792106_2_FD_106643 | JGI IMG/M metagenome (GOLD analysis project Ga0136614, IMG submission 106643) | Polar desert sand microbial communities from Dry Valleys, Antarctica - metaG UQ279 (21.06) | ecosystem: Environmental > Terrestrial > Soil > Desert | place: Antarctica: Dry Valley... | reverse complement strand
GCGTCCCATATATCATGGGCTCGGAGTTCGACTACGTGGACGGCCTCATGGGCGCCGGTTTCGCCGTCAACAACCCCAACGTCCAGAGCGGCTGCGGCTGCGGTAGCTCCTTTACCTGCTAGACCGCCAACCCATATAGTAAGAGGAAGCCCGGAGCATAGAGTTCCGGGCTCTTTCTTTGTCATCCATCTTTCCGCAGCCGCTCCAACGCAAGCAGGACGGCGGCGACGCCGCTGGAACTGACTATCTTGCCGGAGTGGACGAGGTCCAAGAGCTCTGCTACAGGCACCCTTATCACCTCCACGAGCTCGTGTTCGTCGGGGTCGGGCGGAGTGGTCTCTTCGACACCGCGGGCCAGGAAGAGGTAGGCCCAGTTATCCTTGAGGCTAGGGGAGGAGGCCAGGGAGCCTAGAAGTTCCCAATCGCCACCGGTGTACCCAGTCTCCTCGGCGAGCTCGCGGCGGGCCGCTTCCTCAGGCCTCTCGCCCTCTTCGACGAGCCCTGCTGGCAGGCCTAGCTCCATCATCTCGAGCGGAGGACGGTATTGGTTGACGAGGACGACCTCTTCCTCATCCGCGGTGAGCGGGAAGACTATCGCAGCGTCGGGGCGCTCTATGACGTAGTAAGGGTCTTTGATCCCACCGTCAGGCAGCCGTAGCCGGTCCGAGCGTAACGAGAAGTACGGGTTCTCCATGAGCCTCTCGCTACCGAGACGCTTCCACCCCTCGCCCTCAGCCAACACCGGCCTCATCGATGGTATCTGGGGTGCTGCCGGCGAGTATCTGCGGGAGGTCCCTGGTGAAAGCGCTGCGGGCGACGACGCGGTCGCAGCCGGCCTCCCGCGCGGCGACGGCGAGGTCTTTCTGGACGTGGGAGAGGAAGCCGACCGTCGAGACGTCGGATCTGATGGTCTGGAGTAGCGCCAGCGGCTCGAAGCGGGCGGAGTTGAGGTCGAGGATGAGCAGGTCGGGCGGTGACTCGCGCAGGGCTTCGAGCAATCTCCCGGGGTTGCGGGGGAACGACGCCTCGATACCGAGGGTCGAGGCCGTCTCGGAGATCTTGCTCCTGAACAGAAGGTCTTCTACGGCCGCAAGGACTTTTCTCGCCACGTTCGCCTCCGTGTAGTAGTTGGGTAAGTTCGCACATTCTACCCGCGGGCGGTGCGGTATCCTATACGGGTGAAAAGATTGAAGGAACTTCGCGCCGGGCTGAGGCGCACCGGTAAGACCCTCTCCAACTTTACGCCCTTCTTGAAGCCCCGCCGCAGCGGGCTTCTGCTGGCGCTCGGCGTGTTGCTGCTGGAGACGGTGACGAGCCTCGCGCAGCCGTGGCCGCTCGCCCTGATCATCGACTACGTGCTGACCGACAACAAGCCGCTCCCCGAAGAGCTGCCCGCCTTTCTAGCCGACGAGGCGCTACTACTGGCCGGGATAGCCTTCCTTATCGTTTTCATCTTCACGGTAACGAGGAGCGTAGCTTCCTTCCGACGTTACTTGCTCCAGAGGCTTGGGCAGGAGACCGTCTTCGACATGCGCGAGGCCCTGTACGCGAAGGTCCACGCCCTCGGACTCGACTACCACGGCAGCAAGCGGACGGGCGATACCATTACCCGCGTCACCAGCGATGTGAAAGAGGTCCGCACCATGCTGGTCGACTCTGTAGTCGAGGTGTTCTCTTCGGTCACGATCCTGCTCGGGATGATGGTGGTCATGCTCTGGCTCGACTGGCAACTGACCCTCCTCGCCCTCGTCACGGTACCCTTCCTCTTCCTCGCCGTCAGCCGCTACAGGAGGGCGCTCGTGCAGCGGATGCGCATCGCGAGGGCGAGGGAGGGCGCCATCGCCAGCGTCATGCAGGAGGCGATAATCGGCATCAGGGCCGTCAAGCTCTTCGCCCGCGAGGATGACGAGATGGAACGCTTCAGGACCGAGAGCAGGGAGTCCCTCAGGGCCAGCGTGGACAGCGCGATGATAGAGGCGAAGTTCAGCACCGTCCTCGGGATCGTAGGTGGCCTCGGTACGGCGCTGGTGGTGTACTTCGGGGCGAGGCAGGTTCTCTCCGGCGCCCTCTCTTTGGGCGACCTTACCGTCTTCGTGGCCTACCTCGCTCTTTTCCTCTCGCCTCTGTGGGCCCTGAGCCGGCAGGTAAACCAGATCGGCACCTCACTAGTCTCCGGCGAGCGCATCATCGACCTCCTGAACGCGGAGCCGACAGTGAAGGACCTGCCAGGAGCCCTTCCCGCGCCCGCCTTCGACGGCCGAGTTACCTTCGATGACGTGCGCTTCGCCTACGAGGGCGAGGCGGGGGAGGTCCTTGGCGGCGTGGACTTCGACGTCGAGGCAGGGAGCAGGATCGCGCTCGTCGGGGTGAGCGGCGCGGGCAAGACAACGGTCACGAGCCTCATCGCCCGTCTCTACGACCCGCAGGAGGGAAGGGTTCTCATCGACGGGGAAGATATAAAGGACTTCACCCTCAAGTCCTTGCGTGACTCCATAACCTTCGTGCCGCAGGACCCCCTGCTCTTCCGGGCGACGGTCGCCGAGAACATAGCCTACGGGCGGCCTGGGGCGTCCCGCGAGGAGATCGAAACCATAGCCGAGCTCGCGGGGGCCGACGACTTTATCCGGGCGCTGCCAGAAGGCTATGACACCGTGCTCTCCGAACGCGGTGAGAGCTTGAGCGGCGGACAGAGGCAGCGCATCTCCATCGCGCGGGCAATGCTAAGGGACACCCCCATCCTGATCCTGGACGAGCCCCAGTCGGGCCTCGACGCCGAGGCCGCAGCCGCCGTCGAGGAGAGCTGGAGGTCCCTTACAGAAGGACGCACCACGTTCGTCATCGCCCACGAGCTCAGGCTGGTCAGGAGCGTAGATTCGATCCTCGTGATCGAAGACGGCAGCGTCTCCGAGGCAGGCACCCACGAAGACCTCGTCTCCTCGGGAGGCCTCTACGCGAGGCTGTACTCTCTGCAGGAGCGCGACCCCGTGCAACCTTAGAGGGGGTGAGCCCTTGAGAGAGATGCTCATAATGTGCATCGTCCTCACCGCCGTTGCTGTCGCGATCTACGTCTCTTTCGCGTAGCGTCTGCTGTACGCTAACGCTTCAGCGCCGCAGACGCGCACCGAGCATACGGAGCACGCGCCGCCAGGAATCTTCGTTGGCGGCCGCGTTGCCCTCGAGATCTCCGCCGAAGTAGTAGGTTCCAGGCGTGGCAGGCAGGTAGGGTGGCTGGATGCCGTGCCCGGCGTCGGGGTAGTGGCGAAACTCGTCGTGGTAGGGGCGTCCGGGACGTCCGAGGCGCTCCATGGCGACCTGCGAGAGCTGGGTGGCTGGCCACACTTTGTCGGCATCGCCGGAGATGAGGAGGACGGGACCCCTGGTACGCTCGACCGGTATTTGGGCTTTTTCGATCTGCGCGGGTCTGGCCTGAAAGATATCGAAGGGGTTTGGTATCCAGGGAAGCGGTTTGCCGCGGAAAGTCCACGCCGGTTCGGGACCAGCCGGAGATGGGAACACGAATCCGCTTCCGGCGTAACTCACCACGGCTTCGACGTCGGGGTAGTGCGTACCCAGGAGCAGGGCCAGCTCTCCGCCGCGCGAGGTACCGACCACCCCGAGCCTGTCGCCACGCACCGAAGGCTGGTCTTTCAACCAGCGAATCGCACCCCCGAAGTACTCCAGAGGGATGCTTGCGAGCCTGGCGGGCAGCGAGCCAAAGTAGAAGTAAGCCAGCGCGAGCGCGGCGAACCCGTGGTCGGCCAGAAGCGCCGCCTCCCGCATTGCGTATGGCGCCAGTCCTCCCTCGGAGCCGCCGAGTACAAGCACGCCGGGAAACGGCCCACCGGCCGCGGGCCTGAAGAACCTGCCGTAGAGCCCGCGCTCGCGGACGTCGGTGCTGGCTATCTCGTCGGTAAGGAGGTTCCTCGCGACCCTGACGCTTGCCGTCTTGCCGTCTGTCTCCGCGGTGATTAACAGGGGCCGCGGACGCAAGGAGATGGCGTAAGAAGCCCCGTGTCCGTAGGCCGACCATACAAGGCCCATCGAGTCCGTCCCCGTGTAGCTGCCTTCTACCGGAGATTGCCTGGAGACGTCCACCGTCCCCAGGAAGTCGGCCCGGAACACTGCCCTCGACGTCCATTCGACCTCATAGCCGTCGACGAATCGCGCGCGCAGGGTCACTCGCTGCCAGGGCGAAAGGTCCTTCAGGGTGATGACGAACGGTTCGTCGACCCTTGCGGGATTCGGGGTGACGCGAACCTTCCGGGCCAACCCGGTATCCCCGCAGGCTGCAAGCAGACCTCCGCTAGCGGTCGCCGCCACGCCTGTCGCGGCGACGCGCAAGAAGCCCCGCCTGGTGTAGCGCCGCCTATGATAGGGCGCTTTACCATTCATGGGTTTGCAAGCAAGTCAGCAAGTACCTCTTTGCAACTTGCTCTAGTAGAGCAGATGTTTGTCGAGCACGTTCAGCACTTCTTCACCGGCAAGGTAGCGGCGCAGGTTCTCGCAGAAGAGGTCGGTCTGTGAGGCGTTGATCAGGTCCGGCACTACGTCGGTCGTGTGGGCGCTGACGATGACGTTGTCGAGATCCCACAACGGGCTCTCCTCAGGCAGAGGCTCGACCTCGAACACGTCGAGTGCAGCCCCTGAGAGATGGCCGCTCCGAAGCGCCTCGACGAGCGCAGCTTCGTCGAGGACAGAACCCCTCCCAACGTTGGCGAAGTAAGCCCCCTGCCTGGTCGCGGCTAGCGCCTCGGCGTCGATCAGCCGCCGCGTCTCGGGGGTGCCTGGGAGCGTAACTGCGACGTAGTCGGCCTCGCCGAGCGCTGTGCGCAACTCCGCCGTCGGGTACAGCTCGTCAGCATAGTCCCAGGCTTCGTCGTCCTCGCGCACCGTGCGCTTGACGCCGACGATGCGCATACCGAAGGGACGTGCCCGCCCCGCTATGGCGCGTCCGATGCTCCCCATCCCGACTACACAAAGTGTCTTGTTCTCGAGGGTCCCCACCGCCCCCTGACGCCAGATCCTCCCCGCCTTGTCGCTGCGGAGGTGGTCGAGGTCCTTGGCGTGCTGGAGCATCGCCATCAGCACGAACTCGGCGAGCGGTCCCGAGTAGATTCCGCTGGCCGTCGTCACCACGACGGCCGAGTCCTGGAGGCCCGCCTTCTGCGCCACCTCCCCGGCTCCCGCCATGCTCCCCTGCACCCACTGGAGTTTAGGGGCGGCCTGTATGAGACCCCCGACGTGACCGTTGGGGAAGTCGTAGAGGATATCGGCCTCGGAGAGCAGCGAAAGAAATTCTTCCTCGTTCTCTGGCGTTCTTTCCCATTCTTCCGGACCTGCGTGGTCCCCAGGCCACCGCGGAGGCGGGACCAGATCCTCCCTGTAGAGTACCCGCAACCTTTCGTCCACCTCCCGAATGCGGCTCACGTACTCTTCCTCGAAATAACTGGCTATGACGACCGTGGTCACGGTACCTCCCCCTTGCTAGTTGTCACATTGACGCTTTCTGAGGATCAGGGACTGGAAATGGAGCCCTTCGGCCTGCTCGGTGGCGACCGCGGTCCGCCTGAAGGAACAGATGTCGAACGACCTGGTAACCATCTCCCCGAGGTGTTCATAAGTGTGGAAGGAGAAGAACCGCTTCGGCTCGTGAGGGTCGTCCGCCCACACGCCCTCGTGGTCTTTGCCCCCGTAGACGCCGAGGTAGAACAGGCCGCCCGGTTTGAGGACGGTTCGGATCCCACGCAGGGCTGCGGGAAGCTCGCGCCCTGGCAGGTGAAGCAGGCAGTTGAGCGCGTAGACCGCGTCGAAGGCGTCGGAAGGGAAGTCCAGGTCCGAGAGGTCCATAACGCGTGCCGCGAGGCCCTTGCTCTCGCAGAGCTCGATCATCTCGGGCGACAGGTCGGTGCAGACCACGTCGAGGCCGTGATCCCTGAAGAACTCGCCGTCCTTCCCTGGACCGGCGCCGAGCTCCAGCAGGGTGCGCGCCCCCTCGCTCCTGAGCATGGCCAGGAAGCGAAGCCGCTCCTCGGCCTTCCACGGCTGGACGGGACGGAGATTCCGCTCTCGCGCCTTGCGGTCGTAGGACTCGCGCAGACCGACTCGCAACTCATCTCTCACAACGGACCAGTATAGCGTCTGGCGAACCCCGACCTGCTACCCTTCTACGTGTGGACGAGTTGCTCGACATCCTGGACGAGTCAGGGCGGCCTACGGGGGAGGTCGTTCCGAAAAGCGAGGCGCACAGGCTGGGCCTGTGGCACCGTTGTTTTCACTGTTGGATCTGCGGTTCCGACTCAGGAGGGTCCTACCTGCTTCTCCAACGGCGCGCCGCCACGAAAGACACCTGGCCGAACTACCTCGACGTTACCGCAGCAGGGCACCTCGCGGCAGGTGAGGAGACGCTGGACGGCCTGCGGGAGGTCGAGGAGGAGCTCGGCCTTCGGATAGCGCCCGAGAGGCTCGTCCCCCTCGGAACCCGCAGGGTCGAGCAGGAGATACCAGGCGGCTGCGACAGGGAGCTGCACGAAATCTTCCTCGTGTTCGACTCCACACCCCCTGGGAACCTGCGCCTCCAGAAGGAGGAGGTCGACGCCGTATTTCGACTCGACCTCGGCGACGTGCAAGCACTCTACGAGACGGGGTCGGCTCCCGCCCGCGAGTATGCTGAAGGCGGAACGTCTGCAACGCGCATACACCTGGCGGAGTTCGTCCCGAAAGAAGAAGGCTACCTGCGCAGGGTGGCCACAGCGGCACGTCGACACCTGTCAGGAGCACCCCCCGTCCCTGTCTTCTAAAGCCATTCGCAAAGGCATCTACCTACCACGAATCACGCAGCTGAAGTGCTGACTAGCTGACCAGCTGTCTCACGGCCAGGTCGGCCCGCCAGACCGCGCTGCGCGCGTCCTTTAGCGTATTCTCGGCGTGGGCTTCGTCCAGGGTTCCTGTCTCTGATTCGACGAGGGAGATCAGGGCTCGGGTGGTCCCGGCCGCCAGGTGCGTGGCCGCCGCCGCGAGAGGCTTTTCACCATCGGGGAGAGCGGGAAGGTTGCAGGCGGCGAGGGTGGCAAGATCGGCGCACGCCAGCGCGGCCTCGATGAAGGAGTCGGTAGAAGTGTCTTCTCCGGCGAGGATCTCGAGCCGGTGCCCGAGGTCCAGCGCCAGGTTCTTTACCACCTCCAGCCGCAACGAGTCTTCGGAATGCGGCCGGCAGGCGTCGACTAGGAGACCTGCGGCCAGGGCTCCTGCATCTGCGGGGGTGCGCTTTCGGGCTGGCATCGCGTGGGATTCTATCCGAAGGTTGGTCAGGCCGGGCGCCAGAGGGCGACGCTCCACAGGTATGAGCATAGGCAGGCACGAACCAGCCAGGCGCGATATATTTAGTGCATGAGGGTTGCGCTGGCCCAGATCAACACCACCGTCGGAGATATCTGGGGGAACGTCGAGAAGATGGCCGACACCCTGGAGCGGGCGACCGATTCGGGCGCGGATCTCGTCGCCTACCCTGAGCTGACCATCCCAGGCTATCCGCCCGAGGATCTCCTCATGCGCCGGAGCTTTATCGAGGAGAACGTGAGGGCGCTCCACGAGTTCGCCGGGCGGGTGCCCGAGAACGTGGTGGCCGCCGTGGGCTTCGTCGACCTGGACGCCGACCTGTACAACGCCTGCGCCGTGGTATCCGGCGGCGAGGTACTGCATCGCTACCACAAACACTACCTGCCCAACTACAGCGTCTTCGACGAGAACCGCTACTTCAGGGAGGGTTCTGGCGCCCCGATCCTAGATCTGGGCGACACCCTCGTCGGGGTGAGCGTGTGCGAGGACATCTGGTACCCTGGCGGGCCTGCGCGAGAGCAGGCCCTCGGAGGGGCGAACGTCCTCCTGAACATCTCGGCCTCCCCTTACCACAGGCGCAAGGGCGCCGTCAGAGAGCGAATGCTAAGCGTGCGGGCTTCGGATTACGGCTGCTACGTCGTGTTCTGCAACCTCACGGGCGGCCAGGACGAGCTCGTCTTCGACGGCCACTCGGTCGTCTTCGACCCCGAGGGCGGGCTCGTGGCACGGGCCGGACAGTTCAGGGAAGACCTGCTGCTCGTTGACCTGTACCCGGATCGATCACTCATGCAACGCCTCCACGACCCGAGGCCCCGCAAGGAGAACACTGAGCATGCGCCCGAGATAGTAAGAGTTCCGGCATACGAGCCGTCGGCGGCGGAGCCGGTCGAACCGAGGGTCGAGCCTTACCTATCTGAGGAGGGCGAGGTGCTCGAAGCCCTCGTGCTCGGTCTCGGGGACTACTTCCGCAAGAACGGGTTCTCTCGGGCCGTGCTCGGTCTCTCTGGCGGCATAGACTCGTCTCTGGCCGCCGCCGTCGCTGTCGAGGCCCTTGGACCCCAGAACCTCACCGGCGTCCTCATGCCGAGCCGCTACACCTCCGAAGGGAGCAACACCGACGCAGCGGCGCTCGCCAAGAATCTCGGTATAGACACCCAGACCATCCCCATCGGGCCGGCCTTCGACGCCTACAGGGAGATGATGAAAGGCGCCTTCAAGGGGCTCCCCGAGGACGTGGCGGAGGAGAATTTGCAGAGCCGCATCAGGGGCAACATCCTGATGGCCCTCTCCAACAAGTTCGGTTGGATCGTCCTGTCTACGGGCAACAAGAGCGAGATGAGCGTGGGCTACTCGACACTCTACGGCGACTCTGCCGGAGGTTTCGCGGTCATCAAGGACGTGCCCAAGAACCTCGTCTACAGGGTGGCGCGGCACTTCAACGAGAGGAAGAACCGCGAGGTCATCCCCGACTCGGTCCTTAGCAAAGAGCCCACAGCCGAGCTGCGCGAGGACCAGCGCGACACGGACTCCCTGCCGCCCTACGAGGTTCTCGACCCTATCCTCGAGGCCTACATAGAGGAGGACAGGGGGGTGGCTGAGATCGTGGCTTCAGGCTTCGATGAAGACGATGTGCGGCGCATCGTCCAACTCGTGGACAGGGCCGAGTACAAGCGCCGCCAGGCCCCGACAGGCATAAAAGTCACGGGCCGGGCCTTCGGCCGTGACAGGCGTATGCCAATCACCAACCGCTACTTCGAACGCAACAACGAACAGTAAAGCATTTCAGCACGCTACGCCCTTCGGGCTTCGCTAGTCAGCACTTCAGCACTTCAGCTCTCACGTCACGTCCCTGCGGCCGAAGACGAGAGCGGCGAGCAGTATGAAAGCGGCTGCGTAGGCGAGGAGGACGAGGGCGGCCTGCGAGGCGTCTACGGGCGGTTCGGGGGGCGCGAATCCGGTCTGAGTCTGCCCGGAGAAGGAGTCGGCGAGGAAGGTCGAGTTCTGACCGGGGAAGAACTCGCGGGCGTTCCGGAACGCCTCGTTCGGGATCGGCAGGCTGAAGATGATCGTTTCGAGGACCAGCGAGTACACGAGCCCGATCCCGATGGAGAGCGCCGTGCTCCTTAGGAGCGTGGCTAGAAGTACGCCCAGCGCCGCCCAGACCGCCAGTATAAGCCCCCCGGCCCCGATCGCGCTGGCGAGCTCTCCGGCCGCAGGCCACCCGGCGGGGGCGTTTTCGAGACCGGCTATGACGTAGCCTGAGGCCGCGCCGGCGGCGAACGTCAGTACCACGAGCAGGGCGAGTAAGATACCGAGGGCGAGCAGTTTCCCGAAGAACAGCGCAAGCCGGCCCGGTCGCTGTGTGAGTACGGTCTTGAACGTGGTCCAGCCGTACTCGCTTCCGACCGCGAGCGCGCCAAGGATCAGGGCTATAGGGGCTCCCAGGTTGGCGAAGCCGGGGGTCAGGTTGGAGACGAGGTTCTCGGGGTAGAGGAACTCGAGCTGCTGTTCCCGGAACTCTTCTTGCTGCTCTCGTAGCTGCTCTCTCTGCGCTTTGGGCGTGCCCTCGGGAACGGTGGGGGGAGGGGCGTTGGAGAGTAAGGCGTAGGCCAGGGTGTAGTTGAGCAGGATCGTGACGGCCAGCCAGATACAACCGAGCACCCAGGTAGAGGGGCGCTTGCGCAGCTTGAGCAGCTCGGCGCCGAGGCTGGCGAGCATCAGACCGTCTCCCCGCGGGTGAGCTCCAGGAACGCGTCCTCGAGCGATCGCGCGACCGGCCTGAGCTCGCTCACCCGCAGTCCCGCCGAGACCAGATGGGCGTTGATCTCGGCCGCGTTCTCAGGGTCAGTGTCGAGCACGAGCATCCCGTCTTCGATCCGTGCTCCTTCGACCCAGGCGAGGTCTGCGGCGATCTTTCGTGCCTCATCGATCGGCTCGACCTTTACCAGGATGCCCCCGCCGCCCCGCAGCTCCTCGACGGTACCCTCGATCAGGAGTTCGCCCTTGTGGATCACACCCACCCTGTCGCATACCTGCTCGACCTCCCCGAGCAGGTGGCTCGACAGCAAGACGGTCCTCTCGCCGTGGCCCACTCTACGGATGAGGGTTCGCATGTCGGCCATGCCCTTAGGGTCGAGGCCGTTCGTTGGTTCGTCCAGTATAAGTAGTTCTGGGTCTTTGAGGAGCGCGGCCGCCACCCCGAGGCGCTGCTTCATGCCGAGGGAGTACTTCTTGAATTTGTCTTTCGACCTCCCCGCGAGTTCGACCTGCCCTAGAACCTCGGCCACCCGTTCGTGAGGGACCCCACAGTAGCGGGCCATGACGCGCAGGTTGTCGCGGCCCGAGAGGTAGGGGTAGAACGCCGGGGATTCGACCAGCGCGCCAATCCCTTGGAGACCAAGGGGAGAGCCTGGCTCTTTCCCGAGCACCTTCGCAGTGCCCGAGGATGGCTTTATCAGGCCGAGGAGCATCCTCAGGGTCGTCGTCTTGCCGGCGCCGTTGGGGCCGAGGAAACCATAGACTTCGCCCCGGCGGACAGAGATGTTCAGATCCCGAACGGCTGTGATGGACCCGTAACGTTTGCCGAGGCCGCTCGTCTCTACCAGCGGCGGATGCCGCGACTCACTCTCGGTCACGAGGAGGCTCCTT
>Ga0136614_10002802_pt1 | contig 10983 bp, 9 predicted proteins | sample AntDrymUQ2792106_2_FD_106643 | JGI IMG/M metagenome (GOLD analysis project Ga0136614, IMG submission 106643) | Polar desert sand microbial communities from Dry Valleys, Antarctica - metaG UQ279 (21.06) | ecosystem: Environmental > Terrestrial > Soil > Desert | place: Antarctica: Dry Valley... | reverse complement strand
TACTCGAAGGAGAAGTCGCCGATCCAGATGACGTCGCCGTCCTGGGCGCCGGCGCGGGCGAGCATCCTGTCCACCCCGAGGCGCTCGAGCCGCTGATCGATGTACGACAAAGCGTCGGGGTTGTTGACATCGTTGAGCGCCACGGCGCGCTCTGCGTCGCGTCCACTGACCCGGAACTCACCGTCGCTGATACGGTCGACCTTCGATCCAACGGGCTCAGGACGAAGGATCACCGTCTCCGAGGGCCGTGACTGCGTCTGGCGAGCCTCGTGCACGAGCGACGCCATGCGCCCGACGACCGGCGACAGGCCTTGGCCCGTCACCGCCGAGATCACGAACCGGTCGCGTCCGTCGGCGACGAAGTCCATCGACGCCGGGTCCACGACGTCGGCCTTCGTGGCGATGGTGAGACGCGGCCTCTTCAGCAGTTCAGGCTTGTACTCCCCCAGCTCGTGCAGCAGCACCCGCTCCTGGTCGTCGATCGTCACTTCGTCCATCGGCGCAAGGTCGAGCATCAGACACAGCACGCGAGCCCGTTGCACGTGGCGCAGGAACCGGAAGCCGAGTCCCTTGCCAGCGCTGGCGCCTTCGATGAGACCTGGGATGTCGGCGACCACGAAATCCGTGGTGTCGTCGACGCGCACCACACCGAGGTTCGGCTCCAGCGTCGTGAAGGGGTAGTTGGCGATCCTCGGCTTGGCCGCCGAAATGACGCTGATCAGCGTGCTCTTACCGACGTTCGGAAACCCGACGAGGGCGACATCAGCCATCAGACGCAGTTCCAGCCGCAGCCAGCGCTCCTCGCCGTACTCACCCTGCTCGGCGAACGACGGGGCTCGTCGCCGGTTGCTGAGGAAGTGGGCATTGCCCTTGCCGCCTCGACCGCCCCCTGCGGCGAGCCAGCGGTCGCCGTGTTGCAGCAGCTCGGCCAGCACCTCACCCGAGTACATGTCGGCGATGACGGTGCCCTCGGGGACGGACAGCTCCAGGTCGGCACCGCGCTTGCCGTGCATGTCCTTGCCCTTTCCGTGCACGCCGTCTCCGGCGCGACGGTGAGGATGGTCGCGAAACGCCAGCAGCGACGCCATGTTGTGATCAGCTTCGAGCCACACATCGCCGCCTTTACCACCGTCGCCGCCGTTGGGTCCTCCCATCACCACGGGACCTTCGCGGCGGAAGCTGACACAGCCCGCCCCACCGTCGCCGCCATGCACGTTGAGCTGGCACTCGTCGACGAACCCGGACATCCGGATAACGCTACCGTCAGCGGGGGGTCCGACCCGGGGGGCGTCGACCCTCGTAGCCTGGTACTCGATGGGCACGCCGGTCGACGCAGCCTCCCAGGAGCGGGCAGATCGCTGGGCGTCGACGATGACCGGACACCGCGCCGAGACCCTCGGCGATGACGTCACGCTGGCGCACACCGACTCGTGGGCCGGGCCGGGATCCACGGCCACGGTCGACCGCCGGATCCGAGAGGAGCTGGAGGACGCCAGCCTGGCACCGCTCGCTACGAGGGCGTTCGATGCGGGTCAGCGGCTCAGGCCGGAGGAGCCCGACCCGTGGCGAACATGCTTCGAGCGCGACCGCGACCGCATCCTCCACGCCGCCTCGTTCCGCCGCCTGGCAGGCAAGACGCAGGTGTTCATCTTCCCCCACGACCACCAGCGGACACGCCTGACGCACGCCCTGGAGGTCGCCCAAGTTGCCCGCGCGGTGTCGTCGGCGCTCGGGCTCAACGTCACGCTCACCGAGGCCATCGCCCTCGGCCACGACTGTGGGCACGGGCCGGGCGGCCACGCCAGTGAGGACGCGCTGTCTCCGTTCGTCGATGGCGGTTTCGATCATGCCACCTGGGGCGCCGACGAGACGCTCACACCGCTCAACCTCTGTGCCGAGACGCTCGACGGCATCCGCAACCACTCGTGGAGCCGGCCGGCGCCGGCCACACCCGAGGGTGAGGTGGTGTCGTGGGCCGATCGCATCGCCTACGTTTGCCACGACTTCGAGGACGCCGTCGCCGCCGGCATCGTCACGCCGGACCAGCTGCCATCCCGGGTTGCCGAGCGGTGTGGCACACGGCGTTCCCAGCAGCTCGATACGTTCATCAGCGCCATGATCGATGCGACTGCGGCGACGGGGCGCATCGGCATGACGGCCGACATCGCCGACGCGTTGGCACAGTTCCGCAAGTCCAACTACGACGCCGTGTACCTGCGTCCGGCGAGCCGCCGGCAGGCGGCGGCCGTGATCGACCTGTTGCGGGCGTTGGCCGAGCACTATGGCCGCCACCCCGAGGCGATCCCTGACGTGCAGGTCGAGGCCAGTTCGGCCGAGGCTGTGCGCGCCGCCGTCGGCTACGTCGCCGGGATGACCGATCGCTTCGCCTGCCAGCGCGCCGTCACCCTGCTCGACTGGAACGTCGACCGCCTCCCAGAAGGCATCGACACCCACCCCTGAGGAGGGCGTGCGAACCTCGTACGGCTTCTACCTCCAGAAGTGAGGCGGGTCAGGAGGCCGGATTGACGTCGACGACCTTGCGGCCCTTGCGCTGAGCGAACTTGACACTGCCGTCGACCTTCGAGAACAGCGTGTCGTCGCCACCGATGCCGACGTTGTGGCCTGGGTGGAACTTGGTGCCGCGCTGGCGCACGATGATCGTGCCGGCCGGAATGACCGTGCCGTCGTACACCTTCACTCCAAGGCGCTGAGAGTTGGAGTCGCGCCCGTTGCGGGTGGAGCCGCCGCCTTTGGTCTTCGACATCTCGGATCAATCCTTCTTCACTTGGAGGTGATCGACGTGATCTCGACCACGGAGTACTGCTGACGATGGCCGTAGCGACGGCGCTGGTTGGTGCGGCGCTTGTAGGTGAAGCCGTTGATCTTCTCACCCTTCGCGGCACCGACGATCTTGCCGACCACCTTCGCTGCCTTGAGCTCGTCACGGGTCGCCAGCACTGCGTCACCGTCGACGATCAGCACGGGAGCAAGTGAAACCTCGGAGCCGGTCTCGCCGTTGAGATGATCGACCTCGATGGTGACTCCCTGTTCGACCCGATGCTGCTTTCCGCCGGAGGCGATGACTGCGTACATAGCGACTCTCGATACTACCGGGCGATCAGTCGAGCAGGGCGGTGTCGACCTTGATGCCTCGGCCTTCGCATTCCGGGCAGATGTCGGAGAACTCGGTGAGCAGCCCTTCACCGATGCGCTTGCGAGTCATCTCCACGAGCCCGAGCTCGGTGATGTCGAACACCTGGGTGCGCGTCTTGTCCCGGGCCAGCGCCGCCCTGAAGGCGTCGATGACGGCTTGGCGGTTGTCCTTGCGCTCCATGTCGATGAAGTCGATGACGATGATCCCACCGATATCGCGCAGGCGCACCTGCTTGGCCACCTCCTGCGCGGCCTCGAGGTTGTTGTGGAACACGGTCTCCTCGAGGCTCGACCTGCCAACGTTCTTACCGGTGTTGACGTCGATCACGGTGAGCGCCTCGGTGTGCTCGATGATCAACGAACCGCCAGACGGCAGCCAGATCTTGCGGTCGAGGGCTTTGTGCACCTGCTCGTGTACGTGTTGGCGTTCGAACAGCGAGAGCCCCTCTGCGACCGGGTCGTAGTACTCCACTCGATCGCCAAGCTCGGGGTTGAAGGCGCCGACGTAATCGCGCACCTGCTGATAGAGCTCGCGGTCGTCGATGATGACGCCGCGATAGTCGGTGTTGAACTCCTCGCGGATGCGCCGAACGGCCAGCTCCGGCTCGCGATGCAGCAGCGTCGGTTGCTTGATCTTCCCGGCACGAGTGGCAATGTCGTCCCACTGGGCCAGCAGCAACTGCATGTCGGCGCGCAACTCCTCCTCGGTGGCATGCTCGGCGGCCGTGCGCACGATGAGACCGTGCTCGGCGGGCTTCACACGGTCGAGGATCGCCCGCAGGCGCTTGCGTGTGTCGTCCGGCAGACGTTTGGAGATGCCGAACGTGCGGGAGTTGGGGATCAGCACGACGAAGCGTCCTGGAAGCGACACCTCCTGGGTCAGCCGGGCGCCCTTGGCCCCGATCGGGTTCTTCGTGACCTGGCAGATTATGAGCTGGCGCGGTCGCAAGATGTCTTCGATGCGCCGCGAGTCCGAGTGCTCCTCGATGTCCTCGGCATCGAACTGCACGTCGCCGCGGTAGAGCACGGCGTTTTTCGGCGTGGCGATGTCGACGAACGCAGCCTCCATACCCGGTAGCACGTTCTGCACCCGACCGACATAGATGTTGCCGTGGATCTGGCTGACATCGTCGGCTGGCCGGCTCACGTAGTGCTCCATCAAGCTCCGACCCTCGAGCACTGCCACCTGCGCCATGCCGGGGCGGACCTGCACGCACATCAGGTAACGGCCGATCGGACGACCGTTGCGCTCCCGACCGCGACGCATCTCGGCCGTCTCGGCCGACATCACATCGGCCTCGTGCTCGGCGCCGCGCTGGCGCGGTTGTGCCTTCGTGGAGCGGGTGGTGCGGTCGCGGGTGCGCTTGCGCGTGGTCTTGGCCCGGTTGGCCGACGCGGTCGATTCGTCTCGCGACACTCGTGAAGCCGATGCCCCGGGCGACTGTGGGGCGGGCATGGTGTCACCGATCTGAGGCTTGCGCACGGTGGCCCGGCCGCCAGCCTCGGCCGACGGGCGGCCTTCTGCGATGCGCTCGGGCAACTCGATGTCGTCTGGCCGCGGGTCACCGGCGTCGCCGTTGCTCGCTGCTTTGCCTTTGCGGCGGCGCTGGCCGCCGCGGTTGCCGCGCCGTCGGCGCCGGGCGTTGCCGGATCCGTCAGTGCCGTCGTCGCCAGGGCGAGACGGCGACGACGTGGCATCCATCTCGTTCGGGGTGTCGTTCGTCATCAGTTCGTTCCTCTCTCATGCGCTCGCCTGCTCGGCAAGCACCGGCATGACGGCTGGCAGCGAGATGACCTCGCGCCGCGCACCGCCGTGCTCGATCAGTGGATGGGTTCGCACCGCCGGACCGCGATCGCGGCTCGCGTCTGGGTCACGATGCGGGCGTTCGACGACGGCGTCGTCGCGTTCGTTGAGAAGTTCGTAGAGGATCTGAAGGCCCTGATCAGGCAGGCCGATTTCGTCTGTGTCGGGATCAGCCAGCAGCCCGCCCACCTTGCCCGGTTTGTGCCGGGGAGCGACGACTCCGTACTCACACCCGATGCAACGAGCCGGTCTCTGCACCTGGCTCACGAGCAGTTCGACCCTCGTCCACAGCGAGGTCATGTCATCTCGAGTTTACCTTCACACAGGGGGCTCCGTGCGTCAGCGCATGCGGCGCATGTGGACGCTCTGCACCAGGCCCATCATCGCGAAGTACGTGAACAGGCCCGAGCCCCCGTAGGAGATGAACGGCATCGGCAGCCCGGTCACGGGGAGGATGCCGAGCGTCATCCCGACGTTCTGGAACAGCTGCCAGAGCATCATCGTGAACACGCCGGCACAGATGTAGGTACCCAGAAGATCGCGCGACAGGTGGGCGATCCGCCACACGCGGAACAGGGCCACGGCGAACATGAACAGCAGCACCCCGCAGCCGATGAGGCCGAACTGCTCACCGACGGCTGCGAAGGGAAAGTCTGCCCAGGCGACGGGGATGTCACCACCATTGGTGAGGTCGCCCTGCAACCAACCCTTGCCGAACACGCCACCGGTCCCGACCGCCCGGATTGCGTTGCGCACCTGCAGCGCAGCGTCGCCAAGTTCGGGATTGTCCTGGTCGAACAGCACACGGAAGCGGAGCAGCTGGTAGCTGTTGACCAATCCCGAAGCCAGCGCCGTCAGCAACGTGAACAGCGACAGCGCCGACACGATCAGGATGTAGCGCAGCTTCGCCCCCGCCACCAGTAGCACGCCCATCACCGAAGAGATGATCACCGAGGCCGTGCCGAGGTCGGGCTGGGCGATCACGAGCACTGCAGGGATACCGACGATCATCAGGGCGCCGGCGAATCGCGGATAGCTGATCTCCGACAGTCCCTCGTCGGCGATGTAGCCAGCGAGCACCAGCAACACCGCGAACTTGGCGAACTCGGCCGGCTGCAGGTTGATCGGGCCGACGGTGAAGGCGATGTCCGTGATGACGCCTCCGCCGACGCCCGCCTGCGCGAGGACGAGCAACGCCAGTAGCGCCCCGACGGTCAACGTGAACAGCAACCGCGACCGCTCCTTGAGCCACTCGTAGTCGATGGACATCACGATGAACATCAGGACGACGGCGGCGATGGCGAAGATCACCTGCCGGGTCACGTACGTGTACGGGTCGATGTTCGGCTCGGTGCGCGTCGCCGAGAACACTACGAAGCATCCGGCGATCGTCAGCAGCATCTGAACGACGAGCAGGATCCAGTCGATGTTGCGGCTGGGATCGCCGGGACTGGAGCGGATGTTGCCAAGCCCAGAATCGGGCTTGCGCTGCAGCATCGAGATCGCCACAGATCAGTCCGCCGGGTTTGGATCGAAGTTGGAGCTCTCGAGGCACTTCGTCTCGGCTGCTGGAACGTCAGCAGCGACCTCTGTGCTGTCGAGGTCCAACGGATCGGCGAGCTCAACGGGACGAGTTTGGATCAGGCCCGAGAGCGCCAGGTACATGCACTTGACCACGGGCGCAGCCCCCTGGGATCCGAAGCCAGCCTTCTCCAGGTAGGCAACCACGGTGTACGGGCGCGTGTCGTCAAGACTGAACGCGGCGAACGCCGACGAGTCATTCCACGGGAGGCTCTTCGAGCCTTGCGCAGTCCCGGTCTTCCCGGCGATGGGGATGGCCTGCTCGGGGTACCCGATCTCGAACAGCTCCTCCGCCGTGGTGCTGCGGACGCCACCGTCGGGGAGCGTCACGCCAGGACCGGTGATGTTCTGGCGCAACCCACTGACGATCGCCTGAAGGGCGTCGCCATCGATCGGTACCTGGCTGCTCACCCCGCCCTTCAGGAACGACTGCACGAGCTTTGCCTTGCTGAGATCGACGTATCCTGACGTGCCGTTCGGCACGCCAGGCTTGTAGATGGCGCGCACCACACGCGGTGTGTTGATCGCCCCGCGGTTGCCGAGTGCGGCATATGCCTGGGCCACCTGCAGCGGCGAGGCGGCGAGCAGACCCTGGCCGATCGCCGTCTGCACGTTGTCGCCGGCGAGCAGACGGTCGACGTCGGTGTCCGGGTCGAGCGCCTCGGACGCGATCAGGTCCCGCTTGAGCTGGTCGTCGGGGACCCGGCCGTCGAACTCGTACGGCAGGTCGACTCCCGTCTCTTGCCCGAACCCCCATCTCTTCACCTCGTCGCGCAGCAGGTTCTCACGGCGGAGGAACAGCTCCTCGCCGATTCGGTAGAAGAACGTGTCACTCGACACGGCGAGTGCCGTCTGCACGTTGACGCTTCCGTACACGCACGGCAGGTTCGAATCACCGCAGTTGGAGTTGCGGAACTCACAGCGCACGCGGCCGCTCCTACACTCGGCGGGATCGATCGAGCGCATCTTGTACGTGCCCTGGTCCTCGTAGAAGGACCCCGGCTCCATGAAGCCCGAGTGCAACGCCGCGTATGCGGTGAACGGTTTGAAGGATGAGCCGAGGTTGTACTGCCCCTGCACGGAACGGTTGAGGAGCGTGGCCTTGTCGGGATCGAAGCCCTCAGAGTCCTCACCTGGGAACAGCTCGGCGAACTTGTCGCCAGAGATGCCGGAGTTGAACCAGCGGTGGTCGAACGTCGGATACGTCGCCATCGCCGAGATCTGCCCATTCTTCTGATTCGTGACGATCACCGAACCAGCCGGAGCCTTGTAGTTCACCTCTGGGGGACTCGAGGGATCGATGCGCTCCTTGATCCCGCCCTTCTCCTCCTTGGTGACGATCGGGTTCTTGGCCGTGAACGTGCGCCGCAGCTTCAGCTGGGTCTGGAGAATCTGCTCGGCGTACTGCTGCACATCGAGATCGATCGAGAGCTGGATGTCCTGGCCGTTGATGGCCTCCCGGCGGCTGATCTCTTCGAGGATCTGACCGGCAGCGTTGACCCGGACCACCTTCTCGCCCCATTTGCCGTGCAGCGTGTCTTCCATGCTCAGCTCGATGCCGTCACTGCCCACCTGTTCGCTCAGCACGTAGCCACGCCTCACGTACTCATCGGCCTGCTCTTCGGGGATCAGGCCCAGGTACCCGATCACCGGAGACGCCAGCGGTGCATACGGATAGGCGCGCCGCCAGCCGAGCTCTACCTGTACGCCGGGGAAGTCCTCAGAGCGCTCCATCAGGGCGCTTGCCGTCGGCTCGTCGATGTCTTCCTTGACCGGCATCGGCAGGTAAGGGCTGTATACGTTGGCGTTGTAGCGCCGCTCCATCTCGGCGACGGGGGTATCGATCCAGCCCGACAGACGCTTGAAGAGTTGGCTGCGGTCGTTCTTGTCGCGCATCACCTCCCAGTCGATGCCGACGGTCAGGATGCGTTCGTTGTCGGCCAGGATGCGGCCGTCGGCGTCGAAGATCCTTCCCCGTTCTGGCACGAGTCGCACGGTCTTCGTGCGTTCCACCTCCACCGAGTCCTGCAGATCTGTGGCCTCGACCGTCTGCAGGAACCACAGGCGCACTCCGAGGGCGCCGAACAGCAGCACTGCCACGGCCGCCAGCACGCCGAGCCTGGCGGCGCGCTTGTCAGAAGCCATCTGACCAGTCTGCCCGAACCACAACAGAAGGCAACTCGCACGGGTGCCGGAGCCGCCCGTGCGAGGTCACTCGGCGAGCGCCTTCCAATCCGGTTTGCGGATGCGCAGGCACCAGCGAGACAACGGTACGAACAGCGGGCTGAGCGCGCCGGCGGCGATGGCGACCACGATGACGACCCTCGTGAACCGCGGCTCGAACGCCTCAGCTTCGCCGATGAAGATCCGCAACACGGGCACCGCCAGCTCGCCGGCAGCGGCGCCGATCGTGGTGAAGACGGCCGCCAGCCACCACGGTGGGTCGACCATGATCGTCCAGGCGATGCCGGCGACGACGCCCCCGAGCGCCATGGTCAGCGCCGTGGCCCCGATGGGTGAGTCGGTGCCGAGGTCGTAGATCAGCCCGAGGACGAACCCGGCCAGCGCCCCCCGATCGGCGCCACCGGCTGCGCCAGCCGCCGCGGCTAGGGCCAGCAACACCTGGACGATCACGCCTGCCGGTTGCAGATCGACGAACAGGGTGTTCTGCAAGGCCAGCAGGATCACACCGACGGGGAGCAACCGGAACACCGGGCTCTGGATGAACGCTGCGATCACGCCCGGCCCCCTGTCATCCGCCGTCCCCGGCGGCCTCTTCCAACGACTGGTACAGCACGATGCGCACGAAGCTCAGCCGTTCGAGATCGGCTCCGAGCTGCACCTCGATCATCGGGCCGGCCGATCCTGATTGGCGACGGATCCGCGAGATCGTGCCGATCGGGATGTCGGGTGGCGACAGGCTGCCTTCGCCGCCCTCGGTCATGACGGCATCGCCCACCTCGAAGCGCCCGGCATCGATGTTCTCGCGCACGAAGCGCAGCAGGACCGGCTCGCCGCGACCCTGGCCGACGACGGTTCCCGTCTCCTTCTCAGTTGGCGGGATGGTCGTCGTCGTCGTAGCGGCAATGGTGGTGGACGTCGTGGACGTCGTGGACGTCGTGGATGTCGACGAACCGGGGATGCCGCCCGGCGCGGTGGAGGACGTGGCGCCTGGCACCGTCGTCGTCGTGGACGGTGGCAACGTCGTCGTCGTTGTGAGATCGTCGTTCGGGATGGCGTTGGCGCTCGTTGGCGGAGGTTCGGGACCCTCGGGCTCCTCCGGCGCCGCTCCGGGCACCTTCGCACGTACGGCGAAGCGCTGGTCGCGCACGAGCATGATGAAACTGCGATCATCGAACACCCTCGTCACCTTGCCGACGAGGCCGCCCTCGGACACGACGGCCATACCCACGTCGATGCCGTCGTCCTCGCCCTTGTCGATCTCGATGATCTGATCGAGGTTGTTGGGCGTCTCGCCGATCACACGGGCTGTCACGGCGTCGTAGTCGCTCAGGCTTGGAAGGTTGTTCAGCTCCAGCAGCGCCTGGAACTCGATCACCGCTGCCCGATAAGTGATCTGGTCGGCGCGCTGGGCCTCGAGCTGGCGGCGGAGATCCTCGTTCTCGTCGGCGAGGTCGTCGTACTGCGTGATGCCACGCCAAGCGTTGCGGATCGGCCGCGACACCACCTCGGCCGCCGACTCGAGCGGATCCATCGCCTGCTGGAAACCGTTGCGCATGGTGTCGAAGATCTGGTTGCCGCGCAGGTCGAGCGTCAGCAACAGCACCGAGCTCAGCAGGAGGGCAATGATGAGGCGACGGCGAACCGGCGAGTAGATGCCCATGGTGGAGGTCGGTGGCGACTTACTCGTCGCCGCCGAGCGACATCAGCCCGCGCATGGCGTCGATGTTCTCCAACGCCCTTCCCGATCCGATGACCACGCTGTAGAGCGGCTCGTTGGCCAGGCGGATCGGCATGCCGGTCTCGTGAGCGAGCCGATGCTCGAGCCCGCCGAGCAGCGCGCCACCACCGGTGAGCGTGATGCCGTCGTGCATGATGTCGGCAGCGAGCTCTGGCGGCGTCTTGTCGAGCGTGGTGCGCACGGCGTCGATGATGGCCGAGACGGGCTCAGCGACGGCCTCGCGGACGTGTTCGGTGGTGAGCTGGATGGTCCGGGGCAGTCCAGAGATCAGGTCCCGTCCGCGGATGTCGGCCGTCAGCTCCTCATCCATCGGCCACGCCGAGCCCATCTGGATCTTGATCTCCTCGGCCGTGCGGTCGCCGATGGCCAGGGAGAACTCCTTCTTCACGTACTGCATGATGGCGTCGTCCAGTTCGTCGCCGGCGACCCTCATCGACTGTGCCGTGACGATACCTCCGAGCGAGATGACGGCGACCTCCGTGGTGCCGCCGCCGATGTCGACAATCATGTTGCCCGACGGCTC
>Ga0136614_10002801_pt1 | contig 10984 bp, 12 predicted proteins | sample AntDrymUQ2792106_2_FD_106643 | JGI IMG/M metagenome (GOLD analysis project Ga0136614, IMG submission 106643) | Polar desert sand microbial communities from Dry Valleys, Antarctica - metaG UQ279 (21.06) | ecosystem: Environmental > Terrestrial > Soil > Desert | place: Antarctica: Dry Valley... | reverse complement strand
GACGAGGTCAAGCGCTTCGTCAAGGAGAACCTCGCCCGCTTCAAGGTCCCGCGCGACGTGCTCTTCCTCGACGCGCTCCCGCGCAATCCCTCGGGCAAGGTGCTCAAGCGCGAGCTCGCCGAAGCCGAGCCGGCGAGCGTGGAGAGCGGAGGCGGCGATGGCGACGCTGCCTGACCCGCGCAAGGTCGCGGGCAGCTTGATCAACCGGCCGATCGGCGTCGGCGGTCGCTACCGCCCGTTCTACTACCTCAACGCGCTGCAGCGGCTGCGCGGCCCCCGCAGCCTCGAGGACCGCGTGCGCGGGCGCACCGTGCTCGTGACCGGCGCCTCGTCGGGGATCGGCGAGGCCTCCGCGCTGCGGCTCGGGAGCGCGGGTGCGAGCGTACTGCTCGTCGCAAGGCCCTCCGAGCGCCTCGAACAGGTCGAGGCGGAGATCCGCGATCACGGGGGCGATGCCCATGCGCACCCCTGCGACCTCGCCGAGGAGGACGACGTCGAACGCCTCGCGGCCGAGGTGCTCGCCGCGCACGGCCCAGTCAAGGTGCTCGTCAACAACGCGGGCATATCGATCCGGCGCTCGGCCGAGGAGTCGTATGACCGCATGCACGACTACCGGCGCACGATGGAGCTCAACTACTTCGGCGCGGTGCGGCTGACGCTGTCGCTGCTGCCGGCGATGCGCGAGCAGCGCTCCGGCCACGTGGTCAACGTCTCGACCGCCGGCGTACAGACGCGCACGCCACGCTTCTCGGGCTACGTCGCCTCGAAAGCTGCGCTTGACGCGTTCGCGGACTGCGTGGCCGCCGAGGTCGCGACCGACCGGGTGCGTTTCACGACGATCCACATGCCGCTCGTACGCACGCCGATGATCGAGCCGACCAAGGGCCTCTACCGCTCGGTCCCCTCGATCAGCGCCGAGCAGGCGGCCGACTGGGTCGCGCAGGCGATCCTCTACCGCCCGCGCCAGATCGGCACGCCGTTCGGCAACGCCGCGGCGTTCTGGCACGCGGTCAGCCCGACCTCGCTCGACGCGGTGCGCAGCGCCGGATACCAACTTCAACCAGATACCAAGCAGCCAACGAAGGGAGTCACAGAATGAGCCGCAACGGAGGCAGGACGTTCGTGATCGGCGTCGGGATGACGAAGTTCGACAAGCCGGGCACGAAGGAGGGCGACTACCCCGAGTGGGCGAAGGAGGCTGGCGAGAAAGCGCTCGCCGACGCAGGCATCGCCTACGACCTCGTCGAGCAGGCCTTCGCCGGCTACTGCTACGGCGACTCGACCTATGGCCAGCGCGCGGTCTACCAGCTCGGCCTCACCGGGATCCCGGTCGTCAACGTGAACAACAACTGCTCGACCGGTTCGTCGGCGCTGTTCCTCGCGCGCCAGGCGGTCAAGGGCGGGCTCGTCGACTGCGCGCTCGCGCTCGGCTTCGAGAAGATGGAGAAGGGGTCGCTCGGGATGAAGTACACCGATCGCACGCCCGCGATGGACAAGCACATGGGCCGCATGTTCGAGCTGCGTGCTCCCGAGGAGTCGCCGTTCGCGCCGCAGATGTTCGGCAATGCCGGCCGCGACCACATGGAGAAGTACGGCTCGACCGCCGACCACTATGCGTGGATCGGGTGGAAGAACCACAAGCACTCCGTCAACAACCCCTACGCGCAGTTCCAAGACGAGTACTCGATCGAGGACATCAAGTCGGCGAGGATGATCCACGACCCGCTGACGAAGCTGCAGTGCTCGCCGACCTCGGATGGCTCGGCCTGCGCGATCGTGGCCTCCGAGCACTTCGTCGAGGAGCACGGCCTCTGGGGCCGGTCGGTCGAGATCGCCGGCCAGTCGATGGTCACCGACCTCTCGTCGACGTTCGACGAGAACGCAAGCTGCATCACGATCGTCGGATCGGACATGTCGAAGCAGGCCGCTGACGAGGCCTACGAGGAGGCGGGCGTCTCTGCCGACGAGGTCGATGTCTGCGAGCTGCACGACTGCTTCTCCGCCAACGAGCTGATCACCTACGAGGCGCTCGGCTTCGCGGACGAGGGCGAAGGCCACAAGCTCGTCGACGCGGAGGCGACCACCTACGGCGGGGACGGTCCCGTGGTCAACCCCTCGGGCGGCCTGATCTCCAAGGGCCACCCGCTCGGCGCGACCGGGCTGGCGCAGTGCTCGGAGCTGACCTGGCAGCTGCGCGGCGACGCGGACAAGCGCCAGGTCGGGGGCGCGAAGATCGCCCTCCAGCACAACATCGGGCTCGGCGGTGCGGCGGTCGTGTCGGTCTACAAGCCGGCCGAGGCCTAGGGCGATGGCTCAGCCGAAGTCGATCCAGGGCCGAGTGGTGGCGATCACGGGCGGTGCGCGCGGGATCGGGCGCGCGACCGCCGGCGTGTTGCTCCATCGCGGCGCGCGCGTCGCGATCGGCGACGTCGACGTCGAGTTGGCCGAGCGCACGGCGGCCGAGCTCGGCGAAGGGGTCGTCGCCCTGCCGCTCGACGTCACCGGCCGCGAGTCGTTCGCGGCGTTCGTGGACGGCGTCGAGAGCCGCCTCGGGCCGCTCGACGTGCTCGTCAACAACGCGGGGATCATGCCGATCGGCCCGTTCGTCGCCGAGGCGGAGGCCGCCACCGACCGGCAGCTAGACATCAACCTGCGCGGGGTGATCAACGGCAGTCGGCTCGCGGTCGAGCGGATGCAGGCGCGCGACTCGGGCCACATCGTCAACATCGCCTCGGAGGCCGGCATGACGGGCTTCCCCGGGCTCGCCACCTATTGCGCGACCAAGCACGCCGTCGTCGGGCTCTGCCAGTCGCTCTATTGGGAGCTCGAGCAGACCGGTGTCGAGGTCTCTTGTGTGATGCCGGCGATCGTCGACACCGAGCTGTCGAAGGGCATGACCCAGGCGTCGTTCGTCAAGTCGGTCGAGCCCGAAGACGTCGGCGAGGCGATCGCGTCGGCGCTCGAGCGTCCGCGTGTGGCGGTGCACGTGCCGCGCGCGGGCGGGGTGATCGGCAAGTTCGCCGCTGCGCTGCCGGAGCGCGCGCAGAAGGCGATCTTCCGCGCGATCGGGGGCGACAAGGCGGCGGTCGAGGTCGACCGCGGCGCGCGCGCCGGCTACGAGCACCGCGTCGCCGAAGTCGAGCCGGAGCAGGCCGCCGAGGCGCGCGCGAAGGCGGCGGTCTAGGCCTGGCCAGTACGGAGAAGGCGCCGCCGGCGCGCCGCCGCACCCAGGCGGAGCGCCGCGCCGCGACCCAGGAGGCGCTGCTCGACGCGACGATCGACTGCCTCGTGCGGGACGGCTATGCCGGCACGACCACGACCCGCGTCGTCGAGCGCGCGGGGGTCTCGCGCGGCGCCCAGGTCCATCACTTCCCAACCAAGGCGGAGCTGGTGGCCGAGTCCGTGCGCCACCTCGCGCGCAAGCGGGCGACCGAGCTCGCCGACGAGGCGCGTGCGCTCGAGGAGGGCCCTGCCCGGCTCGAGCTCGTTCTCGACATGATGTGGCGCGTCCACGCCAGCCCGCTGTTCGCGGCGTCGATCGAGCTGTTCGTCGCCTCGCGCACCGATGCCGACCTGCGCGCGCGGATGGTCGAGGTCGAGCGCGACACGACTGCGCTGATCTACGCGCTCGCCAAGGACCTGTTCCCCGAGCGGGCCTCCGACAAGCCCTTTCGCGACGCGCTCGACGCCGCGCTCGCGGCGATCCGCGGTCTCGCCCTGCTGCACTTCGTCGACGCGGTCGACGAGCGGCGCTGGCGGGCGCTCAAGCGGCGCCTGATGGCGATGGCGGAGCAGACGACGCACTAGGCACCTCGGCCCGCGCCGTCGAGGTGCCCTTGAGCGCTGCGCGGTCGATCGGGATGTGAGTCCGCCGAAGTGTTCGACGGTCGTTCGACAGCGGCTTGCCGCTGAGCTCGAAGCGGGCCATCGCCGCAAACCTACCCGGGCCCGCGTGGCTCGCCGACGCTCGGGTCGCCGGGCTCGAAACGGGGGATCAAGCGGCGTTCAGGGTAGGTTGCGTCCTATGAGCCGACTTCCGCCCCTGATGTCAGAGCATCCGCGCGGCGTTCAGGTGCTGCTCGTCGCGATCGTCCCGGCGCTCTACGGTGCGATCACGGGCTACTTCCTCGGCGTCTCGGAGGGCGTCTACCTTGCCCTCTCGATCGTCGGCATCCTCGGCGGCTTCGCGGCCGGGTTCGACCATTTCGGCGCCGCGGCGGGCGCTCGCCGCGGCATCGCCGCGGGCCTGATCTTCGGCGCCGCGATTCTGATCGCGCACGAGCTGCACGGCGAAGACGCGAAGGCGCACCTCCCGGAGCCGGCGATCCTGCTCGTGGTGATCACGACCGTGCTCGGGATCGCGTTCGCGGCGATCGGCGGTTGGGCCCGGGAGCGGCTCGACCGGCGGGCTGTGTGAGCAGCGGACACACAAACTGAACATCTAGCCATGTAACAATTGCTGGCGGCATGAGCGTGGTAGCCGAGCAAGCCGGCCCCCTCGAAGTCCCGCGCGATGGCGATCTCGTCGGCGAGGCAACGCCTTCGCCGGCCGGCCCGATCGACGCGCAGGCCGCGGCGGCTCTGCCCGCGCCACCGGATATCCCGCTCCCTCGCGTCGTCCAGCTGCTGCGCTTCAACCAGCGCCAGATCGAGTTCGTCTTCCGTGCCCGCCGCCAGCTTGGCGAGGTCTTCCAGATGCACGGCACCGCCGGCGACTTCGTCATCACGAGCCATCCCGACCACGTCAAGTCGCTCTTCACCGCCAAGCCGGACGAGGCGCCCTCGCTGACCGCCGAGTCCCCGCTGCGCCCGATCGTCGGGCCGAACTCGGTCCTGACAGCGAACGGACCGCGCCACATGCGCCAGCGCAAGCTGCTGCTGCCGCCTTTCCACGGCGAGGCGATCGAGCGCTACGCGCAGATGATCGCCGACGCGGCCGAGCGTGAGATCGACGCTTGGCCGATCGGGCAGCCGTTCGAGCTCGCGCCGCGCATGCAGGCGATCACGCTCGACGTGATCATGGCCGGGATCTTTGGGATCGAGGGCACGCCCGGACGCGGGACGCCTGAGCACCGACTGCGAACGACGATCCGGCGCCTGGTCACCATTTCGACATGGCCGGTTGCGCAGCTCGGTGAGCTGATGAACGTCGGCCGCGACGAGCCGGTCGGCCCGACCCGGGCGGTGGTGGCGATGCTCGACCGTCCGACCTACGCGATCATCGAGCAGCGCCGGCGAGCGGAAGATCTCGACGAGCGCCACGACATCCTCTCGCTGCTCCTGCGCGCCCGCACCGAGGATGGTGAGGCGCTGACCGACGGCGAGCTGCGCGACGAGCTGCTGACGCTCGTGCTCGCCGGGCACGAGACGACCGCCAACTCGCTCGCCTGGACCTGGGAACGGCTCGTGCGCACGCCCGCCGCCTACGACCGCTTGCGTGAGTCCGTTCGCGCCGGTGGCGAGGACGCCGACGAGTACGTCGAGGCGACGATCACCGAGGGCATGCGCTCGCGGCCCGTCATCCCGACGATCGGCCGCCGCGTTCTCGTCCCGTGGCGGCTTGGCGATCATGCCGTGCCTGGCGATACCCCGATCCTGATGAGCATCCTGCTCGTTCACCACCGCGAGGACGTCTACCCGCAGCCGTTCGCCTTCAAGCCCGAGCGCTGGCTCGGGCGCAAGCCGGGGACCTACGAGTGGATCCCGTTCGGGGGCGGCACCCGGCGCTGCCTCGGGGCGGCGCTGGCGATGGCCGAGCAGCGCGTGGTGCTGAAGGCAATGGCCCGCCGGCTCGACTTCGACGCCGACGATCCCGAGCCCGAGCACGCCGTCCACCGCAACGTGACGATGATCCCCTCGCGCGGCGCGCGCGTCGTTCTGCGCTCCCGGCACAGCTGATCTCCGCGCGGATATAGCCTGCGGCTCCCCGGACCAGGAGCACGAATGACCGATCGCCCTCAGCTGCCGCAGCTCGGCGGCGACCTCTTCCTCACCGACGGTGGTCTCGAGACCGTCTTGATCTTCCAGGACGGGCTCGACCTCCCGGCCTTCGCGGCGTTCGACCTGCTGAAGGACGAGCAAGGGGTCGAGACGCTGCGGCGCTACTACGACCCCTATCTGGCGCTCGCCCGCGAGCACGGCGCCGGCTTCGTGCTCGAGGCTCCGACCTGGCGCGCCAATCCACGCTGGGCGGCCGAGATCGGTTACTCGGAGGCTGAGCTCGAGCGACTCAACCGCAAGGCGATCGCGCTGATGGAGGAGATCCGAGCGGCGAACGAGCCCGCGCCGGCCCCGGTCGTGATCAGCGGCTGCATCGGCCCTCACGACGATGGCTACGACCCGGAGGTGACGCTGTCAGCGGCCGCGGCGCAGGACTACCACTCCACCCAGGTCGGGACCTTTGGCGACACCGCGGCCGACCTGGTCACCGCGATCACGATGACCTACCCCGACGAGGCGATCGGGATCGTGCGAGCGGCGGGCGAGGCGGGCTTGCCGGCCGTCATCTCGTTCACGGTCGAGACGGACGGACGGCTTCCGAACGGACAGAGCCTGGGCGAGGCGATCGAGCAGGTCGACGGCGAGACGGCCGGGGCGCCGGCGTACTACATGATCAACTGCGCTCACCCGACCCACTTCGACGATGCGCTCGAAGTCGACGCCGCCTGGGTCGAGCGTGTCCGCGGCCTGCGCGCCAATGCCTCCACCCGCAGCCATGCGGAGCTCGACGAGGCGACCGAGCTCGACGACGGCGACCCTGCGGATCTCGGCGCGCGCTACGCGGGGCTGAGGGACCGACTTCCCCGCCTCAGCGTGCTCGGCGGCTGTTGCGGCACGGACCACCGCCACGTCGCGGCGATCAGCGCGGCGTGGCCGCGGTAGGCGCCCGTCGTCTCCGCAGCCTGATAGAGAGGTAGAACACAACAGGGAGAGAAGCCGATGAGCGAGAAGTGGACAGCGAGCCAGATCCCCGATCAGTCGGGCCGCACAGCGATCGTGACCGGCGCCAACAGCGGCCTCGGCCTCGTCACCGCGCGCGAGCTCGCGCGGGCGGGCGCGACCGTCGTGTTGACCGCTCGCACCCCCGCCAAGGGCGAGCAGGCGAAGGCCGAGATCGCCGCCGCGGTGCCGGCGGCGAAGCTCGACCTGCGCGAGCCTCGACTCGGTGCGCGAGTTCGCCGCGGCTATGGGCTCGGTCGACCTGCTCGTCAACAACGCCGGCGTGATGATGCCGCCGCGCTCGGAGACCGCCGACGGCTTCGAGCTCCAGTTCGGCACCAACCATCTCGGCCACTTCGCGCTCACCGGGCTGCTGATCGAGCAGCTCGCCGGCGGAGTCGATCCACGCGTCGTGACCGTCTCGAGCCTCGAGCACCGCCCCGGGAAGATCGACTTCGATGACCTCGCCAGCGAGGGGAGCTACGAGCCGCGGCGGGAGTACCAGCGCTCGAAGTTCGCGAACGCGGTCTTCGGGCTCGAGCTCGACCGGCGCCTCGCGGCGGCGGGCTCGCCGGTCAAGAGCGTGCTCGCCCACCCCGGCTACTCGGATACGAACCTCCAGTCCGCCGGGCCGACCGGTCCGATGAAGGCGCTGCTGAAGGTCGGCAACGCGCTGATGGCCCAGCACGCCGACAAGGGCGCTCTGCCACAGCTCTATGCGGCGACCGCGCCCGACGTCGAAGGCGGCTCGTTCTACGGCCCCGGCGGACGCGGCGAGCTGCGCGGGTATCCGCAGCTGGTCGCCCCCGTCGGGCGGGCGTGCGACCGCGAGCTCGGCGCGCGCCTGTGGGAGGTCTCCGAGCAGCTGACGGGCGTGAAGTACCCGTTGCCGGTCGCCGCCTGAGCAACGGGGGCGAGGCTCACTCGCCGCGGATCAGCTGACCCTCGCGAGCTGCTTCGGCTCGTCGGCAGGCTCCGGTGCGTCGGCGCGGCCGCCGAGCTCGACGTGCGCGCGGCTGTCGCGGCCGCGGATCAGCACCAGCGTGAGCACTAGGCCCAGTGTCGCGATCCCGGCGCCGCCCAGGAACGCCGACTGGAAGCCCTCGTTGAGGGCATTCGGCAGCGTTGAGGGGTTGCCCCCGGCGCTCGCCATCAAATCGTCGGTGCGCGAGTTGGCGATCGTCGCCAGCACCGCGAGCCCGAGCGCGCCGCCGATCTGCTGCGAGGTGTTGATCAGCCCGCTCGCGAGCCCGGATTCATGCTCGCGCACGCCGGAGACCGCGGCGATCGTCGTCGTCACGAAGGCGAAGCCGAGCCCGGCCGCCGCGAGCAGCGACGGACCGAGGATGTCGGTCGCAAAGCTGCCGTCGACGGAGACGCGCGAGAACCACGCCAGCCCCAGCGCGATGAAGACCATTCCGGCCGCGAGCACCGGCTTGAAGCCGACCCGCGTGACCAGCTGAGAGGCGACCCCCGCGGCGACGATGATCATCACCGACAGGGGCAGGTAGGAGAGCCCGGCGTCGATCGCGCTGTAGCCGAGGACCTGCTGCATGTAGAGCGTGATGAAGAAGAACATCGAGAACAGCGACGCACCGACGAGCAGGCCGACGACGTTGGCGCCGGTCAGGGTTCGCAGGCGGAAGATCCGGAACGGCACGAGCGGGGCGCTCGAACGCAGCTCGATCGCGACGAACGCTGCGATCAGACCCGCTGACAGCGCCAGCAGCCCCAGCGTCTGGGTCGATCCCCAACCGGCCTCGGCCGCGTCGACGAGCGCATAGACGAGCACCGATAGCCCGGCGGTGACGACCACCGCTCCGGCGGTGTCGAAGTGGCGCTTGGCGGAGTCGGCGCGGCTCTCGGCGATCAGCCACGGGGACAGCGCCGCCACGGCGAGCGCGACCGGTACGTTGACCCACAGGACCCATTCCCAGCCGAGCCCGTCGGTGAGGATGCCGCCGAACAGGACACCCGCGGCGCCGCCGGCGCCGGCGACTGCTCCCCACGCCCCGAGCGCCTTGTTGCGCTCGGCGCCGTCGCTGAAAGTGGTGGTCACGATCGACAGCGCCGCCGGCGAGATGATCGCGGCGCCGAGGCCCTGGGCGGCGCGCGCGGCGATCAGCTGCGCCTCGTTGGCGGCGAAGCCGGCCGCGAGCGAGGCGGCCGCGACGAGCAGCAGCCCCGCGATGAACACGCGCCGGCGCCCGCTGCGAGCGCCTACCCGCGCGGATCCCGTTGTGCGGCATTGCCAGGGTCGCTGCTACCCCTAGCGCCGATGCCGCTAGCCGCGGATTACCGGCGATTACGTTGGATTTGGGCACTGGAACGCGATTAGTGCCCAATCGCGGTGGCAACTACGAGCCGCGATACTGCGCGGGCGATGTCGCAGGAGAACGAAGAGATCGTGCGCCAGGCGATTGAGGCGCATAGCTCGGATTACCACGCCGGACTTAGCGATGAAGCCCGAACCGCCCGGATAGTGGCGCTCTGGGACCCGCGCTGCGAGTACACATCCGTCGTGTCCGCCGTGGAATCCGCGACCTATCACGGCCACGACGGCATCCGCCAGTACCTCAGCGATCTGGCCGAGCGGTGGGCGGAGTGGCGAGCCGAGGCGGAGGACCTCAGAGAAGTTGACCCCGACACGGTGTTCCTCAGCTTTCGCTTCCGCGCGGTCGGCAAGGACAGTGGCGTCCCGGTGGACGCGCGACTCGGTGCGGTGTACGTGCTTTCCGGCGGCAGGCTGCTGCGCGGACGCACTTACGCGAGCCCGAAGGAAGCCCTCGAAGCCGTGGGTCTGTCGGAGTAGGCGATGTCGCAGGAAAACGTCGATGCCCTCCGAGCCATTTACGAGGAGTGGGGACGCGGTAACTTCCGCACGGGTGTGGATCTCTACGACCCGCTGTGTGTCTTCATTCCGTTCGTAGAGTTTCCCGCCGCCGATTACTACCTCGGCCCCCAGGGTGTGAGGAAGTTCATGCTCGAATTCCTGGGAGCGTGGACCGAGCTCACGATCGCGGCCGAAGAGTTCATCGAGGCGAGCAACAGCGTCGTGGTAGCGGCCCATTGGACCGGGGCCGGACGAGAGAGCGGCGCTCCGACGGAGAACCGCGTCTTCGATACCTGGACGTTTCGAGGCCGAACTGCGATCCGATTCGAAGGCTTCACCAGCCGCGCCGAAGCCCTCGCAGCCGTGGGGCTGTCGGAGTAGGCGATACTGCGCGGCCGATGTCGCAGGAGAACTGGACCTGACCCGCTTTCGTGGACACTTGACCGCTGGGCCCGCAGGGCTCAGCGAAAGGAGTCCAAATGCCACGTCCACGACCCCCATACCCGCCGGAGTTCCGAGCTGAGGCGGTCCGCCTCGTCAAGTCCTCCGGGGAATCGATTGCCCGGATTGCCGCCGACCTCGGCGTCTCGGATCAGACCCTCAGAAACTGGGTCAGCCAAGACGACGTCGATGCCGGCAAGAAGACCGGCCTGACCAGCGACGAGCGCTCGCGGATGCGCGAGCTCGAGCGCGAGAACAGAAAGCTCCGCGAGGAGCGGGAGATCTTGAGAAAAGCCGCGGCCTTCTTCGCAACGGAGACCGGGCGGAGGTAGCGGTCATGCATCGCTTCATCGCCGCGGAGAGGGCAAACCATTCGGTCTCGATGCTCTGCCGGGTGCTCGAGGTCTCGGCCTCGGGCTTCTACGCCGCCCAGCGAGGGCCCGCCTGCAGGCGGGCCGTCGAGGACGGTCGGCTCTGCGAGCTGATCGCCGAGATCCACAGCGCCTCGCGCGAGACCTATGGCGCTCCCCGCGTCCACATCCAGCTCGCTCGCCGCGGCGAGCGGGTGGGTCGCAAGCGGGTCGCTCGGCTGATGCGCTCCAGCGGGCTCTCAGGGCTGATCCGAAAGCGCCGTGGCAAGACGACGATCAGGGTGCCAGGGGTCGAGACCTCGCCGGACCTGGTCCGGCGCGAGTGGAGCCCGACCGAGCCGAACCGTCTCTGGGTCGCCGACATCACCTACGTCCGCAGCTGGGAGGGCTGGCTCTATCT
>Ga0136614_10002797_pt1 | contig 10995 bp, 13 predicted proteins | sample AntDrymUQ2792106_2_FD_106643 | JGI IMG/M metagenome (GOLD analysis project Ga0136614, IMG submission 106643) | Polar desert sand microbial communities from Dry Valleys, Antarctica - metaG UQ279 (21.06) | ecosystem: Environmental > Terrestrial > Soil > Desert | place: Antarctica: Dry Valley... | reverse complement strand
CTGAAAACTGAAAACTGAAAACTGATTATGAAGTTACTACGCACCGACATTTTCGAGAACTTGATGATGGCGCTCGGCACGTTGCGGGCGAATAAGCTGCGCTCGTTTTTGACGGTGTTCGGCGTGATGATCGGGGTGATCGTGGTGATGGTCATCTCGTCGTTTATTAGCGGGATCGACATGTCTGTGCGAAAGGAGATCGAGTCATTCGGGACGCGCTCGATCTTTCTTTATAAGTTCGAGCCGGGTATTCACATCGGGCGGATGTCGCGCGAAGAACGGATGCGAAAGCACTTGACTTACGATGATGCGATGGCTATCACGCAGCTTCCGACGGTGGAATTGGCCGTGCCGTTTTTGGACATCAGCAATAGCTTCTTCGGACAAAAATTGAAAGTCTCGACGAAGGGCAAAACGTCAGAGGCGGTGCGGCTTGAAGGGACTCTGCCCGATTACCTGCGGACGGGTCAGGAAGTGTTGTCGGAGGGGCGTTTCTTCACGCAGTTTGAGAATGACTCTAACCAAAACGTCGCCGTCATACGCGGGCGCGTGGCTGAGGATTTCTTTCCTTACGGTTCGCCCGTGGGACAGACCATCGACATTGGCGGGCAAGAGTTCCGCGTCATCGGCGTGTTGGAGATGCGCGAGCAACTGTTCGGCGGCGGCAGCGGCAGCGACGATATGAACAACGGTATCTTCGTCCCCTTCAACGTTGCGCGGAAGCTGAAGCCAAACTCTGAAGACATCTTTATTCTCGCAGTGGCGAAGGAAGGGATGATGGAAGAAGCGAAGGATCAAGTGACTGATCTGTTGCGCGTGCGGCGGCAAGTTCCCTTCGGCAAGCCGAACAACTTTGGCGTTGCGACCGCCGATTCGATCATCAGCCAGTTTCGCCAGATCACCGGCGGCATCGCCATCGCAATGGTTGCTATCTCTTCGGTCGGCCTGATGGTTGGCGGCATCGGCGTGATGAACATCATGCTGGTGTCCGTCACTGAACGCACGAAAGAGATCGGCACGCGCAAGGCCATCGGCGCGCGCCGTTCAGACATCATGTGGCAATTCTTGATCGAAGCGATGACGCTGACCGGCTTCGGCGGCCTCGTCGGACTTTTGATCGGGTGGGGTCTGACTTTAATCGTCCGCCTCTTCCTGCCGTCTTACGTCCCGCTCTGGGCCCCCGCCGCCGGCTTCATCGCCAGCGTCGGCATCGGCCTCGTCTTTGGCCTCTGGCCCGCATGGAAAGCCGCCCGGCTCGATCCGATTGAAGCGCTCCGGTATGAATGAAAGAGGGAAGAGGATAGAGGGTAGAGGATAGTGAGAGGCACACAGCTTTTTCTTACTACCCTTTACCCTCTACCCACTATCCTCTACTTTCACGCCATGGGCTGGCCCATCACAGCGGCGAAGATGACGGCGACGAGCGCGCCGATCAGTGTGATGACGATGACGACTGTCCACGCCGCGCCCGCCGAGAGGCGCGCGATCTTTTGTAAGCCTATCGCGGCGAGAAACAATCCATAAATTTTGAAGAGATCGAACGTGCCGAGGAGCGTTGCTAAGACGGGCTGCTCGGTGCGGTTGACCAGCAGGCTTAAGTTCGCATGAACCAGTCCGCGCGTGGCCGTCGCCGCTTCGGACACGTCCGGCGGATTGACAAAGAGGATGATGATGTTGGCGAGCATCATCAACACCACTGGCGGGAACGACGAGTAAGCCCAGACGGCGAGCGCCTGCTGGTAAGTCATCGCCTTGCCCATCGCCATTGTGCCGAGCAGATAAATCCCTGCGCCGACGGCGAGGACGAGAAAGATGCCAATCACCGGCCCGGCGTAGGCGAGCGTTTTGAAGATGGGGCCGGACTGCATCTCAATGGCCCGCTCTTTTTGCTCGTCGGTCATCTGCGCGGTCTGCGGCGAACTCTCGATAGCGGCGCGCACCATGTCGTTGTAGTTGATCTTCTGGAAGACGAGGACGGTGAAGAGCAAAAACATCGTGGCGGTCAAGAGCGTCGCCACGACAAAGCGCGGGCGGGCGCGCAGGGCCTCGAACGTGCGACCCGGCTCGAAGAAGATGTTCGCCAAAGTTTCGGGCGTGGACATCTCCGGCGCGTCAGGCCCGCTCGTTGTCGGAGGAGCATACGACGGCGGGGGAGTCATCGGAGTGTAAGATTCGCTCATAATTTTTCGTCCGTTAAAGTTGCAGCTCTCCGAAAGAGCGTGGGAATGTGCGGCCCGGTTCTTGTGCCATCCAAGCGCGCGTGCGTTTTAACGCAACTTGGTACGGATGGCAAGAGGCACGGGTTTCACACGTGGCTTTCGGCTTAACGCCCGTCATCGGCGGAACGACTGCCCAGCAACTCAATCGCTTTCAGGACGCGCCGGGTGTTGTGGTTCACATGCGCGCCGAGCGCAAACAGTCCGAAAGCCAGAATGGTGTAAATGGCGATTGTCGCCAGCAACAACAGCACATGCGTCCGGTCGGAGAAGTCCGCGAGCAGCAAAAAGCCCGCGAGGAAAGAGGCTTCGACGACGGCGGCCCCGACGAACGCGGCTCTGTGATGCCGCTCACTCTGCTCGATGCGGTCGAGCGCTGTTCTACGAACTTCATCAACGCTAACGTCTGACATAATAACCTCCGTTCGGCAATTGCCTACTGGTAAACGCGCTTTTTTTTGCAGTATGCACCACTATGCTCCGCGCGCTCCGGCACAGCCGGCTCAACGCAAGAGCAAGTAAACAACAGTCGGAATCAGCACGAGTGCCTCGATAATGGCGAAGGCGATCACTGCTTTTTTGAGACGGCTTTGGCTGCTATCAGTATTTGTGCCAACGCCCCGGCTTATCTTTTTCTCTGACATTTTCTCCTCCTCTTAGGTCTTAGCTTTCTGCCGGCAGCTTTCGACATCCGAGCCTCTTTGTTCATTCACCGCACGGCGCAAGCTATGAAGGCCGTAAGCCAGCCGCGACTTGGCCGTGCCTAAAGCTATCCCAAGCACTGCCGCCACTTCAGTCAACGGCATTTCATGTAAGTAATGCAGCACGAGAACCGCGCGGCTGGCCGGTGACACGCGAGCGATCAGCACAGGAAGCTGCTCGGCTATTCCAGCCGCCAAATCTTCCGCCGGCGGTTGAGCCGGGATCGCTTCTAAAATGGACTCGTCCCTCACCTGTTCCCTCCACCGCCGCTCACGCCGCAGCCGCTTGAACGCTTCTCTGGACGCAATCCGGTAGGCCCACGGTCGGAATAACTCCGGCTCTTGCAGCCAACGCAGCTTGCGATAGATGAGGATGAAGACCTCTTGCAAAATGTCCTCGGCCATCGTACGCTCACCGGTCAACCGGAAGACGTAACGGTAAAGCGGCTCTTGAACAGCTTCCAGCAACTCGGTCAACGCCTCCCGATCTCCAGATTGAGCGCGCAGCACCCACCAAGTTTCCCGCTTCAGATTTCTCGCGTTCGTCATCTATCTATAGAGAGCCTGTCATTGGTCAGGCGGTTCGAATCCGGCTGGAAATTACTGCGGAAGATTCAGCGAGAGCGAAGAGGGAACTGAAGAGCGCAAAGCGAATAAAATTACGGGGAGCAAGCCAAGAGCAAGATTACAGCCGGCGGTTTTACGCCGCTTCCTCGATCTTCTCCTGCGCCTCGGCCTGCTGCGATTCGTCGGCGGTCAACTCTTTCTGCTGGTGTTGGGCGTCCGGCTCGTAGCTGAGGGCGATCAAGACAGGGAAATGATCCGAGCCGAAGTAGGACAAACGGCGGAAACCGATCAGCCGGAAATGATTTGAGTGAAAGAAGTGATCGAGCGGGAATCTGATGAACGGGTACTTGGCGTGGAAAGTGTTGTAGAAGCCGCGACCGATGCGCGGGTCGAGTAGCCCGCTGATGTCTTGAAAGTGATAGTTGGTGTGCGACCACGCCACATCGTTCAAGTCGCCCAGCACGATGACGGGCGTTTCCTTCCCTTTGATCTCGCGCCCGACGATGAGCAACTCGGCGTCGCGCTCGGTTGACTGCTCGTCTTCGGTCGGGAACGGCGGGCGCGGATGCAGGCAATGGAGTCCGACTTCCATTCCCGAAGGCAATTTGATCTGCGCGTGGATGGAAGGGATGTCATCCTGAACCAGAAACTTGATTTGCGGATCGAGCAGTTCGAGCTTTGAATACAAAAGCATCCCGTAGGTATTGTCCTGCACCTGACGAACGGCGAACGGGTGTGTCCGCTCGAACTCTCTGAGCTGCGCTTCCCACCAAGCATCTGTCTCGACCGTGAGAATAATGTCGGGGTCGGCCTCGCGAATGATCTCGCGCAAGCGCGCCGCATCGCGATTGCTCATCAACACATTGGCGAACAACAGGCTGATGCTCGACTGCGGCTCCGGGCTGTGGCTCCGCTGCACTTGCACTCGCGATAAGCGCGTGTACGGAAACATCATGTAACCCTGCCAGAGCAGGCACAGCGCGAGGGCCGCTGCGAATAGATTGCCGCCCACGCCGCCGGCTCCTCTCAGCCACAAATACACGACTAACACGATAAAAGTGATGACGACGATCTGAAGGCGCGGAAAGTCGAAAATCCTGATCCACCACACCTCGCTCCGCGATAAAGGAAGCACGGTCGCGACGATCATTAAAGAGCCAAGCGTAATCAGCGCAATCTCCATTGGTCCCCTACCGTTTGATGAATTGGCGTCCGTCCCGCCGTCAAGACGTGGCGCAGACAGATCAACACAGACGTGCTTGAGGCTCAAGCCCGCAAAACATAAGTTCAAGCCGAAGGTCAACGAGGAGAAGTACAACGCTCAAGCTAAGGCGCAGTCGGCGCGTCGTGCCAGCCGGGGACGCGAATGCAGGCGACGGAGTGGCCGGGCGCAACTGTGCGGAGGTTTGGATCGATCTGCGTGCATTCGGGAATCGCTTCCGGGCAGCGTGTGTGAAAGCGGCAGCCGGCGGGCGGATTGATCGGCGTCGGCACGTCCCCGTGCAAGACAATGCGCTCGCGCTTGCGCGTCGGATCGGGGATGGGGATCGCGGACAGCAGCGCGCGCGTGTACGGGTGCAGCGGGTTCGCATAAAGTTTCGCCGTGCTCGCAATCTCGACGATGCGGCCCAAGTACATCACGGCCACGCGATCCGAAATGTGTTCCACGACCGCCAACCCGTGCGAGATAAACAGGTAAGTGAGTTTAAATTCCTTCTGTAAATCTTCGAGCAGGTTGATCACTTGCGCCTGCACCGACACGTCGAGAGCCGACACGGGTTCGTCCGCCACGATCAATTTCGGGTTCAAGGCCAACGCTCGCGCGATGCCCAAGCGCTGCCGCTGCCCGCCGGAAAACTCATGCGGGTAACGGTTCATATAATCGGGATCAAGCCCGACCTTCGAGAGTAACTCCGCCACGCGCGCTCGCCGCTCTGCCTTGTTGCCCAGCCCGTGAATCTTGAGCGGCTCGCCGATAATATCCGAGACTTTCAAGCGCGGGTTCAAGCTCGCATACGGGTCTTGAAAAATGATCTGCATCTCGCGCCTGAGCGCGCGCAGTTCGCTGCCCGACATCGCCAGGACGTCCTCATCTTCAAAATAAACTTCGCCGCGCGTCGGCTCGATTAGCCGCAGCAGGCAACGCCCGACCGTCGATTTCCCGCAGCCCGACTCGCCGACCAAACCCAAAGTCTCGCCCTTGAAAATCTCGAACGTCACGCCGTCCACCGCCCGCACCACATCGTCGCTGCCCGCCACCGGAAAATGCTTGAAGAGGCCGCGCACGCGCACCAATTCTTGAGCGCGCACGTCGCCCCGCGCGTCAGCCATCCGCGCCGCCTGCGCTTCGGCTTGTGGGACAGTTTGCAAGTGTTCATTCATGCTCATGGTTCATCTTAATTTCTGCGTGGAGCGCGTCGCCTGTGCTGGGAGCGCGGACGTCTCGTCCGCCAAGCTCGCCTGCGGGCGAGCTAACCGACTTATGCTTTCACTCAACGTAACGTGATCACGGAATCTTTATTCGCGCTCTCGCGCTCACGGCGGACGAGACGTCCGCGCTCCCAGCACGTGCGGCCTCTTCTTCTGATCATCCGATCTATCTCAACTCCTGCTCCGCCTGATGATCCGCCGTGACGGCAGCGGCTAAGTCGTACAACACGCAGCGCACTTTTGCATCATGCTCTAATTCATACAACGGAATTTCTCCTTCGGTGCAGCGCGGCATCCGATGTGGACAGCGCGGCGCGAAGTGGCAACCCGGCGGCAATGCCGTCGGCTTCGGCACAGTGCCTTCGATGGTCTCCAAACGCTCGGCCTTCTCTGCCTCTGCCACCGTCAGTTTTGGCACGGAACGAAGCAGCCCTTCCGTATATGGATGCTTCGGTCGCGCGAACAATTCCGCGACCGGCGACTCTTCCACGATCCGCCCCGTGTACATCACCGCCACGCGATCTGCCACCTCCGCCACCACGCCCAAATCATGCGTGATCAACAGCACCGCCAACTCGCGAGTTTTTCTCAATCCGTCCAGCAACTCCAAAATCTGCGCCTGAATTGTCACGTCAAGTGCGGTCGTCGGCTCGTCCGCAATGAGCAATTTCGGATCGCACGCCAACGCCATCGCGATCATCACGCGCTGGCGCATCCCGCCCGACAACTGATGCGGATAATCATCCACGCGCCGCGCCGGATCAGGGATCGACACCTCACGCATCGCCTCAATCGCGCCCTCGCGCGCCTGCTTCCGATTCAGCTTGCGGTGCAACCGCAGAGCCTCCGCGATCTGCTCGCCAACCGTATAGACTGGATTCAAGCTCGTCATCGGGTCTTGAAAGATCATCGCGATGTCGTCGCCGCGAATCTCCCGCATCCGCGCTTCAGAGACTTTCAACAAACTCTCACCATCGAACGAAATTTCCCCGCCCACAATCCGCCCCGGCGGCGAGACCAAGCGCATAACTGACAAAGCCGTGACCGACTTCCCGCATCCCGACTCGCCGACTAATCCGAGCAACTCCCCGCGATCAAGATAAAAGCTCACGCCATCCACCGACTTAACAACTCCGGCGCGTGTTAGGAAATGCGTCTGTAGATTTTTGACTTCGAGTAAATGAGACATGCTGTTTGGAGATTAACCGAAGGCCGAATCATTGCCAAGAAGCACGCCAACGTAGAGGAGTTGCCGCTGATGCTACTTCATGGAGTGGCAAACGGGTTGACAATACCTAACCCCGTCGCTCGCGCGGAAGCGTCGAAGTCTTCCGAGTAGAGGCGCGTCACGCTGGCCTCCAAGCAAGCGGCAATGATCAGCGCATCCCAAGATGAGAGTTTGTATTGCTTCATCAAATCTTCTGTGCGCTGCAACATTGCCCACGTTGGCAACACTGGAGTCCACAACGCCTCTAATTTGTGCAGATCAATCCAAGCCTTCTCCCGGTTATAGCCGAATGGCTCTAATTTTCGGCTGGCCGCGATGTACTCACAAGCGACTTGCCACAGTAGAACCGCGTCCGACAAATTGCGAACTAAAGATTCGGCAATCGCCTGCTTGCGAGGATCGCGGTTGTCGTGAACATAGATGAGGATGTTCGTATCAACGGCGTTCATGCAACTCCTCGCGGGTGAAACGACGGGGCGCATCGGCGGGGATCGGGTTGTCGCGCATGTTCTGAATCAACTCGTTCATGATGCGCTTCCGCTCTTCCGGATCGGTCACTTGGGGCGACTGGACGCGAGGCACTTCAATCACCAACTCGACCTCCGAGTTTTCAGGCAGATCGCAAGGGGCTTGCGGGATGAACGCGCCGCCTTGATAGATCGCTCTTAACCTTTGTGACATACAGCTTGCTCCTTTCACACAAACATTCTACACCGTCACGGCCTCGCGGTACTCGCCCCAGACGCGGCGGAGGCGGTGGCTGATCTCGCCGACGGTGGCGTGTGATTCAACAGCGGCGAGGATGCGCGGGAGCAGGTTCTCTGTGCCGCGCGCGGCGGCTTCGAGTCGGGCGAGGGCGGATTCGGTGGCTGTGTTGTCGCGGCGCTCGCGCACGTCGCGGAGACGCTCGATTTGGGCTTGTTCGATTGAGGGATCGATGCGGAGGATTTGGGGCGTCGAGTCTTCTGTGATCTGGAAGCGATTGACGCCAACGACGATTGATTTTTTCGTCTCAACGGCGCGTTGATAATCGTAAGCCGCCTCTTGAATTTCGCGTTGGACGTAGCCGCTCTCAATCGCGCGGAGCATTCCGCCGAGGGCATCGATCTTGTCGAGATAGTCCGAGGCGCGAGCTTCAATCTCATTCGTTAGTTGCTCAATCGCGTAAGAGCCGGCGAGGGGATCGACGGTGTCGGCGACGCCGGATTCGTGGGCGATGACTTGCTGTGTGCGGAGCGCGACGCGGGCCGCCTGTTCGGTGGGGAGCGCGAGGGCTTCGTCAAAGCCGTTGGTGTGGAGCGATTGCGTGCCGCCCAAGATCGCGGCGAGCGCTTGGATCGTGGTACGGACGACGTTGACTTCGGGTTGCTGCGCGGTCAAGGTCGAGCCGGCGGTCTGCGTGTGGAAGCGGAGCATCAACGAGCGCGGATCGCGTGCGCCGAAGCGTTCGCGCATGATGCGCGCCCACAGTCTCCGCGCGGCGCGGAACTTGGCGATCTCTTCCAAGAAATTGCTGTGCGCGTTGAAGAAGAAGGAGAGGCGCGGCGCGAAATCATCAACAGCGAGGCCGGCGCTGATCGCGGCTTCGGTGTAAGCGATGGCGTCGCCGAGCGTGAAGGCCACTTCCTGCGCGGCGGTCGAGCCGGCTTCGCGAATGTGATAGCCGCTGATCGAGATGGTGTTCCACTTCGGCACTTCGCTCGCGCAGTAAGCGAAGGTGTCCGTCACAAGACGAAGCGACGGCGCAGGTGGGTAGATGTACGTGCCGCGCGCGATGTATTCCTTCAGGATGTCGTTTTGGATCGTGCCGTTCAGATCATCGGGCGCGACGCCTTGTTTCTTGGCGACGGCGATGTAGAGGCACAGCAGCGTCGAGGCCGTCGCGTTGATCGTCATCGAGGTCGAGACCGTATCGAGCGGGATGCCGTCGAAGAGTCGTTGCATGTCTTCGAGCGAATCAATCGCGACGCCGACTTTGCCGACTTCGCCGGCAGAGAGCGGATCGTCGGAATCGAGGCCGATCTGCGTCGGCAGATCAAAAGCGACCGAGAGGCCGGTGGTCCCCTGCGCGAGCAGATATTTGTAACGCGCGTTCGACTCTTCGGCGGTGGCGAAGCCTGCGTACTGGCGCATTGTCCAGAAGCGCCCGCGATACATGCTGCGGCGCACGCCGCGCGTGTACGGATATTCGCCGGGCGCGCTTAAATCTCGATCATAATCGACGGCTTCAGTGTTTGACGGATTGAAGTCGTTCGGCAACTCGATGCCGGAGGAAGTCTCGAATCTCGCGCGCCGTTCGGCGTCAGTTTTCGCACTCATAAAATGCGGCCTCGTCCGTGTGGGTAATACGAGGCCAACGCTAACACACGGCGCGCGCGCGTCGCAACGCAGGTCTCGGCATTGCAGACAAGGCGGTAGCCCGACCGTGAGGGAGGGCGTCTTGGCCGTGCGCTGACGCCCTCCCTCACGGTCGGGCTGCTGCCATGATCGCGTCGTTAGTGCAACAGTTGACCGATCAAGTCCCGCTCGCGTAGCATCGCTGCCGACAAAGTAAGTCGCAGCACACACCAATTTGCGGAGCTAAATTTTGGAGATCAATGACGACGCCAAAGAGATCGTGCAAGCGCTCGGTGAAGCCATCAACCGCGCGGTCGAGCGTTCGCCGGACGTGGCCGATGCTATCTCGCAGTTGCGCGCGGCGGGTTATGAGATGGAACTGACGCTCAAGCTGGAGATCGGATTGCGCGAGCGTGAGGACGAAGACGAAAGCGACGCCGAAGAAACACTCCTCGAATTGACTGAAGAAGATCGGCGCACACTCCGCAGTATGAAGATTCGTTTCGATGAAGCGGAGTGACCGGAAAGCATTAAATGGACGGGGGCGCAGGGAAGATGTCGAAGATTCCCAGATACTTGATTCTGCTGTCGTTGGGCTTGCTCGGCTTGTGCCTGTTCGTCGTGGGGTTGCTGGCGACAATTGCCGGAACATCCATCGCGCTGCCGGGGTTGGGACTCATCGTCAGCGGCCCGCTCGTGCTATCACTCGGACTCCTGCTCATTTTCTTTGCTGTGGTCGTGGCAAGGCTACTCAAGCCGCGCTAAACGAAAGGCGAAAGGAAGGGCGAAAGGAAAACGTGCGGACACGCCTGTGGCGTGAATCTTAAAAATAAGTTTTCAGAGCGCAGCTCTGTCCTCACTTTCGCCCTTCGCCCTTCGCCTTTCCCTTGTCAATACCGTGCTTTGCCAGCGGCGCGGTCGTGTGCTATCTTGACCATCTTTTGCACCCGCTAAATTTTCCGCCTACTTAATCAGAAGAGGAGTTATCCGAAGGAAGAGCTATGTCTATGTCTAATGTTAATGCGGCGACCGGCAACGGCCATCAGGTTGGCAAAGTCGTGCAGGTGATCGGCCCTGTCATCGACGTGGAGTTCGACGAAAAATACCTGCCCTCGATTTACACCGCTTTGCGCGTTATCTCTGAAGGGTTCGACGTACCGAACGCCATCGACATCATTTGCGAAGTGGAACAGCACTTGGGCGAGGGGCGCGTCCGCACCGTCTCGATGAAGCCGACGGAGGGCGTTGTGCGCGGCATGAAAGCCATCGACACCGGCGGCCCGATCACGATGCCCGTCGGCGAGGCGACGTTGGGCCGCGTTCTCAACGTCATTGGTGAGCCGGTCGATGGCTTGGGGCCGGTCAATGCCGAGTCGCGCTATCCGATCCATCGCCACGCGCCCACGCTCGATGAGCAATCCACCGAGCTGGAGATGTTCGAGACGGGCATCAAGGTCATCGACTTGATTCAGCCCTTTCTGCGCGGCGGCAAGATCGGATTGTTCGGCGGCGCGGG
>Ga0136614_10002796_pt1 | contig 10995 bp, 16 predicted proteins | sample AntDrymUQ2792106_2_FD_106643 | JGI IMG/M metagenome (GOLD analysis project Ga0136614, IMG submission 106643) | Polar desert sand microbial communities from Dry Valleys, Antarctica - metaG UQ279 (21.06) | ecosystem: Environmental > Terrestrial > Soil > Desert | place: Antarctica: Dry Valley... | reverse complement strand
GGGAACCGCTCGGCGTTGCACCACCGCCGAGGAGCCCTTGCCGGACTCCGGGCACCATCGCTTCTACTGGCTCGGCGCGAGGTTGGCGCGCCGGGAGGAGACGCTCAACGACGACCAGCTCATCTGCGAGTGTGAGCTCATTTCCAGGCGCCGGCTCGAGAGCGCAATGGGGCAACGGCACACCCAGAACCTCGACGACATCCGCCGGACACTGCGCCTGGCCATGGGACCGTGCCAGGGCGGGTTTTGCATCTACAGAGCGACCGGCATACTGCATTCCGTAGAGCGCCTGGACTACGGCGCCGCAAACTCCGCGTTGCTGCGGTTCCTGCAGGAGAGGTGGAAGGGTGTGAGACCCATCCTCTACGGTGACCAACTGCGGCAGGCTCGGCTCGACGACTGGATCTTCCAGGGCCTCCTCGACGTCGAGCACCTGACGTGACCGCTGTGGGCCCGGGGCGCGTCTACGACGCTCTCGTGGTTGGCGCCGGAACCGCCGGGCTCGTGGCGGCTCTGCGGCTCGCCCAGGAGGGCGCGGACGTATCGGTAACCGCAAAGGGCGTTGGAGCCACACATCTCACGAGCGGCACCGTGGACGTGCTCGGGTATACGCCGGAGCGCGTCGCCAGTCCCGCCGCGGCGCTTCCCGATTTCGTCCGGAATCACCCCGAGCATCCCTACGCCAGGGTCGGGCCACAGGCGGTCGGCGACGCCCTTGACTGGTTCAAGGCACAGTTGCCGGACGGAGCACTCGTGGGAAGCCTCGAGGCAAACTTCCTGCTCCCGACGGCGGTGGGGGCCCCAAAGCCATCGGCCCTGGCGCCCGAGACAATGGCCCCGGGGGACCTTCGGAACGGCGGACGGTTCACCATAGTCGGGCTGGCCGCCCTCAAAGACTTCTATCCCGCTTACCTCGCCGACAACCTGAGCCGTGCCCGCCTGGGGCAAGGAGACGACGGCCGGGTCGAGGCGCGAGCCGTTACGCTGGCGCCCCCTACCGGCGGCGAAGCCGACGTCACCCCCCATGGGGTGGGCGCGCCGGTTCGAGGACACCGAGTTTCGGAAAGCGGTGATTACCGAGCTCGAGCCCTCTCTGGACGGAGGCGCCGTGGGATTCCCCGCCGTGTTGGGACTCGACTCGGCCCGCACCGTGTGGCAGGAGCTCAACGACACCCTGGGGGTACCGGTGTTCGAGATCCCAACCCTGCCCCCATCGGTGCCCGGAAACCGCATGGCACGCGCGTTGCGCGCAGCGCTGACCCGCGCCGGAGGCCGGGTCGTCATGGGTGGCCGCGTCATCCGAGTGCGCGCAACAGGCAAGCGCCTGGAAGAGGTAATCGTGGACGCGGCAGCGCGCCCGAAGGCCTACCGGGCGAGGGACTTCGTCCTTGCAACGGGCGGCTTCGCCTCCCGGGGCCTCGAGATGGATTCGTACGGGATGGTACGAGAGACCGCCTTCGATCTTCCCGTCACGGGCATGCCGCCGGACGACGACCCGCGCTGGGCGGAGGAGTACCTGGCCGCTCACCCTGCTGCCCGTGTGGGGATAGGGGTGGACGACGAGCTGAGGCCGCTCGATTCGGGGCACGAGCCCGTCTACGACAATGTCCGCGTGGCCGGCGCCGCCCTTGCCGGCGCCGAACCCTGGCGGGAGAAGTCCGGCGAAGGCATAAGTCTGGCAACCGGGTTGCGGGCCGCAGAGCTGATACTTGAACGGAGGGGGGAGTGAACGGATGAGCATGATCGAAGACCTGATTGAGCCTTTCGAGCAAGACACCATGCGCGCTTCGCTCGATCACTGCATCAAATGCACGATCTGCGAAACCTATTGTCCCTTCTCGAACGCCACCCCGCTGTTCCCCGGCCCCAAGTACGTCGGTCCACAGGCCGAACGCTTCCGGGACGCGGGTGACCACTCTCCCGACATGTCGCTCGATCTCTGCTCCGGATGCGGAATCTGCACACAGGTATGCCCCCAGGGCGTCAAGATCGCCGAGATCAACTCCAAGGCCAGAGCGAAGCTGTGGGACGAGCGAGGGGTTCCACTCCGGAACAAAATTCTTGCCCGGCCGAGCGTCGGAGGGCGCCTCGCCACGCCGGTTGCCGGGCCGGTCAACTGGGCCCTGGGCAATCGTCTTGTCCGGGGCGTGATCGAGAGGGCCGCCGGCGTCCACCGAAAGGCTCCGCTCCCCCGGTTTGCGGGGCGCACATTCCAGACATGGGCGCGCCGTCACCCTTCTCCCGTGACGGACAAGACCGTCGTGTACTTCCACGGATGCAGCACCAATTACTTCGAGCCACGCCTGGGCGAGATGGCAGTGGCCGTGCTCGAACACAACGGCTATCGAGTGATAGTTCCGCCACAGGATTGTTGCGGGTTGCCGCTTCAGTCCAACGGTTCCTTTGGTCCTGCGCGCAAGTACGTGCGCCGGCTCGCAGCCAGTCTCGCCCCTTATGCACGCCGCGGTCATCCCATCGTGGCGACCTCCACGAGCTGCAGTCTGATGCTCAAGCGTGAGGCGAGGGAGATCCTCGACGTCACCGATCCGGAAGTAGAGGAGGTCGGCCGGCAGACCTACGACATCTGCGAGTTCCTCCTCGATCTGCACGATCGCGGCGAGCTCGAGGTCGACTTCGACCCCCTGCCGATCTCTGTCCCCTACCATGCACCCTGTCAACAGCGCGGACACGGGATGGGAAAACCGGCACTCGACCTATTCGGTCTCATCCCGGAATTGCGCATCGAAGAGCTCGACGTCGACTGCTGCGGCATCGCCGGCACCTACGGGTTGAAGAAGGAGAAGTACGACATCTCGATGAGTGTGGGCGACCGGCTGTTCAAGACCATCGAAAAGATGGGACCTGAGGTCGCCGCGTGCGACAGTGAGACCTGCCGCTGGCAGATAACCCATGGCTCAGGCATCGCATCCGTCCATCCCATAGAGCTGCTCTACCGCTCCTACGGGCTCTAAGTGCACTTTCGCGCAAGTTCCGACGCCGCCTTTACTTCCGTGCAGGAGCACTAGCGATGGTCGGCATCGTGATTGTGTCGCACAGCGCCACCCTGGCCGAAGGCGCAGCCGAGCTGGCCCGCGAAATGGGTGGCGATGCTCCAATCGAGGCAGCGGGCGGCCTGGACGAGCCCGGCAGGGGTCTGGGCACCGATGCAGCTTTCGTGCTTACAGCCATCGAGCGCGCCTATTCCGACGACGGAGTCCTGGTGCTCGTGGATCTCGGCAGCGCAATCATGAGCGCCGAGGTGGCCGTGGAGATGCTCGATCCCGCCCGGCGGGCGCGCGTCAAACTGTCGGCGGCTCCGCTGATCGAGGGGGCGGTCGCCGCGGCGGCAACCGCCGGCAGCGGCGCAACGTTGGAAGCGGTGTCGCAGGAGGCCGAGAGAAGCCTCGAAGCCAAGGTCGAGCACCTGCGGGGACACCCTGGCGGCTCGGAAGGCGTCAACGATGACGAGAAGAACGGCCTTGACGAGGAGCAGGAGGAGAGCATCGTCGCGGACCTGATCATCCACAACCCGACCGGGCTGCATGCGCGCCCGGCGGCGCGCTTTGTCAAAACGGCGAGTGCTTTCGACGCCAAGGTGACGGTCACGAATTTGACCAAAGACAAGGGCCCGGCGAACGCCCGAAGCCTCGTTTCGGTTACGACACTAGGGGTGTCCTCCGGCGACGCGATAAGGGTCGAGGCTCGCGGCGAGGGCGCCAAAGAGGTCATATCGGCCCTCGAGGCTCTTGCCGGGCGCAACTTCGACGAGTAGAGGGCAATAAGAGAGGCAGATCCGGCCCTCTCTCACGTTCTCGGTAAGCGGTAGGGTCGCTCAAGTCCCGAGACCAATGGAGGGTGTCGACCGTGAAAAGAACCCAGAGCACCTCGGGGACGGCCTCGACTCCGTGACAACCGTGAACCGGGGGAATGTGTCGCTCCTCAGCGGCATCACCTATACACGCATGGCCCTGGTACCGGTCGTGATGGCATTCATCCTCGCCGAGGCGTTCGTACCGGCGGCTGCGCTCTTCGTGTTCGCCGCCTCGACCGACTGGCTCGACGGTTTCCTTGCGCGTCGATGGGACACTGCAACGACCCTTGGCTCATTTCTTGACACGACGGCCGACAAACTGCTGGTCTCTGGAGCCTTGATCGCGTTGGTTGCCGTGGAGCGCGCCTCTCCCTGGGTCGCGACAATCATCGTCGGACGCGAGTTGCTGATATTGGGCCTGCGCGGCGCCGTTGCAATGATGGACGGCTTTGCCTTCAAGCCGTCCATCTGGGGCAAGCTAAAAGCCAACGCGCAGTTCGCGGCGATCCTGTTGGCCATACTCCGCTACCCGGCCCGCCTCGGACCCTTGCTCCTTGACGAGTGGGCGATGTTGGGTGCTGCGTTGATCACCGTCATATCTGCGATCGAGTACGTCGTCCGCTTCTCGTCGGTCTTCGCTCCGCGAGGAGGCGATCATTGAAATGACGGACCGCGTTTTCATTACCGGCGCGAGCGGCTTTCTCGGGCAGGCGATCTGCACCCGCCTGGTGGCCCAAGAACGGGATGTCATTGCATTGGCACGCAGCGACGCCGCAGCCAATGTGGTCACGGGGTTGGGGGCGCGCGTCCACCGGGGCGACATCTTGGACGACGACTCTCTCTCGGGGGCAATGGAAGGATGCGGCGTCGTTTACCACGTCGCCGGTGTAAACGGTTTTTGCCTCGCCGACCCGGCATCCCTATACAAGGCCAACGTGCTGGGTTCGCACAACGTGGCAGCGGCGGCTCACAGGGCCGGGGTTACGCGGATCGTGTATACGTCGTCGGCCGCGACAATCGGTGAGCCGAAGGGAACGGTCGGCTCCGAAACCTCCGCCCACCGGGGGTTCTGGCTGTCCCAGTACGAGCGCTCCAAGTTCGAGGCCGAAGCGGCTGTGTTCCTTACCGCCGCACGCGCAGGTATCGACGTCGTCTCGGTAAATCCGGCGTCGGTTCAGGGGCCGGGCAGGACTTCGGGAACGGCTCGTCTGCTGATCGATTATGCAAACGGGCAGCTCAAGGTTGCGCTCGACACGACTATGAGCATCGTCGACGTGGCCGACTGCGCGCAAGGCCACATCCTGGCCGAAACCCGGGGCGCGCCGGGAGCCCGCTATATCTTGAGCGGCGCAACACTCAAAGTGTCCGAGGCAATCGCCCTGATGGCGGAGATCACGGGGATACGCAGCTCGCCGGTCATGCTGCCATCCATCGCCGCGCGAGCCGCAGCTTACGGGACCGAGATCTGGGGGCGCCTCCAACGGCGCAACCCTTCCTATTGCAGGGAGATGATCAGCACTCTGCTCCACGGCCACGCGTACGATGCCTCGTTGTCCCAACGGGAGCTGGGGCTCGTTTACACGCCCGTCGAGACCAGCGTCGCTACGACGGTCGCGTGGTATCGCAACGAAGGCTTTATTGCGTGAGCCCTCACGATGCTATCGACTTTCGCCTCGGCTGGCGGGTATAGGGCAGGGCAGGCCCGAGACCTGCGACCAGCGCGGCGATCCGATCCATGAGCTCGACACCGGTGGCACGCCATTCCTCAGGAGTATCGCCGTGTCCCGCCATGTCGCCCATGGGCTCGCCCACGCGCACACAGAGATCCTGTCTTGGCCACCACCTCATCTTGTAGTCCTTGAAATGGCGCGGAAGTACGTTCGCGGTGCCCCATATCCCGGCGGGAATCAACGGCGCGCCGGACCGGATTGCGAGCCGGACCGCCCCGGTCTTGGCAGGCATAGGCCGCAGGTCGCGGTCGAACGTGACCGTCCCTTCGGGGAAGATGACGATGATTTCGCCTCGCGCCAGAGCAAGAAGGGCCTGCTCGAGGGCCAAGGGCGCTGAGGGTGTACCTCTCCTGACCTCGATCTGGTGGGTCCCCCTCATGATCCAACCGGTCCAGGGGTTCTCGAAAAGCTCGGACTTCGCAAGAAAGCGAGGTCGCCTCCCCGCGCTGTCGACCGCATAGGCGGCGGCAAAGGGATCGAGATAAGAGATGTGATTGAAGGCAACTATCGCCGGCCCATCCTTGGGGATGCCCTCCAGCCCCTCGAGCGACCATCTAAACCATAGCCGGCAGGCCGGAATGACGACGTTTCGGACTCCGGCAAAGATTGGCTCCATGCCACTATCATACGGAGCCAATGCCAGGGTCTCGGCTCACCATCGCCCAAATCTCGGACATCCACTGCGGGCATGTGATGTTCGACGGAGAACTGCTCACACATGCGGTGGACGAGATCGTCGAGTTGGGGCCAGACCTGGTGGTGGTTGCCGGTGACCTGACCTCCGAAGGTTATGCCCCGCAGTTTCGTCAGGCCAAGAGGTTCCTCGACCGCTTGGGGGGACTCGAGAGAGTGGTGATTCCAGGTAACCACGACCTCATGAACGTCGGATTCCTGCATTTCAGAGACTCCTTCGGACAATCCGACAGAGTCATCCGGGTTCCCTTTTCAAATCAGAACGGATCTCAACCGGAGAAGTTCGCCACGGTTACCGCCATCAACTCCGCCAAACCCGATCTGGCCGAAGGCGAGATCGGTCAAGGCAAGTACGACTGGATCCGAGAGTCCTACAAATGGCCGGACGACTACAGGATCTTCATCCTCCACCACCACCTCGTCCCCGTTCCCGGCACGGGACGAGAGCGCAACATCGTGTGGGATGCGGGTGATGTGCTGGCGCTTCTCGATGAGCTCAAGATCAACCTCGTCCTCGCCGGTCATAAACATGTGCCCAACGTGTGGCAGGTCGGTGAGATGCTGTTGATCAACTCGGGGACGGCCTCGACCTACCGGGTGCGTGGCTACACGAGACCCAGCTTCAACGTTATCGAGGTGACCGAGAATAGAGTTCGGATCGTGCATCGTTACCCCGGTTTAGGGGAGATAGTGGCGGCCACCTACGAGCGGGGGGAACGCCGCCTGTCGCTCAATCCCCAACTTGCCGGCATGTGGAACCGGGGGGCGTGGAACGTTTGAGCCCGTCGAATCGAAGCGCCAGGGGGAGACAATGATCATCCGGATCTTCGACACGGCCATCGACCCGGAGGAGGCGGACAGGGCCCGACGGATACACCGGGAAGTCGTCGTCCCTGCCTTCGCACGCTTCGCAGGATGTCACGGCATCGAGATGGGCCTCAGCCCCGAGGAACACTCACGCGATCTCGTTCTCCTGGTCGCGATCTCCCGATGGGATTCGGTGGCGGCCATCCAGCAGGCGACCGCGAGCCCCGAATATGCCGACGCCGTCTCGGAGCTGAGGGAGCTCTTCCAGGAAAGCCCTATCGTTCGCCACTTCGAGGTGACCGACTGATGCGCGGGCAGCCCCCTTTTCGCCCTTGGGAGGTGCGGTTTCAGGTCGGTTGACGTTGTTGGCTACAATGGTGCTATGCGAAAAATCAGTGACCCGGAAGCACACCTAGCCAGAACCGACATCCTCGAAGGCCGTTACCCCGAGGGCATGAGCGCTCGCTGCTCTTGGTGTGGCGAGGTGAGGCCAGTGATCGAAGGCGATTTCGTGCCTGTCAAGGGGTGGGGAACAGGTCCCTCCAGGGCGTTCAGATGCTCGGGCTGCGAAAAGGACAGCGCAGCCTAGACCCACTCCTTCACCAGCCTCAGAGCGGGTCACCCTACTCTGAGGGGCATGGATGCCGGTCTCTTGCCCGTCAAGCGGTTCGGCCGCGCCAAAGCACGCCTGGGAGCCGAGCTCGAGCCCGAGGAAAGGGTTCGGGTGGCGCGCGCCCTCTGGGAGGACGCCCTCGACCTCTGTGAGAGGGTGGATTTCCTTGCGTGGTGGGTCGTCACCGACGACCCCGACCTCGTGGCGGAGGCCTCCGACCGTGGTTTCGGCGCAATCCAGGACCGTGGCGAGGGTCTCAACGCCGCTCTGACGGAGGGCATCGAGGCGGTCAAGGCCGCAGGCGCCGCGTCGATCACGGTTCTGCCCTGTGACGTGCCGCTGACCCGTGAGGACGACCTGCGCGATCTCCTCGACACAGGCGCCACCTCCGATGTCGTGGTGGTCCCCTCGGGGCAGGACGGAGGCACCAACGGGCTCTATATGGCGCCCCCGGATCTCATCCGCCCCCAGTTTGGACCGGCGAGCCTGCAGGCCCATCTGACGCTCGCCCGCCGGCGGGGGTACCGCTGCGCGATCTTGCCCCTTCCCCGCCTCGCCCTCGACATCGACACACCGTCGGATGTCCGGGCCCTGCTGGCGCGCCCCCCGCGAGAGGATGGCCGGACGGCCAAGGTCTTGCGGGGGTTGCGTGCGTGGACCTCCGGAGAAGAACCAGCCTCGGGAGACTGATGTCTTCTTATCGGGATCTGGGAGACGTCACCCGGAGTCTTTCTTCGGCGTTTCCCCAGCGCGTGACACCGCCGCCGCCTCGGCGCGCCCGGCCAGCTCCTCGAGGCGAGCCGGGGTCGGGATGCGAACGCCACCGGGCCCCTGCAGAGACACCGCCGCACCCAGCGAGCCGGCGCCCAGCACGGCCAGAACAAGCGTCTGGGTGAACGGGGGCGGAGCCGGTGCGCCCAGGTCGCCGGCGCGCTGGCCAGACCTGTACCCGCTCGCCACGCCCAGCGAATAGCCCGCGTAGACGAGAAGGCCCGCCCCCAGAATCATCATCAGCATCTGAACGAGGCGGATGGCCCCGCGTTGGCGCGCCGGCGCTACGGGGCCCCTGTGGGCACCTCCCCCCATGCTCCTCTTCATGCCCGCACGATACCCGTGCCGGAATGGAAGAGACCCCGGGCATCCGCACCCGGGGTCTCAGTTTCGATTCGCAAGGACCGGCTACTTCTTCTTCGCTCCGGATACGTAGCTCTTGAACGCCGAACCCGGCTTGAACCCGGGAACCTTGGCGGCCTTGACCTTGATCGCCTCACCGGTCTGTGGGTTGCGGGCGGTCCGGGCAGCGCGTTGACGGCGGGAGAAGGTGCCGAAACCCGGGAGCGTGACCTTGTCGCCCTTCTTCACCTGGCGCTGAATGCGGTCGACGGTGGCGTCGACTACATCCTGGACACTCCTCTTGCTGTGCCCGGTGTCCTTGGCGACCGAGTCGATCAGCTCTTTCTTGTTCAATGCGATACCCCCTTAAGAAAGGATGCCTCCTCAAGGAGGAGGTCTAACGGAAGAAGCCTATAGTCCGGGCTTTGCACGATTGTGGCATTCGGCGAAATTTGTTGCCCTGCAAGGGTTTCCGGACCACCGAGCGACGCACTTGCCGCGGAAGGCGGCCACTTCACCCGGGGGAAGGGCTCTTCCCCTCGCTCCGGCCGGCGTCGAGCTGCTCACGGATCTGCCGTTTCACGCGCCCCAGGATCCCCGGCATGCCCTGCCCGGGCATCCGGTCAGGCCCCGCTAGGCTGTTAATCCACCGGCTCGGCGGCTGCTTCGGCCGCAACCTCAATGCTCTGCATGCCGATCAGCGCCAGGAAGCTCGTATCGATGCGGCCCTGCAACCTGACGCGCAGACCACCCGGGTCGGCTGCAACCGCAGCCTCGGCGGGGAGGCTTCGATGCGCCAACCAGTCCAGCGCTGCGCGGCGGGCGGCCAGGGGCTCGAGAATCACTTCGCGCCCCGCCGTCTCGTAGTAGGCGTCCACGTCCAGCTCTCCTGCGCCGGCGAGCGCTGAGGCGTCCGCCGCATTCTGCAGCGACCTTCGGAACAAGAAGGCGCGCGTCCCGTCCACGACGACTCCCGCAACCGCGAACAGGAGCATTGCGAGGCCCAGCACGAGAATCGACACTTGACCTGATTGGGTGGCCAGGACCCGTCTCATCCCCGGCTCACATAGGGGTCTATGCGAGCGACATGGCGCGCGTTCACCCACACACGCGGCCCGGACACGGCGCCCACGAAGGGCAGCTGAAACACCTCGACCGGGTACGCCACCTCGACTTCGATTACTCCGCCGCGTTCAAGGCCGGGCGCTCCGGTCCACCTGACGTCGGCGCTCCGGGCATCGATGCCATGATCGGAAAAGGCCACATGGACGGCAGCGTCCACGGCCAGATTCGCTTGCTCGGCGCTGTCGGACCGGGCCGCCTCGAACCCCGCTTCGCGCGCCGCGGCGCTGGCTGCAAGCGCACCGCGATGCAGCTCCGACAGCACGCCCAGCGCCGCCATCAAGGGGACTATCAAAACGATGGCGACCAGGAGGGTTTCGACCAATGCCATTCCGGTCTCGCCCGTAACGCGTTGATCGCCGCGCATCAATCCCGGCCCGGGGTGGCGCTGCGCGACACGGTTGCCGCCGTCTTTACGGGGAGCGGCATGGGTACCGGGCCCCAAGGAGCGAGAACTCCGCTGACTTCCACGCGCACCGTTGAGCGGCCATCGAGGGTCTCGGTCGATACCCCGACGTCGAGCTCGTCTACAAGCGCTCCAGCGCTCTGTTCGATGGAGCGAGTGGCGATTGTCACGGCATCCGATGAGCTTCGCCCAAGCTCGAGAGCCGCCCGAGCGCCTTCGTGAGCCGAGGACATGAGAACGTTCCTGCCATAGAGCGCCCAAACAACCTCGATTGCACCCAGCAGCAGCAACAGCAAGAACGCGATGGCGAAAACCGTTTCGAGCGGAGCGGACCCTCGCTCCGACACGCTCAACATCCCAAGCTGCCGCAGACCGTGTTGAGCGCCGTCTCTACGATCGCTACAAGCCTCCCGCGTGCTACCCCCCAGATTGCCACCACCAACGCACTGGTCATCAGCACGATCAAGACCCAACCGGGGACGTCGCCCCGTTCCTCGTTCATTCCCGTCATCAACCACGCGAGCACACGCAAACCCATTGTGGGCCTCCCTTTCGCGTCTAAGGCACCAGCAGATCCAGCGCCACCAATCCCGGATAGAGGGCAAAAGCAACCACCGTCGGCATGATCAGAAACACCACAGGTATCAACATGAGAACTTCCCGCCGTCCCCCGAGCTCGAGGAGCTGACGGCGGCGCTCC
>Ga0136614_10002794_pt1 | contig 10998 bp, 2 predicted proteins | sample AntDrymUQ2792106_2_FD_106643 | JGI IMG/M metagenome (GOLD analysis project Ga0136614, IMG submission 106643) | Polar desert sand microbial communities from Dry Valleys, Antarctica - metaG UQ279 (21.06) | ecosystem: Environmental > Terrestrial > Soil > Desert | place: Antarctica: Dry Valley... | reverse complement strand
GCGCGCCGATTCAATTCGCGATAAGTGAGTTGCTCGTCTTCAAAGACGACGGCGGTGGCGTCGGGGGTGCGTTCCACCTGCGCTTCGAACAACTCATGGACACATATCTGACGCGGGTACTCAGCCGTGGTCTGATTCCACTCTACTATCAGTTGCTGGCGCTCGCGCTCGGTGAGCAAGTTGAGCTGGCTGACCATTGCTTCTGGCCGCTCAACGGCGCTTGAGACGAACTGCACATAGTGTCCTGCCATGCGCTCGACAGTGGCACGCTCGTACAGACGCGGATCGTATTCGATCTCTGCTTGCAGCCAAGCATCTACGCGCACGCAGCACAGCTTCAGCTTGAAGCGCTCAGTCCGGCTCTGCTGCTGCTTCACCTCGAACCACACTCCGCCACCCTGCCGCTTAGCCGCTTGCTCTTCGTACTCATAACCGATTGCGCCGAGCGCGGTGGCTTCCTCCTCGCTACGGCCTGACTCCCAGTTATAGTAGGCCTGCCACTCGCTTGCTTCGCTTATTGCTTCAGTGACATGCTGCACGAGATCACTGAAGCGCGTGTGGCCCTCAATCTCAACGCGCACCGGCACCGCTTTGGCAAACAATCCTGCCGCGTCGCGCAATTCCTCGTACTGGCGTCCGTCAGAGACATAATCAACCACGACCTCCGCTTGCCCGCTCAAACGCCACAATAGCGTCTGCCAGCACGCTAACAGCACATTGGTCGCGCTGCTACCATGCGCGGCTGCCAGCTTCTCGATAGCATTAACCACGGTTGCATCAATCCGCACCTCAACTCGCTCGGGCGCTGCGACCAACGTCGCCGGTGCTGTGCCCGGTCGCGCTTCAAAGGGCAGCGTCAGATCGAGTAGCGCGCCTTCGGCTTGCTTGCGCCAGTAAGCACGGCCTCGCTCGGCCTCTTCGTCCTCGCCCTCCACCATCTCGTTTTGCCACTCGGAGAATTGGAGGTATTGTGTCACTTCGCCGGAAGATTGATCGAGCGGTTCGGCGGTTGCGCCATAGCCACGGCGGATCTCATCCACCAGATTCCGCAGCGTCCAGCTATCGGCGCACAGTGCCGGCAGCCCCACCACTAGCGCATGATTTTCAGCGGCTAAATCTATCAGCGTGGCCTGCAACACTATCCCCTGATCGAATTCATCTCTACGCTGACACTCCCGCTCGTACACGTCTCTGAGCTTCGCTTCTTGCCTCTCCGCATCCGCCCCGCTGAGATCAACTCGCTCCCAGCCGAATCTGTTCTCATCATCGATCACCTGCACCGGCGCCTTCATGCCGGCCGTGCGATGAAAGCTGGTGTGCAAGATTTCATGTCGCATGACCACTTCGCGCAGGGCCGCGCGCAGCCGCGCCACATCGAGTGGGCCGGCGAGCGTCATGGCGCAGACCGAGCGGTAGGGCGTGCCGTCTTGTTGCAGCAACCACAGATGTTTCTGCTGTGGCGAGAGCCGATAGCCCTCAATCATTTGCTCTTGCATTCGTTTCCCCCAATGATGATTCTGGACACATGTCTGTCAGATAAGCAAACAGCGACTAGCTCTCAGAGGCAGTTATATGAAGCCTGTGCAAATTAAAGTTGTTTGTTTTCACCGCGATAGCGGTGGCTTGAATTTAGCCGTGCGTTTCAACGCACGGTAAACAACGAGACCGCCACGCCGTCGCGTCAGCGACGATTGACAGCGGCGGTTGTTCAATCGTCGCTGACGCGACGGCAATTGCAACCCTCGTTCTGTCCGTGCGTTAAAACGCACGGCTAAATTCAACTTGTCGCTACGCGACTGATTTATGCACAGGCTTCAGTTATATAGCGCTCAAGATTAAATTACAGGCTGAACAACAAGGTAAACGCCTAAAGGCGGGATCAATCCAAATCATTTTCGGCTGGCTGACGACCCCCATTGAGCATGTTGGATACCTAGCTGGATGTTGAAACCATGAAGGCTGGTAAAACATGTGAGACCTCAGCCCCAAAGCTAATCCTAGACATCCTCGTAACTGAGCATTTCTCCCATCGCGACGAGGATCCTACGCTCCCCGACAAAAGGATTGCGGCCATGCGCGGTCAGCATGTTATCGAGCATCAGGATGTCGGCCGCCTGCCACCGAAAACTCACCTCCAACTGCTGGTATAGTTCCAAGATCTCCTGCATCACGGAGTCCTCAATCCGTGAGCCGTCGCCGTAGTAGCAGTTGCGCGGCAAATCTTGTTCGCTAAACATCTCCAACAGCGACTCGCGCAGCTCCGGCTCTAGACATGAGATGTGCCAATGCTGGGCTTGATTAAACCAAGACAGCTCGCCCGTCTTCGGATGCTTCGTCACACCCGGTCGAACACAACTCGTTCTCAAGCCATCGTTATCCTTCCACTTAAAGTCGATGAAAGCCTCTCTGCAATGCGCTTCCACCGCCGCGCGGTCGTTGGTGCGAAAAACCGTTTGCCAGTCAAGACCTAAACCCTCCCCGTAGTTACGGACGTACATTACCCCCTGCTGCTCGAACCGCTCCCTGATCCGAGGGCCGAGGAGTTGGTAGACCCGGCGCGAATCTACGATCGGGGTTTCCCCTCCCTGTCGCGCCGGCACGAGGCAACAAAACCAAATCTTCATCGGCCAACTGTGATTGAAGGTGTTTTCGTTGTGCCACAGGATTCGTTTATCGGCGGGGTAAAATGTCGGAGTATACACGTTACCGCTGATCGCCTTTCGCGGGTGTTCCCCATTTTCGTTGAACAACTTCGGGCAAATACTTAAGGCAAACTCCTCGAACTCGGACACGGCGTCCACGTCGAAGCCGCGAAACAGTATTGCGCCGTGCTTTTGTAACTCCGTCTCGATCAACTCTAGATTGTTTTTGGCCCAATCAGCGAGATTGATGTCTTCTTCAGCAGGTTGAATGATTAGCGGGAGGGTTTCTTCCGATCGCAGATAGTCCGTCTTAATCAACTTCTTCTGCGGCAGGACGACAGGCTTGGGCTTGATGCCCTTGAACTTATTCCAGCTTGCCCCTTGGCGTTCCTTCTGTGGCATAACTCGCTGTTCCCTTTCATTCTCAGTAAATGTTTCCGGAAGTCTATCGGCGCCCGCGGCCGCCTGTGCAAACACACGCTTCCCAACTGCTCGAACCACTGTCAGATAAGGAAACGCTGAGGTGGTAAGTTTAAGGCGAACTTGATTCACCGTTTGGAACGTGGTCTTTAGTCCGAGCCGTTGGAAAATGTCCCGCATGGGACTTTGCCCGTCCACCGAATCAAGGATCGCTTTAACTGAACTGTCGGGGGCCGCGAGGGGGAAAGCTCTGGTATTAGGCGAGAGATTATATTTCTCGCCATTCCCCATGAGGTAGCTTCTCTGCTTCGTGCCGGCCTTTTCAAACGTGGTGTTGAGAAATTCCTCGCAGACTTGTCTTTCAGATTTTTTTTGCCGGCCAGAGTCCTTCCGCTGAAAATAAAACCAGAGCATCGGGGATTTTTCAAGCAGCAGAAGATTTGACACCTGCCAACGACGAGAATCAGGTAATGACTCGTAGCGTTCCTGCAATTCAGGATCGGGAAACTCCATATTCCAAGAAAACTTCTCTTCGGTTTTATCAAACAAGTTAATGCATGGGGCCAACAACTCCAGATCACAACTCGCGGCCAATTCTTCAAATGACTGCACCGTATAACTGTACAGCACCGGCTGGAACAGTTCGTCGGCCAACATGGTTTCCGGACAATCTTCGTATTTAGTCAGAAAAGCGGCGAGCGAATTGTTCACCGGGAATTGGGCGACCAGCTTCTGCGTAATCGACAACTCTGATTCGAGGTTGAGTGACGTTTCGTTGCCGCCGAGGAGTCTGACGGCCTTTTGAAACGCGACCGGGATGATCTCGTGGTAACGGTTGTAAACCATCAGCTCCATAATGCCGGTCGGCTTGAGTGCGGCAACCAATTTGTCCAAAGTGGCTTTGGGATCGGCGTTGTGATGAATCACGCCGGTGCAAATGATGTAATCGAATTGCTCTCTGTACGGAACGTGATTGATGCTTTCTTCCTTGAGTTCCAAATTCGTGATGCCCAACTGCTTCGCGGTATCGCCACAGGCCTCTAGGGATTTGCTTGACAAGTCGGAACCCAACACGGTCGCTTCCGGGAATCTCAGCGCCGTGGAAATCGCTAAATTAGTTCCACACCCGGCGACCCAAATCCTCGCATTCTTCGGAAGAATAGTATTGTCCCAGTCGCCGAGGCTTTGGTTGAGCATCACCGTTTCAAAATACGGATCGAGCAGGTAATCGAATTTTACCGCCAGCCACGGGTAGGGGAATCTCCCGTAAAATTTCGCGTTCAATTTATCGACCGAATCTACTGATTCAACCAGCTCGAGATTTTGTTCGTCGCTTTTAAGCATCACGTGATCTCCCTGTTCAGATCAGGCTCGTCGCTCCCGGCAAAAACGCCTGTTCAATCAAGCAGTCGCCTTCCCCTGCGGCACATTAACCGCCTTGGGTTTGATATTCTTGAACTTCCTGAAATTAGACTCTTCGCGTTCTTTCTTCTCCACGATGCGCCGCCTCTTTTCATCTTCTGTAAGCGTTTCACACAGCTCGCTCAGCCGGGCGTCGGGCCGTGCCACAACGCTTTCCAGCAGCGTCGCGAAATGGCCGGCCATTTTCGCGACGGTCGGCGCGGCGAAGAGGTCGGCGTTGTACTCAAACGTCCCCGTCAGACTTTGCTCGGCCTCGTCCATAAACAGGGTCAAATCGTACTTTGCCATGCTGTTGTTAATCGTCACGGGGAGCAATGTCAGGCCCGGCAGTCGGGGCGACGGCAGCGGCGCATTCATGAGCGTAAACAAGACCTGAAAGAGCGGCGTGTGGCTCAGACTCCGCTTTGGGTTCAACGCCTCCACCAGCTTTTCAAACGGCACGTCCTGATGTGCATACGCTCCTAAAGCCACCTCCCTCACGCGCCGCAGCAACTCCCGGAAACTCGGGTCGCCTGACAAATCCGTGCGCAACACTAAATGATTGACGAAAAGCCCGATCAACTTCTCAGTCTCGGCCTGTGTGCGGCCGGCGACGTCGGTGCCGACGACGATGTCTTTCTGTCCGGTGTAACGCAGCAGCAAAGTCTGGAAGGCGGCCAGCAGTGTCATGAACAGCGTGACGCCCTCGCGCAGGCTTAAACTCTTCAGCGCTTGGGTCAGGCTCTGCGACAGCGCTATTGATTGACATGCGCCGCGAAAACCCTGCGCCGCCGGGCGGGGTCTGTCAACCGGCAACTCCAGCACCGCCGGCGCTCCCACCAGATGCTCTCTCCAGTACGAGAGGTGCTTCTCCAGCACTTCACCCTGCAGCCACTCTCGCTGCCAGACAGCATAATCCGCATACTGAATGGGAAGCGCCGGCAGCGGCGACGGCTTCCCGGTAGAAAAGGCTTCGTAGAGTGCTGCTATTTCTTGGAAGAACACGCCCGTCGACCATCCGTCACTGATAATGTGATGCAGAGCCAGTAACAGTATGTGTTCCTCGCTTCCGAGCCGCAGTAAGCTCGTTCGCAAGAGCGGGCCTTGCGCCAAGTCGAATGGGCGTTGCGCCTCTTCTCTCACCAGCCGTTGAGCTTCGGCTTCGCGCTCGGTCTCCGGCAATTCACTGAGATCAATCACCGGCAGCGGTACGCCCAGAGTTGGAGTGATGATCTGGACCGGCTGCTCATCCACCGTCGCAAAGGTGGTCCGCAAAATCTCGTGGCGGGCCACAATCCCATTCAGTGTCTGGTGCAAGGCCTCGACACTCAGCACTCCATTGAGCCGGATTGCCGACGGGTGATTATAGAGAGGACTCGCCGGCCCCAATTGATCGAGGAACCAGAGCCGCTGTTGTGCAAAAGATGGGGGAAAGACAAAGACTTCCTGTGCCATCACGCCGTCCTTATACTTCCTTGGTTGAAATTTCAGGGGCCGCCAGAACTCCTTCCGAGGAAACCTTGACGCGGCGTGCCTGCCGAGAGACCGGGATGATTGCCGGCGACTGTAGTTCAGCGCCGTTGCCTTTAGCCTGCTCGATTGACTCGGAGAGTCTAGCAATTGTTGGCCCCTCAAAGAAGCTGCGTAAGGGCAATTCGACGCGCAAAGCTTGGCGGACTCTGGAAATGACCTGCGTGGCGAGCAGCGAGTGCCCGCCCAGCTCGAAGAAGTTGTCATGGACGCCTGCTTGTTCGACCTTCAGCACTTCGCCCCAGATGCCAGCCACCACTTCTTCCACCGCCGTGCGCGGCGCCACGTATTGCTGTTCTAACTCTGGCCGCGCCTCATCCGGCGCTGGTAAGGCGCGCCGGTCCACCTTGCCGTTCGACGTCAGCGGCAGCGCCTTCAGCAGCACGAAGGCCGCCGGCACCATGTAGTATGGCAGCGTTTGTGCCAAGTGGCTACGCAGCCCCGTCACGCTCACCTCGGCCGTCGGCACGACGTAGGCCACCAGCTCCAGCGCCTCCGTTTGCAGTTTCCGCGCGATGACCTCTGCCTCGGCCACTAATGGATGCTTCAGCAGTTGACTGCGAATCTCGCCCAACTCGACCCGGAACCCCCTGATCTGTACCTGATCGTCAATCCTTCCGAGGTATGTCATCTCCCCGCTCGGAAGGAGCTTCGCGAGGTCGCCTGAGCGGTACAACCGCTCTTCGGCTTTGTACGGGTTGGGGACGAACTTCTGCCGCGTCAACTCGTCCCGGCCTAAGTAGCCGCGGCTGACGCCGCCGCCGCCGACGCACACTTCGCCGGGGACGCCAACCGGCAGCAGCCGGAGGCGGGAGTCCATGATGTAAGTGGTGGTCGTCGGGATCGGCCTCCCGACGTTGCTCACATTTTCTTCGATCTCGCGGTCGGTGATCTCCTTGAATGTGACGTGGACGGTCGTCTCCGTGATCCCGTACATGTTGATGAGCCGCGCCGCCGGGTAGGCTCGCTTCCACTCCCGCAGTTGCACGGGGTGCAGCGCCTCGCCGCCGAAGATCACGTAGCGCAACGCCAGACCCGGCCGACGATCCAGCGTCTGCTTCACTAAGTTGTCAAACGCGCTCGGCGTCTGGTTCAGCACTGTCACTTGGTGTTCTGCCAGCAGGTCGAGGAAGAGCGACGGGTCCCTCATTACCGCCTCCGGGACGACGACGAGTTTCCCGCCGTAGAGCAACGCCCCGTACATCTCCCAGACCGAGAAGTCGAAGCAGTAGGAATGAAACATCGTCCACACGTCGCCGGCGGTGAAGCTGAACTGCAATCGGTCGTTGATCATCAATCGAACCACATTCCGGTGTTCGATGAGCACGCCTTTCGGCTTGCCGGTCGAGCCGGAGGTGTAGATCACGTATGCCAGATTGTGCGGCGCAGTGTTCTGGCCCGGAGGCGTGGTCGGCTGCGCGGAGAGGCTCTCGCGCTCCGCGTCCAGCAGCGTCAGCGACGCCACCTCCACCGGGATACTGTGCTTCAGCGACTGGGTGGTGATCAGGTGAGAGGCCCCGGAATCTTCGAACATGAACGAGAGCCGCTCTTCCGGATACGCCGGGTCCAGCGGGAGGTACGCGCCTCCCACCTTCAGCACCGCTAGGAGCGCGACGATCATCTCCGCCGATTTGTTGAGGCACAGCGCGACCAGCGTGTCCGGCGCAACTCCTTGGCCTCGTAAATGGTGCGCCAGTTGATTGGCCCGTTCGTCGAGTTCCCGGTACGTCAGTCGTGTCTCCCCGAAAACTACTGCCGTGTTGTTCGGGGTTCTCTTGACTTGCTCCTCGAACAATTGGTGGATCGTTTTCTCTGCGGGATACGACGCCTCGGTCGAGTTCCACGCCACCAGTTGCCGACGCTCTTCCTCCTCGCTCAACAGCTTGACTTCGTCAATGCGCTGCTCCGGTTCAACCGCCATCACCTCCAGCAGCGCCGCGAAGTGGCGCATCATTTGCCCGACCGTCGGGCCGTCGTAGATGTCGGCGTTGTACACAATGGTCCCTGCCAACCCGTCGGCGTCGCGCCGTAGCGAGAGGTTCAAGTCGTACTTGCCATAGCCGAGGTTAGTGTCAATCACCCGCGCCTTCGCGTCTCCGAGATTCAGGGCCGGCAACTCCCCGTCTTCGAACTGGAAGAGAACATCAAACAGCGCCGTCCGGCTCATATCCTTTTCGGGATTCAACTCCTGCGCCAACTTGTCGAACGGCATTTCCTTGTGCGCCCGCCCGCCCTCGATTGTCTTCGTCACTTGAGCGAGTAATGTGCGGAACGTCGGATTGCCGGATAGGTTGCTGCGCAGTACCACCAGATTCGCAAAGGGGCCTATCACGCCTGCCGTCCCCGGCTCAGTGCGGTTCGGCTCACTCGTCCCCACCACGATCTCGTCCTGCCTTGCGTACCGGCGCAAGAGCGCCTTGAAGCCTGCCAGCATGACGGCAAACAAGTTGGAATCTTCCTCTTCACTGAGGACCTTGAGGCGCTCGGTCAACTCCGCACTTAACTTGAATGTGTCACGAGCGTCGGTGTAGGTGTGGACCGCGGGGCGCGGGCGATCCTCCGGCAGTTCCAGCGCCTGCAGTTTCCCGCGCAGTCGCCACTTCCAATAGAAGAGGAGTGGCTCTAACGCATCCGCAGAAAGGCCGCGCTGCCACTCCGTATAGTCCGCATATTGGAGAGCCGGCTCCGGCAGCCGCGCGGCGCGCCCTGCCATTTGCGCGTTATAGAGTTCCCCTAACTCCTCGGCGATCAGCCGGAGCGTTCTCTTGTCCGCAATAATGTGATGCACTGTCACCGCCAGCACCGCTTCGTCGCGGCCCATCCGAAACAGTGTAGCGCGGAGCAGCAGATCGCGCTCCAGCGCAAACGGCCGCCGCGCCTTCGCAAGCGCCCGCTCTACGACTTGATCGAGGGATGACTGCTCCGCAGAATCCGCCAGATCGACCACCCTCAGCTTGAGGCTTTCATGAGGGCTGATGAGCTGAAGCCCCTGACCGCCCTCTGTGATAATCCTTGTGCGTAGCGCCGCATGCCGGCTGATGATCGCGTTCAGGCTCGACTCAAGCGCCTCACTGCTCACACGCCCGCTTAGATGTAGAAGCAGTGGGATGTTGTGGTAGGTGGGACTCGTCTCATAGACGTTGCCCGTCTCGAACTGATTGATGAACCACAGCCGCTCTTGGTGGTAGGAGAGCGGGACTTTCGCCTGCTCCCGCGTGACCGGCGGCAGGCTCGGCAGCTTGAGTTCCCCCTCAAGCCGCAGATCGCTAAGAGCCGTATCAGGATCGCGCGTGACGCTCTCGACTAAGGCTTGGAGCCGCTCGCTCATCCGCGCAATCGTCGCCGCATCGAACAAGTCTGTGTTGTACACGAAATGGCCGTGAAGTTCTCCCGAAGCCTCCCACAGATAAAGGTCCAAGTCAGACCTCACGGCCTCGCGGTCAAAGCTCACCGGGCTTAAGCCGAGGCCCGGCAGTTCAAGCGACGACATCGCCGCGTTTTCAAAGATGAACATTACTTGGAAGAGCGGATTGCGACTCAGACTGCGTTCCGGTTGCAACTCTTCGACCAGCTTCTCAAAGGGCAGGTCCTGATGCTCGTAAGCCTCCAGCGTCACCTTCCCCACACGGCTTAACAGTTCGCGGAAAGTTGGATTGTCCGTCAGGTCCGTGCGCAGCACCAGCGTGTTGACGAAGAACCCGATCAATGTTTCGGTCTCCGCCCGGTTACGGCCTGCGATGGCTGAACCGACAGGAATATCTTCCTGACCGGTGTAGCGGGAGAGGAGAACCTGAAATGCCGCCAACAGCGTGGCGAACAACGTCACACCTTCCTGCTGGCCCAGCGCCTTGAGCCTTCCGCTCACACTCTTCGGCAGCACTACGGATTGGCTCGCGCCCTGATAGTTCTGCACTTCAGGGCGCGGGCGATCTGTCGGCAACTCCAACACCGGCAGATTACCGCCGAGCTGCTCTTTCCAGTACGCAAGCTGCCTCTCCAACACCTCGCCCTGCAGCCACTCCCTTTGCCACACCGCATAGTCCGCATACTGGAGCGGCAACTCCGCGAGCGGCGACGGGCGGTTCGCTGAAAATGCTTCGTAGAGTGTTCCCAGTTCACGAAACAGCACACCTGCCGACCACCCGTCGCTGATGATGTGATGCATCGTCAATTGCAACACGTGTTCCTCTTGGCCTAACCGCAATAAGCTTGCCCGCAGCAGCGGCCCGCGCGAAAGATCGAAGCCGCGCTGCATTTCCTCAGTAGCCAACCGTAGCGCTTCTGCCTCGCGCTCACTCTCCGGCAACTCACAGAGGTCAATGACTGTCGGGATCACGGTCAGGGTCGGGGCGATCACCTGCACGGGTCGCCCATCCACCACAGCAAAGGTGGTACGCAAACTTTCGTGGCGGCGGATAACTTCGTTGAGGCTTCTCTCCAGCGCTTCTTGATTAAGCTTGCCGGTGAGCCGAAAGGCATCCGAATTGATGTAGCCAGAGCCGCCCGGCTCCCACTGGTCGAGGAACCATAGGCGCTCTTGTGCAAAGGAGGGCGGGACGAAGTTGTTTTCACCCCTTCGAGTGATTGTCTGTGTTATTTTAGGGACCCTCTCGTCCTTTTTTTTGAGTCTCCGCGCCAGAAGCTCAAGCCGCTCCGGTGAAAGTTTGCTCAGAGATGAATGAAGCTCGCTTGTTTTAGTATCCTGCCGCTTTGCCAAAGTCGAAGGGTCGCCGTGTTTGACTTGAGGCGCCGGCTGAAGGTTCTCAAAGTAATTCTCGAATGGCTCCGTCCCGACACTAGCCACAAATCTCAAGGCAGCTTCGCGTGATGCTGCTGACAATTGTTCGTAGAGAGCGCGGTCTGAAAGCAGTTTCCGCAGCGTCTCCTCCCACGGGTCAACGTCCTGATCGGGCACGATGGGGACGGGATTTCCCAACTCATCAAAGCGATCCTCATATTGCTCAATCAGACAAACAGGAATTACATAATCAACACCCCGTTTCGT
>Ga0136614_10002793_pt1 | contig 11000 bp, 11 predicted proteins | sample AntDrymUQ2792106_2_FD_106643 | JGI IMG/M metagenome (GOLD analysis project Ga0136614, IMG submission 106643) | Polar desert sand microbial communities from Dry Valleys, Antarctica - metaG UQ279 (21.06) | ecosystem: Environmental > Terrestrial > Soil > Desert | place: Antarctica: Dry Valley... | reverse complement strand
GTCTGGCTGTATCAAGTCATCGCTTGGAGCAACTACAAACAAGGCAAGCCAATCGCCGAAGTCAAAGAAACGATAGACTTAGCACGTTGGCGCATTGCCGCATGAATTACGCGCACGCCTCATTTAATGCACTTTCTAATCAGCGCGCCTACTCAAGAAATTATTCATAATGGAAAGGTTGACACTGCGCGTCCAAACATCTCGCTCGGCGATCTACGAGATTTAGTCCTCCCTTTGCCAATGCTTGATGAGCAGCGCAGAATTGTTGCTTACCTTGATGATATTCAATCAAAGATTGACACGCTCAAAAAACTTCAAGCAGAGACAGCCGAAGAACTCAACGCTCTACTTCCTTCAGTGCTTGATAAGGCATTCAAAGGAGAGTTGTAAGTATGGGGCATACACGGCTCGGCGAGCTTCCGAAAGGTCATAAATGGAAAGCCGTTGTCGCAGCGATGGCTCGCCGTGACGACGCTCCTGATGTCCGAGCGGCTGCAACCTGTAAGGTTTGGCGGAAAATGGTGTTGTTTGTTACTATGCGTGACTCGCGGAGAGGTCGCATAGTGGTTTAGTGCACCGGTCTCGAAAACCGGAGTGGTCGAAAGGCCACCGTGGGTTCGAATCCCACCCTCTCCGCCATATTCAAGTAGAAGGGAGAAAGGAGAAAGGAGAAGTTAGGAGGAGTTAATGGAGAGCGACTTGAAGGAGAGAACGAAGGCGTTTGCGTTGCGGGTAATAAAACTGTATGCGGCGCTGCCGAAGACGACGGAGGCGCAAGTTATCGGTAAGCAGGTTTTGCGTTTGGGAACGTCGGTCGGCGCGCATTATTACGAAGCGCAATTCGCAAAGTCCACCGCCGACTTCATTAGCAAGCTCGAAGGCGCAACGCAGGAATGTGAAGAGACTCGTTATTGGCTTGAGTTGCTCGAAGAGTCAGGAATCGTTTTAGATGAGAAATTGAAGGCTCTGCAACAAGAAGCGCGCGAACTCGTTGCCATCCTTGTCACCATCGCCCGCAAAGCCAAACACAAAGATTAACTTCTGAATTTTTCTCCTTTCTCCCTTCTACTCTCTACTTTAGTTCGGAGAGGTGCAAGAGTGGTTGAATTGGCAGCACTGGAAATGCTGTGTACGGGGAACCGTACCGTGGGTTCGAATCCCACCCTCTCCGCTGAATCGAAGGCTGAAGGCGGAAGGATGAAGGATAAATGATAAAAGACAGTCTCTTGCTCGTCCCTCATCCCTTATGTTGACGCCTTTCTTGCGGCCCGGTTTGGACGTGCTGTTCGTGGGGTTTAATCCGCACCCGTACAGTTGGGAGCGGGGATGGTATTACGCGCACGGCTCTTTGTGGCGCATTCTGCGAAAGTCGGGACTCGCGGCGGATATTCGGGATGATTCGCAACTCTTCGATTATAACTTCGGGATTACGGATTTAGTCCACGACCGCCCGACGCGCGAGGCGAAAGAGATCGGCGACGAAGAGTATGCCCGCGCCGCCGCGCGCTTTCGTCGGCAAGTCGCGCGCTTGAAGCCGCGCGTCGTTTGTTTGACGGGCAAGGACGTGTTCCGCCACTTCGCGGGGTGGAAGCGCAGCGCAGCGGTCGAGTACGGTTTGGCGGGACATTTCGCCGCTTCACTCGTTTTCGTCGCGCCGTTTCCGTCGCACAAGTGGATGAAGGACGAAGAGAAAGCGCGGTATTATGCCGGGATGTTGCCACTGCTTGATGGGCAATTGCCAAAGGTGAGCGAAACCGTTAAAGTTTTTTTCGCCGGCAAGCGTTAATTCGATTTCTTGCGTTTGTTCTTTGCACAATTTATCAGACTTCGGGCTCCGCACAACGCTCGCCTCGCGAACCCCGCTAGGCCGGGAACGGAGCAACGGTAGTGACGGCTGCGTGTGTTGCGGGTCGGTCCGGAGTCTGGCCACATCAAGAGAGAGTTGCCGCGAGTGTGACCGACAGAGGTTGCCGAAGCGCGCACGATTGGAGCAAAATCCACCGTCGCCGTCGCTTCGTCAATCCGTCAATCGCGGCAACTCTTTTTCTTTTCTACGCCCATGAAGATTCATTTCAAAAAACTCGACCACATCCAAATCTGCATCCCCACCGGCGCGGAAACTCAGGCGCGCGAGTTCTACGGCGAATTGCTCGGCCTCGCAGAGACGGCCAAGCCGGAGCCGCTGCGCGCGAACGGCGGGATGTGGTTTCAAATCGCCGACATTCAACTGCACGTCGGTGTCGAAAATAATCAAAGCCCGTCGAAGCGCCACCCCGCTTTTGAAGTCGAGGACATCGAAGCCGTCCGCGCCTACCTCGAACAACATGGTGTACAAACGCGCGATGAAAACCAACTCACCGGTATTAAGCGCTTCTCCTTCTTCGACCCTTTCGACAACCGCATTGAATTATTAGAGAAGACCACAAGCTGACTGCTGAGAGCTGATCGCTGAAAGCACTTATGTCCTACCAAGTCATCGCACGCAAATGGCGTCCGCAAACTTTTGAGGAAGTGACGGGCCAAGAGCCGATCACGCGCACGTTGCGCGGGGCGATTGAGAACGAGCGGCTGCATCACGCTTACCTCTTCTCCGGCGCGCGCGGCGTGGGAAAGACGACGACAGCGCGCTTGCTCGCCAAAGCTCTCAACTGTCACAAGGCCGATGGCCCGACGCCTGTGCCGTGCAAGACGACCGACCCCGATCAGTGTTCGTCTTGCCGCGAGATCGCGGAAGGGCGCTCGATTGATGTGTTGGAGATTGACGCGGCCTCGAACACCGGCGTCGATAACGTGCGCGAGACAATCATCAACACCGTCAACGTCCGCCCGGCGCGCGACCGTTACAAAGTTTTCATCATCGATGAAGTTCACATGCTCTCCGGCGCGGCCTTCAATGCGCTGTTGAAGACTTTGGAAGAGCCGCCCCCGCGCGTCGTCTTCATCATGGCGACGACGGAATCGCACAAAGTCCCGGACACGATCTTGTCGCGCTGCCAGCAGTTCGAGTTCCGCACCATCGCGACGCAAAAGATCATGGAGCGTCTGCGACTGATCGCCGATGCGGAAAAGATCAAGATTGACGATACCGCTCTGCGCGAGATCGCGCGCGCGGGCGAAGGCTCGATGCGCGACGCGCAGTCGGCTTTCGATCAAGTGATCAGCTTCAGCGAGGGCGTGATCACGTCTGCCGATGTGGAAACCGCGCTCGGCATCGCGGGCGCGGAATTGCGCGCGCGTGTCATGCGTGCAATCGCCGAAGACACGCCGAAGGAGGCGCTGTCTGTCGTCGATGATCTCGTGATGCGCGGCCACGACTTGCGAAACTTTTGCCGCGATCTGTTGACGCATGTGCGCGATCTGTTGGTAATCAAAGCGGCGGGCGATACGGCGGAGTTGATCGATGCGAGCGAGGCGGAGCGGAAAGAATTGGCGCGCGCGGCGGCGGAGTTTTCTGAGTCCGATCTGGTGCGTTTCTTTCACAGTCTGACCGAGACGGAGAAAGCTCTGCGCGAGGGCGCGCACCCGCGTTATCAATTGGAGATCGGCCTCGTCAAATTGATCGAGATGCGGCGATTGTCATCCATCGGCAGCATCCTCGAACGCTTGCGCGCGCTCGAAGAATCTTTGCGGACGGGCCAAAGTCCCCTCAGCAACGCTGGAGCGACGACGCCCTCAGGCAATACGGGCGGGAACGTGCCGCCATCGTCAGCGCCGCGCGGCAGCGGAAAGGCGACGGGCGGCGGCAGTACATCGCGCTCTTTCACACCGCCGGCTGAGAAGACAACTGAACGAAATCCCGCGCCGCCAACGGCTGCGTCAACGCCGTCTCCAATCAGCAATGCTGGCGTGCCGTCTCCGTCCGCTCCGGTCGTCGGCTCAACGACGCCAAAATTCCCCGACGCTTTCGCCAATCAGCAAATTGATCCGGCAGCCTACTCAGATGCCCCGTTCTGGGACGCTCCGCAGTCTCCATCTTCAGAGCCGCCGCCCCTCAGATTAGTGCCACCGCCTTCGCCTGAACCCGCCATCGTATCGCCCGCGGCCAGCGCCACGAAGGATCACACCGGCTCTCAAGCACAACGCGCGCCGGCTGTGCCGGACTCTCTGTGCGAACAACTCAAACGCGCGCTCGAAGATCGCTCCAAGCCGTTGCTCGCCATCGCGCTCGACGACGCGCGCAGAGTCGAAGTTGACGGTGAAGAGTTGTCAGTCGAATACGCGCCCGACAAGAAACATTTGCGCGAGAGTCTCGCCAAGCCGGAGAGCCTGAAGTTGCTGCGCGAAGTGTGCCGTGATCTGCTCGGGCGTGATGTGGGCGTGCGCGTCGTGATCAACGACGCGCACGCGGCCTCTGCTGCCGGCAGCGGCAATGAGCCTGCGACGAAAGACGACGAAGAGCGGCTGGAGCGACAACGACTGCGCGAGATAGCGGAAAAGCACCCGGCAGTTCAAAAACTGCTCCGCACCTTCCGCGCCGAGATCATCGACGTGCGCCGCATCGATGTGGAGCAATAAGCAATCAAGGATGACTGCTGTCAAGAGGCGTGTCGGAGGAGTAAAATAGTCGGCACAGTTCAGAGAGCTAAGAGGCATGAGAGTTATGGCACAGGAAATTGAAGTTCAGCCTATCGAAAATGCTGCCGCCACACCATCACCCTTAAAAATGTCTTATGAAGAATTTCTTGAGTGGGCCGATGAAGACGTGCCGGCTGAGTGGGTCAACGGAGAGGTTCATCTAATGAGTCCGGTATCACGGCGTCATCAAGATGTGGCAGACTTCTTGTTAGCGACTTTGAGGTTTTTCGTCGAAGTACAGGGGTCAGGGAAAGTCTTCTCCGCGCCGTTTCAGATGAAACTTCTCAACGGGCGCGAGCCTGATCTGCTCTTCGTCGCGAGAACATCTGGCTCGTCTGAAGGAGATGTATCTGGACGGGCCGGCTGATCTGGCCGTCGAGGTTATCAGCACGGAGAGCCGCACCAGAGATCGGCGCGTTAAGTTTGACGAGTACAGACAAGGCGGCGTGCGCGAGTATTGGCTGATCTATCCGCTGCGGAAGCAGGCGGAGTTTTATCAGTTGGACGCGGAAGGCAGCTATCAAATTATCGCACCGGTCAACGGTATCTATCACAGCGCGGTGTTAGAAGGCTTACAGCTTCAAGTCGTGTGGCTCTGGCAAGAACCGTTGCCGCCGTTGATGAGCGTGTTGAAAGAGTGGAATCTGATTTGAAATTCCTGCTCGTGATTGCGAACAAAGCAGCACGGCATGGCGTATAGAGACGCACGGAGGTAATTGAAGAACGATGCGCGAACCAGTGTTGGCAGGAATTCTCAGTTTGCTGATTCCCGGCGTCGGGCAGCTCTACAACGGGCAGATTTTGGCGGGCATTTTGTGGCTCATTTTCACGCCCGGTTTCTGGATCGGAACGGGCGGTTTGCTCGGCTGGCTATGCCACATCATCGCGGCGTATCTGGCTTACAACTACGCCAAAGCTCATCCCGTGCGAACTTAAAGCGCACAGAGCTTCCTGTTAAATTCTACCAAGTGCGAAGAGGCGCGAGTGATCGATCACTCGCGCCTCTTCGCGTGTGTGGCAGATCACTTTTAAGGTTTATCGCCGCGCTTGTCGGGCGGTGTGGCGCGAGGCAACTCGCCTTCGTTGATCGATGGTGCGGCGGGTTGCAGCTTGGGCTTGTTGCGGCGCAGAGCCGGCGGCAGCTTCGGTCGTGGGAGATTGATGGTGCTGACCGCGTCGGTGCGACGCAGAATTGCGCCGCCGCGCCCGGCGACCCATGCGGCTGTGCCGCCGCGATAGGCCACGGAGTAGAGCGGCACGCTCGTCGCCGTCGCGAGCAGTTCCCACGTCGCGCCGCCGTCTTTCGTTTGCAGGATGCGCCCCTGATCGCCGACGGCGAGCGCATCGTCCGGCCCCGCCAGTGAGATGGAATAAAGGTTGAGCGTGACGCCGCTTTCTTGATCCTTCCACGTCGCGCCGCCATTGTCCGTCCTGAGCGTCAAGCCTTTCTCGCCGACGATGAAGCCGCGCTTCGCGTCGGCGAAGGCCACTGCGTAGAGCCACTCTTTGCCGCTCGATTTAACGAATGACCAACTCTCGCCGCCGTCTGCCGTGCGTAAAATCAAGCCTTGGGCGCCGACCGCGACGGCGTGACGCGCATCCGCGTAAGCGACCGCTTCGAGCCAGCCGATAGTATTCGTGCGGCGCGGTTGCCAAGTCTTGCCGCCGTCCTGCGTTTGCAAGATCGTGCCGCGCGCGCCGACCGCGAGACCGTGAGTCTCGTCTGTGAAATGCACGCCGAAGAGATCGGTGGTGGCGTTCGCTTCCGCTTTGTCCCAAGTGACGCCGCCATTCTCCGAATGCAGGATCGTGCCGTTCGCGCCGACCGCCCAGCCGCGCTCTTCGTCGATGAAGAAGACGTGCGCGAGCCGCGCCTCCGTCCCCGAAGGGCGCACCGTCCAACGCTTGCCGCCGGAAGTGGTGGCGAGAATTTTGCCGCGCGCGCCGACGGCCCAGCCGCGCGAGTTGTCGAGAAAAAAGATGTCGGAGAGATCGTCGCGTCCGCCGTCGGTCAAACGTCGCCATTCAAGGCCGCCGTCATCTGTGCGAAGGATCAATCCGTCGCGTCCGGCGGCCCAACCTGTATTCTCGTCTGCGAAATGAACGGCGGAGAGGCGTGGATTTGTCTTGACGCTGATTGGCAGCCACGTCCGCCCGCCGTCGGCAGTGGTCAACACTACCCCATCATTGCCGGTCGCCCACCCGTGCCGCGCGTCCGTAAAAAAAACTGACAACAGATCGGCTTGTAGAAAAACATCGACGCGCGACCAGTTTTGTCCGCCGTCTTCCGTCCGCAAGACCAACCCGCCGTAGCCGACCGCGATGGCCGTCAGCTCATTGATCTCTTCCTCGCCCTTGACAGCCTTGATGAAAGCCACACCCGTCAGCGGCAAACTGCCCGCCGTCGTTTGTTGCGTCTGCCACGTCGCGCCGCCGTCCGCTGTGACCAAGAGCGTCCCGCGTTCGCCGACCGCAGCGCCCGTTTTCTCGTCGGCAAACGAGACGGCATAGAGATGCGCTTTCACGCCGGAGGCTTGCGCGCGCCACGTCAATGCGGCGTCCGTCGTCGCAATGATCTGTCCGTAACTCCCGACTGCCCAGCCATGCTGAAAATCCTCGCCCGCGAACGTGACGTTGAAGAGATGATCCTTAACGCCCGTCTCACGCGACACCCAACGCTCGCCACCATTCTCCGTCGTCAGCACCACGCCGCGCGCCCCGACCGCGACCGCCGACTCCTCATCTTTCACAAATAACCCGTAGAGCGTCGCCACCGCCGGCGACGCTTGGCTCTCCCACTCAAACCCGCCGTTTTTTGAACGCAGCAACGCTCCGCTCGAACCGACCGCCCATCCATGCCGCTTGTCCCCCGCGAACCGCACCGCATGAATCGCATTCCCCTGCGGCAGAGGGTTCTGCCACAGCCATCCGCGCGATTGTGCTTGAACGCTTGAAAGGGTAAATAGCATAAGGCAGACAACAAGCAGAGCGCAGTTCACCACCGCGACTGTCGCACGATGAACCGCTCGCTGCTTATCAGATGCTGTCCTGCCTTGATAACTCACAATTCTTTGCTGACCGCGTCTGCCGCTTCGCGCAAGACGCTCTCATCAACGCGGCCCAGCGCGGCGATGCGGCGGGCGGCTTGATCGACGGCTTCTTGAATTTGATGGCCGGCGTGGCCTTTGATCCAGCGCCATTCGATGCGGTGAGCGTCCGCTGCTTTGTCCAAGCGCGCCCACCATTCGTGATTTGATTTGCGGCGGAAACGCCCGCTCATTGTCTCGACGACGTAACGCGAATCAGTCAACACTTGCACGCAACACGGCTCGCGCAATGTTTCCAAGCCGAGCGCGGCGGCAGCGATCTCGGCTTGCTGGTTCGTCGCCGTTCCCAAATACAACCCGACCGCGCGCCACAGTTCACGGTAATTTAAGAGCGCGACCGCCGCCGCCCGCACCGACTCTTGACCATTGCCGAGACTCGATCCGTCGCAATAAATGATCACTTCCTTAGTCTGTTGAGCTTGACTCATTGGTTCATCGATATTGACGACGAGCGTTCTTTGCGCCTTTGCGTGAAATTGTCTCACGCAAAGGCGCAAAGAATGCAAAGAGGATATAGCTGTCATTCCGCGCTCACCCTTCCGCTTCATCCCTCACCATGACGCTCTCATCTTTTCCGCTGACGACGACAACGTGATCGACCGACTCTTCAAAAGTATCGTCGTGCGAGATGACGAAGAGTTGGTTGAAGTGGCGGACTTGACCGATTTGGTGCGCGAGGCGTTCACGGCGTTCGGCGTCCATGTTGACGGTCGGCTCGTCGAAGAAAGCGATGCGAATATCTGAGAGTTGTTTCAAGAGCGCGAGCCGCACCGAGAGCGCCGCCGCCATCTGCTCGCCGCCGGAGAGGTTCGTGAACGAGCGTTCGTAGCCGCCCTCTTCGAGCATGATTTCGTAATCCTTCGACCAGCGCAGGGCGCGGCCTGCATCGCCGGTGATCTCGCGGAACAATTGGTTCGCTTCAATCGAGATGTTGTAGAGATAGCTTTCGGTGACGAGCGGGCCGGCTTTCTTGAGTGTGTCGCGCACGAAGTCAGTCGCTGCGGCGAGAGATTTTAGTTTCTCTTCTGTGAGTTTCTCTTCGCGCCAACTCGCGCGCACTTCGTCGAGCCGCGTGATCTCTGCGTTCAGCTTTGCGGCGCTCTCGCGTGCGGCTTCGAGTTGCGCCGCTGTCTTGGCCGCGTTCTCGCGGGCGAGGGCGAGTTGTCCGCGTTCGAGATTGTGGCGTTCGCGTTCGTAGGCCGAGACGGCTCGTTCGTGCGCGGCGCGTGCGGCTTCGGCGGCAGCAGCGGCGCGCGTGGCGGTTTCGGTCGCGGCTTTCACTTCCGCTTCGCGCGCGGGTAGAGTGTCGGCCAGAACTTTGCTCGTCAAATACTCTTGCTGCGCGTTCGCCGTGCGGTCTCGCTCGGCGATGGCCTCAGTCCACTTCGTATCCAGTTTGCTGAAGCGTTGCAATTCCCTTTCGAGCGCGCGCTGTTCCGCTTCGCGTTGGGCCAGCGCTTTCGCCGCCGCTTGGACTTCCGCTTTCAGCGTGGCCTCGCGCGCGGCTTCCTGCTTGAGCGCGGCGGCGCGCCCGCGCGGATCGGCGAGCGCGCGCAATTGCTTGTCCGTTTCGGCGATGTCCTGCTCGATCCCTGCGACCGCGCCGGCGTCGGCGGTGAGTTGCGCGCGATCTTCTTTTTTGCGGATGCCTTCATCGTCGATCTCTTGCAGCCGCTGGCGCAGCGGTTCTAGTTTTTCGTAACGTAGCAACGCCTCGCGCGCCGTGATCAATTCGCCGTCAAGCCCGGTTAGTTTGCTCCGCAACTCGTTGAGCCGCCGGTCGTCGGCGGGCAACGCGGCGAGTTGGCGTTCGAGCGCGGCGAGAGATTCTTCGCGCGCTTGCAAGAGACTGCGTTCGTGCGCGTGTTGCGCGCGCTCTCGCTCTAACTGAACCAGTGCGATGCCGGCTTCGCGCGCCGCGCGGACAGCCTTGCCGATTGATTCGGCTTGGGTCTTCACCGCAGCGAGTTGCGTGCGGTTGGCCGCCACTTGTTCGGCGAAGTAATCGGCAAAATTTTTGCCTTCGCTGAAGCTGGTGCAGCGATGGCCGAGTAGGGGACAGACGCCGCCTTTGACTTCGGCGCGCACTTTTTCGTCGCGCGCGATCTCGGCGCGCAATTGTGCGGCTTGCTCGGCCAAGGCGCGCTCGTCGGCTTCCAATTCCGTAGCGCGTTCGGCTCCGGCGGCGCGTGTTTCCAACTCGCGCGTTTGGCGCTCGAGCGTCTTGACAACGCCGTGCAGTCTTTTGATCTCGCGCGTTAGTTCTTGGCGTTGCTGCGTGAGATGCTCGCGCGCGGTCTTATCTTTTTCGGCTTTGCTCAGTTCCGTTTCGATCTGTGTGCGCTCACTGTGCAAGCGCTCAACTTTCTGCGCGTCCGTCCGCGCGGCCTCCGCCCCTTTGACGAGAGTTTTTGTCTCGACGTGTTGCCGGCGCAAAATTTCCAACTCGCGATCAAGGATCGTTAATCTCTCATTGGCCGCACGCGCCCGCGCGAGTAACTCTCGTAGCCGCTCGCGCTCACGCTCCAACTCTTCTTGACGGCTGACTTCGCGCTCCAACTCTGCGAGCGCGCGCCGCGCGCTTTCCGCACGCGCGAGCGCGTCGCCGAGTCGTCGGCCTTCATTCTCCGCCGCGTCAACCAAGCGCGCCGCGTTCGTCGCTTCGTGGCGCAATTTCTCGCGCTCTGCGCGCTCCGCCTCCAACGCGCGCAATTGCTCTTGCGCGGCGGAGTGTGCGCGATAGTCCGCCTCAGTCGCTTGCTGCCGCGCGCGTGCGTGCCGCGCTGACTCCAACACACTTTCCAGATCGCGCAAGCGTTGCTCGATAGCGACTCGCTCAATACCCGTTTGCTGCACGGCGGCTTGCGCTTCATTAACCAGCCGCTCGGCTTGATCCATCTCGGCGACGAGTAGTTCGCGCTCTTTCGTTTCTTGCCGCAACTCCACGAGCATCTTGCTCAACTCCGACGCACGTTGAGCGACAATTTCATGCTCCGTCGCCAACTCGTCGTAGCGCGCGAGTTGTCCTTCGTGGTTCGCGATCCGCTTGTGCGCTTCGAGCGAGCGGTCGCGGATCAAATTGCTCGTGTCGCGCAAACGCTCCGCGCCTTTGAGATACTCTTCGACTTTGAGCAACGGATCGAAAGACGCTTTACGTTGGCTCACTGGCTTCAAAAAATCGGCGGTCAGCGTGCCTTGCGGAACGCCGATGGCCGACTTGAAAAGCGCGCCCACATCCGTCCCCGGTTCGACGCCGAGATGTTGACGCAAGAATGCGCCCACGTCCGTCTTCTTCTCTGCGATGCGCGCGTTCAAAAT
>Ga0136614_10002792_pt1 | contig 11005 bp, 10 predicted proteins | sample AntDrymUQ2792106_2_FD_106643 | JGI IMG/M metagenome (GOLD analysis project Ga0136614, IMG submission 106643) | Polar desert sand microbial communities from Dry Valleys, Antarctica - metaG UQ279 (21.06) | ecosystem: Environmental > Terrestrial > Soil > Desert | place: Antarctica: Dry Valley... | reverse complement strand
GGGCTGAGGACCAGGCACCTGGGACCATCGCTGCGGCGCAGGCGCTCGTCGGCGCTGACCAGCGGCGCCTGCAGCGTCTCGGCCAGCGCGACGTACCAGGCGTCGTACACGGTCACGTTGTCGCGAAGTTCCCACGCCCTGGCCACGAACGGCTCGAACGGGTAGCGCCGGGCTCGTATGGCTGCCGCCCGCAGCGCGGCCGATCTGGCTTCCCCAGCGCTCAGGTCCCCGCGTCGCAACATCGCCCGCAATGCCGAGGTGACCTCGGCGTTCAGGAGCGCTGGCGCGTGAAGCCGCGCCTCCACGGCGATCAAGCGGCGGGCGAGGTTACCCGCAGGCCCTTTGACTGCCACGGCGTCGACTACCACTGCCGCGTCGAGCACGTTCACCGGCTATCGCGGTCGGCCCGTACCAAGTCGGTTGAGGAGGTCGCGCTGAAGCCCTCACCGCCGGTCGCCTCAAGCTGTTGTGCGACCTCCGCGATGACCTCGGCGGGCGTCCGCGCTCGCGCACTATCGACGAGTTCTGCGAGTAGGAACTCCTGCAGGCTCATCCCTGCCTCGGCTGCGCGACGGCGATGGACGCGGTGGACGTCATCGGGGACGTCCCGGATCTGAATCGTGGCCATGCATGCATTCTAGCGCATTACACTTCGTTCTAGCGCAAGATCACACCTCGTGCGCAAGAGTGTCATCGCGGTGACTACAGTGCCGGGATGGATGTCGTGGCCCTGGCCGGCGGCGTCGGGGCCGCTCGCTTCCTTACCGGGCTGGTGCGCGCCGTCGACCCGTCCGCTCTGACCGTCGTCGCCAACACCGGTGACGACCTGCGGCTGCACGGTCTGCACGTCAGTCCCGACCTGGACACCATCACGTACACGCTCGGCGGCGGGGTCCATCCCGAACAGGGCTGGGGGCGCGCGAACGAGACGTTCACGGTGGCGACTGAGCTCGCGCAGCGCTACGGGCGCCCGTCGTGGTTCACCCTCGGCGACCGGGACCTCGCCACGCACCTCGTGCGCAGCGAGCGGTTGGCAGCCGGGGCCTCGCTGTCGCAGGTGACGGCCGAGATTGCCGCGGCGTGGGCGTTGCCGTTCAGGCTGCTGCCCATGACCGATCACCCCGTCGAGACGCGGATCGCGACCTCCGACGGGCGGGAGCTGCATTTCCAGGAATGGTGGGTCGGCGAGCGGGCCGAGCCCGGCGTCGAGCGGGTGGAGCTCGCCGGCGCGGAGCGATCACGGCCCGCGGCCGGTGTGCTGACCGCCATCGAGCAGGCCGACGTCGTGGTGGTGTGCCCGTCCAACCCGGTCGTCTCGATCGGGACCATCCTGGCGGTCCCCGGCATCCGCGACGCGCTGCGGCACGCGACCGTGGTGGGGATCTCGCCGATCGTGGGTGGGCGGGTCGTGCGGGGGATGGCCGACCGTCTTCTCCCGGCGGTCGGCGCCGAGGTGAGCGCGGTGGGCGTGGCGCGGCTGTACGCCGACTTCCTGGACGGCTGGGTCATCGACGACGTGGACGCGGTTCTGGCTGATCGAATCACGGCGCTGGGGCCGCAGGTTGCCGTCACCGGCACCGTCATGGACACCGTCGAGGTCGCCGAGTCGCTGGCCCGCACCGCCCTGGAGCTGGCGTGATCCAGATCCTGCCGGTCCGAGGGCTACCCGAGGTGACCGAGGGCGACGACCTCGGCTGCCTGATCGCCGGCGCCGCCGAGCTGCACGACGGCGACGTCGTGGTGGTGGCACAGAAGATCGTCAGCAAGGCCGAAGGTGCGGTGGTGCCCGTTCCTCCGGGCGCCGACATCGCCGCCACGCGCCGGCGGCTGGCGGCAGAGCAAGCCACGCGCGTCGTCGTCGACGCGCCATGGGCGCTGGTGGTCCAGACCCACCATGGGCTGGTGTGCGCCAACGCCGGCATCGACGCGTCCAACACGCCGGAGGGCACGCTGGTCCTGTTACCGGTGGATCCCGACGCCAGTGCCCGCGAGCTGCGGGCTCGGCTGCGCGAGCGGACGGGAGCCGACGTGGCCGTGGTCGTGTCCGACACCTTCGGCCGCCCCTGGCGGACAGGGCAGACCGATGTCGCCATCGGGGTAGCCGGGCTGCCGGCGCTGCGCGACGAGCGGGGTGGCACCGACCGGCAGGGACGTCGCCTGGAGGTGACCGAGGTCGCCGTCGCCGATGAGGTCAGCGCCGCCGCGGACCTGGTGCGTCGCAAGGCCGACGGCGTGCCGGTGGTGATCGTGCGGGGACTGGCCTTCGACCTCGACGACGCGGCCAGCGGGCGCGCCCTGATCCGCGACGCCGCCTTGGATTTGTTCCCACGCGGTCGCGGGATGCTCGGTCAGGCGTTGGCCGAGGCTGCGGACCGTCGGTCGGCGTGGTCCCAGCCCGTCAGTGGCGGGGATCTGGACCGGGCGATCATGGCCGTGATCAGGTGGATGGATCTGCCGCGCGCACCGCGACTGACGGTCGTGAAGGGGTCGGCTCCGACCACCATCCGGGTCCACGGCGCCGGTGTCCGGCACCGCGGCGTGGGAGCGGGAGCCCTCTGCGCCGTCCTGGTCGACCTCGGCTACCGGGTCCGTGTCACGGCCACCTGGCGCTCTGTCCGCGTCGAGGCCGGCCGATAGCATTGGCCCGCCCTGCCGTCCTCAAGCAGCGCAGCGGTAGGACGCTGACTGTCCTCAAGCAGCGCAGCGGTAGGACGCGAATGTTGACCCTGGAGGCAGATCTGTGGCGGAAGAAGCTGGCCTGAGCAAGCGGGAGCGCCAGAAGGCGCGGCGTGACGCGAAGGTGGTCGAGCAGCGTCGGCAGGCGGCCAAGGCCCGTCGCCAGCGCCTGCTCACCTTCGCCGTCATCGGCTTGGTGCTGGTCGGCTTGATCAGCCTCGCAATCGTCAACCGGGTGCGTGAGGGGGAGCAGGCCAGGCAGGTGGTCGCCAATGCGGCTGCCAAGTTAGACGAGCTGGGCTGCACCGAGGATGCGTCGATGGACGACCTCGGCGGCGGTCATCTCGGGAGCAACCAGGAGCTGATCGCCAACCCTCCGGAGACGCTGTATCCCGACCGCCCGGCCAGCTCCGGCCGGCACGTCGGCTCTGTGGCCCAGACCGGTGTCTACGACGTGCAGGTCGACGAGCGTCTGCTGGTGCACGACCTCGAGCATGGCTACATCCTCGGCTACTACTCGCCCGACGCCCCGCCAGGCCAGATCGAGCAGCTCAAGCAGTGGGGCTCCGAGGCCATCGACGGCGACTTTGCCAAGACGATCGTCGCCCCGTATCCCGCTGGGCTGCCCGACGGCACCAACTTCGCGTATGTCGCCTGGGGCATCCGCCAGGTGTGCGACACCTTCGACCCCGACGTGGCGCAGGCCTTCGCGACCGCTCACCACAGCGGTGCGGGCATTGCCCCGGAGAAGACCCTGCCGGCCCACATCGGCGCCGGCCAGGGACAGCTCGCGCCCGAGGGGGGCGAGCCGCTGCTGCTGCCGCCGTTGGCCGGCGGCGGCGAGGGCGCTGCGCCGTCAGAAGGCGGCACCGAGGGTGGCCAGCCCGCCAGCGAGGCGGCCACCGAAGGCTGAGCAGGGCTGGTCGCAGCCCATCCGTTCACGGCTGGGTCATGCGGTAGCCGGGTAGGATTCACGGTCCAGCCGTCTTGCGAAGGGGTGAGCCATGTGCGGGATCATTGGATACACCGGCCCGGATCAGGCTCTGCCGGTCCTGCTCGACGGGCTGGGGCGCCTGGAGTACCGGGGTTATGACTCGGCCGGCGTCGCGGTGCTGGGCGACGGTCTGCTGGTCGTCAAGCGGGCGGGCAAGCTGGCCAACCTGCGCGCCGCGCTCGACGGTGCGGAGGTCACCGGCACGACGGGCCTCGGGCACACCCGCTGGGCCACGCACGGCGTGCCCAACGACCCAAATGCTCATCCGCACACCGACGCTTCCGGCGACCTCGCCGTGGTGCACAACGGGATCTTCGAGAACTACGGCACGCTGCGCAGCGAGCTCGCCGAGCAGGGTCACCGGTTCACCTCCGACACCGACACGGAGGTGGTCGCCCACCTCATCGGCGCGTTGCGTGAGGAGGTGGGTGGCGACCTGACGGCCGCCGTCCGCGCCGCCATGCGCCGGATCACCGGCGCCTTCGCGCTCGCCGTGATCGACCGCCAGCATCCCTCATTTATCGTGGCATCCCGGCGGGAGGCACCGCTGGTGCTCGGTCATGGCAAGGACGCGAGCCTGCTGGCCAGCGACGTCGCCGGGCTGATCGCGCACACGCGGGACATCACCGCGCTGCTCGACGAGCAGATCGCGGTGCTGACCCCGGCCGGCATCACCGTGACCGACCTGGAAGGCAATGCCGCCCAAGGGCATCATTTCATCGTGGACTGGGACGTCGAGGCCGCCGAGAAGCGGGGCTATCCCCACTTCATGCTCAAGGAGATCCACGAGCAGCCGCAGGCGGTCGCCGACACCCTGAAGGCCCGGACCGACTCCGACGGGCGGATCGTCCTCGACGAGGTCCACCACCTTGTGCTCGAAGACGACCTTCGCCACGTTGACAAGGTCTACGTGGTGGCGTGCGGCACCAGCTACCACGCCGGGATGGTGGCCAAGTACGCGGTCGAGCATTGGGCGCGGATCGGGGTCGAAGTCGAGATCGCCAGCGAGTTCCGTTACCGCGACCCCATCCTGACCCCGCACACGCTCGTTGTGGCCATCAGCCAGTCCGGCGAGACCGCCGACACGATCGCCGCGGCCTCTCACGCGCGTGACCAGCGGGCCAAGGTGGTGGCCGTCACCAACGTGGTGGGCTCGACGCTCGCGCGGGAGGCGGACGCGGTGCTGTACACGCGGGCCGGTCCGGAGGTGGCGGTCGCCTCGACCAAGGCGTTCACCACACAGATCGTGGCGCTTGACGTGCTGGCGCTGTACCTGGCGCAGCAGCGCAGGGTGCTGTTCCCGGATGAGTGCCGCGACCACCTGCTGCGCATGGAGCTGCTGCCCGACCACATCAGGCAGGTCCTGGAGCAGGCGCCGGCCATCGCCGAGCTCGCCGAACAGTTCGCGCGTGCCGACTACGTCATGTTCATCGGGCGTCACGTCGGCCTGCCGATCGCCCTCGAGGGCGCGTTGAAGCTCAAGGAGATCAGCTACCTGCACGCCGAGGGCTTCCCGGCAGGTGAGATGAAGCACGGGCCGATCGCCCTGATCGACCAGGGCGGACCCGTGGTGGCCCTGGCCACCAGAGGCCACGTGCGCAACAAGGTGTTGTCCAACATCCAGGAGGTCAAGGCGCGCGGCGCCGTGGTGCTGGCGGTGGCCACCGAGGGAGACACCGAGATCAAGGCGCACGCCGACCATGTCGTCTACGTCCCCGAGGTCCACGAGCTGCTGTATCCCGTGCTGACCGTGGTGCCGCTCCAGCTGCTGAGCTACTACAGCGCCATCGCGCTGGACCGCGACGTCGACCAGCCGCGCAACCTGGCCAAGACCGTCACCGTCGAGTAGGCGGGTGACGGTGCTCGGCGTCGGGGTCGACGCCATCGAGATCGAGCGGATGGCCGCCGCCCTGGCTCGCACGCCACGGCTGCTGGCGCGGCTGTTCACCGAGGGCGAGCGCGCTGCCTGCCTGTCGCGCTGCGGGCACCTCAAGGTGGGCGGGCTCGCGGCGCGCTTTGCCGCCAAAGAGGCGGTGGCCAAGGCGCTCGGTACCGGGCTTCGAGGCTTTTGCTTCCGCGAGGTCGAGGTCGGCAACGACGAGCTCGGCAAGCCAGTCGTGACCCTGCACGGGGCGGCGGCCGGCGTGGCCGCGGAGCTCGGCGTCGGCGCGGTGCACCTGTCGCTGTCGACCTCGCACGACCTGGCGCTGGCCTACGCCGTCGCCGTCGCCTTCTGACCTCCCCTCACCCCGCGGTGGTGTGAATCTGGTACCGCAAAGGTGCCGAATCCCCACCACCCGGGGTCGTTACCATGCGGCGATGATCCGGCTGTTCACGCCCGAGCAGGTGCGCGGTTTCGATCGGCGCGCGTTCCAGCGGGGCGCCAGCTCGGCGCAGCTGATGCAGACCGCGGCCGGGCACCTCGCCCGCGGGGTGCTGGCGGCGGGCGGTCATGGCTACGGCTTGCGGGTGGCCATCCTGTGCGGCAAGGGCAACAACGGCGGTGACGGGCTGGCGGCCGGGCGCCGGCTGCTGGCCACTGGCGCCAGCCCCGTCGCCTGCCTGGTCGATGGCGAGTCCACGCTGTCGCCGGACGCGGCCGCGCAGCTGCGCGGCTACCGGCAGGTCGGGGGACGCCTGGCGGAATCGGTCGCCGATGCTCTGGCGACCGCCGATGTCGCCGTCGACTGCCTGCTCGGGACCGGCGCCTCTGGTGAGCCTCGCGAACCCACGGCCTCGGCCATCTCGGCGTTGAACGGCGCTGGCATCGCCGCGGTTGTGGCCTGCGATCTGCCGTCGGGGGTCGACGCGGACAGCGGGCAGGTGCCGGGCGTTGCGGTCCGCGCCGACCTCACCGTGACGCTGGGGGCGCACAAGCGGGGGCTGTGGCTGTGGCCGGCGCGGGGCTACTGCGGTCGCCTCACCGTCGGGGACCTTGGCGTCGTCGACGACGCTGACGAGGGGGTGGCCGCAGTCCTGGAGGCGGCGGACGTCGCGCGGCTCATCCCGGGCCCGCGGCCCGACTCGCACAAGCGGAGTCGTGGCGTGGTGGTCGTCCTGGCCGGGTCGAGCGGCATGACCGGCGCGGCGACCCTGGTGGCACGGGGCGCCATGGCCGCCGGTGCCGGCCTGGTGACCGTCGTCACGTCTGCGGCCGCGCGACCCCTGGTGGCGCCGACGATCCCCGAGGCGTTGACCATCGAGGTCCCCGAAGACGACCCCGACACCGCGTTCGAGCGGGTCGCCGAGCAGGTGGAGCGCGCTGACGCGCTGGGCGTCGGGCCCGGTCTTGGACACGAGGCACCGACCGTGGCCATGGTCCGGCGGCTGGTGCGTGAGGTCGGCGTGCCGCTGGTGGTGGACGCCGACGGCCTGAACGCGTTCCGCGCCGAGGCTGACCAGTTGGCGAACCATAAGACGCCGCTGCTGGTGTGCACCCCACACGCCTCGGAGTTCGGCCGCCTCGTCGGCAGCTCGGACGCCCAGCTGTGGAGCCAGCGGGCGACGCTCGTACCGCGCAAGGCCGCGGCGTGGAACGCCGTGGTCGTCGCCAAGGGACCGGGATCGCTGGTCGCGGCGCCCGATGGCCGCGTGTGGATCAACCCGACTGGTGGTGCCGGGCTGGCGACCGGAGGAACCGGCGACGTGCTGACCGGGATCACCACCACGCTGGTCGCCCAGCGACCCGACGCCGACAGCGTGGCCGCAGGGGTGTGGCTGCACGGCCGGGCGGGCCAGCTCGCCGGACACCGACGAGCGGCGCGGTCAGTGACCGCGTCGGATGTCGCCGCCGCGGTGCGTCCGGCGCTGGACGAGCTGGAGGCCGGCACGTGAGTGGGCAGGCCGCTGCACCGGCGCCCACGCGCATCGCCACCGGCGGAACACCACGCCGGTACGCCGTCACCGAGCCACCCGCCCAGCGCCCCACCTGGGCGCAGGTCGACCTCGACGCGATCGCCGACAACGTCGGGGTGCTCAAGCGGCAGGCCGCCGCCGGCGCGCTGATGGCGGTGGTCAAAGCCGACGGCTACGGACACGGGCTCGTCCCGGCCGGCCGGGCCGCGCTGGCCGGCGGCGCGGACTGGCTGGCCGTCGCCCTGGTCGAGGAAGGCGCCGCCCTGCGTGCCGCCGGCGTCACGGCGCCCATCCTGGTGATGACCGAGCCGCCGGCCACCGCGATCCCCGCGCTGCTCGACGCCGACTTGACCCCGGCCGTCTACACCGGCGCGTACGCGTCCGCGCTGGCAGCGGCGGCAGCGGATCACGGCCTGGTTGACCCGGTGGCGGTGCACCTCAAGCTCGACACGGGAATGCGCCGCGTCGGGGTACCGCAGTCGCAGTGGCAGGACGCCTTGCGGCAGATCCATGCCACCGCCGGTCTGCACTTGCAAGGTTTGTGGAGTCACTTCGCCGTCGCCGACGAGCCGGATAACCCGTTCATCGCCCATCAGGCCGAGGAGTTCCGCCGTGGCGTGGTGATGGCGGAAGCCCTCGGCGTGCCGCCGGACATCACCCACCTGGCGAACTCGGCCGGGACGTTGCACCTGCACGACGACCACTACGACATGGTGCGCCCCGGACTCGCCGTCTACGGGCTGGAGCCGGCACCGGGACTCTTCGGCGACCTGCCCTTGCGCCCCGCGCTGTCGTGGTGGACTCGCCTGTCGCTGGTCAAACGCCTGGCGGCGGGCGAGTCGATCAGCTACGGCCTGCGCTGGACCGCACCCCGCGCGACCACGGTGGCCACCGTGCCCGCCGGCTACGCCGACGGGGTCACCCGCGCGCTGAGCAACCGTGGCGAAGTCGTCGTCCGAGGGCGTCGCGTGCCTATCGCCGGCACGGTCTGCATGGACCAGTTCCTGGTGGACGCCGGTGACACCGAGGTGGCCGCCGGCGACGACGTGTGCTTGCTGGGAGAGCAGGACGGGATCGGCGTCACCGCACAGGACTGGGCGACCTGGCTCGGCACCATCAACTACGAGGTGGTCTGCGGCATCGGCCACCGGGTTCCCCGCGTCTACGTTGGCGGCTCGACCGGCTGATGGTGCCCGGCTGATGGCGCTGGGAGTGGAAGGCGTGCGGGTCGGCACCTGGACCGACCCGCGGCACCCCACGGGCTGCACGGTCGTGCTGCCGCCACAGGGCTCGCTGGGTGCGGCCAGCGTTCGGGGTGGCGCGCCAGGCACGCGCGAGTCCGCGGCGCTGGGGCCCAACGGCAACGTCACCGAATGTCACGCCGTCGTGCTGTCCGGCGGTAGCGCGTTCGGGCTGGCGACCGCCGATGGCGTCGTCGCCTGGTGTGACGCCCACGGCATCGGCTACGACAAGGTGGTGGCCCGCGTGCCCATCGTCGGGGCGGCCATCGTGTTCGACCTGCGTGCGGGAGTGCCGCGTCCCGGACGCGACGCCGGCTGGGCGGCCTGCGAGGCGGCGACTGAGGCGGACCCGCCGATGGGTTCGGTGGGAGTCGGTGCCGGCTGCACCGTCGGCAAGACCGCCGGCCTCGAGCACCGCGTCAAAGGAGGGCAAGGCTGGGCGGTGGCTCGCGGTGGCGGTATCACCGTGGGGGCGTTGCTGGCCGTCAACGCCCTCGGTGACGTCCTCGACGAGCGCGGCGAGGTCCTCGCCGGCAGCCGGGCGCCGGCTGATGTGCCCCGCTTTCCGTTCGTCGCCCCGCCTCAGCCCACGCCGGCCGAGACCAACACCGTCATCGGCTGCCTGGTCACGGACGGTCGCTTGAGCAAGCACGAGGCGGCGCGCGCCGCCGACCTGGCCAACAGCGGCATCGCGCGGGCGGTGTCGCCGGCGCACACCAGCTTCGACGGGGACGCGCTGTTCCTGCTGTGCGCCCAGCGCCGCCCGGCGTCGGTGGATCTGGTGGCGCACCTTGGCGCGCAGGCCGTCGCGGCCGCGATCCGCGCGGCCGTCCGCTCGGCGAAGGGCATCGACGGCGCCCCCGCCGACCCCCGCGCCCAAGGCGCTCGGGACTGACTCCAGAAGCCACGGTGTTGAGACGTCGCCCATTGGGCGATCTTCCCTCCGCCGACGGCAACGATGGTCTGCCTGTTCAGCCAGCGCATCGCAGGGGGCGTCCTGCTCGTCGGTGTCAAGGGCGGGGGGTGTGGGGACTTCACGGAAGGTTCATCCCATTTCGGACGCGCGTTCACGACGTGGATTCGAGCGGGCACGAGGCTGATTACCGCGATGACCCGCCGTGCTGTCAACAGCGACGGGTCACGCATGCAGGAACGTCCGCGCCGCCGTACTCAACATCTGGACCTCACCATTACGGAGGATGACATGCTCTTTCGCTCGAAGGTCTCCGCAGCGCTGGTCGCGGCGCTGGCCGCGATCGCCCTGGGCGCGCTGCCGGGCTCGGCTCAGGCACCACCCCCAGGGTCTGTCGTGGCCCAGGCTCACACACGGGCTGACGCCTCGGCATCAGCACTCCCTGCACAACCAGACCGCGCTGCTGATCCTCAGGTTGATGCCGAGGACGTCCCGACGCTGGACGGCACGGCTGTCAGGTCCTACGACGCCTTCGATGCCAACCAGGGAGTCGCGATCGGCAAGCGACACTTCTACGCGGTGAACAACCGGACGATCACCAAGCACGACCGGTCTACCGGCGAGGCGCTGCTGCAGTTCGCCGGGGTTGAGGACGGCCCCATCGAGCACCTCGACAGCGGTGTCGTTGTCAACAGGAAGCTCTACGCCGCACACTCCAACTACCCGGAGTGGCCGATGGAGAGTTCCATCGAAGTGTTCAACGCTAGGACGATGCGGCCGATCGACACGCACAGCTTCGGCATCTACCGAGGTTCGCTCACGTGGTTGGACCGTCACGACGGCGCGTGGTGGGCTGCCTTCGCGAACTACGACAAAGTCCAGGAAGGACAGACCGAGCCCTATGGCAAGACCTACAACACGCAGGTCGTCAAGATGGACAACGCCTTCCAGGTGGTCCAGTCCTGGACCATCCCCAAGGCGATCCTCGACAAGTTCGACCTCATGAGTAACTCCGGCGGGTCGTGGGGGCCCGACGGTCGGCTGTACCTCACGGGCCACGACCTTCCGGAGGCCTACGTGATGAAGGTCCCCCGCGCTGGTGCGGAGCTCGAGTGGATGGCCACAGTCCGCCTACCGGGAATCGAAGGGCAGGGAATCGCGTGGGACAACGCGCGCTCCAAGTCGACCCTGTGGGGCATCAGCCGCGAGAACTCCAAAGTCATCAACTACTCCATCCCCTTCCGGTCGATCTCAGACCCGGAGACGTTGTACTGGGAAGTCCTCGGTCCCGGGGAGTTCGAGCAGTGACCAGCGCCCCTGACGTGC
>Ga0136614_10002791_pt1 | contig 11006 bp, 13 predicted proteins | sample AntDrymUQ2792106_2_FD_106643 | JGI IMG/M metagenome (GOLD analysis project Ga0136614, IMG submission 106643) | Polar desert sand microbial communities from Dry Valleys, Antarctica - metaG UQ279 (21.06) | ecosystem: Environmental > Terrestrial > Soil > Desert | place: Antarctica: Dry Valley... | reverse complement strand
GATAGAACGACTGCCGTGCGCGTTCGAACAGCGGAACCGCAGCAGCATCGTGCATCGTGCCCGTCAACGCACGGTGCACCAGGACATCAATGCCCTTGCCGACGTATGTGGCGATACGCTCAACGGTCAGCGCACTGTGGCCCAGGTCGGCAAGCATCGCATTCACGGCGCACGCAATGTCGGGTAAGGAATCGACCAGCGTGCCATCCAGGTCGATCAAGACCGCGCGCGCGGCAAAGCCGACGCTCATGCCAATGCTGAAGCGCGCAGGTTCTCGCGGAATTGACGCATCACGCCCGTGTAGTCGCCAGCCGCATCGGGGGCGCCAAAAATAGCGCTACCCGCGACGAAGACGTCGACCCCGGCGCGCGCGATCTCGCCAATATTGTCTGTCTTCACGCCGCCGTCGATTTCGATCAGAATTTCGCGGCCGGTCGTTCGTTTATACGCATCGACCTTGGCGCGCGCCGCGGCGACCTTGTGCAATGACTCGGCGATAAACGCCTGCCCGCCAAAACCCGGGTTGACCGACATCAACAGGACGACATCGAGCTTGTCCATGACGTGATCCATGTAGGTCAGCGGTGTTGCCGGGTTGAATACCAGGCCACCCAGGCAGCGCGATTCGCGAATCAGCGACAGCGTGCGATCGATGTGATCAGAGGCTTCGGGATGAAAGGTGATGATATTGGCGCCGGCGTTGGCAAAGTCTGGAATGATGCGATCGACCGGCTTGATCATCAAATGAATGTCGATCGGCACCTTCACATGCGGGCGAATCGCTTTGCATACCAATGGGCCGATCGTCAGGTTCGGCACATAATGGTTATCCATCACATCAAAATGAATCCAGTCGGCCCCTGCAGCAACGACCGCCTTGACCTCCTCGCCCAGCCGTGAAAAATCTGCAGACAAAATACTGGGGGCGATTCGGTAGTTTCTTGTCGTCATCGGAACCTCGTCGGCTGCGTTTATTCTAAGGGTCAGCCCTCCGACAGATCGACGACTGCCCAATGGCCAAGTACCAATTCGCGGTGAGCGTGCGCCCACAGTTCCTGCCCGACTACTCGGACGCGTCCGAAGAACGCTTCATGTTCGCGTACACGGTGACGATCAAGAACACCGGCGATGCGAAAGCGCAGCTGCTCTCGCGCCACTGGATCATCACAGACGCGAATAACAAGGTCGAGGAAGTCGAAGGTGACGGCGTCGTGGGTGAGCAGCCGGTGCTCGAACCCGGTGAGGCGTTCGAATACACCAGTGGCTGCCCACTTGAAACGCCAGTGGGCTCGATGCGTGGTACCTATCACTGCGTCGGCGTCGACGGCACTCACTTCGAAGCCAATATCCCCGAATTTGTATTATCAAAGCCAAGCGCGCTGCACTAGTCCTTCTTTTTTGGCTTGTGGAACATCGTCCACCAGACGATGAAGACCAGCAGCGCTCCCGCCAGCGCCGCTTCAAGCAGAATCAAGATCATGGTTGGGCTCAAACATCAATTAAGGCAGTTTAGCGGCGCGCTGATGGTCCTGTGGGTGGCTGCATGCGCCACGGCGCCCGCGCCAACAATCATCGGGCCAGCACCGGCCACACCGCCGCCGCTTCCACCGGCCACACCGCCGCCGCTTCCACCGGCGGCGGCACCGTCCGTGCCCGCCCCCGCCATCACCTCGCCTCGGCCTGCACCCTCGTCTGACGCCAGGCCGTCTCCTGCGGACGCCGAAAGTCGAGCGACTTACACCCTGACAGCGTTCAGTGCTCTACCTGGGATTTCATCAACTGATTGGAGCGCTGTTTGGCCGGCGTTCTTGAACTCGTGCAGCGCCGTAGCGCGTCGCGACGCATGGCGTGACGTGTGCGCACAAACACTTGCAGTCGATGCGCGCAACCCCACCGCGGTGCGTGACTTTTTTGCCACACGCTTCGATGTGTATGGCATCGGCACGCGACAAGCCGACGGCGACAATCGCTCAGACGCCCGCGCCAGCCGTGGCGGTCTGGTAACCGGCTACTACGAACCGCTGCTGCGCGGAAGCCGGGTGCGTTCGGCCAAATACCCGGTGCCGTTGTATCGCGTCCCGGACGATCTGATCGTGGTCGATCTCGCGTCCGTTTACCCCGAGCTTTCGAATATGCGGTTGCGCGGCAAGCTCCAGGGGCGTCGCGTTGTTCCCTACCCGACTCGCGGTGAAATTACCTCCGCGAATACGTTGACCGGGCACGAACTGCTGTGGGTCGACGATTCAATCGACGCGTTCTTTTTACAGATACAGGGCTCGGGGCGCGTGCAGTTCGACGATGGCAGCACGGTGCGCGTGGGTTATGCCGATCAAAATGGCCACCCCTATCGATCGCTCGGACGCTGGCTAATAGACCAGGGGCAGCTGACACTCGAGCAGGCATCGATGCAGGGCATCAAGGCGTGGGCACGGCGCAACCCCACACGCCTGAAGGAGGCGCTTGACCAGAACGCGAGCTATGTTTTCTTTCGCGAGTTGCCGCTCGGGAATGCGACCGCCGGACCGCTTGGCGCGCTGGGCGTGCCTCTCACAGCCGGCTACTCGGTTGCCGCAGATGCGCGCTTTGTTCCGCTCGGTGCACCGGTGGTACTGGCGACCACCGAACCTCACTCGCAAGCCCCGTTGGTGCGCCCGATGGTGGCGCAAGACACCGGCGGCGCAATCCGCGGTCCGCTGCGCTTCGATTTCTTTTGGGGGTTCGGTGCCGCGGCCGGCGAACGCGCCGGACGACAGCGATACGAAACCAGCGCGTGGGTGCTGGTGCCCAAAGGCACCACACCCGAATCGCTGTTGATAAAAGGCTAGTTACTTCTTAAGCGCTGCCAGACGCTGCTCGATCGTGGCGACCGTCATTGCGCCGGCCGAGCGTGTGCCGTCGGCAAACACAATCGTCGGCGTACCGTTGATTCCAAGATCGCGGCCCAGCGCAACGTTCTGTTCAAGCGGTGTCTTGCAATCGGCGCCCGCTGCCGCCGGCGCTTTGTTTTGCACCATGTACTCATCCCAGCTTGCCGCGCGATCCTTCGCGCACCAGATCGCCTTCGATTTATCCATCGAGTCCGGTGACAGGATTGGATAAAGGAATGTGTAGATCGTCACGTTCTTCAGCTCGGCCATGTTCTGCCACAGGCGCTTGCAATAGCCACAGTTCGGATCCTCGAACGTGACCAGGGTGCGTGACCCATCACCACGCACCGTTTTCACCGCGCGATCCAGTGGCAGCGATTTGAAGTCGACCTTTAACGCAACGTCCAGCCGTTTCTGGGTCAGGTCTTCGCGCGTGGCGGGGTCAAACATCCGCCCCGCAAGAACGAAGGTCACTTCAGGGTCCACGTAATAAATCTGACCACCGATCAGGACCTCGTACAAGTTGCCCCGACCTTTGAAGACCTGATCAGGCTTCTGCCCGCCGGACTTCTCCATGAAACGCATCGCCACCTGAGCCTCTGGACTTCCCACGGCCGCCATCTTCTTGCTGTCGCCGGATTTCGCCGTACTTTGAGCCACCGCCATCGAGCAGCAGAGGGATAGTGCAACGACGCCAACGCGTCCGATCCAGTGGTTCATGTCATCTCCGACAGGCGCCGAGCGGCATTCATTGCCGACAGCGAGGTGCAGTGTAGCCAGTGAAATCAGCTCGCCAGAGTAGACCGCCGACCGCTGATCCAGTTCAACCGAGCGCCTGGCGAATTAGGGCGTTTTTCAGCGGACCCAGACGGTTAACGACCGTCATTCCGACGTTGCGCACGCGTCGCACAAAGGGGTCGTCGACAGCAAATAGACGCGCCAGAGAATCGGTGGTGAAGCGCATCGCGCCGACCGCTTCCGCACGACCCCGCTCGTAACGCCGCAGCAGCACCTGGTCAGCCACATCGCGAAATGATTCGCGCGTCCGCGCGAGCTCCAGCAGCAAAGCCACATCGCCGAGTCCAAGATTAAGGCCTTGCCCGGCAAGTGGATGTATTACATGCGCGGCGTCACCCACCAAGACGATGCGCGCGGCGATCAGATTCGACACGGTCACCCGCCGCAGCGGGAAGCTATATACGCCGCCGATCAGGACCAATGCACCGGACGACGGGCAGTGCTGCCTCACGCGCGCTGCAAAGTGCTCTGCGGTCAATGCTAGAAGCTCAGGCACGAAAGCGACCGGCGCAGACCACACCAGCGACACGCGGTTGCCGGGCAGCGGCAGCAGTGCAACGACGCCTTCGTCGGTGAACCATTGCGATGCCACGTTCTGATGCGGCTTTGCGCACTCAAAATTGGCAACCAGCGCAGCCTGTTCATACGATTTGATCGATGCATTGATTCCCGCTGCCGCGCGCACCGACGAGTCGGCGCCGTCGGCTCCAATTAACAGCTTCGCCTGGATCTCGCTGCCATCTTCCAGACTGATGGCCGCACTGTCAGTCTGCGAAATGAAAGAAACAAATGAACGCCGAAAGCGCTTGATCGCAGGCTGAAATCCGCACGCTGCATCGAGACCACGCAAAAGCTCTGCCTCTTCGACAATGGTGGCGAGCCGCTCAACGGTCGCACCGTAGGCGTCAAACGCCAATTCGTCGCCCTGGTCACCGAACACGCGCATGCGTTCGATTGGACAGAACCTCTGCGGATCGATGCTGGCCCACACACCCAGCCGCTCCAAAAGCGCTACGGAAGCGGGTGAAACCGCGTACACCCGCGGGTCGAACGGAGCCTGGGGCGTAGGCACATACAGCTTGGCAGGCGGCCCGATCAGGGCGACGGCCAGCCCCTGCTGCGCTAGTCCGAGCGCTGCCGCAAGTCCGGGAATGCCGGTGCCGACAATGGCGACGTCGAAAAAGGGTTTACTCATTGAGGCTGGGGATTATGCAGTCCCACAGCGCTGGATCGTTCAAGCTATCGCTATACTCCGCACCCTTCGCGACGGCGGCATCTTACGGGCGCGCGCCGTCCAGCATCTCAAGGCCAAGTAGCTCAGTTGGTAGAGCAGCGGACTGAAAATCCGTGTGTCGGTGGTTCAATTCCGCCCTTGGCCACCAATCAATCAAATACTTACGAATCTCGTGCAAGACTCCCGCAAACGTCTGCGGGAGTTTCGCGGGATCTACGCCACCAGCCCCCTGCGTAACACCACAAGTCCGCTCAACGCTCCTCTGATTCACACACACGATTGGACGCATCGATAAGTTTAGAAGTCCGCCGCCGAGGGAGTGCGTTGTGATTCTTGCCGAGCGTTGCGTAAAGGCTTGGTGGCAGCAGTCGGCCGGACGAAGATGCGCGCATTACGCAGTTGTGGATAGCAGCGTTTTAGCTTCGCGCAGAGGGCTGCGCACTTAGAGCCGATCAGGGCTTGACGTTGTCCTGCTGTACACCCCCGCCGCCGGGCGAACTCGTCGTACCGCACGCTACTAAACTCAATGCCATCGCGAAGATAATCATCAGCTTTTTCATGGGTGTTCTCCTGGTGAGAGCCTTCGCATCAGCAATACGCATTCCTGAGACGGAAACCAATGAGCCGCGTTGGAGTGGGCAGGTCGCGGGCACGCGAGCATTGCTCGCCAAGCTAAAAAACCCCCGGCGCCAGGAGCACGTAGGAAATCGTGAACGAAAATTTCAGCAGCGGTGCCCACCATTCCGACAGCCCAAGCTCGATCCGCCTGGCGATCGCAATGATCAGCAAGACGGCGTGCCACGTTCACAGTTCCGCGGCTGTGGGCGCGCGAGCTTGCTGAATGTTGCGAGCCGTCATGTACTGGTTATCGCTTTCCGCGACGAGTTCGACGAACAATCGCTCAAGTTGTTCCACCACGCGCTCGCATGAAAGACCTTCGGTCGTGCGCCGCGCGTGCAAACAGCTCACATCCAAGCGGTCCTGAACGACTCACGCCGGCAATGTCGGTCACCTCGCTGGCAGCGATCGTCGCGGGCCTGACATATAGCGCTGCTAAGAACCGGCAACTCAACAGGGGCCAGTCACGGAAAACGCGCGCTTGCAGGTTCAGGTCGAACGGCGATCCCGTTCGCGTTTTGATTGGCGACAGATCCGAAGCGGTGCGCAATCAGGCGCTCCGGCCCGCAGTCGGACGCCGAAACGTGGCTTCACGCATCGGCGCTCGCCAGCGCGCCGAAACCTAGTCAGAACTAAGCGCCGCTATGCCGCCGGGCGAGCGCTGGCACTCCTGGCAATGGGTTCGCGCGCGTCCATTTTGCGATAGATCAACGCGAGTACCAAACCGAAAGCGGCATGCGAGACAAACGCAATCCATCCGCGCCCTTCGGCGAACCATGGAAACAGCGCCGTGAAGCCGTAGAAGTTGACGTAGTACAGCGCAATGCCGAAGATCAAACCAATGATCCACGCCAAGCTGCTGCGTAGCGCCAGCAACAGGGTGCACAGAATCAATCCATAGATGACCGCTAGCACCATGTGAATCGGCATCGCGACCGCTGCGACGCCGATATCGAACGAGGGAGGCGGCGGCAGTACCCCGCTGGGTCCCATTCCTATTGCCGCGATCATGTGCAGCAACCCATACCAAGGTTGTCCCAGCACAACCGCGCCTAGCACCATTTCCATTATTGCCACTAGCAGGCCGGCGATAATCGATGCGGTGAGAACCGCGCCAAATCGCGGCAACCGCAGCGGCCCAGCCCGTCGATCAGCGGTAGAAACATCGTCACGATGCGCACTAGTGATAGGGGTAGGCATAGCGATTCCTAACTTGATTGCGGCGGGTTTCGCGGAAACGCGAGACTTAAAGTCGCATAGTAATGACCTCGCAGCAATCGGTGATCCTGGTTATGCAGCGAACTCTTAAGTCAGACTGTGAAGTATTGGTCAAGCGGAACAGTCGTGAATTTTTTTCCCTTGGATGGAACAAAAGCGCTTGGCTCAATGTTCATCTGGTTGCAGGCATTGACCCGCTGCCCCCAACCTTAACCCATTGATGCTGGCGAAGCGCTAAATCGACAGCTGCGACAAAAATTGTGACACTCTAATCAGCGTGCCGCGCTCGGCAGATTCGCACACTTGTAGTACGCGACCTGCGATTCCTTGATCGCGTTGGTGTTGAAGCCCATCACATTCGCTTGGCCGGAATCATCACGTGCGCATAGTTGCTGTCCGATGGCGAGCAACGACGAGACACTGGCGCTGGTATCAACGGTATTGCCGTTGCCATTGGCGGAAACGAAGGTGACCGCCTGCGCCGGAGCGGCGACAGCGAACGTAAGCGCCGCGGCGACCGCAGCAAAAGCGCTTTCATTGTTTTGTCTTGTTGCTGATGTTCAGGATATTTCAGACGCCGCCGCGGCCCCAGGGGCCGGAAATCGCGAACGTGATCCCCGGCGTCTGAATGTTGCAGAAAAGCACGCGGCCCGACGGCTCCCAGCACGCGCCCGCGAACTCGAAAGAGCGGTAGTCGTTCGGCGCGATGGTCTTGCCCGCACTTGCGATTTGCGCCGCGCTCAGGTTGATGTTGTTCTTGCAGTAGATGAACGAATCGCCATCCGGGTTGACGCCAAGCAGCCGCGCGCCGGTGCCGAACGGATCGACCGAGGCGCCGCCGTCTTCGCACAGGATGATGCCGCCGCGCGGACTCACGGTGATGTTGTCCGGATTGTTGCCCACCAACTGATTGCCGCTGACGAAGATCGCCTTGAACTTCATCGTGGCGAGATCGAGCTCCCACACCGCGCCCTCGCCGCGGCCCGGACGGGCGGTTGAGTCAAGCCCGGTCGCCGTGTCGACCATATACATCTTGCCCGCCGAGTACCAGATGCCCTCGGCGCGAGCCATGTGCAGCGCACCGGCGGCCCACGCCTGAACGAACGGGCCACTGCCTAAAGGATTCACCGTAAAGCCCGGCAACGTCGGGCCGCCGACAAGGCCCGCGTCCTGATCAGGATTCGCAATATCGATCCACTCGAGCGTGTACTCGTCGCACAGATCCGCAACGATCAAGCTCGCGTTATCGGTACCCACCACCTTCGCCGCCTGCAGTCGACCGCCGCCTTCGAGAGAACCGAGCCGCCCGCTGGCGTCGTTCGGAACGAAGCGATAGAAACCGGAAATATTGCGCAGGTCCTCGGTCAAGTAGACCGTGCCGGTCGCGGGGTCGACCGCAGCCGCCTCATGTGAGAAGCGGCCCATGGCGACGATTGGATTCCCGGTGGTTTGTGCCGCGTTCGCCGCGACCTCGAACACATAGCCATGCCGCTTGCCCTGCGTCGACATCTCGTTGCTCAACGTCTCTTCGCACGCCAGCCATGTGCCCCACGGCGTCGCCCCACCGGCGCAGTTGACGACGGTGCCGCCGAGGCTCGGCTCGACCGAGACCCAGTTGCCATCGCGGAACACCAGATTGGTCGTGCCACCGAGCGCGCTGCCCGTCGCAAGCAGAACGCCGGTGTCGTATTGCGCGGGCGCCATGATCATCGTCGATGCGGCGCCCAGCCCGCGTTCGTGATTGCGAATCAATACATGCTCGGTGCCGCGGCCCACGCGGCGCGTCACGACCACCGCCATGCCGTCGTGCGCGCTGGGGCATGGACGGCCGTCGAGCATCGTGTCGCCGGTCCAGCCGAATGACTTGTATTGAAAGCCGGCCGGCAATTGCAGCAACGGCAGCCCGGTGGACTGATCGTTCACCGGCGCGATCGGGCCATACGGCCCGGCCACCTGGCCGGAGAAACCGCCGCACGCCGCCGCCTCGGCATTGCGTGCATACAAAGCGGCGAGCGTGCCAGTAAATGAAGCGGCAGCCAAGGCGCTCGAACCTTGCAGGAAAGAGCGCCGTGCGATCTGAGATTTGAGCGGCTTCGAATTCTGCACTAAGCGTTCCTGTGCGTTGTGATGTGCCACGATGTTCAACGCACCTTAACCACCGATGGTGACAGCATTGCCCTACACATCGCGCATTGGGTCCGATCGGTTCAGACTAACCATGAACCTTGTCGGCTCTAACTGCGGGTGAAGTACAAAAGTTGCGTCGGCGTTTTGTCGACGATTGCGCAGGCGGCGGCTCAGAGTCGGGCGGCCGGGTTGCTGAGCGATGACTTCATCGCGTACGCGCCCGAAGGCCGTTTGTTAGTGGTTGCGTCGCAGTTCGATCTGCTCGTCCGTTTCAGCAGAATTGGCAAGGAGCGTGACATCGCAGATCGTTTCCTGGGCCGAGTCCTCAATATCGGCCTCCGGATCAACATGGCGCACGCGATGCGAGACTCGATCGAGCGTGAGCGCGGCAGCGACGCGTACAGCGGCTCTCTGGGTTTTGTCGACCAGTGAGCAGTACACCACCCGCGCCATGTTCTTGAGAAGACGCGCGGTCTCAGCGGGCAGCGATCCATCGTTTGCTGCGCGACCGGCCTGCGCCACAAAACGCTCGGCGTCCTCTGTGTCAAATACCAGTTGCGGCGGGTGCGTGGGCGGCCGCGGCTGAATTTCCGCTTTGGAGTGTTTCGTACATGCTCCTGTGCCTACGAATCGCAGGCATGGTGGCCGACGTGATTGGGACGCGGCCGTTCGCTCTGGCGTGTTCGAATCAATATACGCTTCTAAGACTGAAGAGCAGGCCGCGCACGGGGCTTGCGAACGTGATTGGCGGCGTGTTTATGGCCTTTCCGAACTGACGCAGCGGCGTATAAGCGTGGTTCGTACGGAGTGTTGGCACATGGGAAGATCGCACTGCTGATGTCACCCGACCAGCCCGCCAAACGCGCCATCGCCGCAGCGACGCAGACGCTTGCGAAGCTGAATAAGCAAGCGGACCGCGTGCGCACGGAGTTGGGGCACTTGCGCGAGGATCTGGCGCAGGCGCGGCGGGACTTCAGCGATGCAGGTGGCTCTCAACTGCGAGAAGCGAACGGGCATTTGGTGATCGCCGCACTGCAGGCAGAAGCGACCGCCGAGACCGCTGCGAGAGACCTCGGCGAACTCGCCAGGTCAAGCCAGCGAGACGCACTGACCGACACGCCCAATCGAGCGCTAATGCTCGACCGGATGGAACGTGCCCTTGCTACGGCACGGCGCCGTAAAACCTGCATCGCCGTCGTATTCCTCGACCTCGACCAGTTCAAGCAGATCAATGACACGCTGGGCCATACGGTGGGCGATCGTGTTCTGCAACTGGTCGCACGCCGGTTGGAGTCGGTCGTGCGCGACTCGGATACCGTCAGCCGTCACGGCGGAGACGAATTCCTGATGCTGCTGACCGGGATATCACGCTCCTCAGATGCCGCTCTGATTGCCAACAAGATCATTGAGGCGCTGGCTGCACCGAGTCGAGTGGACGAACATGTTCTTCACTTGTCGGCGAGCATCGGGATCGCGGTCTACCCGGAGGACGGGCAGGCCGCCGCGACCCTCATCGACCGCGCTGACGCCGCCATGTACCGTTCCAAAAAAAATGGCCTCGGCCGTTTCGAATTTCATAGCGCTGAGCTGCCGGACGAGCGCAGTTTGGAGTTGTTCTAGCCGGCGGGGTCTGCACGTCTGATGAAGTTGAGCGACGCCCCTATGGTTGCTGCGACGCGGCTCGTCTAGACTCCCCGCACGATTATAAAGCGCCTTCGCGGGCCGGTCCACATCGAACCCGATCGCTGGACGAGAAAACAAGGCTTTGATGCGCAATGAAATGATCCAGAGCGCGCTAGGGGAAGGCGCCGATGCGCAAAGCGTGGCTACAGCCACGGTGCGCGCGTTGACCCTGTTGTTCGACGCGGTCAAACCGCTGGTCGGCAATCTCGCCCTACGTGCCTTGTACGTGCGCAGTCTCCATCTAGCGCGATCCTCACTCGAACGACCCACCCCCGCCCCAAGCGAGACGGAGTCGCCAGATGAATTGCTGGCCTCATTGAAACGTGACCTCCTTTCGCGCGCACCCGCCGCGGCGCGAGGGGCCGCCGAGGCGCTATTAAGTGCGTTCGCCGACTTACTGGTTTCCTTGATCGGCGAGTCCTTGACCAACCGCTTGTTGCATTCGGCATGGGGCAGCCCCG
>Ga0136614_10002788_pt1 | contig 11008 bp, 12 predicted proteins | sample AntDrymUQ2792106_2_FD_106643 | JGI IMG/M metagenome (GOLD analysis project Ga0136614, IMG submission 106643) | Polar desert sand microbial communities from Dry Valleys, Antarctica - metaG UQ279 (21.06) | ecosystem: Environmental > Terrestrial > Soil > Desert | place: Antarctica: Dry Valley... | reverse complement strand
ATAACGACTCTCTGATGATTCGCCGCCGAAGCCGCCGCGCCCGCCACCGAAGCCACCGCGACCACCGCCGCCGCGACGACCACCGCCGCCTCCGGTATTACCGCCCTGCGCGGCCGCGGCCGCCCGGTCGCCGCCGCCGAAGCCGAACGTCTTGCTGAGGCCGAGATTCACGGTGAAGAAAGACGGCCCTTGTCCAAAGTTGCGCGGGATGATCTCTTGTCCCGGCGACGGCGTGGGATCGAACGCGCCGAAGCGTGTGACGATCACACCCGGCTCCGTCAGATCGGCAGCGAGCGCGGGACGATCCGTGAACAGCGTATCGCCGTTTAAGTCGCGCCCCGTCGTGATGTTGAACGGGCGGCCCGAAGAGGCAATGACGAACGGGTTCAGACGCAAGCCCCACGGCGCGTTGACCGTGCCGCCGACGATGAAGCGATGGCGCACGTCGAAAGCGGCGCGACCGTACTCGGCGCTGAAGTCATACTGGTTCGCCGAAAACGTCCCTGCGCCGTCCGTGTCGCTTTCCGCTTTGTTCAAAAAGTATCTGGCGAAAAGGGTGAAGTTGCGATTCAGCCGGTTGCCCACGCCGAGGATCAATTGATTCTGATTGAGCCGTCCGCTCGATTCATACTGATAGATATTGCCCACGTCTCCAAAGGGACGCACGCCGCTGCCCGCTACGCCGAATGTGAAAGTTCCCGGTAGCGGCGCGTTGATGTTGCGCGAGCGCAGCAGATGGAGCGCACGCGCGTTGATGTAGGTGGCCGAGAACGTGAAGTTGTAAGGCAACTGCCGCTCGACGCTCAACGAAGATTGAATGGTGTAGGGCGCTTGCAGATCGTCGGCGAGGAGCCGCGTCGTCTGCGGCAACGCGAAGCCTGAGAGCGTGTCAACGGTCGGCACGTTCGTCGCGCCGTCGAGCGTGAACCCCGCGAGGTCTAAGATTGCCGGATCGGTGATCAGAAATTGTTGTTGGTTGATGCCGTTGAAGCGATTGGTTTGCAGCGTCAAATCCTCGCCGATGCGGTCGTAGAAAATGCCGAAGCCGCCGCGAATCACGGTCTTGGCTTGCTGCCCCGCTTGCCCACCCGCGCCCGGCGACCACGCGAACGAGATTCGCGGCGCGAAATTGAGCTTGCTGCTGATATTCGTCTGCGCTTCGTAGCGCAGCCCCGCCGAGAGCGTGAAGTCAGGGCGCACGCGCCAGTCGTCCTGCACGTATGCGCCGAAATCGACTTGCTTCACACCCGCTTCCGGGTCGCCGCCCGCGATCTGAAACTGCGTCGCGCCGCCGCCGAGCGTGCGGATTTGCGCGGGCGTGAGTCCTTGCTGCTGGAAGAACAGCGTGCGGCGATAACGCTCAAGGCTCGTGATCGTCATCAACACGGGTTGGCCGTTTGCGCCAGTCACGATTTGGTTGTTCGCGTCCAATTGCGGAGCGAGTCCGCCCCCGAAGGTGAACGTGCCGCCGAAGTTGTTGGGCGAAAAGTCTGTCAGCGAGATACCGCGCAGGCGAGCGCCGAACTTCAGCGAGTGTGTGCCGAGCGCCCACGAAGTATTGTTCGCGAGCTCCCAGCGTCTCTCATTGTTGAAGGCGAGGCCGACTTGCGCGCCGCCGCCCGTGAAAGCCTCCAGCACGCGAATGGTCGGGATGGAATTATCGCCTTCCTGCTCGTTGCGCTGTTGCGTAAATTGAAAGCGCGTCTCGTTGATCACTGTCGGGCTGAGAATCGCCGTCTCCGTCAACTGAAAAGTATGCTGAGTGTTCGCCGTGTTGAAGGTGCGCGAGAGCAGATTGAACTCGCCCACGCCCGTCACGTTGTCTCGCTTGGCGAACGTGTAACGCGCGACGAGCGTGTTGGTCGAATTCAACTGGAAGTCAATACGCGGGCTAAACGTGGTGCGCGTCTGCGGCACCAGCACCGCGAGCGCGAACGGCGTCGGCGTGAGAGCCGGGTCGAGGATCGTCGCGTTGATGATCTCGTTGTCGTCGATGGCGCGGCGCTCGAAATCGACGAAGAAGGATGCCTTGCCTTGAATCACCGGCCCGCTCAAGTTGCCGCCGTACTGCCGCGATTGATAGGGCGCGCGATTCGGCGCAAACGGGTTGCGCGAATTGAGGCTCTCGTCGTTGAAGCTGAAGAACCCCTGCCCGCGCCAGCGTTCCGTGCCGGGCCGGGTCAGAATCTCGATGCGACCGAAGCCGAGCCGGTCGTACTCCGCCGAGAATGGATTCTGATTGAGACGAATCTCGCGAATCGATTCGCGCGGCGGCAGACGCCCGCCCGTGAAGCCGTCAATAAAAATCTGCCCGCCGTTCGGCCCCGCCGATGGCCCGGCTAATGCTTGTAACGCTTCCGCCAGATCGTCGGGGTCATCGGGCAAGGCTTCGATGTCCTCGCCGCGCAGCACCAGCGCGCTCGCGTTATTTTCCGGCTCCGTGCTGACCGGAGCTTCCGCGGCGACCGTCACTTCCTCACCGGCAATCGTCACGCCCAGCGTGATGTCGAGCGGGACAGGCCGCCCGGCGGCGATTTCAACTCCGGCGTTTTCGTACTGCGCGAAGCCATTGGCCGAAGCGCGCACAGTGTATGCGCCCGGCGCGAGTCCGCTCAAAACATACACGCCCTCTTCATTCGCCGTCGCGGTCTTTTCCACACCGCCCGCGTCCGCCGCCACGATGGTCGCGCCGACAATCACGCCGCCGAACTCATCCTTGACTTGTCCGCGCAACGTGCCGGCAGTCTGCTGCGCGAGCGTCGCGCTCACACAAAAAGCCAGCGTCAACACGAGGCCAATACTTCGCTTAAACAAGCTCTGAAACAAATCCATCTTTCCCCCTAAAATTCCAAGCTCATGCCTTAATGATGAGCATGTGCATGGTTCTCAACTAAAAGAGCAACAACGACCGCTGTTCGCCCGGCTTGACAGCTATTCCAACGCTATCTTTCTGATCACGTTTATTCGATAACTCTCGTCGTGCCGGTTCACGGCTCGGAGCGTTCGCGCTCTTTTTGCTTCGCGTCTCGCTTGGCGGCTTTGGCATCGAAAATCTGTTGCTGTTCGGGCGTCAGCACGGCGCGAATGCGCGTGCGCGAGTTCTGGCGAATCGTGTCGTAACGTGGGCGCGCTTCGGCGCGCAGTTTGTGGAACTCTCTGCGCGTCTCGTCGAGGATGGCGCGCACCTGCGCCGCCTGCTCGTCGTTGAGGTTTAAGTCACGGTGCATCTTCCCAAAAATGTCTCGTCCCTCCCCATGCCGACCGTCCATCCTCTGTCGCCCGCCGTCAGCCCGCGAGCGATAGACGCCGCTCAGTGATGCGCCGGTCACGCAGCCGAGGACGAAAACGGCGATCACCACCAACCACATTTTGAGCCGCGTGCCAGTAAGCCTATTCATCTGGACGCCTCCAATTCACCATCATTCAAGATCGTCTCAAGCATGTCATCGTTTGACAGCGTACCCCGTTCAGCGAATACGACGCGCTCAATGCGCGTATCATTCGCGGCAAATAGCGCTTCCTCAATGACAGACGGCTCAAACAAATTGTCTCCACTGCCGAACCAGAACATGCCGAAAGCGACCGCCGCCGATAGCGCCATCGCCGGCACAGCGCGCCGCGCCACCGTCAGCAAACTCAACCAATTTTCGCCCGCCGCGCGCCGCTCTCGCTCGACGGCGATGCGAGCGCGCACACGCGCGTAAAGAAATGGAGACGATGCAACGACTTCCGCCTCCGCTTCGCTGACTGCGGCGGAACGCAAAATCTCCCAACCGAAGCGGTCGAGCCGTTCATCCAATTGGCGTCGTTCTTTGCTTTTGAACATAATTAAGTAGAAGTCAACGGGCTGCCTGAGCCGGGAGCGCGGACGTCCCGTCCGCCAAGCTCGCTCAAGCGAGCTAACTGAGATTCACTTTCATTCAACGTCGTGTGATCGCGCACGCTTCATTCGCGCTCATGGCGGACGGGACGTCCGCGCTCCCAGCACGAGCCACTTGATTTCAGTAGCGGCTCACATTATTGAAAACGGACAGCCCGCCACGATGGTTACAAAAATTTACCCAACACGCGGCGCAAAGATGCTCGCGCGCGATGCGCCCGCACTTTGACTTTCGACACAGACCATTGGGTGAGCTTGGCGATCTCCGCGACGGATAGTTCCTCCATGTCGAGCAGCACCAGCACCAGCCGGTCTTCGGGCGAGAGGCGCGTGAGCAGCTTTCCGGCGAGGTCGCGCGAGACAGCCATCGCTTCGACATCGCCGCCGCTCCCATCATCACTTAAATTTCTTTCCAGCCACGCGGCTTCCCTTTCGGAGAGATCGCTGACGGCGCTCTCCGGTCGCCGCTTCATGCGCCGTAACTCGTCGTAGCAAGTATTGAAAGCGATTCGCGCGAGCCACGCGGCGAAGGACATCTCCCCGTTGCCGGAGAAGCTGTCGAGCGCAAAATACGCTTTGGTAAAGCTCTCCTGTACGATCTCTTCAATCTGTTCGCGCTGGCGAAAGAAGCGGCCCGCGATGTGGGCGACGCGCCGCCGGTGTCGGTTGAAGAGTTCCTCAAATGCCGTCTCATCGCCCGCCCGAACACGAGCGACAAGTTCGGCATCCGGCGGTTCGGCGATTGAGAGCGCCGGCGACTCAAGCGCGGCGGGGTCGGAGTAATCTGCTATCTCGTCCATGAGTTGATTGACCGCCCGCGCTTCGCTGCTCGCCGTCAAATTAAAACTCGATGATTCTCTCTCCACCCGAATGAAAAAGAAAGTGGCAGCCCTCTGTTGTAGGGCTGCCCTTTCATGCGATGACCGGCAATTATTCGTTCGGTCTTAGCGGCGACGATAACGCTCGCGCTGATCGCGGTCGCGGAGCTTGTAGGTGTACAACGCGGAGCCGCCCGCGCCAGCGAGCGCGCCGATGATCGCACCCTTCTTGCCGCCGGCCAATCCGCCGACCACCGCGCCCGCGCCGGCCCCCCCGGCAACAGTCAACTTATCCCGGTGCTTCTCCCAGACCGAACGCTCACGGTAACGCCGCTCATAGTCATACCGCCGTGAGTTGTCGTATCTCCTGTCCTGCGTTGCGCGTCCCGCGTAGCGGCTACGAGACTTCTGCGCCCACGCCGGCATCGCCGACACCGTGAGCAGCACGAGACACATGATTGCCACAAACATTCTCTTCATACTTCACCCCTTCTAATTGATCATTTATGGGGAGAGATTGTTTCATGGAGAGAGACAGGTTTGCTTGAGAGCTATTTTTTACAACTGTTGCGTTGCGCCTGTTGCGCCGCGCCGCCCGCGCCGCTCTTGGCGTCGCTGCTCGCGCTGCTGGCGTTCCGCCGCCAGTTGCGCTTTCTGTTCCGGCGTCAACACCGCGTAAAGCTCGGACATCATGCGCGCCCGCGCGACTTCCATTTCGACGTGCAGGTTAGCGCGCGCCTGCGCCGCTTGGCGCACCGCCGCTTCGTTGAAGGTTCCATCAAGCGCGCCGGTCTTATCCTGACGGAGCGCACGCCCTTGCTCATGCAAGCCCTTCGTGGCTTCGCGGTGACGCGCCGTGATCCCCTCGATCTGAGTTTTCTGCGCGTCGCTCAGATTGAGATTGCGTCCGAAGAAGCCGAAGCCCTTCATCCCGTCGCGTCCGCCGCGCCGCCCATGAAAGCCTTGCTTCTTACCGCCCTGCTCTTCCGGCGCAGTCTGCTGTTGCGCGATTGCGAAAGTCGCGCTGATCGCCAACGCGCCCGCCAGCGCGAGACCGCCCACGATCTTTTTTGTGTTAGCTAATTGCATATCTGTATTACCCTTTCCTCAACTTCTGATTTTGACTTGAGCCACCCGCCGCACGGGAGATGTGAGCGCGCCAATTCCGGCTCTTGTTAGATTAAGACGCCGGCGGCGCAGTGGCGGTTACATTTATTTCGGCTCAATGGAATGATAGGAGAATGAGACAGGATTGACAGGAAGAAAGAATAGCGGCTCAACGATGAACATCCGTTCGACATCAGAGCAGGAGGACGATTTGATCCACGAACCACACGAAACGAACACGAAACATAGCATGGCTTCGCGAGGCTTCGCGCTTGTTCGTGTGCTGCGCGTGGATCATGTTTTTCTCCTCCAACGGGACTTCGCGGCTGCCGAACCGGCGTTAATTAAGGAAGAGTCGAAACAGTCTCACGGCATCCGCCCCTTCTTCACTGTTTTGTCAGGAATCAGATCGCCGGTGAAGATTTCGACCACGCCTTTGGCCGTGCCGACGACGGGCGTGAGATCAAGTCCGACCTGTAGCAGGCCGTTCTTCCAACCTTTCTTCCTGATCTCGTAGCCTGCCAGACCGAGCGCGACCGCCGTGCCGACGAACGGGATCGGCTTGACCAGCCGCTTTGCCAACGTCCAACCGCCCGTGCGCGCCAGCCGTCGAGTTCTACTCGGCGGCGGCGCTTTTCTCGTCACACCTGAAGACATCTTTGGACAGCTCCTTACAGTTGTTAGTTCAATCCCAGTTCGGCGCGCAGCTTGCGCTCGTCGTAAGGCGACAAATTGAAAGCGCGACCGTCAACTTCAAAGGTCGGCACTTTGCGCTTGCCGCCGTTGAGTTGCATGACATGTGCGGCGGCTCCTTCATGTTCTTCGATATTGATCTCTTCGTAAGCGATGCCGCGCTCGTTCAGAAATCGTTTCGCGTTGCGGCAGTCGCCGCACCACGTCGTCGTGTACATCTTGATCTGCACCATTGTTTGCCCTCTGGCTGAAATTGTAGCAGAAGCGCCCCGAGCTTGCCGCCGTCACGCAGAAAAAGATTCGCTGACATCACAGAAGTGAAACACGAAGGACACGAAGCACATGAGGCAGATGAAAGATTGAAAACAAACATTTCCATCAGCCAATTGTCCTTCGTAATCTTCCTGTGCTTCGTGTCCTTCGTGGTTGATCGTTTTCTTCAACGCTATAGAATAGCGCGCTCTCATGGCTGGCTGCGTCTGAGCGTCAACCGCGCTGGTGTGCTTGACCGAGCGTTCAATCTGGCAGGTCATCCTTTCACTCTGACCGGCCCGCCCCCTGCTTGTGTTCCCGGTAGAAACTCACAAAAGCCCGCAAAAATCGACGATTTATTGTCAGCTTCATGCGGCACGGGCGTTGCCCAGTGAAGTGCGTGCGGTCATATCTCTAACCACGTTTTTGAATGGGATGAATCGAGGCCGCCTCACAATGAAGGATCACACATGATGAAGAATTCGCATCCCCTGAAACGGCTCCTGTCCCTCTCGCTCGCGGGTTCATTATGCGCGAGTGTTCTGGTGGGAACTGGCGCTGAGGCTCAAACTAACCAGCGCTCGCCGCGCAAACGCAGTACGCGGGCGAGTTTCCCCACACTCTCAAGATATGCCCACGACCTGCTCCAACAGGCGCGTGCGGGACGGTTCGCCGACGCTTCGGCGAATAACGACGGCGAGGTTCGACGACTCGCCGGCATTCTGTCAGGCAGCGCGAAGGCCCATCCGGTCTTGCTCAGTGAGGCGAGCACCGAACGCAGCGCCGTGGTCGAACAACTCGCGCACATGATCGCCGAAGGCGAGTTGCCGGAGTTGCGCGAGCAGCGGGTCTTCCGCCTCGATCTCGGACTGCTACTCGCGGGCGCGCAGGACGGCGCAGAAGTCGCGAGCCGTTTGCGCGACACGCTGGCGGAAATCAAAGTCGCCGGCGATCAGACAATTGTTTTCTTCAATGAACTGGACGGACTGATCGGGCCGGCGGCGGCGCAAGGCGCGGAAGTCTCGCGCTTGCTCGAAGGCGCGCTCACGCGCGGCGAGTTGCGCTGCATCGGCGCGACCACCTCGTTTGCGTTCGAGCAGATCGAGGCCGAGCAGACACTTGCGAAATTGTTCCAACCCGTCCATCTCGGCGAAGCGACCGATGAAGGCGAGCGTGCCGAAGCCGATGACAAGTGGCAGTTCACGGGCGACAACGTCGCTTCCGATCTGCGGGCGATGATGAACACCGCGTCGCCGAACGAGCGCATGAGCGTCATCCTTCAAGCCGACGACGTGGCGAACAAAGAATTCAACCTCTTCCTCAAGAGCAACGATGTGCGGATCAAGAGCCGTCACCCGCAACTCAGATTATTGGAAGTCGAGATGCCCGCCGGCGCGATTGAGCGTTTGGCCGCGCACGAAGCTACACGCTATCTCTCGCCGGATCGAGACATCCTCTCGCTCGGCCACATTGAGACGACGACGGGCGCGGCGTTGGCGCGCTCGCAGGCGACCGCCTCTTCGTCGCGCGACGATGATGACGATGATGACGATGACGACGATGATGACAGTTCTTCCGGCAGTTCCTCGACGCTCAACGGCGATAAAATCGGCATCGCCGTGCTGGACTCCGGCGTGTACAAGGACCACCACGGGATCAGAGGTCGCGTCCCTGTCAACATCGACTTCACGGGCGAGCGCCGCACCGACGATCCTTTCGGTCACGGGACGCACGTGGCCGGATTGTCCTCCGGTAACAACCACATCTCCAGCGCGTACACGGGCATGGCCCCGAAGTCTAAGGTCATCAACCTGCGTGTACTGAACTCGAGGGGCATGGGTACGGTCTCCGCCCTCTTGAAAGCGCTCGACTGGGTTCTCGCCAACCGCAGGAACCGTAACATCAAGGTCGTCAACATGAGTCTCGGCGCTCCGGCCATTGACTCATACCGCAACGATCCGCTGTGCCGCGCCGTGCGCCGGCTGGTGGATGCCGGCGTGGTGGTCGTGGTCGCTGCCGGCAACGACGGTAAACTCGCCAACGGCACGAAGATTTACGGGCGCATCCACTCGCCGGGCAACGAGCCGTCGGCGATCACGGTCGGCGCGTCGAACACCTTCGGCACGAACACGCGCGCGGCCCGACGCGCAGTTATTATAGGGACGAGGCCGGCGTTCGCCGCTACGACAATTTGCTCAAGCCCGACTTGGTCGCGCCCGGCAATAAGTTGATCGCCCCGCAGGCTAAATACAATCTCCTCGTCAAGAAAAACCCGGCGCTCAAAGCATCGCGTTGCGGCGATGACGACGATGACGACGATGATGAATGTCGGACCGAACACAAGATGATGCGACTGAGCGGCACATCAATGTCGGCTCCGGTCGTGGCGGGCGCGGCGGCCATGCTGTTGCAAGCCAACCCGAAGCTGACGCCGAACATGATCAAGATGATCTTGATGTACACGGCGCAGCAGCTTCGCGGCTACAACATGCTGGAGCAGGGCGCGGGCCAACTCAACGTCGAGGGCGCAGTACGGCTGGCGAAACTCGTCCGCACCGACCTGACGAACGACACGCCGCAAGGCACGCCGATGCTGACGGGCGCGGCCCCGCCGCCTCAAACCACCATCGCCGGCCACACCTTCACTTGGGGCCGCGGCATTCTCCTCAAGCGTCGCTACGCGACCGGCGAAACCCTCATCACCCAGTACCAAGACATTTACGATCTTGGCATTGTTCTCGGCGACGGGATCGTACTCGGTGATGGCATCGTCCTCGGCGATGGCATTGTTCTCGGCGACGGCATCGTGCTGGGCGATCATGTGCAAGCCTCAAGCGCGCTACTCGACGGCGACGACACCCCCGCGATGCAGGCGGTGAGTTCCGACACTGATAACTGAGGCGCGGGGGCAGCCTCGCCGGCCTCTCGTCTTACAAGTTGACGAAGAAAAACTCTCTTCACTACCTTCGGAGGAACAGTGTCATGGCCGTCACAATAATGAGACAAGAAAGCGCGCCCGCCATCCTGCCGGCGCATTCCGATAAAAACTCCCTTTTGACAACCTCGCCCCTCGCCGACGAGCATCGGGCAGAGGCGCTCCAGTTCCTCGCCGTCCGCCCCGTGCATACGGTCTTCATGGCGAGCTTAATCCGCGACAATGGCCTAGTCAGTCCGCGTAATCGCGGCTCGTTCTACGCCGTCCGCGACGGCGGCGGCAAACTCGACGGCATCGCCCTTATCGGTCATGCCACCCTCATCGAAGCGCGCAGCGAAGCGGCGCTTATGGCTTTCGCCCGGGTCGCGCAAAACTGCTCGCTGGCCCATCTAATCCGCGGCGAGCAAGACAAGATCGAATGCTTCTGGAATCACTACGCGGGGTCCGGGCGCACGCCGCGCCTGCTCTGCCGCGAGATGTTGCTTGAGCAGCGCGTCCCGCCCGTGCTTCGCCAGTATGTGAAGGGGCTGCGCCGCGCCACGCAGGATGACCTCTCGCACATCCTGACCATCAACGCCGCGATGGCCGTCGAGGAGAGCGGCATCAACCCGCTGGAGAAAGACCCGGAGGGCTTTCGCGCGCGGGCGGCTCGCCGCATTGAGCAGGGGCGCGTCTGGGTCTGGGTCAAACAAGAGCAACTAATCTTCAAAGCCGAGGTCATTGCCGAGACGCCGGAAGCCACTTACCTCGAAGGCGTCTATGTCAATCCGGCGGAGCGCGGCAAGGGCTATGGACAGAGTTGCATGGCCCAAGTGGGACGCGCATTGCTTGATCGCACCGGCTCGATCTGCCTGACGGTCAACGAGCAAGTCCGTCACGCGCTCGGCTTTTACGTCAAAGCCGGCTACCAACTCCGCAGCTACTACGACACGATCTATTTACAACACGGGGCCGCATAGAAAGGATGAGGGCGGAGGGATGAGGGATGAATAAGAAATTGTCTTCATTCATCCCTCATCCCTCCGCCCTCATCCCTCCAAAATGTCATTGGCCTAAATCATTGGAGAAGTCCCAAGTGTTCACCGCCGCGTCCACAATCGGAAAAGGAAGATTTATTGACCACTATCGCTGGCTCGTCGTCAGCCTCGGCGCGGTGGCTTTTCTTTTCTCGGCGTACCGGCTGCCCATTGAAAGGCTCGACCTGCGCTTTCTGCTGCTGGCGGCGATGACAGTCGTCGCCAGTTCGCGTCTCTCGATTCAGATTCCACGGTTCGATACCAACCTCACCGTCTCCGACACGTTCATTTTCCTCACGCTGCTGCT
>Ga0136614_10002787_pt1 | contig 11009 bp, 12 predicted proteins | sample AntDrymUQ2792106_2_FD_106643 | JGI IMG/M metagenome (GOLD analysis project Ga0136614, IMG submission 106643) | Polar desert sand microbial communities from Dry Valleys, Antarctica - metaG UQ279 (21.06) | ecosystem: Environmental > Terrestrial > Soil > Desert | place: Antarctica: Dry Valley... | reverse complement strand
TGGGCGTGACCAAAGGCGGGCATGCGGCCATTCTCTCCACGACGGGCAATCCCGATGGGCATATCATCCTGCGTGGAGGCCAACGCCAGCCGAACTACGATGCGGGGAGCGTCGCTGCGGCCGCGGCATTGTTGGCGAAGGCAGGGTTACCGCCGCGCATCATGATCGATTGTAGCCACGCGAACAGCGCCAAGAACCACGAGCGCCAGGTACAGGTCGGCCACGAGATCGGTACCCAGATCGCGGCGGGAGATCGGCGGATTTTGGGGCTGATGATCGAGAGCCATCTGGTGGCCGGGCGTCAGGATCAGGCGCCAGGCCATCCACTGGTCTATGGTCAGAGCATCACGGACGCCTGCATCAGTTGGACCCAAACCGAGGCGCTCCTCGAGGATCTGGCCGCGACGGCGCGCCGGCGGCGCGATCGCACCGGCGAGGCGCGCTCGGCAGATTGATCCCATCAGAGTTCCTGTGGACGGTTGAGTGCCTGATGACGGCGTTACCATCAACAACCTTGCCCAACTGTTTGGTGGCCCAAATGAGGTCTCTTATCGAATTTAAACTCGCTATACTCGCCATTCTGTTTGACATAGTGTAGAAATACCTGCACCTGGCGCTCACCCTCGAAAGCCTCTCTCCAATGAGGTATCTCAATCCCTTTGTAGATAAGAGCGTCACCTGGTTCAAGTTCCACCCTGGTTACATTGTCGCCGGTCTCGATATAGAGCGGCCAAATACCTGGGCAATCGTAACTGATGGGCAAAGTTGCGCTAACCTCACACGAGGGCCTGTCCACATGCTTTGCAAGCACCGCGCCTTTAACATAGATGCGCAAATAAGAATAGGTTGGGTACAACTCACAATTGATCGTTTTCGATAGGATTGGGGTCACAACGTCGAGCAGCGTCTCTGTTATGGCAGGCGACGCGGCTGAGAACGCCTTTTCGACTTGTGTGTCACCGTAGTTGAAATATGAACTTGTCTCCAACACTCTTATGTTTTCGGAGATGTATTCGCACATGATTCGAGGGATGAACTGTTTGAGTACCACATATCCATATTCTTCAAACAGTTGCTCACATCTGATTGAGCTTGGAACGACGCCCTCCGAGACATTCATACAATTTGCTCCATCAAAGGCTCTCAAGGTCTATGCGGCGAAACTTCCATCCGCCATCGTCAACGGCATTTACTTTTTGCTCCTCTACAAGTCGTTCGAGGTACTCAAACGATAAGCCCGAAAACTCGGATGCCTCTTCGAGAGTGAGGTACACTTTTTGGATCGGGTGCGGCCGCGTAACAGTTAGCGCTTTTACTGCATCGATCAGCCACCCCATGTCAGGGGGACTCTCTTCGTTGTCAGGGGAATTATCTTCGCTGCTTGCAGTTCCTTCTCTAATGAGCCACCCGTTGACAGTGAAACGACTATTCACAAATTTGCGTGTTGGACATTTTACCGGGAGAACCTCGTGGTCGTATGAACTGGGAAAAAGCACGAGGGTGTTTTGGCGCGGCATGATTGTCTTAGTACGTCTTTGTTCGGAATTCTGAACTTCGCCATCCTCCGAATCATAGATTCTGAGTTGGCCTCCGCCAAAAGCCTTGGGTTCAGAATGGAAATAGTGGACATATGAAAGTTCCCGGAGAGGAATATCTAACGGTTCCGCAGAACTGTTGTCACGGTGCACCTTAAAAAAATCACCATCATTGCTGGCAGTGATCTGAGTATCTATGTGCGATATGGGGAACGCTTCTCGATTGAAAACTCTGAGAACCTCAGGAAGAATAGCAAGTAGGCGATCTTGAATTAACGTCCCATATTCTCCGAGATCATACAAAACGCGGGACTTTCGGTAAGAAGGATCGGTTGCTGCTTCCGGCACACCGTCTGGTATTACGGTGCTCGGTGTAAAGTCTCTTTCGTGCCTCAACACATACTTCGCTAACCCGCGCAATTCCCTCTTCGTCAGGAAGTCTCTCTTGACAAATACCTCTAGGAGTTTCCTGAGGCCCCTCCCGGAATTGCGTCGTTCGACTCTGTACATCACCAGGAGGCGCGGTCCGATCCAGGGACTCTGCGCGATCTGCTCATGAGTCCGAAGCCGTCGATGTGCCGCATCGTCACGGGCTCGGACAGTTCGCTCCGCACCTCACGACGACCGGCGACGTCGTCCAGCAACGCGTCCCACGCCTCGAGCGATGACTCGAAGGAAAAGCGCGTGAGGACCTCGCTGGCGCGCGCTGCGAGAGCGTTCCGCGCCGTCTCGTTGCCCATTAACGACGCTAGCGCGGACGCCAGCGCCTCTGTGCTGTCCGTGTGGACGATCAGACCATCGATGCCGTCGCGCACTAGAGAGCGAACCGGCGCTCCGCAGTCTATAGCCACGACCGGAACGCCGCACGCCAGCGCTTCCCAGATGGCGTTGCCGAAGCCTTCCACCCACGATGCCGAAACGAACAGATCGGCGCCGCGGAGGACGGCGTAAGCGGCGTTGGTGAAGCCTCGAAGCTGGACCCTCCCGGGCGCCAGCTCCTCGACGAGCCTCGCAAGGGGCATACGCAGCGGTCCGTTGCCGTAGACCTCGAGATCCCACTCCGGAAAGTATCCGACGATACTCGCGAATGCACGCACGAGGAGATCGACGCGCTTTTCCGGCGATAGGCGCGTGAGCGTCACGAGGCGCTGGCGCCCTCCGGTTCGTTCCACGCAGATCGACGGCGGCGCGTTCAGCGGATTCGGGATCGCATATGCCCAGGCGCCGCGCAGCTTGAGCCACTCCGCTATCGCCGGGTGAGGCGCGACCACCGCACGCGCACGCCGGTAAAGCGCCTCGCGTGTGTTCTGCCACGAACCGATGGAGAACTGGCTCGTGTCGGTGTGTTCGCAGGCGATGACCGGTATGCCTGTCTCATGCATAGCGGCGAGCACGCGGACGTTCGTGAAGTCGATGTGAGCCACTACCACGTTGGGAGTGGTCGCGAGAATAGCGTAGCGGAGCATGGCGAGGAGCGGCATCTCCCAGATGATCTCGAAGCAGGCAACACCATGGAGACCGCGAAGCACGGGCGCAAGCGAATTGGCGTTCAGCTCTTTCCGATCCGCCCCTCGCGGCCAGCCGATGTCTCGCCTCCGGACGCACGAATCGATGGTATAGGCTGAAGCCGCCGTTTTTTGTGACACCGTCAGAATCGTGACGTCCCAACCGCGTGCCGCCCAGGCGTTTGCCAGATTCACGCAGACCCGCTCAGCCCCGCCACCGCTTAGGCCCGCAATGACGGTCGTGATGCGCATCTCAAGAAGGAAAGTCTGGATCAGTCAACCGGATAGGCGGCAACGACTTCGAGCATGACCCGCGCTCCTGCCGGAAGCGACGCCGCCGCGAACGCAGTACGAGCCGGTAACGCGGTGACACCGAGACCGGGAAGCCAGGCGGCGTAGATCACATCCACGGCTTTGAAATCCTTGATGTCCGCCAGGAGCAGCGTAGACTTGACGATATCCCCAGGGGAGCATCCTGCCGCATTCAGAATCGCTTCGATATTCGACAGCATCTGCCTGATTTGCGCCTCAAGGCCCTCCTCCAGCTTGCCGGTTTCCGCGTTTCGGCCCGTCTGGGCAGTCACGAATACTAGGTCACCTGTGCGAATGGCTTGCGAGTAGGTGCCGGTGGCGGGGGCGGCTGCGTTCGTGGTGATGCGAATCTTGTTGACCATCTCACGTGCTCCTTCACTGAAGGGTGTAGGCGAACCTCTGAGTCCTATTTATCGATCCGCTCCGCTCTGAGCGGGATTTCGAATTTGACCTTCACAGGCCCTCCACTCAATGGAGCCAGATCGAGGAGTTGCGGCTGCTCGGGATGAATGATTTGCAGCAAGACCACGTTGGCGGGATCGGCGAACTCCAGGTCGAAATAGTGGAATTGCGTAATGTTCGATGCATATATCCACAGGTTGTTCTGGTCGCGTATCCACCCGCTGAAGGTCCCGCTCTCCATCGGTTCCGTACGCATGTCAAGGGGAACTTCGGACAAAAGTTGTTTGGTCAAATCGAAGCTCTCGAAAGCGTACTGCCAACTCTGCTCGTAGGGACGTTTGGTGGAACCACGTGAGCGAGGCAGACATCCCTTTTGCTTCAGACGGATGTTCTCTTGCACAAATTGTTCGTCCTCGGTCTCGGCGTCGTAGTCCCCGGCTGTAAGCCGATCGAGAAAGTGCTCGACGTTCCGACTTGTCGTAAACACGCGGTGGATAATGCGAAAATACGTGATTGCGGTGGGATTGATGTCGAAGATCGTAATCCGCCTGGGCCGCCAGAGCGGAATCAGATTGAGACCGTACAGGCCGCCGACGACGCTAATCATATGAATATTCTCACGCCTGAGCGGGGCGACACCTTCGTAGTGGGCTTTGAACTCCGGGAACTCGCCGAAAGACCCGTCCTGAGAGCCGTCATCAGTGCCGTAGAAGACGTTTTCCGGGTGGTCGTGGTACATCTCCCGATTGAAGGCTCTGGGTGCTTCTGATGTCACCGGTTCCTCCTCTTCGTCTTTGGAAGTCTGTGAGTGAAGATTGCACCGTCTGGTACGGGCATCACGCATCGCCGAGACTCGCCAGAGAGTCCTCCTCCCAGGCCGGTCTGTAGAGTTGTTTGTCGAAGTACTGAATCTGTTGCGCCCATTGCTCTCCAAGAGCCGTGTTAGAAGGCGCGGGTGCTTCCTGCTGGCTGTAGGTGATCCTGACGGTTTGCGCGATCAACTGAAGGGCATCTTCGACGACCTCTGTTTCGGGATGGCGAACGGTGATGTATCCGTCGCCCGTGTACGTGGCTGACTTCGTCGCTCCGACTCGCGGTAAGCGAGCGTCTACCAGTAGCGCGCCGATGTGCTGCCTCACGGCTTCGATACCGCCTATGTGCTCCACCCGTCCGCTCCCCGTTCCGCGCAGAAAGAACGTCCCGACAGCATACTGGCGTTCCCATGGCCCGTCAAAACAACCATCCACGGTGACCCTCGCCCACGCGAGGTGTGGGTCTACGTCGTAAGCGAACTCGAGCATCGGGCAGATCCTCGCGCCAGCCGGTCTGAGCGTGGCGTCGGTGAAGCCGAGTCCTCCCTCTTCGAGCAGGAACCCCTCCATGTGAGTGATGGCATTCCCGACCGACAGTGCCCGCACCGCCTTCAGACCTTGTTCGATGAACTCCCGGAACGGATCGCCGCTGATGTCGCGCGGCATCACGCAACTCCACTGCACGCGCGGATTTTCTAACGCTTTCAGAATTGACGGGCGGTAGCAGCAGATCGAGTAAAATCGCGGTTCATTCGCAATCGTGATCGTGTCTATGCAAAGCTCCTGACCGCGCAGGTAGTCTTCGGCCAGGACAGCACCCTCCGGCGACGGCTGCATTAATTCCAGCGCCAGTTCGAGTTGTTCGGCGCTGCGTATGCACCACGTCGCAAGACCGCCGCTTCCGCCGAGAGGCTTCAACACGATTGGAAAACCCACTTCGTCGACGAACGGTCTGGCGTCCGTGTTGCTGGTTATCAATTGGTCCCGAGCCGTTTTGATACCTGCTTGCTCAAGAATTCGTTTCAGGCACGACTTGTCGAGCGCACGGCGAACAGTAGCGACGCTCATGCCTCGCAGACCGAGCGCTTCCGTGGCACGGGCTACCGGTTCGAGCAGCGTTTCTTGCGCCGTGATAATCTGATGCAAAGGGCCGTGCTTCTCGAAGAGCATTCGCGCGGCGGCGATTAACTGATCGGCGTCGTGAGTGTCTTTGACGCGGACGAAGTCGGCGAAAACCTCGGCCCCGTCGGCGTGCGGCGGTTGTTCGCCAATGCCGAGCAATCGAACATCGTCGAGTTTCTTGACCGCCCGCGCACTAAGCAGACTTTCTCCGGTCGGACGACTTGAGACGTGGACGACCCGACGCGTAGTCTCTTGCGGTGGCGTGCTCACGCAGTCGTAGCCTCTTTGGGGGCGGCGAGACGCCGTGCATCAAGTTGTGCCTCGCGGGCATGCTTGTCGTAGATGACATACTGAATCAGATCACGACCGTATGTGTTGACATCTTGCTCCGACAGCGGCTCGACGCCGTGGAACGAGACATCTGAGCGCAGGAATGCCAGCAGCGAATTCGGCTTGTATGAGGCAGTCTTCACTCTGACGAAGTCCTCGAACGGATAATGGGCGCTATTGGGGCAGGTAAAGCCGGAATCCTTCGGGCGGTAAAGCGAAGTTCCCAGATGGCGAGCGCTTTCATCCGGTGCTAGATAAACCAGTAACACCACCAGCTTTGTGTGCAAATCCGAGTGCGGCCCGAGAAAATATCCGGCTCGATGACGGATAAGCTGAGATTCCACCGAGACCGCCGGCCATGATTTTTCCTCACCTAATCGTGCACGCAACGGTTTGGCAAAGGAATCGAGAACGGCCTCGGCTAAGTCGGGGCCGAGGAACCATTCGTTGAAACGATTCCAGAAGTCTTTGAGCTCGGCAGGTAACTTCTCAGTCCAGCCATCACTCAAGTCTCTTTGATATCTGTACCGGAAGTGGTCGAGCTTAAGAGTGGTCACCTCAAACAGGTTTTGATAGGCGGTCCTTCCGGGCAAATGGCGCAGCAGCGCCGCGTAGAAATCATCGGGAAAGACGTTTTCGAGATAATAGTGCGCATAAGGTTCCGGCACGACTTCAGACGCGCGCAACCGAGTGACAAAGTGAGCAAGAGGACTTCCCGAGACGTTTGAGTTTTCTGACATCGGCAGCCTCCTTCAGTGTCGCTCGGCCTTCCTGACAAGTGGCAGGACTTCGCGCCCGAAGATGAGCATCTCGTCGAGCTTCGGCCAACCCGAGATGATAAACTGTGTCACGCCGATGCGCTTATACTCAAGGAAGCTCTCCGCGAGGTCTTCCGGAGACCCCAGTAGCGTCATCGCCGACGAGCCGTAATAGGGCACCAGCCCGGCCCACAGATTCCGGTTCAACCAACCGACATCGTCCGCCACGGCCAGGGCTTGCTTCAGCGTCTGCGAATCGCTTTTAGTGAGAATGGCGCGCTCCTGCTTGCCGATCTCTTCGTCCGGCAGCATAGCCTCGGCGGCCCTGACTGCTTCCTCATGCGTCGGCCTGCAAATTACGCACAGCCTGACACTAACTTCGATTCCTTGATCTCGAAACCGGCTCACCAGAGGGCTGAGCTTCTCCGGCGTATCAATCAGACGTAACCAGCTAGAACCACGAGTGAGAGCCAGCCGTTGCGCCTGCTCGGAGTGTCCGGAGACGTAGAGCTCGGAAGCATTTCTATCCGGCGCGAGGAACGGCGTGTGGAGCTTTCCACACGCGACCCGACAGTATTTACCTTGGTAATCAACCTCACCATCATTGCGCCAGAAGGAATGACAGATCGCCAGGAATTCCTCGGCGCGGGCATACCGTTCATCGTGTTCCAGAAAGTCCCCGTAGCCTTGTTGCTCGGCCGTCGAACTGCCCGCGACGACGTTCAAGGCGACGCGTCCCCCGATCAGACCGGAGAGGGTGTTGATCTGCTGCACGAACGTCGTCGGCTGCATCAGCCCCATGCGGTAGGCAACGATGAACTTGAGCTTCGTGGTCGCCCGTCCGACCGCACAGGCGATGAGAATAGTGTCAGGCTCATAACGGCTGAAAGAAAGCAGCACCGACTCGATTCCCGATTCCTCCGCACGGCGTCCAAATCTAACCCAGCCTTCCATGTCGGGCAGCGCGGCTGGCGACGTGCTCTTGGTCGTGAGCACGCGGGAAGTTTCCTGAGCCGTCTTCATGGCTACTTCGCCGCCCTTGGGAAGCATCCAGTGGAATCGCAGATTCATACTTTAGGTCGCACCCGGAAGACTACTCGGTCTTTTTAGAATACAGCAGTGTTGCCATTCAGGGCTGACCGGTGGAAGCACTGTTGCATCCGGGAAGAGCGACGCCATATAGTCTGCGGTAAAGTACGAGCAATAGGACTCCCCAGGTTTGCCTCGCCGTTTTTGCTGGCAGAGTTCATTGCCCGGTTCGACATAGAGCTCGTCATCGACAACAACACACCAATTCGGGTGGCGCGCTGTCTCGACCATACTTTCGATCTCAAGAGACGGGCTCTCAGCTTGCTGCGACTCAAACAGCTTTAGCACACCGGTACCCGAAGGCAGTCCGGGATCGGACAAAGACCTGTCATAGCACGGATCGCAAAAAGTAAACGCAAAAACACCCTGAGGTACCAGCATGCTCCGCAGTTGCTCAACGAGCTCTAGCATTTCGTTCTGGTGGGTGTGAGTGAAAACAGAAAAGGCTAGGATGATGTCGAACTTCAACCCCAAGTCTGGAACAGGCAGGTTGCGATCCCCGTTCGGGTTGGAGTATGAGCTATAGCGGTTATAGTACACGAAATGAGCCCGAGGGAAGTTGCAGCGCCCTTGTTCAATTGCACCTTGGGTGAGATCCAAACACCAATAGTCACCGTGGTCAACGTGGTTGCCTGCACTCATGAGGAAGCCGCCGACATTGCCGCCAAAATCCAAGATTTTACTACCCTTCCAAACTGGACCTTCCAGCAGTTGGTCGTAGTAGGAGAATTGTGTTCGCCGACTCGAGACGTGCGTCATCATAATAACCTACCATCTACGTGAAAAACTGATGAGCGTACCCTCAAGAACGCCGCCTCGAATTGCAGTCATGGAAAAGACAGCTTTTCACCTTGCTCAAACCTCAATTGTCCACGGCACTGGCTCCGGAAGGACGCCATGACGTTTGGCCCACTGTTGTAATGCCCAAGGTGGGGTGTCAACGTCCCGGTATCCACCCAACAGTTGACGGGTCACCGGGTCGGCCTTCTCCAGCAGCCGTTTGTCGGGAACTTCTAGATACACCTCGGGCTTCATCCACCGATAAGCATAACCGTACATCAACACCTTGGAGACGCGATTACTTAAATTAGGTGCAGCGGTGTGAAAGATGCGGTTTTCAAAGAGAAAGGCGTCGCCGGCGTTCAGGCTCAGGTCGCGTATTTCCACACCTATCGGATCGACTTGACCCTTGGGTAGAATAAGGGGTTCAGTTCTCAGGTGGCTCTTGCGGACCAGCATAGTCATACCGGAGTCAGGTTGGTGAAAATCCGTCAGGCAGTAACAGATTTTGATACCCACCAGCGGCAGGCATCGATGCCCCAGGTCCCGTGGAATGCGAATATCACGGTGCCACCCGCGCCGAAAGCGGGGGGCATTCGGCCTTGAGGGTCTCTTGTAAATGAGTGTCGTAGAGTGGAGATGAATATTGGGACTGAGCAACTGAACGACCAGCGGCACAGTAGATGAATTAGAAACCAGTGCGAAGAACGCTTTTTCTCTGAGTAAGCCCGGGCGCAAATCCAGATGATTATACTCCGGCTTGTCTAGAACCTCGGGCTTGTGGAGAAACGATTCCGCCAGTCGGTCGCCCTCATCGATCAGGCGACCAACCGTCTCCGCGTCAAGAGCGTTGCGCACGACCAGAAAACCGTCCTCGTCAAAGGATTGTCGCTGCTCTGGATTGAGGTGAATGAAATCCAATGGCGCTATCCCTTTTCCGACTTCAGATAATCTCCGTCTCCTTGCTCATAGCTTTCTGATGACACAACAATGTTGCATCTCGTTGTTGACAGGAGGCAGAACAGCGGCATGTGGAAACAAGATCTTCATATATTTTTCGGTGTAAAAGACATGACATGTTTTCTGTCGTTCTGGTTCATAAGGTTGAATATCTTCAGTCTCGATATATAGATCGTCCCTATTTACGAGCATGAGCCAATCGGCATGTTGTGCTCTTCTAATCAGGTTCCTCATGTCAATATTTAAGATAGTGCCTGTTTCTCGTGCCAATTGCTTTTCTCGTTCCAATCGCCATTGAAAGTTATTTCCGTGATACTCCCCCGGCCAGGAAAAATAATGTGGATCGATGAATGTAAAGGCTAATGCGCCATTGTTCGCTAAGAGACCTTCTAATTGGTTGACCAACTGAAGCATGTCGGTCTGTGTTGTATTCGTAAAAACGGAATAAGCAACGATATAATCAAATGTCTGGTCCAGATCAGGAAGTGTTAGATTTGGAACTCCGTGCGGGTTGAAGAAGAAGCAATAGCGATTGTAAAAAACCCAATGCGACTTCGGGTAGGATGCCCTACCTCTCTCAATTGATTCTTTAACGACATCAATGCACCAGTAACGTTCTTGATCGATGGTTGAATCCGGATCTCTTAAAATATTGCCGATGTTTCCTCCAAAATCCAATACATTCTTCCCTCTCCACACCGGTTCGCACACTTGTAGAGAGAAATAGGTAAACTGCCCCATTTTGGTCGAGAAAAATGCCACGGTCATCCTCAAGTTGTATTCTTTCAGCGTGAAGTGGAATCGGTTTCCGAGCGTTCAAGGATTAGCCTTGGCGCTGAAAAAACTCGCGATTAACGTAGTTCGACCTTCCGCTATCGTCTCGGAACGAATTGAAAAGCACGATAACGAGCACGCCTTTATTAACTCGAATGTAGGTCTCCGCTCTCATGAAGCCAAAGTCGAAAATAGCCGCAAGTGCAAACGCCTGCTGCCCAGCTTCTTCCTCCAGATTTGCCAGCGCTTTCGCCCTGGTTGTGGACCAGTAAATTGGACCGTCAACCCCCACACCCACGGCGCTGACGTTGAACAGCTCGCCATCCTTTTCGATCACGCACTCGGCGATCCCCTGCGTTTCCCGATTTGTATTCACCCATCGGCCAGTCAGCTTGTCGGCGCTCAGTGTTCTGGTTGCGGGGTCCAATAACGCGGGGTTCAAATGACCACTCTGTTTGAACTCGAAGGTGTTTGTCACTGCGTATCCTCAATCAGCTCGCACGGCAGGGCCCTAGTATAGAGACACATTAATTACGAAACATAGTGCCGTCCTAGCTTGTTGTCGGCATCTTGGCGGGTAAATGTCCAATTGATGCCGCGACGCTCGGCATTGCGGCGGTGTTGCCAAGC
>Ga0136614_10002786_pt1 | contig 11010 bp, 11 predicted proteins | sample AntDrymUQ2792106_2_FD_106643 | JGI IMG/M metagenome (GOLD analysis project Ga0136614, IMG submission 106643) | Polar desert sand microbial communities from Dry Valleys, Antarctica - metaG UQ279 (21.06) | ecosystem: Environmental > Terrestrial > Soil > Desert | place: Antarctica: Dry Valley... | reverse complement strand
TGAAGGATTCTTCATTTGCCGCTATAATAGCCGTTTGAATCAGCAACCTCGATGCTTTTCCGTGTCCTGCCCAACATGAACATTCTTAAACGGCTAGTCAAAAAGATGCTTCGGTTCTTCCGAGATGTCACAGAGCTGCCAACCCCATCGGGTCGCTTTCCCCGCAGCTATTGGATGTAGAAAAGCCAGCATAGGGAACAGCGTTAATGGAAAGAGTCAAAGTGGCCGCCGATATTTCCGTCCTTGGTAGCCGTTTCTCGGCCACTGATCCGCGGCACGGTATTTATAATGTGGTCGAGCACCTGGTTAGGGAGATATGCGAGCGTGATGATATCGATTTAACAGCAGTGGGACTTTGCGGAGATGACCCGCTGACTACGTCCATAAAGGCTTTGCTCTACCTGGAGCGCCAGAATCCGCCACTCGCCTGCTCATTTCAACTCACTTTCAAGATTACCCCGGCACTTACCCGTCTCTACGCTCTTGTCTTTCATGCTACGCTCTCGGGCGCCCTCGATCGAATGCCCACTCGCTCACCCCGCCGAGCTTTCCTTCGCTCCGTGCGTGCGACGCTCTACAGAATGGCTTATCTCTACCGAGTGTTCCCGCCCCGGCACATCCTGGACTACAAAGCGTTTGACATTTTTCATTGCCCTCACATTGATCTGCCGCCGAAGGAATTGACTGGTGACCTGCCACGCGTAATAACTATTTACGATATTATCCCAGCGACCAGACCGGATTTCGTTAGTAGCCATCACGCTGCTTTTTTTAAAGGCAAGTTAGCGGAAATCGACGTGGCTCACGACTGGGTTGTATGCATTTCGGAGTTTACCCGGCAGGAGTTTTGTGGCTATACAGGTATGTCAGCTGATCGTTGTTTAGTTGCCCCGCTGGCTGCCGCTCAGTCCCTCCGGCCGGTCACCGACGCTGCGGCGATCGCGGCGACTCGCGCTCGTTACGGCATCCCTGAAGGCCAGTACTTTCTCAGCCTGGCAGCCCCGCAGCCGCGCAAGAACCTGGCCCACCTTATTCGCTGCTTCTGCCGGCTGCTCGACGAACACCAGCTACCGGATACATATCTGGTTCTTGCCGGCTCGAAAGAGCAAGGCTGGATGTACGACGAGATATTCGAAACCGCTGAAGCCTTGTCCAAGTATCGCTCGCGCCTGATCTTCACAGGCTACGTTGCCGATGAGAACTTAGCTGCGCTCTACAGCGGCGCCTTGGCCTTCGTTTTCCCATCTTTGTATGAGGGTTTCGGACTGCCGCCGCTGGAGGCGATGCAGTGTGGTACACCTGTGATTGCTTCGAACACGACGTCGCTGCCGGAAGTGGTAGGAGAGGCAGGTCTGATGGTCGATCCGCTTGACGAGGAGGCATTGTGCCAGGCGATGCTAAGGATTACGGAGGAAGTTGAGGTACGATCCGAATTGGGGCGCAAAGGGGTGGAGCGAGCGGCGGAGTTCAGCTGGGAGAAGTGCGCCGAGGAGACCGCCAAAGTTTACCACGCTGCTGCACGCGATCGTTTCTGAGTCGCAGGCTGCTCACCCGATCGTAAAGGAGATCCTACGGTCGATGTTAAATATCGGCATCTACGTTGAACCTGTCGGCAGTGGCATCGGCGGCTCCGAGACCGTCGTGGCGGTGCTTGCCGAAGCGTTGGCAAAAAATCACCGGGTCGATTTATGGCATCATATCCCTTCTCTCTCGGCGGAGCACCTTGCGGAGAGTTCTGGTACGGACTTGAACAATGTCACCCTGCGCTACGTAGAGCGGAACCGCAACCCGCCGCAGCTCTCCAGACGTAACCCTTGGCGGCACTACAAGGCTTCGCGGGGGTTGCAGGCCGCCCTCAGCGAGACCTATGACGTTTTTGTCGCTGTCGTACACGACATCCCTCCCTTTTGTCACGCCGCCAGGGGAGCGCTAATCGTACTCTTCCCGGCCCCAACCGCACCCTATGTGAAGCTTGGTGGCGGGTTCTTGATCAAATCGGCTGTCCGGCATCCCGCCAGATACCTTTATCAGAGCTGGGAGTGGAAGAAGCGGATGGACAGCTATCAGGTGAAGACGGCAATTTCTGACTTCTCCAGAGTGTGGGCCCGGCGCCACTGGCGCATCGAGTGTGAAGTCGTTTACCCGCCGGTTGACACACGCTTTCGGCGCGCCGAGAAGGAAAGCATTTTGCTCAGCGTCGGGCGGTTTACGATGGAAGGCGAGGGGCATGGGAAAAAGCAACCGGAGATGCTTGCCACCTTCCGGCAAATGGAGGTCGAAGGCTTACGAGGTTGGGAATACTTCTGCGTCGGTGGGATTCGCGATTCGCCAGAGCATCACCTTTACTTCACAGAGTTGCAGGACCTGGGCGCGGGCAGTAGGGTACAGATCATTGCTAACGTCGAGCGTGATAGGTTGAAGAGCCTCTACGAGCGCGCCAGCATTTTTTGGCACGCTGCCGGCTACGGCGACGACGATGACGCCCAGCCTGTTTACGCTGAACACTTCGGCATCTCCACGGTTGAAGCGATGGCTGCCGGCTGTGTGCCCGTGGTTATCAACAAGGGCGGTCAACGGGAGATCGTGCTGCACGGGGTCAATGGCTTTCTATGGGATACGCTGAAGGAGTTGAAGGAATACAGCGGCGCACTCATTAATGACGCCCAACTGCGCGTGCGGATGTCAGCGGCGGCGCGAGAGAGTGCGAGCCGGTTCAGCCGGAAGGCGTTCGTCGAGAATTTTCTGAAGCGCCTCATAGGCTCTCACTAGTGAGCCCAGATCCGACGTCGCTGACTGAACCGAAAACGGATTCGCGGGCAAGGAGGCGGGTTCCTCTATGAATGTTGAGTCTGAATGTTAAAGATGGTGAATCTGTGGCTAAGAAAGCGTTGATTAGTGGCATTACCGGGCAGGACGGGAGTTATCTGGCCGAACACCTGCTCGCGCTCGGCTACGAAGTGCACGGCCTCGTACGCCGCGTGGCGCTCGAAGACCCGACACGCCGTTTCACGCGGATCGAGCATGTACTCCAACGCGTCACACTGCACCCAGCCAGCCTCGAAAGCTACCCAAGCATCTTCCACGTTTTCAGCAAGCACCAGTTTGACGAGTGCTACCACCTCGCCGCCCAGAGCTTTGTCGCCGAATCTTTTGCTGACGGATTCTCGACTATGAACACCAATATAAACGGCACGCACTATATGCTCGCCGCGCTGCGCGAGCTGCAGCCCGGCTGCCGCTTCTACTTCGCCGGCTCCTCCGAGATGTTCGGCAAGGTACGCGACACCCCGCAAACCGAGACGACCGCCTTTCACCCACGCTCCCCTTATGGCATCAGCAAGGTCGCCGGCTTCGACCTCACGCGCAACTATCGCGAGGCTTACGGCATGTTCTGCGTGAGCGGAATGCTGTTCAACCACGAGTCACCGCGTCGCGGTTACGAGTTCGTGACGCGCAAGATCACGTCCACAGCGGCGCGCATCAAGCTGGGGCTGGCATCGGAGCTGCCGCTGGGCAACCTGGAGGCCAAGCGCGACTGGGGACACGCGAAGGACTACGTGCAGGCGATGCACCTTATGTTGCAGCAGAACGAGCCGGACGATTTCGTGGCCGCCACAGGCGAGGCGCACACCGTGCGCGAGTTCTGCGAGCGTGCCTTCGCCGAGCTTGAGTTGGACTACCGCGAGTTCGTGCGCGTGGACGAGCGCTTCCACCGCCCGGCAGAAGTTGAGCTGCTTATCGGCGACTTCTCGAAGGCGCGGCGCGTGCTCGGCTGGGAGCCGCGTTACACCTTCGCCGCGTTAGTACGCGAGATGGTGCGTGAGGACTTGAACTCCCTGACCCACGACGAACAGTTTGGAAACGCGGATGAACTAGCCGCCGGTCGCAACGGCGCGGTTTAGAAGGCCGTCGAACCGTTCTAGAGTATTGGGGAAGGACAAGCATGCACCCTCTCGTGAGTGTCATCATGCCGGCTTACAACGCCGAGAGGTACATCGCGGACGCGATCCAGTCAGCGCTCGATCAGACCTATTCGAACTGGGAGCTCATCGTGGTCGACGACGGCTCGACGGACGGGACGGCGGAGGTCGTGCGGCGGTTCACCACCGAAGACAGCCGTATCAAGTATTTCTTTCAGGAGAACGGCAGGCTCGGGAAGGCCAGAAATACAGGCATCGAGAACTCAAACGGACCGCTCATAGCTTTCTTAGATTCCGACGACCTGTGGCTGAGGGACAAACTTGAGCTTCAGGTGAGCACGCTTGGGGAGACGAAAGTTGACGTGATCTTCAGCAACGGCTTCATATTTCACGGGGCCGACGTGGCGGGTGAAACGGAGACGTTCCCGATAGTCACTGGAAGGATCGAAGGAGATGAAATGCTTGACCTCCTGCTGGCTCACAACCGCATCCCGGTGCTATCGGTGCTGATGCGGAGAGAAATTTTCGACGAGGCGGGGCCGTTCGAGGAATCCCCGGTCTACCACGGGTGCGAGGATTATGACCTGTGGGTGAAGCTTGCGAAACGCCGGGCGGTGTTCTTCGGAATGGAGGACAAATTAGTAAGATACCGACGCCACCCGAAGTCAATGACGCATAAGCATAGTCAGACGCTCGACCTGACGCTCAGGGTCGTAAGACGCCACATCCATGACGGCGGACTCAGCGAGGATGAAGCAAAGAGGAGGCTGAGAAACCTATACCGGGCCTGGATCGGCGCGCTTCTGGAGGAAGAGGAGTTCGCTGAGGCTAAAGTGCAGATGAAGGAATTGTCCGCGTGGGACAGAGCGGGGGTCATCACTTGCGTTCAGAGGGTTTTAATGAAGGTCTCGCCGGGCAAGTTCAACCTCGTCAGCAGGGAGTGCCTGTACAGAATCGAGTGGCACTTGAGAAGGCTGACAGGCAAACTGATAAAGAATTAATCACTTCAGCTCCGTTCGCACGCAGTAAAAATACATTTGAGTTAGCTTGATGTCTTTACCGCCGCTTGTCAGCGTCATCGTTCCGACCTACAACTACGGACACTTCATCGGGCAAACGTTGAAGAGCCTGCAGGCGCAAACCTATCCCCACTGGGAATGTGTGGTCGTTGACGACGGCTCGACCGACGACACCGCTGAGGTCGTCGCGGCTCACGCCGCGAGCGACCCGCGTATCAAGTACCTGCGGCAGCAAAATCAGTTTCAAGCCGCGGCCAGGAACCTCGGACTCCGCCACAGCGCCGGGCAGTATGTTCAGTTCCTAGACGCCGACGACAAGATCGAGCCGCGTAAGCTTGAGCGACAAGTTGCTTACCTGGAAGAGCACCCGGAGGTCGACATCATCTACGGCGGCGTGCGCTACTTCACCGAGACCGGGATCGACGAGAGCTTGCACTCGGTTGATGAGGACAACCAGCCGTGGATGCGGAAGTTGTCAGGCCAGGGCAGAGAGCTCGTCTCCACGCTAGTGCGAAGAAACCTGATGGTTATAAACGCCCCGCTGGTCAGGCGCCGGGTCATTAATGCGGTCGAGCCGTTCGCCGAGTCGCTCCCGCCGGTCGAAGACTGGGACTACTGGGTTCGCTGCGCCATCAAGGGAATGCGCTTTCAATACGAGAACTTAGAGGGCACGCTGGCGCTGGTGCGCGCGCACCCCGTCAGTTCGAGCCGCAACCGGGTGCGTGCATACAAATCCGTGCTGCGCATGCGGAAGTCGTTGAGCAGGCTAATCACCGATGAGGAGGCGCTCGATTTAAACTCCGAACAAATGGCGACGGCCGAAGGGTATCTCGGGGTCGAAGAGGTGTTCGCGGGAAGCCTGCTGCGGGGGATGTGGCGATTTCTCAGGGCTGCGGCGTTGGAGCGCAAACGGAGGTGGAGGTTGAAGTGGCTGTTTTGTGCTGCGGCGGCGCCGTTCGTCCCCAAGCACCGCATGAGGGCCCTTGTCGCGGCATCGCTCACCGGGGCGCTCACGCGCCGTGGTCGAAGTTAATGACGAAGCTTGACCTTCGAAAGGTCACCGCACGACGAGCTGACACACCTAGCAAGGAATTTCGTGCAGGCCGAGGGTTATATGAAACGTGCTGTCTGTACGATCATCGCTGAGCTCCGTTCTGCTTGAGACTGATGGGAGCCACGGTTTCGGAGGATCTGCGCGCGCTAACGCATCTCTCTGCAAGGTAAAACCGGTCTAAGAGGACGCAGTAAGCCCCTGCGGTTGTTTTCGCCCTCAACTGCGGGCGTTTGAATTGCGATGGCTGATAAGATCTCGATAGCAATGTGCACCTATAATGGTGAGCGTTATCTGCGGGACCAGCTCGCAAGCATCGCCGCGCAGACGCGCCCGCCTGATGAGCTGGTAGTTTGCGACGACCGCTCAACGGACGCGACTTGCGAAATCGTCACGGGCTTTTCCGCCTCCGCGTCCTTCCCCGTGCGCCTTCACGTCAACGAACGGAATGTCGGCTCAACGAAAAACTTCGAACGCGCAATCAGGCTATGCGAAGGCGACGTCATCGCGCTTTCTGATCAGGACGACGTTTGGCTTCCAGAAAAGCTGCGTCGGATCGAAGGTTGCCTACTCCGGAACGCCAAAGTAGGCCTGGTCTTCACGGACGCGGAAGTAGTAGATGAAGATTTGCAACCTCTCGGCTATAGCCTCTGGGAGAGTATCGGCTTCGACAACAGCCAGCGGCGGTTAGTGCGCACTGGCCGCGTGCTCGACGTGCTGTTACCGGGCTCGACTGTGGCTGGGGCCACGATGGCTTTTCGCAGTGGGTTCAAAAACCTCGTGCTCGAAATCCCCACCAACCTCGCGCTTATTCACGATGGTTGGATCGCCCTGATGATCGCCTCGGTGGCTGACGTTTCTTTTATCGAGGAGCCGCTCATTAAATACCGTCAGCACGCGCGCCAGCAGATAGGCGCGCGGCAAACAGACGAGGCCGGGGTGGGGGTGGCTGGACTCGATGGCATAAAGGAAGCAATGCGACGAACGACTTCTTACCAGGAGATGATCGAGATTGCCACGCAAGCCCACCACCGCCTGACAGAACAACGCGACATTTACAAAAGCGACGATGCTTTGTCCAGACTGGAGGATAGGTTGGAGCATCTACGCGCGCGCTCGTATCTGCCTGAGGGAAAGCTTAGCCGCGTCCGCTTCGTTATTGGGGAGCTCTTGTCACGGCGCTATCATCTTTATTCTAACGGCTTTCGTAGCGCCGTTAAAGACTTATTTGCCTGAGCGATTACGTGATTGTGGAGAAAGTCGACCTATTAATTATGAACGGCTTCAGTGAGGCCTGAGAATTCCAGCTTCCTGTATAGGTGAGGAAGAAGCAGAATTAAATCCTTCAACCGCTCCCTTATCTCCCAACTACCTCGCAGCGCGTGTGGTTTACTTTAATAGATTGTTTCTGCAACAATGTGTACCCTCTCCGCCGTCAGAGGATTGGGATTATTTCCTCCGGTGCGTAGCGCGGAACAAGCATTTTCAGTTCAAGGAACACTCAACCCGACCGCATAGTGTAACATCAGTTGGAGGGGGACAGAGTGGCAACAAAAGCTCAATTGCCGAAGACTTGACTTGTTTTCCTCTACAAGGGTGCGTTGAGAATCGGGCGCCGGGGGCCTGCCGCAGCAGCAGTGACAGTTGAATTATCAGTCGTGATCGTTAATTGGAACGGGGGCGGGTTGCTGCGCCGATGTCTGGCCTGCATTGTGCAACACGCGCCGCTCGTGCCATATGAGGTCATCGTCGTGGACAATGCCTCGACGGACGCGAGCGTCGCTTGGCTGCATTCAGAGGAGGCTCACGCACTGCTGGGAGAAACGCCCCTGCGCGTAATCGAAAATCAGGAAAATCGGGGTTTTAGCCAGGCCAACAATCAGGCCATTACCTTAAGCAACGCTCCGCTACTGTTTCTGCTCAACCCTGATACGGAGGTGCGCCCCAAAGCCATTGATACTTTGATCGCGGGCTTACAGTCAGCCCGGACTATCGGCGCATGCGGCCCTCGACTGGTCAACCCGGATGGCTCTTTGCAGCCGAGCGTCTGGCACAACCCGCCGGCGGCGTGGGAGATTCTGCTCTCCGGCCTGAAAATTTACCGGCTGTTGCCGCCGCGCTTGCGCGGGCGTCTGTTGCTCGGTCCACATTGGGACCACGCCCAACGCCGCAAAGTGCCAAGGCTTTCCGGCGCGGCGCTGATGGTCAAGCGCAGGGTAGTCGAGCAGGTGGGGGGGCTGGACGAGCGGTTCCACATGTACGGCGAGGACGCTGAATGGTGTGCGCGCATGATCCGCGACGGCTGGGTGCTGCTGCATGAGCCGGAGGCCGTTGTCGTCCATCACGGCAGCCAAAGTTCGATCCGGCGCTGGGGCAATGCGGAGACACTGCGCCGGATAATTGATGGACAGTTGCGCTTTCAGAGTTATTTCCTGCCACGCCGGCGTTTACTGATCAACGTTCTCGCCAGCGCAACCGTGTCCGGGCTGGCCCACCTGCGGCGGAGTGCGCGGGGGCAATCAACCGACGAGACTGGTATCGCTCTGGAACTGTACCGCAAATATCTAAAGTATGCGCTTGGAATGACTGCTCGGGAGAAACTGATGGCTGAGAAGATCAGCGAGGAGGCGACGCAGTCATAGTCGAAGCCGGCTGGCGCGCCGTAGGTGAGTGGATTGACGGATCATGAAAAGCTCACGAACACTAGCCCGGCTGTTACGCATTCCCGAACGTTGCCGCCGTGACGCGCGCCTGATCGGGATGCTTGAGAATTGGCCTGACGCGCTGACCGCCGAGTTAAAGCGGACACCTCTGAAGAAAGTCGAGCTGCGTAACGGAGTAAAACTGCGAGGGCCACACACGGTCGACCTCGCTTTCCTGTTTCAAGAGACGTGGGTGCGCGAGATGTACAGCCTGCCGGGATACGAGATACGGCGCGGAGGGATTGTCATCGACATCGGTGCCAACATCGGAGTGTTCGCGACCTATGGCGGCCACACGCGCCCCGGGAGTGCGTGTTCACGCTTATGAGCCTTTCCCCGATAACGTCTCGTGGCTGCTGCAGAACGTAGAAGAGAGTGGTTTGACCAACGTCGAAGTGCATCAACAAGCGGTGGCGGGAAAATCCGGCGTGCGGCTCCTGCAAATCGATCCGTCAGACTGGATCATGCAATTCGTTATTCGAGCGCGGCGCGGACACGGGTGAGGGTTTGCCGGTCGAGTGCATCAGTTTTGACGAAGTGGTAAACGGCACGGCCACCGGCGGATGCGATCTGTTGAAGATCGATTGCGAGGGCAGCGAGTACGAAATCCTGCAAGGCTGCGCCCCCGAAACCTTGCGCCTCGTCAAGCGCATCGTCGGCGAGTATCACGAGGGGCCGCACCTGAACGGCACAGGGCGAGACTTGTGCCGATTCCTCGAATCGCGCTCGTTCCGCATCGACCGCTTCGAGTCGTATGATGCCAGCTGCGGAGTTTTTTGCGCGCGCAATACCGCCGCTGAGGCCGGGAGCAGGGCTGGAGCAGAAAGACGCGCTCCTGCCTGGAAGTTAGAAATTTGAACGTCTATCGCCTTCTCGACCGTACGGTTGCTCAAGGCGGAAGCTATTCTGTGGCGAGCGGCAACCGAAGGCGTCAAGAACGACACCAAGACTTGGTGAACGGAGATGCGAAATGAGTTCTGGAGGGCAAAAGATGCGAACGGTTTTTCTGATATTGGTGGCGGCGCTTCTGTTGAGCGGCTGCGTGATGGCCACATCGTTCACAGGCGCGCAAACCAGAGGCCGGCAGAGCACGCGCGTCGCGAATAACTTTCCGGGCGCTGACCTCGGCGCGAAGATCAACGCCGCGGATCGCGACTTGGGCAATTCGCCCGGGGAGATTCTCGTCAAAGGCGGCGGCGCCATCTCAACGCAGGTCATAATTAGCCCCGGCCACACGCTCCGTTTCTCGGCGGGGACTTACAGGCTCGGAACGGAGCTCCTATCGGAGGGCGCCTTCCTGCTCAAGTCGGGCACGAGCGTCGTTGGCTCCGGCTGGGACACAATCATAGTCGAACCTGCAAAGACCGGATGGATCGTCTTCCAGTCCTTCAATGACATTCGCGGGCAGCCCACGCACGGCGGCACCGACTCGGCCATCTACATCTCCAACTTGCAGATCAAGGGCGCGAATCCCGGCGTTGATGGCGGCGTGCGCCAGACAGTCTCGCTCGGTAATTGCCACCGCTGCGGGGTCGAGAACTTATGGCTCAACGGGACGGGTGTGATCGGCGTGCAGGCCGGTGGTAATGACTTCGGTGGGAATTATGCCGCCGGCGTCAATATCAGAAAAAACTTGTTCACCCATGTCGCCAGCCAGGCTGTGGCCGTCGTCAACGGCCGCGACGTGAAGATTGACGGCAACACTTTCAAGGATTCGGGGCGATGTTGCGCGCAGGGCATGACCCCGATTGACCTAGAGCCGAACAACCCGGGGGATATCATCCGCAACATCGAGATCACGAATAACACGATTGACTCGAGTAACTCCGGCTTCCTCCACGGCAACGGTATCCTGGTCCAGAACGGCGCGCGGACGAGCGGGTTCGGCCCCGTGCTGGTCAAAGACAACACCGTCATAGGCGGCGGGCTTATCCCAAACAGTGTGGGCTTGGTCGCCACCGGCATCTACATAACGGCGTTCACGCGGGACGTGAAAGTCATCAACAACACTGTGAGCCGAGTCGCGCACAGCGGCATCCGTCTGGAAAACACGACACGCAACTACGTCTCCGGCAACAAGCTGATTTCTACCGGCACGAGCGGCATCTCCTCCTTCGAGATCATTAACACAACCGATTCGCAAATCTTCAACAACGTCGTCCTCGTTAGCCCGAGCTCGCCGCTCGGCACTGAACTTATCCAGGAGGCCGGCACCTCCGCCCGCAATTCTTATAAGGGGAACTCTGGTAGCAAAGGCTCGCTCGCCCCTAACATCGTCAGCGGGCGACCCTAAAGCACCTGCGTATTGGCTTACGGTG
>Ga0136614_10002784_pt1 | contig 11013 bp, 20 predicted proteins | sample AntDrymUQ2792106_2_FD_106643 | JGI IMG/M metagenome (GOLD analysis project Ga0136614, IMG submission 106643) | Polar desert sand microbial communities from Dry Valleys, Antarctica - metaG UQ279 (21.06) | ecosystem: Environmental > Terrestrial > Soil > Desert | place: Antarctica: Dry Valley... | reverse complement strand
GCATTGCCGACCGTCGTGCCGAAACCGCGCTCGAACGGCTGCGCGTAGAACCTGCCGAACCGGTCGGTGAGCGTCTCACGCTCGAACTCGAGGCGCTTGGGGCGCTGAAAACCTTTCCAGAGCATTTGCTTACTTCCTTTTCGTTCAACGCGTTCGAAAGTGAACGCGCGCCAGGCCCGCTGTTTCATCCGCCACCTCCCACCGCGGGCCTGGTTTGGCTGCGGGTGGCGGACTAGTTATCAGCTATCAGCTATCAGCTATCAGCAGCTGCTGACGGCTGACAGCTGAGAGCTATTTCGAATACAACTCGACGATCAACTGTTCCTGGACTGGGAGGTTGATCTGCGCGCGCGTCGGAAGCGACTGGATCTTTCCGGTCATTTGGCCCGCATCGAAGGTCAGCCACTCCGGGATGCCTCGACCCTTGACTTCCTCCATCGCGTGCTGGATCGCCGGGGTCTGCGCGCTGGTGCCGCGCACCGTGACGACGTCCCCCGCCTTGAGCGAGTAGGACGGTACATTCACCTTCCGCCCGTTGATCAGGAAGTGACCGTGGCGCACCAGCTGTCGCGCCTGCGCGCGCGAGGTCGCCAGGCCCAGCCGGTAGATCACGTTGTCGAGCCGCCGTTCGAGCAGCTGCAGCAGCGTCTCGCCGGTGATGCCGCGCGTGCGATCCGCCATCTCGAAGTAGCGCCGGAACTGGTTCTCGAGGACGCCGTAAATGCGCTTGACCTTCTGCTTCTCGCGCAGCTGCAGCCCGTAGCCCACGAGCTTCGCTTTCCGCAGCTTGCCGTGCTGGCCCGGCGGCAGATTGCGCTTCTCGATCGCGCACTTCTCCGTGTAGCAGCGCTCTCCCTTCAGAAAGAGCTTCATGCCTTCGCGCCGGCAAAGGCGGCAAACCGGTCCGATGTAACGTGCCATGCTTATTTGTTCCTTGTCAGTATCGTCTTAGACCCTGCGCCTCTTCGGCGGCCTGCATCCGTTGTGCGGGATCGGCGTGACGTCGCGAATCGACTTCACCTCGATGCCGATCGTCTGCAGCGCACGGATGGCGGATTCACGCCCGGCGCCCGGTCCCTTCACACGGACCTCGACGCTGCGCATGCCGACGCCCTTCGCGGCGTTCCCCGCCGAAATGGCCGCCTGCGTCGCCGCAAATGGCGTTCCCTTGCGCGAGCCCTTGAACCCGATGCCGCCGGCGCTCGACCACGCCACGACCGCCCCTTCGGCGTCGGTGATCGTGATAATCGTGTTGTTGAAGGACGCCTGGATGTGGGCGAACCCATGATGGACGATCCGCTTCTCGCCCCGCTTCTTGAACGTCTTCTTCTTCGCAGGACGGCCGGCGCCCTTCTTGCCGCCTTCGGTGCCGGGTGCTGCTGTCGGATCAACCGCGTCGTTTTTTGCCATAACGTTAAACCGTCTTCTTCTTCGCCACGGCGCCCTTGCGCGGGCCCTTCCGGGTGCGGGCGTTGGTCTTGGTCCGCTGCCCGCGCACCGGCAGGTTTCGCCGGTGACGCAGCCCCCGCCAGCTGCCGATCTCCATGAGGCGCTTGATGTTCATGGACACCTCCTTGCGGAGATCTCCTTCCACGCGCCCCTGCTCTTCGATCACCCGGCTGATCTTCCGGACATCGTCTTCGGACAGATCCTTGACGCGGACGTCGCCGCCGACGCCAGCCTCGGTGAGGATGTCGTTCGAACGTTTCCGCCCGATCCCGTAGATATAGGTCAGCCCGATTTCGACCCGCTTCGTGCGCGGAAGATCAACACCAGCAATGCGTGCCATATTTCCTGATCCTTGTAGCTCTCAGCTCTCAGCCGTTAACCTTGCCTCTGCTTATGCTTCTGGTTCGTGCAGATCACGCGCACCACGCCACGGCGGCGCACCACCTTGCACTTGTCGCAGATTCGTTTCACCGACGCTCTGACTTTCATGACCGTACGACTCCCACAATTCTTCCCCGCGTCAGGTCGCGCGGCGATAGTTTCAGCCTGACCGTGTCGCCGACGAGCACGCGGATGAAATTCCGGCCCGGGCCGCCCGGCGCGTGCGCTGTCACCTGCCGCTGCCGCTCGATGACCACCCGATACAACCCGCTCGGCAGCGCCTCGGCGACGGTGCCGAGGACGGTGTCGTCAGCCACGGTGCAACACGGGCCACGGTGCAACACCGTGCAACACTGATTCTGTCAGCGCCGATCCCGACGGTCCCCGCAGTGTTGCACCGTGTTGCGCCGTGGCCGTTGAACTGTGTTGCACCGTGGCACTACGGGACACGTGCCGCCGCGCGCGTGAGGACGAGCGGACCGTCCTTCGTCACCGCGACCGTGTGCTCGAAATGCGCCGACAGGCTGCCGTCGCGCGTCACCGCGGTCCAGCCGTCCGCCAGCATCTTCACGCCCGGCCGTCCGAGGTTCACCATCGGCTCGATCGCCAGCGTCATCCCTTCGGCGAGGCGTGGCCCCCGGCCCGGCTCTCCATAATTGGCGATCTGCGGATCTTCGTGCAGCGAAGCGCCGATGCCATGCCCGACGAATTCCCGCACGACCGAAAAGCCGTTCGCCTCGACGTGCTTCTGGATCGCGTGGCCGATGTCAGACACCCGGCCGCCGAGCCGAACCTGCTCGATCCCCTTCTCCAGCGCCTCCTGCGTGACGCGCAGCAGGAGCTGCACCTCTTCCGGGACCCGGCCGATCGGGACCGTCACCGCCGAGTCGCCGAAGAACCCCTGCTTCTTCACGCCCATGTCGAGCGAGAGGATGTCCCCCTCGACCAGCGGCCGCTTCGACGGGATCCCGTGAATCACCTCGTCGTTTCTCGAGGCGCACAGCGTGCACGGATACCCGCGATACCCCTTGAACGCGGGCTCGGCCCCGGCCGCGCGCACGAGCCGTTCGGCCTCCGCATCGAGCTCGAGCGTCGTGATCCCCGGCTTGACCTGCGAGGCGAGCTCCGCGAGCACCTCGGCCACGAGCACGCTCGCGTCCCGCATCTTCTCGATCTCCGCCGGGCTCTTGCACACGATCACAGCGGGGCGCTCCGCGAGGTCACGGCCGCATCCAGCTGCGCGGTCACGACGTCCGGCGGCTGATTCCCGTCGATCGAGCGAAACGTCGGTCTGGCCGAGTAATAGTCGACGAGCGGCTTCGTCTCCCGCTGATACACCTTCAGCCGCTCGAGGACGGTCTCGACGCCATCGTCCATCCGGGCGATGAGCGCACCGCCGCATTTCTGGCAGGCGCCGGTCCACTCGACGGCCGCGTTCGTGCCGCACTTGCTGCAGACGCGACGCGTCGCGAGCCGCCGGACCAAAACGTCCTCGGGGACGACGATGTCGACGACAACCAGCGGACCGCGGCCGTTGATCATCTGGTCCAGCGCCGCCGCCTGGACGACGGTGCGTGGAAAGCCGTCGAGCACGAATCCGCCGCGCGCATCGTCGCGGTTGAGACGTTCGCGGACGATGCCGATCATGATGTCGTCGCCGATGAGGCTGCCCGCCGACATCGTCGCCTTCGCGGCCTGGCCGACGTCCGACTCCGCCTGGACGGCTTCGCGCAGGATATCGCCGGTCGAGATCTTCGGCAGTTGCCGCACGCGCGCGAAGCGTTCCGCCTGGGTGCCTTTACCCGCGCCGGGCGGCCCGAGCATGATGACGTTGAGCGCCGCGGCGTTCCCTTGGGACTGCTCCACCAGTTAGCCTCGCCGTCCGCGGATCCGCGTCTTCTTCATGAACCCGTCGTAGTGCCGCATGATCAGTTGCGACTCGATCTGCTGCACCGTGTCCATGGCGACACCGACGATGATCAGAAGCGACGTGCCGCCGAAGATGAACTGTACGCCGAGGCCTTCGGTGAACGGCCGCGGCAGCACCGAATAGAGCCACTCGCCAATCCACGGGATCTGCGCGACCCGGAACCCGGTGATCAGGAACTGCGGCAGGATCGCGACCATCGCCAGATAGATCGCGCCTACCAGCGTGATGCGCGTCAGGATCGTATCGATATGCTCCGCGGTCCGCTTGCCGGGGCGGATGCCCGGAATGAATCCGCCGTACTTCCGCATGTTCTCCGCCACATCGTCGGGATTGAAGATGATGGCGGTGTAGAAGTAACAGAAGAAGATGATGCCGGCGACGTACAGCAGGTCGTGGAGCGGCATGCCGGGGGCAATCTGGTCCAGCCACAGCCGGGCGCGGCTCGTGGCATCGAACATCGGTGCGAACGTGGCCGGGAACGCGAGAATAGACGAGGCGAAGATCACCGGGATGACGCCTCCGGTGTTGACCTTGAGCGGGATGTGCGTGCTCGAGCCGCCGTACATCCGGCGTCCGACGACGCGCTTCGCGTACTGAACGGTGACGCGCCGGTGCCCGCGCTCGACGAAGACGATGGCCGCGATCACCAGCGCCATCATCACGATCAGGAACGCCAGGCGGATCGGCCCCATCTGCCCGGTGCGAAGCTGGTCGAGCGTGACGAAGACCGCACTTGGCAGGCCGACGATGATCCCCGCGAAGATGATCAGCGACATGCCGTTGCCGATGCCGCGTTCGGTGATCTGTTCCCCCAGCCACATGACGAAGGTCGTCCCCGTCGTGAGCGTGAGCACGGTCATGAGGCGGAAGCCCCAGCCCGGATCGTAGACGAGCGGCAGGCCGCCGGCCATTTCCGTATTCCGCTCGAGGAACACGGCGATCCCCATGGCCTGGACGACGGCCAGCAGGATCGTCCCGTAGCGTGTGTACTGCGTGATCTTCCGGCGCCCGAGCTCCCCTTCCTTCGAGAGCCGCTCGAGGTAGGGCCAGACGACCGTCAGCAGCTGCAGGATGATCGACGCGCTGATATACGGCATGATGCCGAGCGCGAAGATCGTCATCTGCGACAGGTTCTGCCCCGAGAACATGTCGTACAGGCCGAACACGCCGGAGCTCGCGCTCTGCATGAGCGCCCTGAGCGCCTCTCCGTTGATGCCGGGCGTGGGGATCTTGCTGCCCACCCGGTACACAGCCAGCAGCCCCAGCGTGAACAGCACGCGGTTGCGCAGCTCCGTGACGGCGAAGACGTTCTTGAGGCTTTCGATCATGACTACGCGAGCACCTCGGCCGTGCCCCCTGCTGCCGCGATTTTCTCGGCGGCCTTGCCGCTGAACTTGTGGGCGCGGATCGTCAGCGCCTTCGAGATGTCACCCCGGCCCAGCACCTTCACGCGCTGCCCGCGGCTCACGAGCCCTTCGGCCTTGAGCACGTCCGGCGTGATCTCCGTGCCGTTGTCGAACCGTTCCGACAGCGTATCGAGATTCACGACGTCGAACTCCTCGCGGAACGGGTTGTGGAAGCCGCGCTTCGGCACGCGGCGGTGCAGCGGCATCTGTCCGCCTTCGAACCCGCGCTTGTGCTTGAAGCCGGACCTCGACTTCGCACCCTTGTGGCCGCGGCCCGCCTGGACCCCCTGACCGGAACCCTGGCCGCGCCCGACCCGCTTCTTCGAATGCTTGGCGCCCTTCGGGGGGCGCAGATCTGAAAGATTCATGTTTCTATTCCACCGTCACCAGATGTCGAACCTTCAGGATCATCCCGCGCGTGGCGTCGTTGTCGGCGAGCTCCACGCTGTGACCGATGCGGCGGAGGCCCATCCCCTGGACCACCTTCGCCTGCTTCCGGTCGAAGCCGATCGTGCTCTTTACGAGCGTGATCTTCACGCGGTTGCCTTCGAGCTTCTTCGCGGTCCGCTTAGCCATTGGTCACCGCCGCGGGTTCTTGCTCTTCCTTGCCGCGCAGGCGCCGCACGGCGGCCGGATCCCTGAGCTCGGTGAGCGCCTGGAACGTCGCCCGCACGACGTTGTGCGGATTCGCCGAGCCGATCGACTTGGTCAGCACGTTCTGGACGCCGCACGATTCGACGACCGCCCGTACGCCGGCGCCCGCGATGATGCCGGTGCCATCAGGCGCCGGCTTGAGGAGCACCTGCCCGGCGCCGAAGCGGCCGAGCACCGGGTGCGGCACCGTCGTTCCGTTCAGCGGCACGCGGATCAGCGACTTCTTCGCCGCCTCGATGCCTTTCTTGATCGCCGACGGCACTTCCTTCGCCTTGCCGACGCCAAAGCCTACGACACCACGGCCGTCGCCGACGACGACGAGCGCGCTGAAGCTCAGATTCTTGCCGCCCTTGACGACCTTCGTGACACGGCTGATGTTGACGACCGTGTCCTTGAGGTCCAGCTGCGAGGCGTCGATCTTTTCGCGAGTCTCAATCATGTGTTTCTAGCTTCCTAAAACTCGAGTCCTGCTTCCCGCGCCGCTTCCGCGACCGCGCGGATGCGCCCGTGATAGAGGTATCCGCCGCGGTCGAACACGACGCGCTTGATGCCCTTGGCGATCAGCCGCTCGCCGATCGTCTTCCCGAGCGCCAGCGCCCCCGTCCGGTTGCCGCCGCGCACCGACTGCCCCTTGAGCGCCGGCTCCGTGCTCGCTGCCGACGCGATCGTGGTTCCGCTCATGTCGTCGATGACCTGGGCGTAGATGTGCGAGACGCTGCGAAACACGCGGAGCCGCGGCCGTTCCGCCGTGCCCGAGATCCGCTTCCGCTGTCTCAGCGCAATCCGCTTACGCCGGTCTTTCGTCGTATTGATCTTCATCGTCAGTTCCAATCGTCAATCAGCAATCGGCAATCGGCAATCCGTCAATCGGCAATCGCCAATCGACATTCGCCAATCTACTTGGCTCCCGTCTTCCCGGCCTTCTTCTTCAGCACTTCACCCGTGTAGCGGACGCCCTTCTGCTTGTAGGGATCCGGCTTCCGGAGGCGCCGGATGTTCGCGGCCACCTGCCCCACCGCCTGCCGGTCGATGCCGGTGACCGTGATGTGCGTCTGCTTCTCGACCGCGACGTCGATCCCCTGCGGGACGTCGAAGACGACAGGGTGCGAATAGCCGAGCGCGAAGTGCACCTGCTTCCCCTTGAGCTCGGCGCGATAGCCGACGCCGACGATGTCGAGCTCCTTCTTGAAGCCCTCTGTCACGCCGCGCACCGCATTGGCGACCAGGCTGCGCGCCAGGCCGTGGAACTTGCCCAGGTCCGGGTCCTCACGCATCGTGCGCGCGTGCAGCTGGTCACCATCGAGCTGGAAATCGATGCCTTCAGGCAGCGCCTGGCGCAGCTTGCCCTTCGGTCCCTGAACTTCGACAACCCCGGGCTGGACGTCGATCTTGACGCCCTTCGGGATCGGAATGATTTTCTTGCCGATTCTTGACATGACTTTTGGCTTTCAGCTCTCAGCGTTCAGCTACCAGCGAGCTCTCAGCTGAGAGCTGACGGCTGATAGCTACCAAACATTACAGAGCACTTCACCGCCGACCCCGGCGCGGATCGCTTCGCGACCTGTCATCACGCCGCGCGAGGTCGTCAGGATGCTGGTGCCGAGCCCGGCCAGCACGTCCGGCACGGCTTCGCGGCCGAAGTAGACGCGGCGGCCGGGGCGGCTCACACGCTCGATGCCGGTGATCACGCGCTCGCCGCGCGGCCCGTACTTGAGCGTCACGCGAAGCTGCGCCTGCACACGCTCGCCGGTCTCGGCCTCGAGCACCTTGAACCCCTGGATATAACCCTCGCTCTCGAGGATCTTCGCGATTTCCACTTTCAGCCGCGATGACGGCATATCGACGCGAGTCTTGCGTGCGAGTGTCGCATTGCGGAGCCGCGCGAGCATGTCTGCGATGGGATCTGTCATATTTCTCTAGCTCTCAGCTTTCAGCTATCAGCTTTTCTTGTGTCAGCTCCGGCCTCTCCTTCAGATCTGCTGAAGGCTGACGGCTGAAAGCTGACAGCTTGCCCTTACCAGCTGCTCTTCGTGACCCCGGCGATGTCACCCTCATGCGCCAGCTTGCGGAAACAGAGGCGGCAGAGGGCGAACTTGCGCATGTAGGCCCGCGGGCGGCCGCACCGCTTGCAGCGGTTGCGCAGCCGGATCTTGAACTTCGGCGTCTTGGCTTCTTTCGCGATTTTTGCTGTCGTGGCCATATTCGTTTACCGTGTTGCTCCGTGTTGCACCGCGGCCCGTGTTGCTGCGTGTTGCACCGTGGCCCGTGTTGCACCGTGGCTACTGCTGCGTGCGGAACGGCATGCCGAGCAGCTGCAGCAGCTTGCGCGACTCCTCGTCGCTTTTTGCCGTGGTCACCACCGAGATGTTCATACCGCGCGCCTTGTCGACCTTCATGTAGTCGATTTCGGGGAACAGCAGCTGGTCCTTCAGGCCGAGCGTGTAGTTGCCGCGGCCGTCGAACCCGCGCGGCGAGACGCCGCGGAAGTCGCGGACGCGGGGCAGCGCGACGGCGATCAGCCGGTCGAGAAAATCCCACATGCGCTCGCCGCGCAGCGTGACCATCGTGCCGATCGGCATCCCTTTCCGGAGCTTGAACTGCGCGATCGATTTCTTCGCCCGCGTGACGACCGGCTTCTGGCCGGTGATCCGCGCCAGCTCGTCGGCGCCGGTGTCGGCGATCTTCGCGTTCTGCGTCGCCTCCCCGAGGCCCATGTTGACGACGATCTTCTCGATCTTCGGGACCGCCATCACGTTCGTGTAGCCGAATTCCTTCCGGAGCGCCGGGGCCACTTCCTTCTCGTACCGTTCTCTCAGGCGGCTCATTTGTCTACCACTCCCTCGCACTTCCGGCAGACGCGTACTTTCCGGCCGTCACCGAGGATCTTCTTGCCAAGGCGCGTCGGCTTGCCGCACTCGGGGCAGAGCAGCTGCACGTTCGAGGCATGCAGCGGCGCCTCGCGCTCGACCAGGCCTCCCTTGATGTTCCGCTGCGGATTCGCCTTCGTGTGGCGCTTGATGATGTTCACGCCCTCGACGATCAGGCGGTTCTTGTCCGGGACGACGCGAAGCACGCGGCCGCGCTTGCCACGGTCCTTCCCCGTCATCACCACGACGTTGTCGTTCTTGCGAATCGGTGTTGCTAGCCTAGACATCGTTGAATCCTGAAATCGCGCGCCCTACAGTACTTCCGGTGCGAGCGAAATGATTTTCATGAACCGCCGTTCGCGCAGCTCACGGGCGACGGGACCGAACACGCGCGTCCCGACCGGTTCGTTCTGGTCGTTGACGAGCACGGCCGCGTTCCGGTCGAAGCGGATGTAGCTGCCGTCCTTGCGCCGCTGCTCCTTGCGCGTGCGCACGATCACGGCCTTCACGACCTGCCCCTTCTTCACGGTGCCGTCCGGGGTCGCTTCCTTCACCGACGCGGTGACCAGGTCCCCCAGCCGCGCGTACCGGCCCGTCGAACCGCCGATCGCGTTGATCACCGCGATCTTGCGTGCGCCGGAGTTGTCGGCCACGTCGAGAATCGATCGCATCTGGACCATGGCTAGATCTCCTTTGCTTTCTCGACGACGCTCGTCACGACCCAGCGCTTGCGCCGGCTGAGCGGACGGCTTTCGGCGATCGCGACGCGATCCCCGACCTTCGCTTCGTTCTTCTCGTCATGGGCGAGAAACGTCGACGTGCGCCGCTGCGACTTGCCGTACAACGGGTCGCGCACCTGGCGCTCGATCGCCACCTTCACCGTCTTGTCCATCTTGTCGCTGACGACGACGCCAGTGACGGGTGCCTTGGTTGCCATTTACGCCGTCTCCTTCTCGCGCAGGACCGTCTTGATGCGCGCGAGGTCGCGCCGCAGTTGCTTGAGCTTGGGCGCCGCTTCGACCTGCCCCATCGATTTCTGAATCCGCAGGCGGAACATCTGATCGTCCATGTCCTTCTCGCGCTGCCGCAGCTCATCGACCGCCAGGTCGCGGATCTCCGTCACCGTCATGACGCCCTCTCCTCGGCGTACCGGGTTGCAAACTTGGTCTTGATCGGGAGCTTCGCGGCCGCCAGGCGCATCGCCTCGCGCGCGTCGGTCTCATTGACCCCCTCCATCTCGAACAGGATCCGCCCCGGCCGGACGACGCACACCCACCCTTCGGGTGATCCCTTGCCCTTGCCCATGCGCGTCTCCTGCGGCTTCTTGGTGATCGGCTTGTCCGGGAACACCCGGATCCAGATCTTGCCGCCGCGCTTGATGAACCGGGTCATCGCGACGCGCGCCGCCTCGATCTGCCGGTCGGTCAGCCAGCACGGCTCGAGCGCCTTCAGTCCGTAGTCGCCGAACGACACGTCGGAACCCCGCCACGCCTTGCCCGCCATGCGGCCGCGCTGCTGTTTCCGATACTTGACCTTCTTCGGCATCAACATGTTGCTTGTTCCTTGTAGCTTTCAGCTGCCAGCTCTCAGCTGCCAGCTCTTTCAGCTTGTCTGGAAGCTGGAAGCCGGAAGCTGGAAGCTTGCCTACGCCCTTACTGCTCTTCGGGGCGTTCGGTAATCCTCTTCGCGCCCGATGCGCGGGACGAGACGCTCACCCTTGTAGAGCCACACCTTGACGCCGATCGCGCCGTAGGTCGTGAACGCTTCGGCAAACCCGTAATCGATGTCCGCCCGGAGCGTCTGCAGCGGCAACTGGCCGTGCAGGTACCACTCGGAACGCGCGATCTCCGCGCCGTTCAGCCGTCCGGACACGCGGATCTTGATGCCGCGCGCGCCGAAGCGCAGCGCCGACTCGACCGCCTTGCGCATCGCGCGGCGGAATGCCACGCGCTTTTCGAGCTGCATGCCGACCGACTCGGCGATCAGCTGGGCATCGAGCTCCGGCTTCTGGATCTCCTGGATGTTGATGAAGACCTCGCGGTTGGTCTTCTTCTGGATCTCCTGCTTCAGCTTGTCGACTTCCGTTCCCTTGCGGCCGATGATGATGCCCGGACGCGAGGTGTGGATATCGATCTTCAGCTTGTTGGCGGCCCGCTCGATTTCGATCTTCGAGACCCCGGCATGTGCGAAGCGCTTCTTGAGCGAGTCACGCAGCTTCAGGTCCTCGTGCAGCAGCTTCGCGTAGTCCTTGTCGGCATACCACCGCGAGCGCCACGTCTTGTTGAACCCGAGCCGGAAGCCGTGCGGATGAACTTTCTGACCCATC
>Ga0136614_10002783_pt1 | contig 11015 bp, 11 predicted proteins | sample AntDrymUQ2792106_2_FD_106643 | JGI IMG/M metagenome (GOLD analysis project Ga0136614, IMG submission 106643) | Polar desert sand microbial communities from Dry Valleys, Antarctica - metaG UQ279 (21.06) | ecosystem: Environmental > Terrestrial > Soil > Desert | place: Antarctica: Dry Valley... | reverse complement strand
GGGTCACCCCCGCCTCTCACCCGATGCGTTGACCCCGCCCCGGATGCGGCGAAGGCGCCGACGTTCGGGGCCCGTTCGTGCGGGTGCTGCGGACACGCGAGCAGACTCCACGCGCCGGGAAGGAGCGGGCTCTCCTGCTGCGACGCGCCCGGCGGATGCGGGTGCGCCGCCTTTCGGGTCGCGGGGAGGTAACGCGAACGTGATGCGATTCCTGCGGCGCTCCGACGAGCGCAAGCGAGAGCCCGAAGCAGGCCCCGAGCTCGATTCACGGATCGAGCGAGAGGTCTTGGGTCTCCACCCGGGCACCGACGTCCCGCATTATTCGACGCACGACGCGACCGCCGTTGCGCTGGCGACCCGCTTCTCGCGGGAGCGTCGCTGGTGGCACTTCGAGAAGCGGGAAGTCTACGGCGGTTGGTCTGTTGGATGGGTCGAAGAGTCCCAGCCTCTGCTCGTTTCGATCCAGCCGATCCGCGCCAGCGCCCCCACGCGCGCCCTCGCGATCTGCCGCTCCCTTCTCAAGGTCGTCGGGGAGACACGGGGTCGAGCCGACGGGAGACTCCGCACGGCGGACCCGGCCGCCCCGCTCCGCGTCTAGCCCTCAAACCCCCTCACCGCCCGTGCCGTCCGCCTCGTTCCCTTTGCCGCGGAGCTCCCGGCCGATCGCGACCGTCCTGTAGACGGCCGTCGCGAACGAGCCGGCGCCGATCAGAGCCACCGTGCAAGCGAGCAAGGTCCCGGCCGTCCATCCGACGCGCCGCGTCACGACGCCGTCGAAGAGAGCGGCGAGCGACAGGAGGACGATCCGCTCGGCGCGCTGCATGATCCCTTTCCGGAAGTCGACCCCCAGCGACTGCCCGCGCGCCCGCGTGTAGCTCACGAGCAACGACCCGCCGAGGGCAAACACCGCGATGAGCGCCGCCCACGGGCGTCCCCGAAAGAGCCACGCGAGGCCAAGGAACACGAACGTCTCCGCGAAGCGGTCGAGCGTCGAGTCGAGGAACGCTCCGTACAGCGAAGTGACCCCCCGCGCCCGGGCGATGCGCCCGTCGAGGACGTCGGCCGCGCCACAGAACAGGTAGAGGGCCCCGCCGACCGCGAGAAGCCCTGCGGCGAACGCGGCCCCCGCGACGAAGCCGAGCGCGAGCCCGATGTGGTTGAACACCTCGGGAGCGAGCCGACGGCGGACCGCGGCCCGCTCCAGGGGTGACATGAGCCAGTTCAGCCACTCCCTCAGCCACTCCGTCACGGACGGGGGCGCGGGGCGTCGGATGACGTTCGGATCGAGCGTGCGGCCACGGCTCCGTACGAGGAACACCGGCATCGTGAGCAGGAACGCCCCCGCCAGGACCAGCATGAGGCCCTCCGCCCCGGTCAACCGCGTTCGTCCCGTGACGCGCGCACGGCCGAAGCCTAACGCGGCCGGGCAACGACCGCGTCGGGCTTCCGGCGGCGCGCGGCCGACCGTTTACACTGCCGGCGTGCTCCGGCGGAACGGCTTTCAGGACGCCGACGCTCCGGGCGGCTTTACTCCATCGCGGAGGCGGAGGGGGCGGCGACAGTGGCCAGCCTCGAGCGCGTCGCCCGCTACGGAACCCATCTTCTCCGGGGAGAACGGACTGGCCGGCGAGTTTCGTGTGGCAGGCGAGGGACTCCTCGCGCTCGACCTCCCGACGGCCGAGCGAACGTTCTTCCACGAGGGGATCGTGTTCGCCGCACTGGACGTGTACAACGACCCCGTCCGCAACCCGGGGCGGGCCCCGACACGGTCGCGGCGCGAGAAGTCTCCCGAGGGAACCGAGGGAGGAGGCTTGCGCCGCGGGAGGCGGAGCGCCAGCGAGGCGCAGCCGAGCAAGCGAAGCCGACGTGACAGCAGGTCCCGACGCCCGCGAGGACCTTCCGAGGCGTTCTCTTCACAGACGGATCAAGCACCAGTCCTCGGACCAGGGGAGGCGCGACATCTGCAGCGCCGGCTGCCCTCCCGCGCGCACGGCGAAGCCGTCGCTGAAGTTCACGCCGAAGTCGTTCTCCGGGTCGTAGAGCCCGGGCTCGACGGAGAAGATCATGCCGGGCTCGAGCATCGTGTAATCACCGAGCGCCAGGTAGGGCATCTGGTGACCTTCCATCCCCATGCCGTGCGCCGGCCGATGATAGATGTACTTCGCCGCGCCTTCCTTCACCTGGTGCTGATGGATCTGGTACGCGACCGTGGAGCACGCGACGCCTTCCCGCGACAGGTCCCGCTGCATGACGCAACAGTCGCGGGAGACGGTCCAGAGCTTGCGCCTGTGGTCGTTCCAGGGATGGATGAGGAACGCCCGGTACAGCTCACCGCCGCACCCGCCGATGCGGATGCCCCCGGCGATCTGCAGCGCGTGCCCCTTCTGGATGCGGTTGTGATGGAACTGGTTGGGATGCGGGTACGCCGTGCCCCGCCCCGTCCGGACGCCCACACCGAGCGAGATTCCGACGGCGGAGTGGGGCGCGCCGTCTCTCTTGACGTCTTTCATGAGGAGGTTCATCCCGAACTCCTCCGCCGCGTGCCCCAGCGCGAAGTCGGTCAGGTCCGTCCCCTTTTCCAGCAGCAGGTCGCGCGCGAAGGCGTGGGTCTCATCGAAGACCCGGTAGGCGCGCCGCCAGAGGGCCAGCTCCTCCGGAGTCTTCACCGCCCGCATGCGCTCGCAGCGGTCCGCGATCGACTCGAATCGAGTCTCCTTCGTGAAGACCTTGCGGGCGGTGTCGAGCTGGCGCGCGGACAGCTCGCGGTCCGTCGCGATCCGCTTGCCGTCCAGGCCCCGCTTCTTGAGCCCCCGCAGGGTCCACTCGAAGAGGTCCACCGTGCGGCCCTGCTGGACCTTGCCCTCGTGGGGGAAGGCGCCTTCCGCGTGAAGGAAGTCGAAGTACGACTCGGACTCCGTCGACCACCAGCTCGTGACGAGGTCGCGGTCGAGGCTGGGGTGGAACCAGATGGCGGCCATGCGATCCGCGGGCACGTACACCGAGAACGGGCGCTCGGTCGTCGAGTGAAAGAGGCCCGTGAAGTAGATGAGGTTCCATCGGTCCGAAAGGAGCGCCCCCGCGTACCCCTCCCCCTGGAGGTGCGTCTGAAGCGCTTTGATCCGGCCCTTGTGCCAGTCGAGCGACAGGCGGTCGAACCGCGCGGGCGCCAGCCCGTCGTCCTCCTTCAGGAAGAGGGGCGCGGAGCGGGACGCGCCGGCCGTGGCGGTCCCCGGCGCTTGCGCGCCACGTGCCGCGGACGCCGCGGCGGCAGCCGCCGCGGCGGCCAGAAGCGAGCGACGATCGAGAGTCATTGCGCCCTCCTCAACGATTGGGATCCCTCAGGGCCGGCGGTGTGAGCGCCCCCACGCGCGCCGCCCGGCGAGGGGCGTCATCGCGCGTTCCAGACGCGGGGTCACCGCGCGATCATAGGTCTAAACTCGAGCAATGCAGAAGCTCACACCTTCCCTCGCGCTCCTGGCCGCCGGGGCGCTCGCGCTTGCAGCCGCCCCCGCGCGGCGCCCCTACGACCTCGTGCTCGAGGGCGGCCGGGTGGTCGACGGCACAGGCGCCCCCTGGTTCGAGGCCGACGTGGCGGTGCGTGGTGACCGGATCGCGGCGGTCGGCCGTCTCGCGGGACGCCCCGCGCGGCGGCGCATCGATGCGCGGGGCCTCGTCGTCGCGCCCGGTTTCATAGACCTGCTCGGACAGTCCGAATACAACGTGCTCGTGGACGGCCGGGCCGCCTCGAAGGTGACGCAGGGGATCACGACGGAGGTCACCGGAGAGGGCGTCTCGATCGCCCCTTTGAACGCGCGGCTCATCGCCGAGGACCGCGAGTTTTACGAGAAGTACGGGGTCGTGCCGAGCTGGACGACCCTCGCGGGTTACTTCGCGGCGCTCGAGAAGCGGGGCACGGCCATCAACCTCGCCACGTTCGTAGGCTCCGGGGGGGTGCGGGACCTGGTGATGGGCAAGGAGAACCGGCCGGCGTCCGCGGACGAGATGGGGCGCATGGTCACGCTCGTCGAGGAAGCGATGCGCGACGGCGCCCTCGGCGTGTCCTCCTCGCTCCAATACATCCCCAACATCTACGCGTCGACCGACGAGTTGATTGCTCTCGCGAAGGCGGCGGCGCGCCACGGCGGCTCCTACTTCACCCACCAGCGCTCGGAATCCTCCCGGATCGACTCCTCCCTCGACGAGGCGTTCCGCGTTGCCCGGGAAGCCGGCATCCGCACGCAGGTCTGGCACCTGAAGACGGCCTACAAGCCCAATTGGGGGCGGATGCCCGAGATCCTCCGCCGCATCGAGGACGCCCGCGCGCGCGGGATCGACGTCAGCGCGAACCAGTATCCCTACAACCGCGCATCGAATAATCTCGACGCCTGCCTCCCCCCGTGGGTTCGCGAGGGGGGCCGGGATGCCCTGCTGAAGCGGCTCGCGGATCCCGACACGCGCGCGAAGGTCAAGGCCGCGATGGCCGAGACGGCGTCGGACTGGGAGAACCAGTACCTCGGGGCCGGGGGTGGCGAAGGGGTGATGGTCGCCTCCGTGCTGTCGGAGGCGCTCAAGGCGTACGAGGGCAAGACGATCGCGCGGATCGCGGCCGAAGAGAAGAAGGACCCTCGCGACGCCCTGATCGACATCGTCCTGGCCGACCGCGCGAACTCGTCCTGCATCATCGCCATCATGGACGAGGCGGACGTGCGGGCGGCGCTCGCACACCCCCTCGTCGCCTTCTGCACCGACTCGCCGGCGAAAGCGACGGACGGGATCCTCTCGCGGGAGGGCTCCCATCCGCGGGGGTGGGGCTCGGCGCCGCGCATCCTCGGTCACTACGTGCGCGAGGAGAAGGTGCTGCGCCTGGAGGAGGCGATCCGGAAGATGACGTCGTTCCCCGCCGCCGCGGCGGGGCTGCCTAGCAGGGGGTTGCTGAAGGAGGGCTTCTTCGCGGACCTGACGGTGTTCGATCCGGCGACCGTGCGAGACGTCGCAACCTTCGAGGCGCCCAACCGCTACAGCGAGGGCATCCGGTGGGTCGTGGTCAACGGAATCATCGTCCTCGAAAGAGGTCAGTTGACCGGGAAGCGGCCCGGAAAAGGACTGCGGGGCCCCGGGATGGCCCTCGCCGCGCGGAGCTCCCGACCTCCGGAAATCGCCCTAGCGCGGCTCTTGCAGTAATCCACGGGCGAATGGCCCGAGGTACGGAAAACTCACCCCGCGGGGGCAAAGTCGCGCGATGGAGCGCCGCCTGGGTGCTGGTGATCGCGATTCCGTTCGCCTGCCGGGCGACAGGAGCAGGGCCCCGGCGTCCCCCGCCTCCCGCCTCCATTCAAGTCACCCTCCCGGCCGACGTCACGATGTGGGTCCAGGACCTCGTCCATTGGGACAACGCGGTCTACGGGCTCCTCCACCACTTCGGCGACCCGCGGTTGTCGGGACTCTGGCGCGTCGACGTCCAGACCGGGGAGTTCGCGATCCTGCGGTTCACGGCCGGGGCCGCGGAGTGCCGCCTCCCGATCAACTACTTCGACATAGGCCCCGCTGGCCTGCAGGCCCTCTTTTTCTGCCCGCCGGGCTGCGCCCCGGAGCTCTGTGAGACGGGAGAGGTGCGCCAGGGCGAAGAGGTCCTCATGCCGTTCCGGGGCGCGGTCGAGGGGGAATGGCATCCCGCCGTGCACCGCGGCCCCGCGGGAACGATCGAGGGCTGGCGCTACTCGATCGAGGCCCTCGACCAGGGTGAGGGGGCCGCCCCGGGGCGGTTCGTGCTCATGCGCACGGACCGGCCCGTGCGCGGGAGGAACTAAACCGGCGCCTCACCCGCGCGTGTCAACCCTCTCGTCGAGATAGAGCAAAGCTGGACGCTCGAGCGCCCAGCTGCCGCAGAAGGGTGACGACCTGCCCCCTGTGGTACGTGGAGTGGTTGGCGACGTGCTGCAGCATGCTTCGGAGCGGGTAGCGCCAGCGCTCGCCCTGGACGTTGTCGTAGGAGACCACGCGGTCGAGCGCCCCTCGGTCAGGCTTGCGAGGAACGCATCCCGCTCCCGGTCGAGGTCTTCCCAGCGCTCCTCGAAGGTGCGGCGGACTCGAACTCCCCGGCCGGGGGGTACGCGCGTGGGGAATTTCCCTGCCACCGTCTGAGCCACACCCACTCCGCCCCGAAGATAGGGGCGAGCGTGTCCCGCACGGACCCGAAGCTGTTCCCGCGGTCCTCCACGAATTGCGCCACGTCGAGCGTCCCGGCGGCGGCGAGGACACGCCGGTTGGCCCAACGGTTGTAGTCGTACAACGTCCGGGCGCCGGCGGGGGTCACCGCGGGCCCCTCACGAGCGCCGCGCGACCGCCAGCCGGGCCGCGGCGAGCTCCAGGCGGCCGCGGATCTCCGGCATCGAGTCGGCGGACGCGGACTTGAGCTCTTCCTCGGCCCGCGACCGCTCGCGCTCCGCGGCGCCCGCGTCGATCTGGGCGGCGCCCTCGGCGAGGTCGGCGAGCACCGAGACAGTGTCCGATGAGATCTCGGCGAATCCCGAGGAGAGCGCCAGGGATTTTTCGACCCCGCCGTTACGGTACGTGAGGACTCCCGTCCGGAGCAGCGTGATCAACGGGGTGTGTCCGGGGAGAATGCCGAGATAGCCGAGCTCCCCCGGGAGCTGGACCTCGTCCGCTTCGTCCTCGACGGCGGTCCGCTCCGGGGTCACCACCATGAGCTTGAGCTTGGCCAAAGAAGACCTCCAGTCTCAGAAGGTACTTTGAATGACGCCGCCGTCGACCTGCAGCGAGACACCGGTGATGTAGCTTGCCCGCTCGCTGCACAGGAAGGCGACGACGTCGCCGATCTCGCGCGGGGCTCCGTACCGCTTCATCGGAATCGCCGCCTGGACCCGCTCGGCGTACGCCTCCACGGAGACTCCCTCCTCCCGGGACCGGATCTCGTTCAGGTGGACCTGTCGGTCGGTCATCACGTGGCCGGGCAGCACCGCGTTGACGGTCACGCCGTCCGCGGCGAACTGGCTCGCCATCGTTCTCGTGAGCGCGGACAGACCCGCGCGGAGCGTGCTCGAGATCGTGAGCAGATCGATCGGCTGCTTCGCGGCGAGCGACGTCAGGTGCACGATGCGCCCCCAGCGGCGCTCCCGCATGGCGGGGAGGGCGAGCTTGCAGAGCCGCACGACGTTCAAGAGCGTCGACTCGATCCCACTGCGCCACTGCGCCTCCTCCAGGTCGAGAAACCGCGCGGCGGGCGGGCCGCCCGTGTTCGTCACGACGATCTCGGGCGGGCCGAGGCGACGCTCCGTCTCCCGGTGCCACTGCGCGAGGTCGTCTTCCCGAGCGACGTCGCACGGCCAGGCGAAGACCTCAGCGGCCGGGACCGCGCCCGCGAGCTCGCTCCGCGCGGCTTCCAGGGACTCGGGGCTGCGCGCGCAGATGGAGACGCGCGCCCCTTCCTCGAGCAGCGCTCGCGCGATGCCCTTGCCGATTCCCTTGCTCGCGGCGGCGACCATCGCCACCCGGCCGCGGATCTGAAGATCCATGGAGGCGCGGATTATGTCCTAATGCAAGGTGGAAGGTGTAAGGGGCCCTGTCACCTTCCACCTATCACCTCTCACCTTTTCCCGTCCGCGATCCGCGTCGCTTCCGGCAGGGCCCGCAGCCGCAGCATCGCGAGGGTCCCGAGCGCCGGCCCCGGCGCCAGCACGGCGAACGCCCATCGCCAGCCGACCGCCGCAACGGCGGCCGGAACCAGGGCGATCGAGGCCGTCGTCAGCAGGAACCCGATCGACGTCTGGAGGGTGAGCGCCGTGCCGACGTAGCGCGGGTCGGCGAGCTCCGTCACGCAGGCCGAGAACTGCGCGGAATCGGCGACGACCGTCGCGCCCCAGAGCGCCGCGACGGCGAGCAGCGCGCCCGGGCTCGCTCCGTAGAGGAAGCCGATCGCGAGACAGCACGCCCCGCTCACCGCCATCGCGGCCGATGTGATCGCCGTGCGCCCCAGCCGGTCGGCGGCGAAGCCCGCCGCGACGCAGCCGATCGCGCCGGCCCCGATCACGAGGAAGCTGCCGAGCTCGGCAAGGCGCGCGGGTTGGCCGGTCGTCTCGAAGCTCGTCCGGAGCATCACCGGGATCCACGTCCACATCGCGTAGAGCTCCCACATGTGTCCGAAGTAGCCGAAGCTCGCGAGGCGGACGCCCCGGTTGCGAAAGACCCGCACGATCTGGCTCGGGTCGAAGGGCGCGCTCGGCGCCGCGTGGGGGCCCTCCCCCGCGCCGAGGAGGAGCAAACCGCCCAGAGCGGCGAAGCCGGAGAGGCCGAGGAGGCACGTCCGCCAGTCAGCGTCTCCCAGCGCGTTCGCGAGATACGGGGTCGCCTTTCCGAGCGTGAGCGCCCCGACGAGTACGCCGAGCGCGAGACCGCGGCCCCGCCGAAACCAGCTCGCCAGGACCTTCATGCCCGGGGGGTAGACCCCGGCGAGGAAGAAGCCCGTCGCAAAGCGCAGCGCCACTGCGGCGGGTGCGCCGCGGGCCGCCAGCGCGAGGAGCGCGTTCGAGGCGGCCGCGAGCAGCGCGCAGGCGGCGAAGAGGTTCTTCGCTCGGAAGACGTCGGGGAGGTTGGGCGCCGCCGAGAGCAGGGTCCCGACGACGAAGCCGACTTGGACCGCGGTCGTCAGCCAGCCAACCGACCAGCCCCCGAGGTCCCACTCCGCGCGGAGGGCCGGGGCGACCGCCGCGGCCCCGAACCACAGCGACATCGCGGCGAGCTGAGCCCCCGCGATGAGCAGGAGCGCCCGCCAGCGGCCGTCCGCCGGCGTGTCAGCCGCGGGGGCGGCCCTCGGCGTCGAGGGAATGAGGCTCGCCCGACTTTCCCACGTCGACCTGACGGGACTCGCCGCGCGGGATGGAGAGAGAGGTCCATCCGGGCCCGGCGAGGTGCTTCGCCAGGAGGACGATCTGGCCGACATGCGCGGCGTAGTGAGTCATCTGGCGGTTGATCGCCTCCGTCACGGAGTGACGCTCTCCGCGGACCGTCACGCTCCGCATCAGGTCGTCCGAGCCGAGCGGCGCGAGCGCCTCGAACACGAGCCGCCACCCCGCCTCCCACCGGTCGCGGACGCTCTGTCCCGTGTCGGATGGCTCGATCACGAACTCCGCGTCCCGGTTCCGGTCCGGCTTCTCGCCATCGGACGTCAGGAAGTCCGTCCAGCGGGATCGCATGTTCCCGGCGACGTGCTTCATGATGACCGCGATGCTGTTCGACGCCGGGTCGAGCGTCTTGAACCAGTCTTCCTCGCGGACCTGGCCGAGCGCCCGGTCCGCCTGCGCCTTCAGCTTGCGGAGCTGGAGGACCGCGTCCTGGAGGTAATGCTGCTCGTGCACGGTGTCCGCCGCGGCGGATGTACGGCCGCTACGCGGCCTTCGCGATCCGCTCCGCCTTCTCCCGGGCTTCCTCGATCGTCCCGACCATGAAGAAGCTCTGTTCCGGCATGTCGTCGCACTTGCCGTCCACGATCTCCTGAAAGCCCTTGATGGTGTCGGCGATCTTCACGTAGCGCCCCTCGACGCCGGTAAACTGCGCGGCCACGAAGAAGGGCTGCGAGAGGAAGCGCTGGATCTTCCGCGCGCGCGCGACGACGACCTTGTCCTCCTCGGAGAGCTCGTCGATCCCCAGGATGGCGATGATGTCCTGGAGGTCCTTGTACTTCTGGAGCACGGCCTGGACGGCGCGGGCGACCGCGTAGTGCTCCTCTCCCACGATCCGCGGCGACAGGATCTTCGAGGTCGAGGCGAGCGGGTCGACGGCGGGGTAGATGCCGAGCTCCGCGATCTGCCGCGAGAGAACCGTCGTCGCGTCGAGGTGGGCGAACGCCGTCGCGGGCGCGGGGTCGGTGAAGTCGTCCGCGGGCACGTAGATGGCCTGCACGGACGTGATCGATCCCTTCTTGGTGGACGTGATCCGCTCCTGCAGCTCGCCCATCTCCGTCGCGAGGTTCGGCTGGTATCCCACGGCGGAAGGCATCCGGCCGAGGAGGGCGGACACCTCCGACCCGGCCTGCGTGAACCGAAAGATGTTGTCGATGAAGAGGATCGTGTCCTTCCCCTCCACGTCGCGGAAATACTCGGCGACCGTCAAGCCGGTCAGGCCGACGCGGAGGCGCGCCCCCGGCGGCTCCGTCATCTGCCCGTAGATCAAGGCGGCCTTCGACTTCGACGGGTCGCCCGGCGTGATGACGCCGGACTCGCTCATCTCGCGGTACAGGTCGTTGCCCTCGCGCGTCCGCTCGCCCACCCCCGCAAACACGGAGTAGCCGCCGTGCTGCTTCGCGACGTTGTTGATCAGCTCCAGGACGATGACCGTCTTGCCCACGCCCGCGCCGCCGAAGAGACCCGTCTTGCCCCCCTTCGTGTAGGGCTCGAGGAGGTCGATGACCTTGATGCCCGTCTCGAACATCTCGACTTCCGTGGACTGCTCGTCGTGCTTCGGCGGGTCGCGGTGGATGGGCCACCGTTGCGCGGACTCCACCGGCCCGAGCCCGTCGACGGGCTCTCCGATGACGTTCAGGAGGCGGCCGAGCGTCGCTTCGCCCACGGGCACGGTGATCGGCGCGCCCGTGTCGATCGCCGCCATGCCGCGCACCATGCCGTCCGTCGGCTTCATCGAGATGCACCGCACGCGGTTCTCGCCGAGGTGCAGCGCCACTTCGGCGACGACGTCGATCGGCACGCCTGTCTCCCGGCCCTCGTCCCGGACGATGACGGCGTTCAGGATGGCGGGGAGTTTCCCCACGGGAAACTCGACGTCCATGACGGGACCGATGATCTGGACGACGCGGCCCGTGGTCTTGTCTTCAGCCATTTCGGATCACCTCGTTGCGGAATCTATCGGATCAAGGTTTTCGGGCGGGATCGAGGGGCGAGGCTCACTGCTGCGCCGCGGCGCCGGACACGATCTCTATGAGCTCCTTCGTGATGCGCGCCTGGCGCGCCCGGTTGTACGTGAGCGTGAGGGAGTCGATCATGTCC
>Ga0136614_10002780_pt1 | contig 11016 bp, 4 predicted proteins | sample AntDrymUQ2792106_2_FD_106643 | JGI IMG/M metagenome (GOLD analysis project Ga0136614, IMG submission 106643) | Polar desert sand microbial communities from Dry Valleys, Antarctica - metaG UQ279 (21.06) | ecosystem: Environmental > Terrestrial > Soil > Desert | place: Antarctica: Dry Valley... | reverse complement strand
GGTGGTACTGACCTCATCGGACCGAGACCAGAGACCAGGCCAAGGCCAAAGAGCAAATCGGCAATCGGCAATCGGAAATGAACATCATGGACACACTATTCAAAGACATCCGCTCCGGTCTCCGCGGCCTGTTGAAGCATCCAGGCTTCACTCTCGTGGCTGTGATCACGCTGGCATTGGGAATTGGCGCGAACTCGGCAATCTTCACCGTAGTGAACGCCGTATTGCTTCGACCCCTGCCGTTCGCAGCTCCCGAACAACTAGTGTTCATCTGGCAGACGCATCCCTTCGGGAAACGCATCGGTATCGATCAATTGCCGGCATCTAATGCCGACTTTCTTGACTGGCAGGATCAAAGCAATCTCTTTGAAGGAATGTCCATGGTCGACTCCTGGGGTGGAAACTTAACTGGTGGGGACACCCCTGAACATGTCGACGGCGCAAAGGTTTCAGTCAATCTCTTTTCTCTATTGCGCGCCCAGCCGATGCTCGGTAGAGACTTTAATCTCGAGCAGGCGAAGCCCGGTAATGAGCGCGTAGTTATCCTCAGTCGTACCTTGTGGCAGCGGCGCTTTGGCAGTGATCCCAACGTAGTCGGCCGGCAAATCCAGATCGACGGGCAACCTTTCACAGTTCAGGGGGTGATGGGTCCAGACTTCGTTTTTCCGAAAGATGTGGGGCTCCCTAATTATTTCTCATTCGCCAAAACTGAGATGTGGCTCCCGATCGCTCTTACAAACGAACAACGCGCGAATCGAGGCAGTCACCACATTGCAGTAGTTGCTCGTCTCAAACCTGGCGCAACTCTGGAACAAGCCCAGTCGCAACTCGCTGGGATTGCGAGACACGTTGAGGAACAGAATCCCGAGCAATCCAAAGACTGGGGTACCTCCGTCAACCTGGTTCATGAACAGGTTGTGGGTGCTAGTCGCAAGGCAATCTTGATATTGCTCGGCGCGGTCGGATTCGTGCTCTTAATCGCCTGCGCCAATGTGGCAAATCTGCTTCTCGCGCGATCAACCTCGCGACAGAAGGAGATTGCAATTCGCACCGCCCTGGGGGCGGGTCGCGCGCGCATAGTGCGGCAACTCTTGACTGAGAGCCTTTTGCTTTCACTCGCCGGCGGAGCCGTGGGTGTTCTTCTCGCATCATGGGGCGTCAGGTTGCTCTTGGTATTCAGTTCCGACAGGCTGCCGCGCGTCGCAGAAATCAATGTTGATAATCGAGTGCTCTGGTTCACCCTGGCGGTTTCGCTTCTCACTGGACTCCTCTTTGGATTGGTGCCCGCGCTTCAGGTTTCAAAGACTGACCTCAATGAATCCCTCAAGGAAAGTGGTCGCAGTGCCATGGGGGGACGCCACCGGCAACGCGCTCGCAATCTACTGGTCGTTTCCGAAGTCGCACTCTCACTCGTGTTGCTTGTTGGCGCTGGGTTGCTGGCCAAGAGTTTCATGCGATTGCAAAGCGTGAATGCCGGTTTCACCCCGAATCATTTATTGACAGCTACTCTCGAGCTTCCTCGGGCGAAATATGAAGATCACGCACTCCAAGCGCAGTTCTTTAAGCAGGTGGTTGAGCGCGCCGGTGGACTTCCGGGTGTGGAAGCCGTGGCGGCAGTCTCTCACCTCCCGCTTAGTGGAAAGGAAGAGCTTGAGGGGTTCAGCGTGGAAGGGCGAACGGATCCGATTGAGGCTGCCCTGGCTCAAACCGCCGACTTCCGCGTAATTACGCCCGACTACTTCCGTGCTATGCGGATCCCTTTACTCAAAGGGCGCTTCTTCAACGACCAGGACCGGGCAACCACAACCTACTCCGCGATCATTGACGAGTCGTTTGCGCGTCGCTTCTTCCCCGGTGAAGACCCCCTGGGCAAACGCATCGATGAAGATGGTTCGCGCAGCGGTCGTGGTTTCGCTGTCATTGTTGGGGTAGTTGGTGGTGTTAAGCATACAGATGTGAAAGCGGAAGCGCGCCCGATGATGTATGTGCCCGCGGAACAGAGTCCCTGGGAATCCATGACCCTTGTAGTACGCAGTTCAGGTGATCCCGCCGCGCTGGCAGCGGCCCTGCGTGAGCAGGTTTCGGCTGTCGACAACGATCAACCGCTATCGGAGATCACCACGATGGAACAACTCTTTGCGAAAGCTGTGGCTCCGCAGAGATTCAACTTGATGCTTGTCGGTCTCTTCGCCGCGCTCGCCTTAACGCTGGCTACGGTGGGCGTCTACGGTGTGATTGCCTATTCAGTGACACAGCGGGCACAGGAGATGGGTGTGCGACTCGCTCTCGGCGCCAGTTCACGCGACATCCTCCGACTGATCATTGGCCAGGCGATGCGCACCTCGTTGCTCGGTGTTGGTCTCGGATTGGTTGCCGCAGTCGGTTTGACGCGAGTAATGACCAGTTTGCTTTTTGAAGTGAGTGCAACTGATCCCGTCGTCTTCGTGGGATTAGCGGTATTGCTGATCGCTGTGACCCTGGTGGCGAGTTACATCCCGGCGCGTCGCGCCACGAAAGTCGATCCGTTGGTAGCGTTACGTTACGAATAAGAAACATTGGCGATTGGCGATTGCCAATTGCCGATTTGCAGTTGGCGATCTTGAATCAGGATTCGTCACGCAGCTCAAGCACTCAGTAATCGAAAGTCGTGAATTGGCAATCGGCAATTGTCAATTGGCAATGAGATAAGGGAGACGCAGATGCAAAAAATATGGCAGGACCTGCGCTATGGCGCTCGAATGTTACTCAAGGATCCGGGAGTTACTTTTGTCGTAATTCTTGCGCTTGCTCTGGGAATCGGCGCCAACACCGCCATCTTCAGTGTTGTTGACGCGGTGTTACTGCGACCGTTGCCATATGAGGAACCTGACCGCCTGGTGTTCCTGAATGAGACCGCCAAGTCGATGGATGAGATTTCTATTTCTTATCCAAACTTTACTGACTGGCGAAACCAGAATCATGTCTTCGAAAAGATCGGCGTACATAACCGCGAAAGTTATAACCTCACGGGAGCCGGCGAAGCTGAACGTATTGTCACAGGCCAGGTCTCCGCTGATCTATTCGCTGCCTTGCGCGTTAATCCGGCGATGGGTCGTTTGTTTACGAATGACGAAGACAAGCCCGGCGGCACACCCGTAGTTGTTTTGAGTTACCCATTGTGGCAGCGAAGGTTTGGCGGCCAGGCCGGCATCCTAAATCAGCAGCTGACACTAAACGGAAAGAGCTACACCGTAATCGGAATAATGCCGCAGGGTTTTCAGTACCCCAGCCGCGTTGAGATGTGGGTGCCTGTCGGTCAACTCTCCGGCCAAGTGAGTTGGCAGCAGCGCGGCAATCATCCGGGGTTGTACGGAGTGGCGCGTCTGAAGCCGGGGGTAAGTTTTGCGCAAGCGAAAGCTGAAATGGACACGATTGGCGCTAACCTCGAAAAGCAGTATCAGGATTCGAACGCCGGAAATGGCGTCCAGTTACGACCGCTGCTTGAGATCTTTGTCGGCGACATTCGGCGCGCGCTCTGGGTCTTATTCGCCGCAGTAGCTTTTGTCCTCCTCATCGCTTGCGCGAACATTGCCAATTTATTGTTGGCCCGTGCGCAATCCCGCCAGAAGGAGATGGCCATTCGCGCGGCGATGGGCGCCGGGCGCTGGCGCATCGCGCGTCAGTTGCTCACAGAAAGCGTTTTGTTGGCTCTGATCGGCGGCACGTTGGGAATGTTGATCGCCCAGTGGGGTATCAAACTAATTCTTTACATAAGTCCTGATTCGATTCCACGCGCCAAAGAGATAAGTCTTGATTGGCGAGTTCTCGCATTCACGATCGGCCTCTCATTCATCACCGGTCTTTTATTCGGACTGGTTCCCGCGCTGCAGGCTGGTGTCGTGGATGTTCATGAAACGTTGAAAGAGACGGGCCGCGGCACCTCCGGCAAACACTGGCTGCGCAGCTCGCTCGTGGTGGTAGAAGTGGCCACCACACTTGTCCTGCTGATTGGCGCGGGCCTGATGATTCGCAGTTTCTACCGCCTGCAAAAAGTAAATCCCGGATTTTCTTATGAGCATCTGACAAGCTTCACGGTGGCGCTGCCGCAAAAGAAATATGAGACCGCCGACCAACGCGAACAATTTTTCAACAGGCTGCTCGAAAATCTTCGCGGCCTGCCGGGTGTTGAATCTACTGCTGCTGCTTCCGGGCTGCCGCTTGGCAATAATGGGTGGCAGACGTCGTTTGTGCTAGCTGACCAGCCGCGCCCGCCTCGTGACCAAACGCCCTTGATGGAAGCCTGCCTGGTTACGCCTGATTACTTTCGGGCCATGAACGTTCCCTTGAAGCGCGGACGCTACTTTGAAGACCACGATGATCGATCGGCCCTGGCAGGCAAAGACCTCAGCAAACTGAACGAAGTTGAAAGAGACTACGCCGCCTTGGATTCAATCGTGATTGATGAAGAGTTCGCTCGCCGTCACTGGCCCAACGAAGATGCGGTCGGCAAACGCATAGCAATGGGAAGCGAGGAACGTCCCCAATACCTTACGGTGCTGGGCGTAGTAGGCCGCGTGAAGATGGAGGGCCTTAGCCAGGATTCAAATCGAGTCCAGGGCTATTTCCCATTTAGACAGGTCCCGGCCGACGGGATGACTGTGATTATCAAAGCCGCGGGTGATCCAAATCAGTTGATTGCCGCCGTCCGTCAGCAGGTTAAGGCAATCGATCCCGATCAACCAATTTACAGTGTCCGCACAATGGACGAGATTCGCGCCGAGTCAGTCGCGCCCGAGCGGCTGAATCTGACGTTGCTCAGCATCTTTGCCGGTATTGCCTTGGTTCTGGCGATAGTTGGGATTTACGGCGTGATGTCTTACTCCGTCACGCAGCGCACTCACGAGATTGGCATTCGCATGGCGATCGGCGCGCAGCCGCGCGATGTGTTCCGAATGGTGATTGGGCAGGGAATGATGTTGGCTTTGATCGGCGTTGGCATTGGGCTGATCGGTGCGTTTGCCTTGACGCGTTTGATGGCCACGATGCTCTTCGGCGGCGAGCCCACTGATCCGGCAACTTTCGCCGCAATCGCGATCTTGCTCACCGGTGTTGCGCTCGTGGCTTGTTACGTTCCGGGCAGGCGTGCGACGAAAGTCGATCCGGTGATTTCATTGAGGTACGAGTGAGGGAATTGCCAATTGGCAATTGGTCTTGGGCCTTTGGTCTTTGCTTTCGCCTCTAGACTCGGTCCCATGAGGTCAGTACCACCCCGCGGTAGCGGGTGGGCCGTCACATTGCCGATTGCCAATTGTCGATTAGTTGAAGTCAGTACCACCAGGCGGTAGCCGGTGGCCCGTTACGATGTCGCTTACTCTGAAGCAAAATGGATGCGGTGTTGTGGAATGAAGAAGTACGAGCGCACTTCGCTTAGGCACCCTCTTAATGAATGGAGGTTGATGATCGAGGTTATAGAGTGTCGGCCGGTGGGTGAGTGATCGTGAGTCGGGCCACCTAACGCAGGGTGGTACTGACCTCATGGGACCGAACGCTAGTGACCGAAGACCAAAGGCCCAAGGCCAAAGCCCAATCGGCAATCGGAACTTCAGGAGGCTTGACTGATGCACAAATTACTACAAGACCTGCGTTATGCGGTTCGCAGCATGCGAAAGCGGCCCGGGTTCACTTCGATTGCCGTCATGACACTTGCCCTCGGTATCGGCGCAAGCACAGCAATATTCACGGTTGTCGATGCCGGCCTGCTGCGTGGGCTTCCTTATAAATCGTCCGAGAGCCTGTACCACATTTGGGAAAGCACGCCGCAGAAGGAGTTTGCGCAGCGCGAATTCTCTTATCCGGATTATCAGGATTACCAACAGAACCAGGTTTTTGAAGGAATAGCAGCCTACACCGGCGGAGGCGGGATCATGAGCGGCCGCGGGGAGCCTGAAAGGGTCTTTGCCCCGTCTGCCTCAGCAAACTTCTTTTCCTTACTCGGTGTCGAACCATTCCTTGGACGTACGTTTCAACCTGGCGAAGATAAACAAGGAGCGCCGCGGGTTACAGTTCTGACTTATGGAATGTGGCAGCGCCGGTTCGGCGGAGACCCGAACATTGTTGGCCAGGCCCTTACGATAAACGGCGAGAGTTACACCGTAGTTGGTGTCCTCCCAGCCAGTTTTCAGTTTGCACTTAGAAACGCCGACCTCTGGCAGCCGTACCAACCGACCGAAGCCCAACTCACTCGACGTTTCATGCATGGCACCAATCTCATTGGACGTTTGAAGCCAGGAGTAAGCGCGGCCCAGGCGCAATCAGAGTTGAGTGTCATCGCGAAGCGAATCGAGCAGGAACACAATCAGTCACACGCCGGAACCGGGGTCAAGCTCGTACCGCTGCAGGAACAGTTTGTCGGGCAGGTTAGACCAATACTGCTGGTGCTGCTGGCTGCTGTCGGGTTTGTCCTGCTGATCGCTTGTGCCAATGTCGCGAGTTTGCTGCTCACCCGTTCACTGTCGCGTCAAAAGGAGGTTGCGATTCGCTCAGCGCTGGGAGCCAACCGTTGGCGGGTTGTCAGACAGTTGCTAACCGAATCAGTCTTACTCTCGCTCGTAGGTGGAGCAGTTGGATTGTTGATTGCCTATTGGGGCGTGGATGCTTTGGTTGCTACGCTCCCCGACAGTCAACTCAACGCACTGCCATTTCTCAAATCACTCCGCATCGATTCAAACATACTCGCGTTCTCTTTTGGGCTTTCCTTGCTGACGGGAGTTGTGTTCGGCCTCGCGCCGGCGATCCAATCGTCGCGGCCGGACCTGAACGAAGTATTGAAGGAGGGTGGCCGAAGCGCCGCAGGAGGCGCGAAGCATCGTCTCCGAAGTGTCCTTGTTACGACAGAGATCGCGCTCGCCGTAGTGTTGTTGGTTGGCGCGGGGCTGATGATGAAGTCGCTGCTGAAACTGCTGCAGTCGAACATCGGTTTCAACCCGCAAAATGTATTAACGATGACTGTGGCCGTCCCGCCTGCTAAATACGATGACGCTACCAAACAAATAGCTTTTTATGATCGATTGAAGGAGCGCGTTGATTCACTTCCTGGTGTGAGCGGTTCGGGCACCGTGAATGTTCTTCCGCTCCAGGGTGGGAACACAACTCGTTTTTACGTCGACGGCGATCCGGTTCCGCCTCCCGGTCAGGAGATCGAAGCCAACATTCGTGTAGTCAGCGAGAGCTATTTTCAAACGCTCGGCGTCCCACTCATTGCAGGACGAATGTTTGATGATCGCGACCAGTCCACCCTTCCACCCGTAACTGCGCAAGACGCGAGGGCAGGAACTGCCAATACTCAAGCCACTAACACTCAAGCCGCCATTCCAGGCGTTGTAATCATTGGCAAGACCCTGGCCGATAAAGTGTTTGCTGGGCGTGATCCGGTCGGACGGAGGTTGGCATATCGATCTGCGGGAGTGCCCCCGGATCTTATCGTCGGCGTTGTCGGGGATGTAAAGATTGGAGGGCTCGATGAAGCACTCAGACCGGTTCTCTATTTCCCCTTTCGACGCTTTCCCGGTGTCGCAACCAGCCTGGCAGTTCGCACGAGTGCAGAGCCGACATCTTTAGCCGCTGCGATTCGTAATGAGACGCGCGCCGTTGAGCCGGACGTGGCGCTCTTCAACGTGCGCCCAATGGAGGAAGTAATTGGCGATTCGCCCGCGGCGTTTATGCGACGCTTTCCGGCACTGTTGATTGGGATCTTTGCGGGAGTGGCGCTGCTATTGGCGTCTATTGGTATTTATGGCGTCGTCTCATACTCCGTTAGCCAACAGAGCCATTACATCGGGGTACGAATGGCCTTAGGCGCCCAGGCTTCCGACATCCTTAAGATGATCCTTAAGCAGGGACTGACACTCGCTTTCGCGGGTATGGCATTCGGAGTAGTGGCTTCCCTGGGGCTCATGCGGTTGTTGCGGAGTTTGCTGTTTGAAGTGCAGCCGACGGACGTAACAACGTTTGCGCTCGTGCTCGGCACGTTATTCGTCGTCGCGTTGCTGGCTTGCTACATACCGGCGCGGCGGGCAACGAAAGTCGATCCGCTGGTGGCGTTACGTTACGAATAGGACTTTGTCCAAAGTCCAAAGCCCAAAGACCATTGGTAATCGGCAATCGGCAATCGGCAATCGGCAATTGGTCTTTGGACTTCGATACATTCGGTCCGATGAGGTCAGTACCACCACGCGTTAGCGGGTGGCTCCCATCATTACCGATTGTCGATTTCCGATTGAGTTGGTCGTCCCGCAAGTGGTTAATCGGCAATTGCCAATCGGCAATCGCCAATCAGAAAGAGCGAGGTGCAAAAATGTTTCAAGACTTACGACTTGGCCTGCGAATGTTACTTAAGAATCCCGCCTTTTCCGCCGTGATCGTTGCGACCCTCGCGCTCGGCATCGGCGCCAACGTAGCACTCTTTTCGGTAGTCAATGGTGTGCTGCTGAATCCTTTACCACTAGCAGAGCCTGATCAGCTCGTCACGCTCGCGCAGAGCAAGCCGAATTTCGAAGCAGGGGCTATTCCCTACCCGAATTTTCTTGATCTGCGCAAAGAGAACCGTACCTTTTCGGCCATGGCGATTTCCCGTGGGTTCGGTTTTAGTCTTGTAGGTTCAGGCGAGCCGGAGCAAGTTAGCGCCCGGTTAGTCTCCGCCGACTTCTTTTCGGTGCTCGGTGTCCAGCCGACTCTGGGGCGAACCTTTGCACCTGGCGAAGACGAGCCAGGAGCGCCACCCTTGGTTGTGATCAGCTTCGATCTTTGGCAGCGCAAGTTCAACCCGGCTCAGAATGTCGTCGGCACGGGTCTGACACTCGACGACAAAAGCTACACCGTTATCGGCGTGCTGCCGGCAAATCTACCTGTCTTTCGCACCACTGATGTCTTTGTGCCAATCGGGCAGTGGAACAGTCGCGCTCTGCGAAGCCGCAGCGCGGCCTTGGGACTCCACGGAATAGGCCGGCTCAAACCCGGTGTCTCAGTAGAACAGGGCGAGGCCGACTTGGACAGAGTGATGGCGGATCTGGCAGCCGCATATCCAGAAACCAACAAGGGCCACGGAGCATCAGTTTCCTCGCTCAAGGGGAGGATAGTGGGAAACATCGGACCAATCCTCTGGATGTTACTTGGCGCGGTCGGCTTCGTGCTGTTGATCGCGTGTGTGAATGTCAGCAACCTGCTGCTGGCGCGCTCGACCGGCCGGAGTCGTGAATTTGCCATTCGTACTGCCTTAGGCGCCGGTCGTTGGCGCTTGATCCGTCAATCCCTGGTCGAAAGCATGCTGCTTGCTCTTACCGGCGGCACCCTGGGATTGATTGTCGCTAGTTGGGGCACACAAGCTGCGCTCGCGGCGCTACCGACGACGATACCGCGCGCCGCAGAAGTCGGATTGGATCGTCGCGTGATCGTTTTCACGGTGGCCATTTCGATGTTGACTGGAATTCTGGCCGGCCTCGCTCCGGCACTCAAAATTTCGCAATGGCGTTTATCCGAGACACTCAAAGAAGGTGGTCGCGGTGCCAGCGGCGCGCGCGGGCGGGCGCAAGGTCTGCTCGTCGCTGTGGAGATGGCGCTGGCCCTCGTGCTGCTAATTGGCGCTGGACTGATGATTCGCAGTTTGAGCGCGCTCTGGAATATCGACCCGGGCTTTCGGACCGACAATGTGATGACGTTTGGACTGAGCCTTTCTCCCTCCATGAAGACGGCCAAACCGGAAGAGATTCGCGCCTCATTGAATGAGTTGAGTAATCAGCTCAGCTCGACACCGGGTGTCAAAGCACTTTCATTCACAGATGGAGGAGTTCCCCTGCAGGGCGCGGACGATCTCTACTTCTGGGTGGAAGGCCAGCCGAAACCGGCAACTCAGAGCGGAATGAACGGGGCGGTGGTGTACCGGGTTGAGCCTGGCTACCTGGAGGCGATGGACATTCCGCTTAAGCGCGGCCGCTTCTTTACGAATCAAGATGCTGAAGGATCTCAGGCCGTCGTGGTGATCGACGAGGCCTTTGCCCGTAAACATTTCGGCGATACCGATCCGGTTGGCAAGCGGATTCTGCAGGAGGACCAGGATCTACCGGAGGGCGAGTATTCACAGGAGATTATTGGCGTGGTGGGACATGTAAAGCAGTGGAGTCTGGAGGCGGATGAGGAGCAGACCCTTCAGGCCCAACTGTATGAACCGTTCCGGCAGGTACAGCCGGGCTGGTCAGGTCTGGGCGTGGTGATGCGTTCCGCCGATGGAAAACTTCCATTCGATTCCATTCGCAGCGTCGTTCAAAATCACAACAAGCAGAACGTCATCACGCGACCGCAAACGATGAACGATGTTATCGCTGGCACCCTTGCAAGCCGGCGCTTCGCGATGATCCTGCTCGATGCGTTTGCAGTTGTGGCCCTGCTGCTGGCAAGCCTCGGACTCTATGGCGTCATTTCATATCTGGTTGGGCAACGGACACACGAACTCGGGATTCGGCTCGCTCTCGGTGCACAACGAGGTGATGTGCTTCGTCTTGTCTTAGGTCACGGAATGAAGATGGCGCTCGGAGGAGTGATGCTGGGCCTGGTCGCCGCGTTCGGACTGACCCGTCTCTTGTCAAAGATGCTCTATGGCGTAAGCGCGACCGATCCAACGACCTTTATGGTCATCGCGTTGCTTCTTGTGACAGTGGCATTCCTCGCCTGCTATGTGCCCGCGCGACGCGCGACGAAAGTCGATCCTTTAGTGGCGCTGCGTTACGAGTGACGAGATTTCCGATTGTCGATTGCCAATTCGCAATTGGGGTTCTTGGGTTCTGGGACTTGAGTCGTGGGGGCCTCACTTGGGTCTTTAATCTTAATCACTATGCGTTCGGTCCCATGAAGTCAGTACCACCTCGCGGTAGCAACTGTGTTGGAAGTCAAGCAGAAACTGGTTCCTCCTTGAATTTCCAGCAGGTGCTGTCACGAACCATGACGTTAATGATGTTAAGCAATTTATGCATGCAAGCAGTGATAGCG
>Ga0136614_10002779_pt1 | contig 11016 bp, 12 predicted proteins | sample AntDrymUQ2792106_2_FD_106643 | JGI IMG/M metagenome (GOLD analysis project Ga0136614, IMG submission 106643) | Polar desert sand microbial communities from Dry Valleys, Antarctica - metaG UQ279 (21.06) | ecosystem: Environmental > Terrestrial > Soil > Desert | place: Antarctica: Dry Valley... | reverse complement strand
GCCTGGAGCGGAGCCGACGCGGTGCGGGCCGACGTGACGGGGCCGGCGCGGCTCGTCGACCTCGACGGCACGGTGTCGCCGAGTCCGACGGCGGCGAGATCGCGGCGCCGCTCGACACGTTCGCCGCGGACGTCTTCCTGCTCGACCTCGGGCCGGACAGCCGCTACGCGATGACGCGGACGGACGATCTGGCGCCGCTGCTCGACCTGCCGCGCACCGAGCTCGCCTTCGACGACGGCACGCTCCGGAACACCGGCGCCGTCGCCGCGCTCGGTGTCGTGCTCGAGGACGCGCGGCCCTACGACGACCCCGGTTGGGTGACGTTCTCCGACAACGCGCTCGACCTCCTGCCGGGCGAGACGCGCGAGATCGAGGTCGCCGGCCCGGTGGGCGCGCTGCGCGTGGAGGGCTGGAATGCCCGCGTATAGGGCCCTCGCACCGGACGGCTCGCCCGTCGGCGGCTTCTCGTTCGACGGCGCGACGGTCACCTACGAGGGCGCCGAGCCGATCGACGCCGGCATCCGCGTCGAGCTCGTGCTGGCCGCGAGCGACGACCCCGACTGGCTCGTCCCCGGTGTCTTCTACGGGGAGAACCGCACGGCGGCGTGCACGCGCGTCTATCCGCGCTTCACACCCGGGCACGTCGATGTCGAGCGGATGGAATCGGACTCGTGGTCGTTCCGCGCCGACCGCTGTGCGACTCCGGCCGTCTTCTCGAACGGTCGCGGCCTCACGACCGGCGAGACGAGCCCGCTCGGCCAGGCCGGCGTCGGCTTCGCCCACCGCGACGACCGCCCCGTCGTCTGGCTCGACTTCCCCTACCGCGAGGAGCCGTTGCGCTACGACGGCTCGGACCGGCCCGCGCCGCCCGACGTGCAGACGTATCGCTGGCGGCCCGGCCAGTCGGTCGAGCTCGACGTCCGCGAATGCGATCTCACCGCCGTCCGCCCGGCGGAGCCCTTCGTCGATCCCGGCTGGGTGTCGGTCGAGGAGGCGTCCGAGCTCGCCGCGTGGGGCCTCTGGCGCTGGCACTACCGGCCCGACCCCCCGCGCCTGATCGAGACCGCGTCGTTCGAGCGTGAGCCTGCCGCCGACCGCGACCACATGCACGTCTCCTGGGTGAGCGGCGCCCCGTATGCCTACGCGCTGCTGCGCCACGGCCGCCGCGTCGGCAACGAACGCTATGTCGAGGCGGCGACGGACGTGCTCGACCACATCGCCGGCAACCTGACTCCCGGAGGCACGTTCTGGTCGCAGTGGACGCACGACCGCGGCTGGACGTGGGGCTGGCACCCCGATCACTCCCGCCTGCACGCGCGAACGCTCGCCGACGCGACGCTGTTCATGCTGCGGGCGGCGCGACTTTGTGTTCCAGGAACACAAAGTTCCTGGCTCGCCGCCGCTCGCTCGAACGTCGCCGTCGCCGTGCGCACGCAGCGCGCGGACGGCGCACTGCCCGCCGCCCACCACGTCGAGACCGGCGACGCCGTCTCCTGGGAAGGCACCGCCGGGCTCGCGTGGGTCCCGGCGCTCGTCGAGGCCGGCGAGCTGGACGCCGCGCGTCGTGCGGGCGACTACTACCGCCGTTTCGAGACGTTCTACGGCGCCCCCGAGGACGTCGACCTCGCCCCCACCTCCGAGGACGGCTACGCCGCCGTGATGGCGTTCGTCGCCCTCGAGGACTGGGAGGCGGGACGGCGCGCCGCCGACTGGATGCTCACCTTCCGCTACTCCTACGACGTCGCCTTCGACCCGGAGACGACGCTCGGGCTCCACGGCTTCAAGACGCGCGGCGGCGACCAGGCCTCGCCCGCCAACCAGCACCTGCACCCGTTCGGGCTCATCTGCGTCCCCGAGATGATGCGCCTCGCGCGCGCGACCGGGGACGAGCGCTACGCCGAGACGACGCGCGAGAACCTCGCCTGCTTCCGTCAGTTCGTCGCCCGCCACGACGGCGACTTCGGCGCCCGCAAGGGGATGACGAGCGAGCGCTACTACCAGACCGACGTCTTCGCCGCGAAAGGAGGTCTGCTGCCCCTCTCACATGCGTGGACGGGCGGCGTCCTCCTCCTCGCCTGCGAGGAAGCCCTCGACGACTACCCGGAGGTCATGTGAAGCGGTTTCCCGAAGGATTCCTGTGGGGCGTCGCCACCTCGGCGTACCAGATCGAGGGGTCGGTGGACGTCGACGGGCGCGGCCCCTCGATCTGGGACACGTACTCGCACATGCCGGGCAAGATCGACGGCGGCGGCACCGGCGACGTCGCCTGCGACCACTACCGTCGCTGGCGCGAGGACGTCGACCTGATCGCAAGCCTCGACGTCAACGCCTACCGCTTCTCGATCGCCTGGCCGCGCATCTTCCCCACCGGCGCCGGCCCGGTCGAGCAGCGCGGGCTCGACCACTACTCCCGCCTGATCGACGCGCTGCTCGAGCGCGGGGTCGAGCCCGTCGTCACGCTCTACCACTGGGACCTGCCGCAGGCGCTCGAGGACGAGGGCGGCTGGCGCAACCGCGACACCGTCGAGCGCTTCGCCGAGTACGCGGCCACCTGCTTCGAGACCTACGGCGACCGGGTGCAGTGGTGGCTGACGATCAACGAGCCGTGGATCGTCGGCCTGCTCGGCTACCTCCATGGCCTGCACGCGCCCGGCTACAAGGACGACGTCCTCGGCGAGGTGACGGTCTTCCACCACCTCCTGCTCGCGCACGGCCGCGCGGTGCAGGAGCTCCGCAAGCTCGGCGGCGGCGGCAGGATCGGCCTCGCCCCCAACCTCTCGCCGCACTACCCGGCGAGCGACGACCCGGAGGACATCGCGGTCAGCCACGCCTCGGACGGCTACGTCAACCGCTGGTTCCTCGACCCGGTCTTCAAGGGCTCCTACCCCGACGACATGAGGGCGCGCTACGAGGAGCTCCTGGGGCCGCTCGACCTCATCGGGGACGGCGATCTCGAGACGATCGCGCAGCCGACCGACTACCTCGGCGTCAACTACTACTCCTCGCGCGTGATGCAGGCCGTTCCGGGCGACAGACCGTGGCCGTGGGTTGTGATCGTGCCGGACGACGCCGAGACGACCGGCGGCTTCACCGACGGTGTCGCTCGCACGGAGGCGGGAACGCCGATCGTGCCCTCCGCGCTCACCGACCTGCTCGTCCGCATCCGCGACGACTATGGGCCGGTACCGATCATGATCACCGAGAACGGCGCCGTCTTCCCCGAGCCGCTGCACGACGAGCGCCGCGTCCGTTTCCTCGACGACCACGTCGCCGCGCTCCACGATGCAATCGAGCAGGGCGTGCCGGTCGTCGGCTACTGCCACTGGTCGCTCCTGGACAACTTCGAGTGGAAGCTCGGCTACGCCCAGCGCTTCGGCCTCGTCCACGTCGACTACGACACGCTCGAGCGCACCGTGAAGGACAGCGGCCGCGCCTACGCCGAGATCGCGCGCAGGAACGGCCTGTGAGACGGCTGATCGTCAACGCCGACGACCTCGGCTACACCGCCGGCGTCACGCGCGGGATCCTCGAGGCGCACGAGCGCGGGATCGTCACGAGCGCGAGCCTGATGGTCGACGAGCCCGCTGCCGCCGGCGCGGTCGAGCTCGCGCCCCCGAGCCTCTCGGTCGGTCTGCACGCCGTGCTCGACCGCGGTGGCCTCATCGAGCCGGATCGATGCGAGCCGGAACTCGAGCGGCAGCTCGCGCGCTTCGTCGAGCTCACAGGACCTCAGCCGACCCACGTCGATTCGCACCACCACGTCCACCGCGAGCCGAGCTTGCAGCCCGCGGTTGCCGCGTTCGCCGACCGCCACGGGCTGCCGCTGCGCGACCGCGCCGCCGTGCACTGCGGGCTCTTCTACGGCGGCGCGAGCATCGAGGTCGAGAGCCTGCTTGAGATCCTCGCCGGCCTCGACGACGGCGACACCGAGCTCGGCTGCCATCCCGGCTACGCCGACGGCCTCGACTCGCGCTACACCGCCGAGCGCGAGATCGAGCTGCGCACCCTCACCGATCCACGCATCCATGCCCGCCTCGACGAGCTGGAGATCCCTCTCATCGGCTGGAGCGAGCTGTGATCACCCTCGACGCGCTCGCCCGCCCGAGCGGCACCTTCGCGATGGTCGCGATGGATCAGCGCGAGTCGCTGCGAACGATGCTCCGCGAGCACGGCCACGACGCGACGGACGAGCGCGTGGCGCGGTTCAAGCGCGCCGTCGCGCGCGAGCTCGCCCCGCACGCCTCCGGCTTCCTGATCGAGCAGGAGCACGTCGAGACTGTCGCGCCGCACGTGCCGCACGGCCTGATCCTCGCGGTCGACCTCCTCGACCAGGAGCCTGGCTCGATCGTCGAGGACACGCGGCTCGACGAGGAGCCCCGGCTCGAACCCGGCGTCGTCGCGCTGAAGCTCCTCGTGATCTGGCGCGACGACGAGCGTCGCGCGCAGCGCGTGGAGATGTCGCGCCGGTTCGTCGCGCTCGCGGAGCGCCGCGGCGTGCTCTCCGTGCTCGAGCCGGTCGTCCGCCACGACGACCGCGAGTGGGCGATCGTCGAGGCCGCGCGCGAGCTCGGCGCCACGCAGCCATCGCTCTACAAGTGCCAGGTGCCGCTCGAGGGCCGCGGCGACCCGGCCGAGATCACGAGGCACGCCCGCGAGATCGACGCGGCGGTCGGCGGCCCCTGGGTCGTCCTCTCGCAGGGCGTCGCGCCCGACGATTTCCCGGCCGCAGTCGAGGCAGCGTGCCGGGGCGGCGCCTCGGGCTTCCTCGCCGGCCGCGCTCTGTGGACCGCGACCCTTCCCGCCCCCGATCCCACCGCGCTTCTGCGCGAGATCTCCGTCCCACGACTGCAACAGCTCGCGGCGATCGTCGACGAGCACGGCCACCCCTGGCACGAGAAAGGAGCACCATGACCAACCGCGACTTCTACGCGGAGAACGGCTACTTCCACGCCCGCGGCGTCTTCGAGGCGAGCGAGGTCGAGGAGATGCGCGCGGCGATCGGCCGCATCCTCGACGACGTGGAGGGCACGTCGAACGACGAGAACCACGTCTGGCAGGGCGTCGCGCAGGAGAGCGTCCTCAAGGGCTTCCACAACGTCCAGTACCACGACGCCGCCTTCACCCGGGCTGCGGCGAATCCGCGCCTCGCCGAGGTGCTCACCACCCTGATCGGGCCCAACGTCCAGCTGCACCACACGAAGATGCTCGTGAAGCCACCGGAGCAGGGCGCGCCGTTCCCGATGCACCAGGACTACCCGTTCTTCCCCCACGAGCGGCACACGATGCTCGCGGCGAGCGTCCACCTCGACGACACCGACCTCGACAACGGCTGCCTCCGCGTCGTCGGCGGGTCGCACAAGCTCGGGCCGCTCGAGGCGACAGGCCCGAGCAACACACTCGACACGCCGCTCGAGGACGGCACGCCGATGCCCGCCGCCGCCGGCGACGTCCTCTTCTTCAACTACTTGACGATCCACGGCTCGGGCGTGAACACGAGTACCCGCACGCGCCGGAACGTCCTCTTCCAGTACCGCGACCCCGAGGATCCGCCGCTCATGCGCAACGGCGTCGAGGAGCACGTGAACTGGGGCCAGGGCATGATGGTGGCCGGCCGCAACCCGCTCTACTGGCAGAGCCGACCACGCTTCGAGCTGAAGCCCAGTTGAAGATCCGAGGCGTCATCGAGGGGTTCTACGGGCCGCCGTGGAGCCACGAGGAGCGGCTCGAGCTGTTGCGGTTCTGCGGCAGAGAGGGCCTGAACACGTGGGTGCACGCGCCGAAGGACGATCCCTATCACCGGAAGCTCTGGCGCGAGCCGTACCCCGACGCGGAGCTCGAGCAGCTTCGTGAGCTCGTGGACGAGGCGCGGCGACACGACGTCGAGTTCGCTTACGCGATCGCGCCCGGCCTCGACGTCCGCTACACGGGCGCCGACGACCTGGAGACGCTCGTCGCAAAATGCGAGCAGGTACAGAGCATCGGCGTCCAGAGCTTCCAGCTCCTCTGGGACGACATCGAGCACACGCTCGGCCACGCGGAGGATGCGGCGCGGTACGGGGGCGCCGAGCGGCCGAGCGGGGCCGCCCAATGCGACTTCAGCAACCGCTTCCGCGACGCCTTCCCCCAGCCCGGCTCGCTCGTCGTCTGCCCGATGGGCTACGCGGGCACGGGCGACTCGCCGTACCGCCGCAGCTTCAGCCCCGACCTCCATCCGGAGATCGTCGTCTACTGGACGGGGCCGGAGGTCGTCTCGCTCGGGATCACGCGGGAGGCGCTGAACACGGCCGTCGCGCGCTTCCGCGGCCATACGCTCCTCCTCTGGGACAACTATCCGGTCAACGACTTCGAAGCGAACCCGACGCTCTATCTCGGCCCGCTGCTCGGCCGCGATCCACGCCTCGCCGACGGGGGCTGCGACGGGTTGATCGCGAACGCGATGGTGCAGGCGATCCCGTCGAAGCTGGCGCTCGCGACCGTGGCCGACTGGACGCGCGACCCGGCGGGCTACGACTCGCTCGCGTCGTTCGAGCGGGCGCTGCGCACGTACGGCCGCGAGGTGTGGGAAGCGCTCGAAAGACTTTGTGTTGTTCCAACACAAGCCCCATGGCGGCCCGCCGACGTCACGGAGCTCGCCGCGGCCCTCGAGCTCGGCGTCGACGCCGCGACCGCGCGGGCGCTGCTGGAGCCGTTCGTGTGAGCGACGTCACTGTCTGCGGCGCGACCGGCGCCGGCGTAATGGCCGCGGTCGCGGCGGCAGAAGCGGGCGCCCGCACGGTGCTCGTGGAGTCGGGCGGGCACGTCGGCGGCATGGTCTCCGGGGGTCTCGGCTGGACGGACGTCGGCGACACGGCCGTGCTCGGCGGCCTGGCGCAGCGCTTCTACGCGACGGTCGCCGAGCACTACGGCGCCCCGCTCTGGGGCGTCAAGGGACCTGAGCCGCACGTCGCCGAGCGGCTACTCGTCGAGCTGCTCGAGGGCGCGGGCGTCGACGTGCGCTTGTGTTGGAACAACACAAGCTCCCTTCCCGGCGCGGCCGTCTACGTCGATGCGAGCTACGAGGGCGACCTGCTGCCGGCCTTCGGCGTCCCGTACGCCGTCGGCCGCGAGTCGCGCGACCTCTACGGCGAGCGCTGGGCGGGCCGCCAGCCGGCGTATCGGCCGGGAAAGCACAACTTCGCGGCGGCGGTGTCACCGTTCGCGGACGACGGCTCGCTGCTGCCGCACGTCCGCGAGCCCGAGCTCGACGAGCGCGGCTGGCCCGTCGAGCGGCTTGGCGAGGGCGACGGCGGCCTCCAGGGATACCAGTTCCGCGTCTGTCTCACCGACCGCCCGGAAAACCGCCTGCCGTTCCCGGAGCCCGAGGGCTTCGACACCTTCGAGCTCGCGCTCTTGGAGCGCTACCTCGACGCCGTTCCTGACGCGCCGCTGCTGGGGCTCGTTCCCGGTCTGCTCCCGAACGGCAAGTGCGACGTGAACTCGATCGGACCGTTCTCGCTCAACGTTCTCGACGGCAGCAACCGCGCCTACCTCGACGGCGACCGCGACGCGGTTCGCGCGCACCATCTCCGGTACACGCAGGCGCTGCTCTGGTTCCTCGCGGAGACGCGGCCAGACGTCGCGGCGTGGGGCCTCTGCGCGGACGAGTTCGAGGACACCGGCGGCTGGCCGCATCAGCTCTACGTCCGCGACGCGCGACGATTGCTCGGCGAGTACGTGCTGCGCGAGTTCGACCTCCTGGGCGCACCGCCACAGGACGACGTCGTCGCGCTCGGCTCCTACAACATCGACATCCGCGAGGTCGAGCGCACCTGGCGCTACCTGCCGGAGTACGCGCGCACGCCCGCCGTCTGGAACGAGGGGTATCTCTCCGTGGCGGTGCCGCCGTACCCGATCCCGTACCGCTCGCTCGTGCCGCGCCGCGAGGACGCCGACGACCTGCTCGTGCCGCTCTGCCTCTCCGCGTCGCACGTCGCGTTCGGCTCGGTGCGAATGGAACCGACGCTGATGCTGCTGGGCCATGCCGCCGGGGCGGCCGCGGCGCAGGCCGCGCGGCGCGGCGTCGCGGTGCAGGACGTGGACGTCCCGGCGCTGCAGGACGCGCTGCGCGACGCGGGCCAGGTGCTCGCGTTGTGAACGCGATCGCGTTCATGACGGCGAACTACGTCGCTCGCGAGAGCGGGTGGGCGATCGGCGGCTGGGCCGGCGGCGACCGGGACGTGAACGCGATCTACGCGCCGCTCGACACGTTCGCGGAGCGCTTCGGCGGCCTACTCGCCGACGTGCGTGCGCTCGGGTTCGACGCGATCGACCTCGGGGCGCGCATCTGAGCCCCGACTGGGCCACCGACGAGCACGTCGAGCTGGCGCTGGGGGAGCTCGACCGCCATGGCCTCGTGTGGCGACGTACGCTGCCTGGATCGGCCCGGCGAGCGTCGCGCGCGCCTGCGAACTGACCCGCGCGCTCGGCACGACCACAGTAGGCGGCGGCTGCTCCGGCGACCCCGCCACGTCGCGCCGGTGCTGCGCGCGCACGCCGTCACGCTGGCGATCGAGAACCATTCCGAGCGCACGCCGCAGGAGGTGCTGGCGACCATCGAGGCGGGCGGCGGCACGATGGCGGCCACGGTCGACACGGGCTGGTGGGCGACGCAGGGCTACGACCCTGTCCGCGCGATCGAGGAGCTCGGCGCCCACGTCGCGCACGTCCACCTGAAGGACGTCCTGCACGAGGGCGAGCCGCACGAGACCTGCGCGTGGGGCGACGGGCTCGTCGACGTCGAGGCGTGCGTGGCCGCGCTGCGCCGGCTCGGCTACGCCGGCGCGCTGACGGTCGAGCACGAGCCGGAAGACCACGACCCGAGCGAGGCGTGCCGCGCGATGCGGCAGCGGCTCGAGGGCTGGCTGCGGTGAGGATCGCGCTCGTCGGCTGCGGCGTGATCGCCGCGCGCTACGCGGAGTCGATCGCCGGCGAGGAGCGCCTGGAGCTGCCGGAGCGACCGACGTCGCGCCCGGGCGCGCGGCGGAGCTCGTGACGGCCCACGGCGGCCGCGACTACGGCTCGCTCGACGAGCTCCTCGCTGACCCGGCCGTCGACCTCGTCGTCAACCTGACCCCGCCGCAGGCGCACGCGGCCGTCACGCGCGCGGCGATCGAGGCGGGCAAGCACGTCCACACCGAGAAGCCCGTCGCGCTCACCCACGCCGAGGCGGCGGAGCTCGCGGAGCTCGCCGCCGCGCGCGGCGTCAGACTCGGCTGCGCGCCCGCGACGCTGCTCGGCGAGGCGCAGCAGACGGCGTGGAAGCTCGTTCGCGAGGGCACGCTCGGCCAGGTTCGGATGATTTACGCCGAGGCGAACTGGGGCCGGATCGAGACCTGGCACCCCGAGCCCGAGTCGCTTTACGCCTCCGGCCCGCTCTTCGAAGTAGGCATCTACCCGCTCACGATCCTGACCGCGATCTTCGGCCCGGTGCGCCGCGCCAGCGCGTTCGCGACGACGCTCCAGCCCGAGCGCGTCCGCCGCGACGGCGTTGCCTTCCGGCTCCCCGGCCCCGACTTCACGACGGCGGCGCTCGAGCTGGAGAGCGACGTCGTCGCCCGGCTGACCACGACGTTCTGGGTCGGCCCGGGCAAGCAGCGCGGACTCGAGCTCCACGGGCAAGACGCGTCGCTCTATCTCGCAACGTGGGCCGAGTTCGACTCGCGCCTCGAGCTCTCGACCGACGGCGAGAGCTACGCGCCGGTGCCGCTCGTGCGCGAGCCGTACCACGGGATCGGCTGGAGCCGCGCACTCGTCGACCTCGCCGAGGCGGTCGAGGAGGGCCGGCCGCACCGCGCCGGCGCCGAGCACGCGACCCACGTCGTCGAGGCGCTCGAGGCGATCGCGGCGGCGAGCGCCGGGGGCGGACCGGTCGAGGTGCGGTCGAGCTTCCCGCCGCCGGAGCCCATGGAGTGGGCGCGGTGAGCCGGTTTCGCGCGCCCGGCCGCGTCAACCTGATCGGCGACCACACCGACTACAACGAGGGCTTCGTGCTGCCGCTCGCGATCGACCTGGAGTGCGTCGTCGAGGCGCGCCCCCGGCCCGACGGCGCCGTGCGGCTGCGCTCGCCGGTTGCCGGCTGGGAGCCCTACGCCGACGGCGTCGCGCGCGTGCTCGAAGCGCGCGGGCGCGCGCCGGTCGGGCTCGACGGCGCCATTTCCTCGACCGTGCCCGTCGGCGCCGGCCTCTCGTCGAGCGCCGCCCTCGAGGTCGCGCTGGCGCTGGCGCTCTGCGATGTCGCCGGCTTCAAGCTACCGCCGCTCGAGCTGGCCCTCGCCTGCCAGGAGGCCGAGCACCTCGCGACGGGCGTGCCAAGCGGCGTGATGGATCAGCTTGCCTCGCTGCACGGCCTGACCGGCCACGCACTGCTCGTCGACTGCCGCGACCTCTCGATCGAGCCGATCCGGCTGCCGGCGGAGCTCGCCGTGATCGCCGTCCACTCGGGCGTCACGCGCACGCTCGCCGGCAGCGCGTACGCCGAGCGCCGCGCCGCGTGCAAGGCCGCCGCGGCGCGGCTCGGGGTCGCCTCACTGCGCGACGCGACGGCCGGGCAGGTCGCGGGCGATCCGCGCGCGCGCCACGTCGTCTCGGAGAACGCCCGCGTGCTCGCCGCGGCCCGTGCTCTCGCCGACGGAGACCTCGACGCGCTCGGCCCGCTCCTGGCCGCCAGCCATGCCAGCCTGCGCGACGACTTCGACGTCTCGACGCCGGAGCTCGACGCGCTCGTAACGGCGCTCGAGGTGGCCGGCGCGCTCGGCGCCAGGCTCACCGGCGCGGGGTTCGGCGGCTGCGTCGTTGCACTCGCCCGCAGGACGGACGCGGCGCGCGTCGCGGACGACGCCGCGCGTGCCTATCGCAGAGCGACCGGCCGCGAGGCGACGATCTTCCACGTCCGCGCCGCCGACGGAGCCGGTCCACCGTGATCACGGCGGCGCGGACGTGGAAGATCGTCGCCTCGCGGCCGGTCGCTCTGCGATAGGC
>Ga0136614_10002778_pt1 | contig 11016 bp, 12 predicted proteins | sample AntDrymUQ2792106_2_FD_106643 | JGI IMG/M metagenome (GOLD analysis project Ga0136614, IMG submission 106643) | Polar desert sand microbial communities from Dry Valleys, Antarctica - metaG UQ279 (21.06) | ecosystem: Environmental > Terrestrial > Soil > Desert | place: Antarctica: Dry Valley... | reverse complement strand
TGCTGTCCTCCCAGAGCCGAGCAAGACTGGCGAGCATACGGTCGGAGGCGGCGAACCCGCCCATGTGGCTCTCGCCGTGGCGGGTGCGCAGCTCGCAGTTGGGCAGGAGCTTGGTGGCGCGCCCGGCCTGGTCGAGCCCCACGAACGGGTCGGCGTCACCGTGCCACCACCGCACCGGCACGCGCACGTCGGCGAGGCGGAATCCCCACGGCCGCCCGACCAGCACCATGTCGTTGACGAACGCCTGGAACTGGCCCTTCGCGCCATTGGTGAGGTCGTCGATGAACATCTCCTCCATCGCCGGGTCCTGGAACACCTTGGTGTCGCCGGACGGCATCACCCGGGCGAACGCCCGGTAGGCCGGATGCGCAACCGGTTGCGCCCCCCGCACGACCCCCCAGAGCCCACGACCCAGCGGGCGGCGCAGGGCGGTGAGCACGCGGTTGAACGGACGGGCGAGCGCGACGACCCCGCCGGCGGCGGCCTCCTCACCGCAGGTGGGCACGAGGCCGCCGAGGATCCCGATGGCCACGACCCGCTCGGGCAGCTCGTGGCCGGTGGCGAGAGCGTACGGGCCGCCGCCCGACAGGCCGACGACGAGGAATCGCTCGCGGTCGAAGTGGTCGACGACGACGGCGACGTCGTCGGCCCAGTCGCGCACCTCCTTGTAGAAGTGGTCGGTCGAGAGACCGATGCCGGGGCGCTCGACGCAGACGATGCGCAGCCCGCGCTTGTCGGCGGCGTGGCGCGCCACCGGCGGGACCTGGCGGCGGGCGCCGGGCGAGCCGTGGAACCACAGCACCAGCGGGCCGTCAGCCACGCCGAACTCGGCGTAGCCGAGCTCGCGCCCGTCGGGCAGCGGCACTGTGCCCTCGGCGCGGGATGCCGGAGTCTCGGGGACGATGGGCGCACCCAGCCGCTGTTGGCGGCGCTTCGTCTCCTCTCGGTCCATCGTCACCCCCCGGCGCTTTGGCCGTCGTGATCCACGCTCCCCTACGGTGCGAACCGAGGGCAAACGCACGACGACGGGGAGGCATCCATGGCCCTGGCCACCGCCACCGGGCAGGACGCGAACCTCGACCCCGAGCTGGCCGAGCAGCTCCTCGCCGGGGCGAAAGCGGCGATCCCCGACGCGTTCCGCGGCCCCGACGCCGCCGCTCCGTTCGGGCCCGAGGTGAAGGTGCCGGACTCGGCGCCGGCGGCCGAGTGGCTGGCGGCGTTCCTGGGCCGGAAGCCCTAGCTCGGCCGCGTACCAGCCGCCGGCGACCAGACTCCGCGAGATTGCGATAAATGCCGCGTTTCTCCTGTTCTGGTCACGGGTAGCATCTTGGGGTCTTTCCGCGGCGATAGGCGCGCGATGGGTCTGACCACAACGACTGATCGAGACCACGCGTTCAGTCACGAGGCACTGCTGTACTCGGGCGAGGCCGACTTCCTCGCGGGCACGCTGCCGTTCCTGCGCCAAGGCGTCGCGGCGGGCGAACCCATGCTGGTCGTGGTGAGCGCCGAGAAGATCCGGGCGCTGCGCGCCGAGCTGGCCGGCGACTGCGACGCCGTCAACTTCGCCGACATGAGCGAGGTCGGCCACAACCCGGCCCGGATCATCCCGGCCTGGCAGGACTTCCTCGCCGACCACGGCGGCGGCACCCGGCCGGTGCGAGGCATCGGCGAACCCATCTGGGCGGGCCGGACCCCCGACGAGCTGGTCGAGTGCCAGCACCACGAGACTCTGCTCAACGTGGCCTTCGCCGACTCCGGCGCCTGGCGGTTGCTCTGCCCGTACGACGCCGACGCCCTGCCGGCGGCCGTGATCGAGGAGGCGCACCGCAGCCACGCCATCATCCAGGAGGACGGGTCCGAGCAGGCGAGCGAGATCTCTCGCGACCTCGACCAGATGGCCGCGCCCTTCGACGTGCCCCTGCCCGAGCCGCCCGAGGGGGCGCACGAGTTCGCCTTCGACCGCTGGAGCCTGAGCAAGTTGCGAGCATCCGTGGCCTCGGAGGCAGCGGGCGCAGGGTTCGGCGCCGCCCAGGTCGACGGCGTCGTGCTCGCGGTGCACGAGGTCGCGGCCAACAGCGTGCGCCACGGCGGTGGCCGCGGCTTCCTCTTGGTGTGGCGCGACCGAGACGCGCTGATCTGCGACGTCCGCGACGACGGACACATCAACCAGCCGCTCGTCGGCCGGGTGCGCCCGGCCCTCGACGCTTTGGGAAGCCGCGGCCTCTGGATGGTCAACCAGCTCTGTGACCTCGTGCAGATCCGGTCGTTTCCGACCGGCAACGTCGTGCGCCTGCACATCCGGCCGACCGCCGACGTCGCGTCGTCGGCCTAGCCCCGAGGTGCGGCGACGCTAGGAGTGGCCGTCCCCTTGCGCGGGTCTGATGGTGAACAGCTCGAGCAGGCCCGCGATCTCGAAGACCCGGAGACACGCGGGTGGAAGGGCAGTCAGCTCGAGGCCGACGCCGGCGGTGTCGGCGCGGCGCTTCCCGCGCACCAGGACGTTGCAGCCGGACGAGTCGAGGAACGTGACCTCGGCCAGGTCGACCACGAGGACGTCGGGCCGGCGGGCGACCGCCTCCTCGATCTCGACGTCGAGCTTCGGCGCCGTCAGCATGTCGATCTCGCCGCGAACGACGAGGGTCAACTCGCCATCGTCGCCGCCGGGCTTCGTCGACGGGAGGAAATCCTGCGTCATCACGGCCTCTTCCTCGTGTCCACGAACAGAAGAGGCGAATGCCCGGAGTGCGGCCCTGGCGGGGCCGCCCGTGCGAAGGCGTCACTCCTGACCCGAACGCTACTTCACGCCTCGAGCTCGCTCCGACCGTCGGTGCCCCACCAACTCGCGGTCAGGCGCAGGCTGGGGACGTCACCCCGGCGAAATGTCTCCTCGAAGGTGCGTTTGTACCCGGTGGCCGCGATCTTCCAGTCGCCGCCGTCCTTCACGTACTCGTCGGTGTAGAAGGCGGCGCCCCGGAGGCCGAAGTCGGAGTCGACGAGGATGACGGTGTCCTCGAGCGCCCAGGTGCCGGCCGCGGTCGTCTCGCTGGTGAGATCGATCTCGGGGTGGTGCACGCGGTGGCTGCTGAGAAAGTTCTCGGAGGCCATCGCGTTCCGGAGCCACTCGATGATGGCGTCGCGCCCCTCCACGCGGTAGTGGCCGCCGCTGTAGGCGACCGCCGCGTCCTCGGTGAAGCACGTCGCGAGCTCGTCCCAGAGCTTCTGGTCGATGCAGCGCATGTACCGGTACTTCAGGCGCTTGATCGCCTCGATCTCGACCAGGTCTTCGGGTGTCATCGCGGTCATGCCTCCAGCGCGTAGACGGTCTGGCCCGACTTGGTCGGCGGGAAGTAGCCGAGCCCGCTGCCGAAGTACACGCTGTCACCGGCGACGACCGGCGCGCTCGAGATGGTGCCGACGGTCTCGAGTCGGAACAGCTCCTCGCCGGTCTTGGTGTCGAATGCTCGAAGCTCCCGGTCGACGGCTACGAAGCCCACGCCGTCGGCCAGCGTGATCGGCGCCCACACGTAGTTGTCGAGTGGTTGCTGCCACTCGATCTCGCCGGTGGCAGGATCGAGCGCCATGAGCACCGACGTGCCGACCTCGCCGGTCCGGGGCCGGTCGTCGGCCGGTCCGGGCCCGGGCGGGCCATTGTTGCCGGCGACGATGATGCGCGTGCCGTCGTAGGCGCCGTTGTTGAACACGCCGCCGATCAGCGCGCTGCCGTCGCTGACCTGGCGCTGCCAGACGATCTCGCCGGTCTCGCGGTCGAGCACCCAGAACACGCCCGACTTCTGGCCGGCGCCGACGAGCTTGCGCCGCTCGCCGCCGATCTCGGCCTCGAACAGGATGGGGTTGGTGCCGAAGTCGGAGTCCTGCGAGCGCGCCGTCGGGACGGTGAAGACGTCACCCTCGGTGACCTGGCGGATCCAGCGAGGCTCGCCGGTCGCGAGGTCGAGGGCGATGATCGAGTCGGACGTGGGGCCGGCTTCCTCGGTGTAGTTGTTGCCGGTGGTCGCGAACACAATGCCGGCGTCGACATCGACCGAGACCGTCGACCACACGCTCACGCCGTTGTAGGGCGGCTCGGCGGTGCGGTAGCGCCACAGCTCCTCGCCGGTCTTGCGGTCGAAGGCGGCGACGCCACCCCGGTAGGTGGCATTGGCCTCGGCCGCGACCTCCTCGATCGACGACAGCCCGACGATCACCGCGTCCTTGGTGACCACCGGCGACGAGAACCCGGACGCGAACTCCTGGTCGTCGGCGGGCACGCTCCAGACGTCCTCGCCGGTCTCGGCGTCGACCGCCCACAGGGTCGGGTCGCCACCGAGCGCGAAGACGACACCACCGGCAATCGTCGGCGACGACGAGCCGCCGATGTCGTCGCGCTTCCAGACCTCGGTGCCACTATCGGAATCGAGGGCGACGAGCGCGTCGCGGGAGAGCACGTACACGCGGTCGCCGGCGGCCGCGGGCGCGCCGTTGACCGACTGAGGCGCCTCGTACTCCCAGGCGGTCTCCAGGGCGGCGGCGCGCTTGGGCGTGAGCGACGAGTCCCGGTTGTGGAACGTGGAGGCGAGGTCGTAGCCGAGCTGGCGCCAGCGGTTCCCCTTCTCCTTGCCGCCGCCCTCGCCCGCAGCCGCGATCCCGGCGCCGGCCGTCGCAACGAGCGCGACGAGGACGGTGGCCACACCGCGCTTCACACCCATCTCGTCCCCCCTTCAGGCGGCGTCACGCTACCGTCCGGCCATGCCGAGCGACTTCAACCCCTTCGAGCCCGGGCAGGCGCAGCGGGCGTGGCCGCTGCTGGCCAAGCTGCGGCGCGAGGGGCCGGTGGCGCCGATCGCCGGGGGCATGCACTACGTCACCCGTCACGCCGAGTGCCGCGAGGCGCTGCGCGATACCGAGTCGTTCTCGAACGCGTCGGGGATGAAGGCCCCGGGCGTCGAGGTGCCCTTCGAGGACCGGATCCTGGGCGAGCTCGACCCGCCCCAGCACACCGCGGTCCGACGGGTGATGGTGACCGCGCTCACACCCAAGGTCGTCCACGCGGCCGAGCCGTTCATCCGCGACACCGCGAGCGCGCTGCTCGATGCGGTACCGGTGCCGGGCTCGGCCGACCTGGTCGCCGCGTTCACGGTCCCGCTCCCCAACCGGGTCACGGTGCACCTGCTCGGGTTCCCCGCCGGCGACGCCGACACGATCGCGGGCTGGGCCAAGGAGCTGATGGTGAGCGAGTTCCCCCGCACCAACCGCACCGAGCGGGGGGAGGGCTTCGCCGCCGCCTTCCCCGACTTCGCCGGCTACATCGACGAGCGAGTCGAGCGGCGGATCGGCGAGGTCGAGCGGGGCGAGGACGTACCCGACGACGTGCTCACCCGACTCGTCAAGCTCGAGGTCGACGGCGTGCGCCTGACCCGCCGGCAGCTGCGCGCCCTCACCCGCAACCTGATCACCGGGGGGCTCACGACCACGAGCCAGCTCATCGGCAACCTCCTCCACGAGGTACTGGCCACACCGGGGGTGGAGGACGCAGTGCGCGCCGACGAGACCGCGCTCGCGCGCGCGGTCGATGAGAGCCTCCGGGTAGCGCCGCCGGTCCTGTTCGCGGCCCGGGGGTGTGTGCGCGACACCGCCATCGCCGGCACCGAGATCGGGGCGGGCGAACGGGTCATCGTCGGCACGGGATCGGCCAACCGCGACGAGGAGATCTTCGACGCCGGCGGCGAGTTCCGCATCGACCGCCCCAACTCCGACCAGCACCTCAGCTTCGGGTACGGGCCGCACGTCTGCCCGGGCGCGGGGCTGGCGCGGACGGTGGCCCGCATCGGCATGGCCGCGTTCCTGGAGCGGTTCGCCCCCCGTTCGGTGCACCTCACCGCCGGGTACGAGTTCGAGAACGTGCCGACGTTCTTCGAGATCGGCCCGCAGCGCCTCCCGGTGGAGACGATGGCGCCGTGAGCGACGACCTCACCGGGCTGGCGGGCGAGCTGTTCGCGCAATGCCCGCAGGAGCAGCACCGGGTGCTGCTGGCGGTGCTCGAGCGCGCGGCTGCCGACCAATACCGGCGCTGGGCGGACGAGGTCGGGGACGAGCACCGGGCCGGGATCCTCGAGTGCGCGGCACGCGAGGAGAAGGTGGCGGAAGTACTGGAAGCAGCGGCGCCGAACGCGACCGCCACCGCGGCTGCGCTCGGGGAGCGGTTCCCCGATCTGGGCGCGCGCTACGCGGCGCTGCTCGACGGGAAGAGCCTGATCGAGCAGTTCGCGATCCAGGCCGCGGGCGAGCGGGCGGGGGGCGAGCTGCTGCGGTCCTACGCGCTGGCGGACGCGGCCGAGCTCGAAGACGCGAACGCCGCCTTCCTCGACCGCGTCTCCCACGAACTTCCCAGCTGACCCACCGGGAGACCGCAGAGCCCGTCCGTAGCGTCCGTGCCCATGAGACCTCGGACGGGAGGCTCGACGGTGACGAAATGGCCGGGAGCGGCGGCGGAACTGGCGCTGGCCGGCGCGGCGGCGTGCGGTGGAGGCAATGGCGGGGGCTCGGACGAGGAGGCCGCAACCACCACCGCCGCCGAAGCGACGACGGCGACCGCGCCGGCCGAGGAAGCCGGCGTCGACCTGACCGTCCGCCGGTCGGCGACGACAGCGTCGGCAGCACCGCGGGCGTCGGGCTGCTGTGGTCGTGCCAGACCGATTCGCGGAGGGCGCCGCCGGCGTGCAGGCCGAAGGCTCGTGGTTCAACGGTGACGGCACCTGGAACCTCGAGGCGAAGCTGGTGGTCGACGGCGAGGTCAGCTGGCCGAGCGAATTCGCGATCACGCTTGATGCCCCTGCGCCCGTCGTCGTGGACGCGACGAGCGGCGGCTACGCCAGGTGCTCGCCAACCTGCTCGGCAATGCGCGGGTGCACACACCGGCGGGGACGGCGGTGCACGTGGCGGTGGTGGCGGTCGACGGGACCGCGCGCGTGACCGTCGCCGACGAGGGGCCGGGTATCGACGCCGACCACCGGCAGCGAATCTTCGAGCGCTTCTACCGGGCCGACAAGTCGCGGGCGCGTTCGCGCGGCGGCGCCGGGCTGGGGCTGTCGATCGTGGCGGGCGTGGTCGGGGCCCACGACGGCCGGGTCGAGGTCGCCAGCCCCGCGGGCGCGGCCACCACCTTCACCGTGCAGCTGCCGCGCCGCTGAGCGGCTCGGGTCAGCCCTCGGCCGCGAAGAGACGCGACGTTCCCGGTACGCCCTTGAGCTCGCGCGCGCCCCGGTCCTCGAACCGGATGCCCGACCCGGCCACCAGCAACGGGACCGCCTCGGAGACGAGCACCTCACCCGACTCGGCGTGCCCGCACACCCGCTGGGCGACATGCACCGCGACCCCGCCGATGTCCTCGCCCCGCAGCTCGATCTCGCCAGTGTGCAGCCCGACCCGGACGTCGACCCCGGCGGCGCGGGTGGCCTCCCGGATCGCCCAGCCACAGCGGATCGCGCGCGCCGGGCCATCGAAGGTGGCGAGGAACCCGTCGCCGGTGGACTTGACCTCGCGCCCCCGGAACCGTTCGAGTTGGCGCCGGACCGCGGCGTCGTGAGCGTCGAGCGTGTCGCGCCAGCGCCGGTCGCCCACGGTGGAGGCCTGCTCCGTCGACGACACGATGTCGCTGAACAGCACGGTGGCAAGCACGCGGTCGGGCTCGGCCGGCTCCCGGACGCCGGTGAGGAACTCGCGCGTCTCGGCGACGATCGCATCGCCGGCCGCGAGATAGGGCAGGTGGTCGGCACTGTCGACCTCGACGTAGCCCGCGCCCGGGATGTGCTCAGCGAGGTACCGGCCGTGCTCGGCCCGGACGAACGCGTCGCCCCGGGCGTGGAGCACGAGTGTGGGCACTTGCACGGCCCGCAGTACGTGGCTGACGTCATCGTCGACGTTGAGCCGGAGCTGCGCCACTGCTGCTCCCGGGCTCGCCGACCGGCGGAAGTAGCTGCGCCACCACGCCCGGGCCCGCGGGTCGTCCCCCACGCTGGGTATGACCACGTCGAGGACGCTCTCGCCACCCCAGTCGCCCTTCACCGTTTCAACCATCGCCTCGATGACCGCCTCCGGGTACCCGGCCGGGTAGTCGGGTGTGCGCCGGGCGCATGCGAGCGCGCCGTACAACACCGCCGCCCGGGTTCGTTCGGGGTACGTCGCCGCGAACAGGACCGCGAGCTGCCCGCCCTCGGACACGCCGAACAAGGCCGCCTGCTCGGAGCCGGCGGCGTCCATGACCACCCGCACGTCCTCCATCCGCTCCTCCAGCGTGTCGCTGGCGGCGGGGTCGGACATCCCGACGCCGCGCTTGTCGAAGACGATGAGCCGTGAGAACGACGCCAGGCCCCGCAGGAAGCGGGTGATGGACGGGTTCTCCCAGTTGAGCTCGACGTGGGAGACGAAGGTCCCGAACAGGACGAGGTCGATCGGGCCGTCGCCGATCACCTGGTAGGCGAGGTGGACGTCGCCGTGGCGGGCGTACCGGGTCTCGGGGGCCTCGGTCACCCCGCCATCATCGCCCAATCCGCGCCTGAGGCCTTCCTTACCGTCCGATTACCGACCTCTTCTCCGGCTCCGCGGCCATCCCCAGGGGTCTCGCAGGTTGATGGCGCATCGTGATCATCGGCGGGGATCCCCCGTCCGTGACCCACAACAGAAGGAGGCCAACATTGTCGACCCGCAGACGGTCGTCGACGCTCTCGTCGCGGACGTCAGCGCCCGCATCGACGAGAAGGTCGCCGCCGGCGACCTCACCCAGGAGGAGGCCGACGCGAAGAAGGCCGAGCTCCCCGAGCGCATGACTGCGCTCGTGAACGGTGAGAAGCCCGAGCGTCCCGAGGGCGAAGGCCCGCCAGAAGGCGAGGAGCCGGCGCCGGGACCGTTCGCGTTCAGTCGATGTCGACCTCGGTCGGCTCACCGTGCGAGGCGGGGTCGTCGATCCGCACTTCGTGGGGACCGAGCCCGTCGTCGGTCGCGATCGCGTCGCCCTCGTCGGCCGTCACCGTGCCCGAGCTGTCGCTCGCGTCCGGGTCGTCCGCGCCCTTGTCGGAGCTGCTCCGCCGAAGCACGCGGTCCGGGATCGACTGCGCGTGATCGCCCTTGGCCATGACGCGCCACCCCCGGTCGGTTGCGCGCCCGCGGGCGCCAGGGTTCTACGGTACTCGCCGATCGGACCGACCATGATGGGCCCGTGAGCGCGCCGGCCGCCGAGCGACTCGTCTACCTCTACGTGGGCACGGACGACGTCGAGCGCGATCTCGCGTTCTACGAGGAAGCATTGGGCGCCGAGCGGGTCTGGCGCTTCCGCGCGTTCGGCACCGAGGTCGCGGCGGTGCGATTGGGCCCCGAGTCGCCTCTCGTGCTGCTGGCCGAGCACCGCCCGGCGCCGAGCTGCCTGCCCATCTGGACGGTGGCAGACCTGGACGCGGCGGTGGAGCGGCTGGCGAAGTCGGGATTCGAGGCGCGCGGGGAGACCGTCGGCACGCCCGACGGCCCCGTCCACGTGCTGCACGACCCGAGCGGCAACGAGATCGGATTACTGCGACCCGATCGTCCGGGACAGCTCGAGCACGCGTACGCCGACCCCGACAACGACAGGGCTGTCCGCTGACCCAACCGACCGTGCGCGGCCGCCGGCTCCTGCTCGTGTTCGTCGGGCTCCAGCTCGGGCAGATCATGAGCAGGATCGACGGCACCATCGTCGCCACCGCCCTGCCCACGATCGCCCGCGACCTGGGCGGGCTGGCGCGGATCTCGTGGGTCGTGACCGCCTACTTCCTCGGCCAGGTCCTGTCGCTCCCGCTGATGGGGAAGCTGGGCGACCTCTACGGGCGCAAGCGGCTCTGGTACGTCGCGATCACCGTGTTCATCACCGGCTCGATGCTGTGCGGCGCCGCCGGATCGCTCAACCAGCTGCTCGTGTTTCCGCGCGGTGCAGGGACTGGGTGGCGGCGGCCTGGGGACGTTGGCGATGGCGATCGTCGCCGACGTCGTCCCCGCCCGCCAGCTCGGGCGCTGGCTCGGCTACCAGGGCGCGATCTTCGCGGTGAGCAGCATCGTGGGGCCGTTGGTGGGCGGGCTGTTCATCGACCAGCTGAGCTGGCGGTGGTCGTTCTCCATCAACCTGCCGATCGCGCTCGTCGCGCTGGCGATCGTCTCCACGACCCTCCACCTTCCCTACCGGCGTATCCCCCACGCGATCGACTTCGCCGGCGCCGCCCTCCTTACCGGCGCGCTCACAAGCGGCGTCGTGCTGATCAGCGCGGGCGGCGAAGACCTGGGGTGGGCGTCGCCGGCGAGCTTCGCCCTCGGCGCGAGCGCGCTCGTGCCCGGGGTGTTGTTCGTGGCCCGCCAACGGCGCGCCCCCGAGCCGGTGGTTCCGCTGCGGTTGTTCGCCGACCGGGTCTTGCAGGTGGTGCTCGCGCTCAACCTCACCAGCGGGATCCTGCTGTTCTGAAGGATCTTCTTCCTCCCCGTCTTCCTCCAGGAGGTGGCGGGGGTGAGCCCGCTCGTGTCGGGCCTGCTGCTCGCACCGACAATGTTCGGCGCCGCCTTCGGCACGCTGGTGGCGGGCCACCGGGTGGAGCGGGTGGGCCGCTACCGCCACTGGCCGATCGCGGGCTCGGTGCTCATGACGATCGGCATGCTGCTGCTGGCCACGCTGGGCGTCTCGACCCCGGCGGCGCTCGCCATCGCCTACGGCGGCGTGCTCGGGCTCGGGGTGGGGTTCGTGATGCAGACGTCGCTGCTCGCGCTCCAGAACAGCGTCGAGCACCGCGACCTCGGCATCGCCACGTCGACCGCGCTGCTGTTCCGGATCCTCGGCGGCGCCATCGGCCCGTCCGTCTTCGGGGCGGTGCTGAATGCGGGGCAGCCGACCGGGTGCGGCGCACCACGGCGGTGTTCGCCGACGCGCTCCCGGCGGTATTCCTCACCGCGGTGCCGGTCGGCCTGCTCTCGATCGTGGTCGCGCTCCGGCTCCAGGAACGCCCGCTA
>Ga0136614_10002777_pt1 | contig 11021 bp, 13 predicted proteins | sample AntDrymUQ2792106_2_FD_106643 | JGI IMG/M metagenome (GOLD analysis project Ga0136614, IMG submission 106643) | Polar desert sand microbial communities from Dry Valleys, Antarctica - metaG UQ279 (21.06) | ecosystem: Environmental > Terrestrial > Soil > Desert | place: Antarctica: Dry Valley... | reverse complement strand
CTTCGTTCGCCGGCTCATGCGCGGAGCGTATCGCGGGGGGTTGACGGCCAGGTTACCGACGGATGTCCGGCGGACCGACGTGGTCGTCGAGCCACTGCGTCAGCGGCCGCAACCGCCGCCACGTCCCGGCGACCCGGTCGGCGCAGCTCGGCTCGTGGAGCTGGGCGTCTGGTTCCCACTTCCGCCAGGCGTAGAGCGAGCGGTGTCGCAGCAGCTCGAGCCGAGGGTGGTTCGGGTCGACGCCTCGCGGCCTGGTCTTGAGCCTGTCGCCGGCGACGGTCATCCCGGCGTCGGTGAGCGCGGCGAGCCGAGCCTGCAGGTCGGTGCCCCGCCGGGCGTCGTCCACCGCGGTCCGGAACCGTTCCAGCTGGTCGGACTCCATCCGGTAGTAGCCACCAGCCGCGAACAGACCCTCGGTTGACACCTGGAGGTAGCCGGCGGGTGCGCTCGCCGCGCAGGCGGTCTTGTACGGCGACTTGTCCTTCGCGAAGCGCACGTCGCGGTAGGGCCGAAAGATCGATCCGGTGCCGAACTCCGGCTCCAGCTGCGCCAGCAGCGCCTCCATCGGCGCCCGGACGTCGGACTCGTAGAGGCTGTTGTGGTCGGTCCAGTAGGCCTTGGAGTTGTCCGCCTCGAGGCCCTCGTAGAACTCGACCACCCGCTCGCCGAACCCTGCGAATGTCGCCATCTACGCCGCCCTCTGGGCCTTGCTTGCCGGCTCGGTGCCCGGTGGATCGGGGTCCGGCAGGTCCAGCACCTCGCGCGGTTTGCGTTGCAGAAACACGTAGGCGACCGCCGCCACGAACACCACGGCCGCCACCACGACGTTGATCCGGATGTCGCCGAAGACCCTGGTCGCCGGGTCGGTACGCATCATCTCGATCCAGAACCTGCCGGCGGTGTAGCCCGCGACGTACAGCGCGAACGCCCGGCCGTGGCCGAGGCGGAACCGCCGGTCCGCCCACACGACCAGCAGCGCCACGCCCAGGTTCCAGAGCAGCTCGTAGAGGAACGTCGGATGCACGATCGCGATGGGCGTCGTGTCGACGGCCACCCCGGCCAGCGCGTCCGGGGTGTCGGTGCCGGGGACGACCCGTTGGTAGATCTCCAGCCCCCACGGCAGGTCCGTCGGGCCGCCGTAGAGCTCCTGGTTGAAGTAGTTGCCCAGCCGGCCGATGGCCTGCGCGACGACGATGCCGGGCGCAACCGCGTCGGCGAAGAACGGCAACGGGATCCCGCGGCGGCGGCAGCCGATCCAGGCGCCGACCGCGCCAAGCGCGATGGCCCCCCAGATGCCCAATCCGCCCTGCCAGATCTTCAGCGCGTCGATCGGGTTGCCGTCGGGTCCGAAGTAGGTCTCCCAGTCGGTGGCCACGTGGTATAGCCGGCCGCCGACCAGCCCGAACGGCACGGCCCACACCGCGACGTCGACCACCGCACCCTTCGGGCCACCGCGGGCGACCAGCCGACGCTCGCCCCACACCACGGCCACGACGATTCCGGCGATGATGCACAACGCGTAGGCCCGGATCGGGATCGGCCCGAGCTGCCAGACGCCACGGTCAGGGCTGGGAATGCTGGCGAGGACGGCGGTGACTGTGAAGCTCACGGCCGCCAGGTTATCTGCCCGGTGAAGGGGACCACGGAGCCGGTGCTCGCGCAGGAGTTCGCCGCACTCCGGCAGCCAGCTCGCCGGCCAGCTCCCGGACGGCCGCCTCGCCGCCCTGCTCGACGGCGGTGACGAATGCCGAGCCCACGATCACCCCGTCGGCGAAGCCGGCGACCTCCGCCGCCTGTGCGCCGGAACGCACGCCGAGGCCGACCCCGATCGGCAATGCCGTGTGCGGTCGGCAGCGGGCCACGAGCTCGGCCGCGGTGGTGCTCACCGCGGCGCGGGCGCCGGTGACGCCCGTCGTGGATGCCGCGTACAGGAAACCGGTGCTCGCCGACGCCGTGGAGGCGATGCGTTCCTCGGTGGACGACGGTGCCACCAGGAAGATCCGGGCCAGGTCGTGCTCGGCAGAGGCCGCGAGCCACTCACCCGCCTCGTCGGGGATGAGGTCCGGCGTGATCGCGCCGAGGCCGCCCGCAGCGGCGAGGTCGCGGGCGAAGGCCGGCACGCCGTAGCGCAGCACGGGGTTGAAGTAGGTCATCACGACCGGTGCGCCGCCGGCCTCGGCGACGCGCTCGACGACCGCGAGCACGTCACGCATCCGGGTTCCGCCGCGCAGCGCAGTCTCGGCGGCGGCCTGGATCGTCGGGCCGTCGAGCACCGGGTCTGAGTACGGCACGCCGACCTCGATCAGGTCGCAACCTGCGTCGGTCATCGCCGCCATCAGCCGCGCTGAGTCGTCGACCGTCGGGTAACCGGCGGGCAGGTAGCCGATCAGCGCGGCGCGTTCGTCGGCCCGGCAGGCCGCGAACACGGCATCGACACTCGACACACGGCTCAACGCAGGCTCACAGCTCGGCGAGTCCGAACCAGCGCGCAGCGGTGTCCATGTCCTTGTCGCCGCGGCCGGAGAGGTTGACCAGCAACACCGCCTCAGCGGCGTCGTCGCCGAGCTCCTTGCCGAGCTGCAGCGCACCCGCGACGGCATGCGCGGACTCGATGGCCGGGATGATGCCCTCGGTGCGGCTGAGCAGCGCGAACGCCTCCATCGCTTCGGCATCGGTGATCGGCCGGTACTCGGCGCGGCCGCTGTCCTTGAGCAACGCGTGCTCCGGGCCGACGCCCGGGTAGTCCAGCCCGGCGGAGATCGAGTGCGTCTCGACGGTCTGGCCGTCGTCGTCCTGCAGCAGATAGGACATCGCGCCGTGCAGCGCACCCGGCGAGCCACTGGTGAGGGTGGCGGCGTGCCGGCCGGTGTCGATGCCGTCGCCGGCCGCCTCGAATCCCACCAGCCGCACGTCGGCGTCGTCGATGAAGGCGTGGAAGATGCCGATCGCGTTCGAGCCGCCGCCGACGCAGGCCGCCACCGCAGTGGGCAGCCGGCCGACCCGCTCGAGCACCTGCTCGCGGGCCTCCATGCCGATCACCCGGTGGAAGTCGCGGACCATCACCGGGAACGGATGCGGCCCTGCCACCGTGCCCAACAGGTAGTGGGTGTCGTCGACGTTGGTGACCCAGTCCCGCAACGCCTCGTTGATCGCGTCCTTGAGCGTCCGCAAGCCGGTCTTCACCGGGACGACCTCGGCGCCGAGCAGCCGCATGCGAGCCACGTTCAGTGCCTGACGCTGGGTGTCGACCTCGCCCATGTAGACGACACAGTCGAGGCCGAGCAGCGCGCAGGCGGTGGCCGTGGCCACGCCGTGCTGGCCGGCGCCGGTCTCTGCGATCACCCTGGACTTGCCCATCCGCTGGGTGAGCAGCGCCTGCCCGAGCACATTGTTGATCTTGTGGGAGCCGGTGTGGTTGAGGTCCTCGCGCTTGAGCAGGATCCGGGCGCCGCCCGCGTGCTCACCCAGCTTCGTGGCGTCGGTCAGCGGGGACGGACGGCCGGCGTAGTCGCGCTGCAACCGGTCCAGCTCGGCGAGGAAGTCGGGGTCGGTGCGGGCCTTGTCGTAGAACGTCTCCAGCTCGTCGAGCGCCGCGATCAGTGCCTCGGGCACAAACCGACCGCCGTAGCGGCCGAAGTGCCCGCGCCGGTCGGGATCGTGGCTGCTGCGCTCGGCGACGCCGTCGCTTGCGGTGGCCTGCGTCGTGCCCGCCTTGGTCGTGTGTGCCGTCATCGCACGGCTCTGGAGCACGACGGGTGGAAGCCCGCGGCGACCATCTTGGTGACCGCGGCTCGCGGGTCCCCGCTGGTGACTAGGCCCTCGCCCACCAGCACGGCGTCGGCGCCGTAGCCGGCATAGGTCAGCAGGTCGCCCGCACTGCGGACGCCGGACTCCGCCACCCGGAGCACCTCGCTGGGCAGCCCCGGCGCGATCCGGCCGAAGACCGAACGGTCGATGGCGAGCGTACGCAGGTCGCGGGCGTTCACGCCGATCAGCCCGGCGCCGGCTTCGAGCGCACGGTCGGCTTCTTCCTCGTCGTGCACTTCGACCAGCGCCGTCATGCCGAGCGACTCCACCCGGTCCAACAGCGAATGCAGCGCCTGCTCTGTCAGGGCGGCGACGATGAGCAGCACGAGGTCCGCGCCGGCAGCGCGCGCTTCGTGCACCTGGTACGTGCTGACGACGAAGTCCTTGCAGAGCACCGGCACCGGCACCGCGGCCCGGACGGCACGCAGGTCGTCGAGCGAGCCGCCGAACCGGCGACTCTCGGTGAGCACGCTGACCACCCGTGCACCGCCCTCGACGTACTCGGCGGCGAGCGCGGCGGGGTCGGTGATCGGGGCGAGGTCGCCGCGGGATGGGCTGCGGCGCTTGACCTCCGCGATGACGCCGATCCCGGGCTCGTTGAGCGCGGCCATCGCGTCCTGTGGTGGTGGCGCCGCCACGGCCTGCTGCTTCACCTCGGCGAAGCTCACTGCCGCCTCGCGTACCGCGAGGTCGCTGCGCACGCCGTCGAGGATCGACTCCAAGACGTTCACGCCAGCGACTCCCCTTCCGTCCCGGGGCCACACACGTTCAAGGGAGCTGGCCGACGAACCGACCGGCGCTACCCCGACGCCCGAGTCATGCTAGCTACCGAGCCTAGAACTGCGGCGAACGGCACTTGCACACGGCCCTATGACCAGACGGTCCGGTAACGCAGGACGACAGCACCGCCGTCGAACACCTTCGACTCCGCGAGCTCCAGGGCGAGATCGGTGGAAAGGCCATCGAACAGCCGCGGACCAGCCGTGATGACCGCGGGATGCACGGCGAGGAGGTACTCGTCCACCAGGCCGCGGGTGTCGGCGATCGGCCCAAGGGTGGCCGGGCGCAGGACAGGATGATCTTCGTGCCGTCCTGTTCCTTCAGCGCGGCGAGCTCCGTGGCGAGGTCGCCGCTGACGACGGTGCGGTCCTCGTTCGGCTCCAGGGTGGTGGAGAAGACGACCTTGGTCATGTCCTTCTGCAGCTGGGCGAACTCGCGATCCGCCGCGGAGATGAGCGGCGCGTCGTCGGGGACCTCTCCCCTGGCCACGGTGTCCCACCAGGGGACGATCGCCTCGTAGAGAACCCGGCTCAGCGCCCAGGTGTCGGCGTCCCGGAAATCCTGGTTGAGGTAGGCCATCTCCTCCTCGCCCCACGGGAACGGCTCCCAGAACTCCCCGTCGGCGTTCGCGATGCGGTTGTTCAGCCTGGTCTGCATCATCACGACGATCTTGCGCATGGCACCTACTCGCGGTCGGTGTGATCGGTGGGGTCACGGCCGGCATCCAGCGCCCGCCATGCCGCGAGGTCGGGGTCGGGGGGGCGTGAGCCGGGGGCGGCGTAGCGGCTGCCCAACCGCGGCATGGCCTGGCCGCGCCATGCGAGGAGGGCACCGGCCGCGGCGAGCAACACGCAGCCGGCCAGGGCGAGCAGTGCCTGTGCGGACGGTGCGCCACGCAGGACAATGCCGGCGACCCCGGCGACGACGAGCAGCCCACCGATCACCCGGCGGACCAGTCCGCCGCTGGCCACCGCTCCGGCCACGCCGGCTAGTGCGAGCAGCGCCAGCCCGCCGAGCGGTTGTTCGGCGTCACCACCGAGCAGCCGCCCGCCGCCCCACAGCACGACGGCCGCCGCCAGCAACCCGCCGACCGCGGTCCACAGCGCCCGCCGACCGCTCACACGTCTGTGGCGGTGGCGGTGGCGGTGGCGGTGGCTGCAGAGGGCGGGTCCGCAAGCGTCCCCGCCGTGCCCATGGGCGGGTCCGCAAGCGTCCCCGCCGTCGCGATGGCGGACAGCACCGCGCGGGCCTTGTTCAGGCACTCCGCGTCTTCGGCGAGCGGGTCGGAGTCGGCCACGATCCCGCCGCCGGCCTGCACGTATGCCACCCCGTTGCGAACCAGCGCCGTGCGGATGGCGATCGCGGTGTCTGCGTCGCCGGCGAAGTCGAGGTAGCCGACGATGCCGCCGTAGAGCCCGCGCCGGGTCGGCTCCAACTCCTCGATGATCTCCATCGCGCGCGGCTTCGGCGCCCCGGACAGCGTGCCGGCCGGGAAGCACGCAACCACCGCGTCGAAGGCGTTGCACCCCGCCCGCAGCAGCCCGGTGACCGTGGAGACCAGATGCATGACGTGGCTGTAGCGCTCCACCCGGAAGAAGCCGTGTACCCGCACCGACCCGGGCTCGCACACCCGGCCGAGGTCGTTGCGGCCGAGGTCGACGAGCATCACGTGCTCCGCGCGCTCCTTCTCGTCGACCAGCAGGTCCTTCTCCAACAGCACGTCCTCCTCCTCGGTGGCGCCCCGCCACCGGGTGCCCGCGATCGGGTGCGTGGTGGCCCGGCCGTCCCGCACGGTGACCAGCGCCTCGGGGCTGGAGCCGACGATGGCGAACGGCTCGCCCGTCGTCGCGTCGGCCAGCCGCAGCAGGTACATGTACGGGCTGGGGTTGGTGGCCCGCAGCACCCGGTAGACGTCCAGTGGGTCGCTGCCTTTCATCGGCATCTCGAAACGCTGCGAGACGACCACCTGGAAGGCCTCACCGGCGCGGATCTGCTCCTTGGCGACCTCGACGGCCGCGCAGTGCTCGGCGACGCTGCGCCGGCGGGTGAACTCCGGCTGCACCGGCTGGTAGACCGCGACCGTAGGAGCCGACGGCGTGGCCAGCTCCGCGGTCATCCGGTCCAGCCGGGCGATCGCGTCGTCGTAGGCGTCGTCGACCCGCTCCTCGGAGTCGTCCCAGTTCACCGCGTTGGCGATCAGTGTGACGGTGCCCTCGTGGTGGTCCAGCGCGGCCAGGTCGGTGGCTAGCAGCATCACCAGCTCGGGCAGCTGCAGGTCGTCGGTGGCCAGCGACGGGAGCCGTTCCAGCCGCCGTACGACGTCGTAGCCGAGGTAGCCGACCATCCCGCCGGTCAGCGGCGGCAGGCCGGGCAACGCCTCGCTGCGCAGCGCCTCGACGGTCGCCCGCAGCGCGACGAGCGGGTCACCACCGGCGGGCATGCCGACCGGCGGCGCGCCGGTCCAGTGCGCCTGCCCGTTCACCTCGGTCAGGGTGGCGGCGCTGCGGGCGCCGACGAAGGACCAGCGCGACCACGAGCGGCCGTTCTCCGCCGACTCGAACAGGAACGTGCCTGGACGGTCGGCGGCGAGCTTGCGGTACACCCCAACCGCCGTCTCGTCGTCCGCGAGCAGCCGCCGCGCCACTGGGATTACCCGCCGGACCTTGGCCAGCTGCCGGAACTCCTCCCGGCTCGGCGTCACCCCGCCGAGCGAGCCGAGGGTGGGAGCGGTCGCGGACATGCGGCCATTCTGCCGGGCGCCCGGCCCCGCCCGCCCACGGTATTGACGACCCCGTACCACCGCGTTACCTTTTCAACATTGAATGAAAAGAGGTGAGCCGTATGGCTGCCATCGAGATCAGCGGGCTCGATGTGGTGCGCAGCGGACGGCTCGTGCTGCGCGGGATCGACCTGAGCGTCGCCGACAGCATCGTCACCGGGCTGCTCGGACCGAGCGGCAGTGGCAAGACCACGGTGATGCGGTGCATCGTCGGGCTGCAGCGCTACGAGGGCTCGGTGCAGGTCCTCGGCCGGGAGGCCGGTGAGCCGTTGCTGCGCCGCGAGATCGGCTATATGACCCAGTCGCCGTCGGTTTATCCCGACCTGAGCGCGGGCGCCAACGTCGGCTACCACGCCGCGCTGCACGGCCGCCCGCGCGGTTCGGCGGCCGAGGCAATCGACATGGTCGGGCTCGCCGACCGGGGCGGGCAGCTCGTCGGCACGATGTCCGGCGGCGAGCGCAGCCGGGTCTCGCTCGCCTGCGCGCTGGTCGCCGAGCCGCGCATGCTGGTGCTCGACGAACCCACCGTCGGGCTCGACCCGGTGCTCCGCCGTGACCTCTGGCAGCTGTTCCGGTCGATGTCCGGCGAGCGTGGCGTGACGCTGCTGGTATCCAGCCACGTGATGGACGAGGCGCACCGGTGCGACGAGCTCGTGCTGCTGCGCGAAGGCCGGCTGCTGGCCCACGACGCGCCCGACCAGCTGCTCGCCCGGACCGGCGCCAGCGAGATGGAAGAGGCCTTCCTGCGGCTGATCGAGACCACCCCGGAGGTGTCGCGATGAACGTGCGGCTGACCCTGACCACCGCGGGCCGGGTGCTGTCCCAGCTCCGGCACGACCGCAGAACGCTGGCGCTGGTGCTCGTCGTGCCGTGCGTGCTGCTGTGGCTGCTTTCGGAGGTGTTCCGCGACGCTCCGGGCGTCTTCGACCGGATCGGGCCCGCCCTGCTCGGCGTCTTCCCGTTCATCACGATGTTCCTGGTGACCAGCGTGGCGATGGTTCGCGAGCGCACCTCGGGCACGCTGGAGCGGCTGCTCACCACGCCGATCGGCAGGACCGACCTCGTGCTGGGCTACGCCCTCGCGTTCGGCCTGCTGGCGCTGCTCCAAGCGGCGCTGGCGTGCACCGTCGCGCTGTGGCTGCTCGGGCTGGCGGCACCGGCGTCGGTCACGGTGCTGGTCGTGCTGGCGATCGCCAACGCGGTGCTCGGCGCCGCGCTCGGGCTCGGGCTGTCCTCACTAGCGTCCACCGAGTTCCAGGCAGTGCAGTTCCTGCCGGCCGTGGTGTTCCCGCAACTGCTGCTGTGCGGGCTGTTCGTGCCCACCGACCAGATGGCCGGGTGGCTGGACGCACTGAGCCGGGTGATGCCGCTGCGGTACGCGGTCGACGGGATCAGCCAGCTCACCGGCGCGGTGAGCGTGCCGTCGGCGGTGTGGACCGACCTCGCCGTGGTCGCCGGCTTCGCCGTGGTGGCACTAGGACTCGGGGCGGCGACACTGCGCCGGCGGACGGCGTGATCGCGGTTGCTGGCACGGTAGAACCATGACGGCTGGACCTGGAGCAAAGCGGCGCGGCAGGCGTCCCGCAGGTGAGGACACCAGAACGGCGCTGCTCGATGCCGCCAGGGTGGAGTTCACCGAGCGGGGCTTCGACGGGGCGACCGTTCGGGTAATAGCGGAGCGCGCCGGCGTCGACCCCGCGATGGTCAACCACTGGTTCGGCGGCAAGGACAAGCTGTTCCTCGCCTCGCTGGAGATCCCGATCGACCCGGATCAGGTCATCCCCGCGCTGCTCAACGGGCCCGCGGAGGAGCTGGCCGCGCGCCTGATCCGGACGTTCCTGACCGTGTGGGACGTGTCAGGAGGCGGCCCGCTCGTCGCCCTGATGCGCAGCGTGTCCAGCCACGAGGGCGCAGCGGCGATGTTCCGCGAGTTCATCACGCGGGTGATCTTCGGCCGGTTGATCAGCGCGCTCGGGGTGGACCAGCCCGAGCTGCGGACCGCGCTGGCGGCCACCCAGATGGCCGGGCTGGGGATGGTCCGCTACGTGGTGCGGCTCGAACCGCTCGCGTCGGCCGACCACGACACGGTGGTCGCCGCCATCGCACCCAACCTGCAGCGCTACCTCACCGGCCCTCTCAGCTAGCTTGACCCGGCCCAGCCGTCTTACCGAGCCGCAGTTTGGCTCCAAACGGCGCCCAGCGGTCTGCTCGAGAGCGCAGTTTGGCTCCAAACGGCGCGCGGCGGTCCGGGCGGGCGGAGTTAGTCGGACGTGAGCAGGAGGTCGGCGTCGAAGCAGGTGCGGTCACCGGTGTGGCAGGCCGGGCCGACCTGGTCGACCGTCACCAGTACCGCGTCCCCGTCGCAGTCCAGCCGGACTTCGTGCACGTGCTGCACGTTGCCCGAGGTCTCGCCCTTGACCCAGTACTCGGCGCGCGAGCGCGACCAGTACGTCGCCCGGCCGGTGGTCAGCGTGCGGTGCAGCGCCTCGTCGTCCATCCAGGCGATCATGAGCACCTCGCCGCTCCCCCGCTGCTGCACGACCGCGCACACCAGCCCGTCGGCGTTGCGTTTGAGCCGGGCGGCGACCGCCGGGTCCAGCCCGCTCACCGGACCTCCACGTCCGCGGCCCGCAGCGCCGCCTTGACCTCGCCGATCCGCAGCTGCCCGAAATGGAACACGCTCGCGGCGAGCACGGCGTCCGCGCCGGCCCGCACCGCGGGCGCGAAGTCGGTCACCGCGCCGGCGCCACCGCTGGCCACCACCGGGACGTCCACGACCGCCCGTACGGCCTCGATCATCTCCAGGTCGAACCCGGCGCGGGTGCCGTCGGCGTCCATCGAGTTCAGCAGGATCTCCCCGACGCCGAGCTGCCGGCCCCGCGCCGACCACTCCACCGCGTCGATCCCCGTGCCGACGCGTCCGCCGTGGGTGGTCACCTCGAACCCGGACGGCGTGCCCTCGGCCCGGCGGGCGTCCACCGACAGCACGATGCACTGGGCCCCGAAGCGACGGCTGGCCTCGCCGAGCAGCTCGGGGCGGGCCACCGCGGCGGTGTTGATGCTGACCTTGTCCGCGCCGGCGCGCAGCAGCAGGTCCACGTCGCCGACGCTGCGGATGCCGCCGCCGACCGTCAGCGGGATGAACACCTGCTCGGCCGTGCGCCGGACCACGTCGTAGGTCGTCTCGCGGTCGCCGGAGGACGCCGTCACGTCCAGGAACGTCAGCTCGTCGGCGCCCTCCGCGTCGTACACACGCGCCATCTCCACCGGGTCACCCGCGTCGACGAGGTCGGTGAAGTTGACGCCCTTGACCACCCGGCCGGCGTCAACGTCAAGGCACGGGATCACCCGTACGGCCACCGCCACGGCGATCAGCCGGCCGCGCGGTCGGCCGACGGGACGGCGCGCACCGCGGCCAGCGCGTCGGGCAGCGTGAACCGGCCGGCGTAGAGCGCCTTGCCGACGATTGCGCCCTCCAGCCCGTCCGGGGCGAGCCCGGCGAGCACGACCAGATCGTCCACGGTGGACACCCCGCCAGAGGCGATCACCGGCGCCGCGGTGCGCGCCGTCCCGTCGGCCGACCGCGCGGCCGGCTGATCGCCGTGGCGGTGGCCGTACGGGTGATCCCGTGCCTTGACGTTGACGCCGGCCGGGT
>Ga0136614_10002773_pt1 | contig 11023 bp, 8 predicted proteins | sample AntDrymUQ2792106_2_FD_106643 | JGI IMG/M metagenome (GOLD analysis project Ga0136614, IMG submission 106643) | Polar desert sand microbial communities from Dry Valleys, Antarctica - metaG UQ279 (21.06) | ecosystem: Environmental > Terrestrial > Soil > Desert | place: Antarctica: Dry Valley... | reverse complement strand
GGGCAAAGCTCGCCGGGGTGGCGGTGGGGGGCAAGACGGGCTCCGCGCAGGTCGTCACCCACGCGCGGCTGGAGAGCAACAAGGACGCGCGCGCCTACCAGCCCCACGGATGGTTCATGGCTTTTGCCCCCCCGACCAACGGCAAGCCCGGGGTCGCGGTTGCGGTGCTGGTCGAGCACGGCGTAGCAGGGGGGGTCGCCGCGGCGCCCGTGGTGGGCAAGGCCCTGGCGCGATACTACGGCGTGCCCGCCATCGGTCCCGGCATGATGCCGCCGCCGGACGTGATCCCCGCTGATCCGCAGCCCGTGCTAGCACAGGTGGCTCCCGTCCGATTGCCGCCGGCGGTTGGCTCCCCCCGGCGGAACGAAGCGCCGCCCCTCAACGAGCCGCGCCGAGTTCATCTCCGCGGCGCGGAAGACCAGCGGTGATGGCAGTCGACCGGCGCTTGTTCTTCAACGTGGACTGGGCGCTGCTGGCCGCCGTCCTGCTCCTCACCGGGATCGGAGTGGCCACCATCCTCTCCGCCACCTTCTCCGGCCGCAGCTCGGGGCTCGAGGTGAAGCAGCTCTACGCGATCGCTTTGGGGATCTTCGGGATGCTGGTGTGCATCTCGATTGACTACCGCCGGATGGTGGATCGCGCGGCGATCCTGTACCTCCTGACGCTCGGGGTGCTCACCTACGTTCTCGTCTGGGGCCCGCGGATCGCGGGGACGCGGCGCTGGGTGATCGGGCCCGGCGGCTTCCAGATCCAGCCCTCGGAGTTCGCCAAGCTCGTGGCCTGCCTGCTCGTGGCCAAGATCTTCGCGGACTACAAGAAGGACAGCCTCGGCCTGAGCGACATCCTCGCTCCCGGAGCGGCCGTCGGCCTGCTGGCCGTGCTCATCGCGGCCGGGCCCGACCTCGGCACCGCGTTCACCCTGGTGCCACTCTTCCTGACCGCGGCGTTCCTCGCCGGGCTGCGCATCAAGGCCGTCCTCGGGCTCGGGGTCGTCATGGTGCTGCTGGGCGGGCTGGGGTGGATGTTCGCGCTCAAGGAGTACCAGAAGTCGCGCATCTACTCCTTCCTCGATCCCAATCTCGATCCCAAGGGCGCCGGCTACCAGAAGATCCAGTCGGAGATCGCCGTGGGATCGGGCGGCCTTACCGGCAAGGGGTACAAGCAGGGGAGCCAGAGCCAGCTCGGATACATCCCCGCCCGCCACACCGACTTCATCTTCTCCGTGTTCGCGGAGGAGAACGGGTTCGTCGGCGTGGTCATCGTGCTCGGCCTCTACATGTTCGTCCTGTGGAGGGCTTTCGACACCGCGCAGATGGCGCGCGATCGCGTGGGGGCGTTCCTGGCTGCCTCGGTGGCCGCGTTCCTGTCCTTCCAGGTCGTATACAATGTCGCCATGGTGGCGGGGCTGGTCCCGGTCAAGGGGCTGCCGCTACCTTTCATGAGCTATGGCGGCTCTTCCATCCTGTCTTCATTCCTCGCCCTCGGTCTCATCCTGAACGTGCGGATGCGGCGCTTCGCCAATTGATCCATTGACGCCCGCTCTCATCTTCCGCTCCGGCGCTCCGCGCCCCACCCAACACTTCGAGCCCTCACCCGAAAGCTCGCGCGCCCCCGTCGCATGGCGGGCGGCGCGCCCACGCGCCTGGCCGCGGGGCCCTGCCCCCGGCGGCGCTTTTTCGGGACGGCTCATGGAAGGGACCTTCCATGACGATGACCAAGGACCTGATCGTCAGCACGACCCCCCAGGAGACCAAGGTGGCGCTCCTGGAGGACGGCCGCGTCTCCGAGATCTTCATCGAGCGGGAAGCGCACCGCGGGATCGTCGGGAACATCTATAAGGGGCGGGTGACCCGGGTGCTCCCCGGCATGCAGTCGGCCTTTGTCGATCTCGGGCTCGAGCGTGACGCGTTCCTCTACGTGACCGACGTCCTCGAGGAGCTGGACGAGAACCTGCTCACCCCCGAGGAAGCCGGCAACCCCTCCGGAACCGCTCACGGCAACGGCGGCGCGACCAGCGGGATTCCCTCCCGGGAGGGCCGCGGGGGGTCTGCGGGGGGCGGCACAACCCCCCCCAGCTCAACGATCGAGGAGATGTTGAAGGAAGGGCAGGACGTGCTCGTCCAGGTGGTGAAGGAGCCGCTGGGGCAGAAAGGCGCCCGCATCACCGCCCACGTCTCGCTCCCCGGCCGGTATCTCGTCTACATGCCCACCGTGGAGCACGTGGGCGTATCCCGGAAGATCATGGAGGACGAGGAGCGGCGGCGGCTCAAGACGCTGCTCAAGGAGGTCCGGCAGGAGCGGGGGGGCGGCGGCTTCATCGCCCGCACCGCGGGGGCGGCGCGCAGCGCGGAGGATTTCGAGCGCGACGGGCGGTACCTCGGCCGCACGTGGGACGAGGTCCGCGCCCGCGCCGGCCGCGAGCGCGCGCCCGTGCTCCTTCACCGCGAGCTCGGCCTCGTGCAGCGGCTCCTGCGCGACCTGCTCTCCGACGACATCGCGAGCATCCGACTGGACAACGAGCGCGAGTACCAGCGCACGCTCGACCTCGTGGGCGAGCTGCAGCCGGAGCTCCTGGCGCGGGTGCGCCTCTTTCCACAGTCCGCGAGCATCATGGAGGAGCACGGGGTGGCCGGCGAGCTGGAGCGCGCGCTGCGCTCGAAGGTCTGGCTCGACTCGGGCGGGTACCTGGTGATCAACCAGACCGAGGCCCTGGTGGCCGTCGACGTCAACAGCGGGCGCTACACCGGGAAGAAGAACCTCGAGGAGACGATCCTCAAGATCAACGTGGAAGCGGTGGGGGAGCTGGTGCGCCAGATCCGCCTGCGCGACCTGGGCGGCATCATCGTCGTCGACTTCATCGACATGGAGGAGAAGAAAAGCCGCCAGAAGGTGATGACCGCCCTCGAGCTGGAGTTGCGGCGGGATCGGTCACCATCCAAGGTTCTCTCCGTGAGCGAATTCGGGCTCGTGATCCTGACCCGGAAGCGCGTGCGCCAGTCGCTGGAGCGGACGTTGTGCGAGCCGTGCCCGTACTGCACGGGCAGCGGAATGGTGAAAACGGTTGCCACCGTGTGCTCGGAGATCTACGACGAGGTGAAGAAGCTCGCCCCGGACGTGAAGGGTCAGGGGGTGTCGCTGCGCGTGAACCCCGAGGTCGCGCGGGCGCTGGGCGCCGAGGAGGCCCTGGTGCTGAAGGACCTATCGGCCCTCCTGGGCCACGACATCCGCGTGCAGGGAGATCCTCTGCTCCACCAGGAGCAGTTCGACGTGGTGCCGGTGTGAGGGATCCCGGGCTCGAGGCCTACGTCGAGGCCATCGAAGGGCATCTGCGGGCGCGCCGCGGCGTCGAGCACATCCTGACCCCCCGCGACTTCGCGCTGGCCCGGGGGTGGCACGACGTGGGGGTGCCGTTGGCCACGGTGCTGGTGGGCATGGATCGCGCTTTTGAAACCGCGAAGGACGTGACGTCCCTTTCCTACTGCCGGCGGCGCGTGGAAGAGCTCGCGGCTTCGGGACCTGGACGCGCACCGCGATCGGCGCCGGTCGTGGACACTGTCTCCGCGGGCGAGGTCGAGGCACTGCTGCGCGGGCTCCGGGAGCAATTGGAGAAGGCCCAGGGGCCTGCCGGCGTTCCCTTCGATCCGCCCCTGCGCAAGATCCGGGAAGTCGAGGACCTCCTCGCGGTCGCCTCGAGCCCGAACTGGGACTACGTGCGTGGCAAGCTGCGGGAGATCGACGAAGCGGTGTCGGCGGCCGTTCTCCAGGCGATTCCCGCGGACCAGGTCCGGCAGTTCCGGGACGAGGCGCAGCGGGCCAGCGAGCGCCACTCGGGGCGCGTCGACGACGCGGCGCTCGCCGACGCCAGGGACCGCTACACGCTGCAGCGGGCGCGGGAGAAGCTCGGCCTCATCCGCGTCGGGCTGGCCTGACCGGAGCAGCGCGGAAGCCGTAGCGGGCGATGTCGATGACTGCCCCGCGAAAGGCCACCCCCTCCGCCCGCAGGCGCCGGTGCTGGAGGTCCGGCCCCGGGCCGGCGCGCAGGGAAATGCGCCCGCCCGCTCCCACGACCCGGTGCCACGGGACCGACCGCTCCGCCTCCGGGGACAGCGCGCGCAGCGCCCAGCCCACGGCGCGGGCCCCGCGCGCCACTCCGACCATCGACGCCACCTGCCCGTACGTCGCGACGCGGCCGCGCGGAATGGCCCGGACGGCCGCGTAGACGCGGGCGAAGAAGCGCGGCTCGCTCAGTTCAGCGGACCGGGTGGCCCCGGCGAAGGGGACGGGGACACAACGGGAGACGTGGGGAGGGCGGGCGGGGCGACGCGCTCCGGGCGTGCCTGGGGCGTGGTGACGAACTCCGCGTCTTGATCCCCGGCCGGGGTCGTGCCGGCGGCCGACGGCGGGAGCAGCGTCCCCGTGCCCGCGGCGGGCAGGCTCAGCTGCAGCGGGACCTCCGTGACCATTGTCTGGGTGACCGCGTTCTTGCGCAGCCCCTCCACATACGCGTCGTACGCGCGGGTGGCACGGTCCTGGGACAGGCGCTTGACGATCTCCGCCTTCACCTCGTCGAAGGAGGACACCGAGCCATCCTTCTTCTCGGTGGCGCGAACGATCCGGTATCCACCGTCGATCGACAGCGGTTGGGACACCCCTCCTTCGGGAAGCGTGAACGCCGTCGCTTCCACCGCGGCGTTCATCTCCCCGCGGTTCAGGATCCCCAGATCGCCGCCCGCGGCGCGGGTGGCCGCGGTGGAGTGCTCGCGGGCGAGGGCCGCGAAGTCCTCTCCGGCGCGGGCACGGGCGGCCAGGGACCGGGCCAGGTCTTCGCTCGGCACCACGATCTCGTGCAGGTGAACGCTGGCGCGGCGGGTGTACGCGGACTTGTCGCGGTCGTACTCCGACCGGGCATCGGCCTCGTTGACCGTCGCCTTGGCCTCCAGCTCGCGGCTCAGGACCTGGCGGCGGACGATCGACCTTTCGATGTTGCGCTTCAGGTCGTCGAGCGACATTCCCTCCCGGCGCAACTGGCGCTGCAGCTCGCCGTCGTCGCTGATGTTGTTCTCTTTCTTGATGCCGTCGATGACCTCCTGCACGTACTCCGTTCGCAGGCGGATCCCGAGCTCCGCGCCGCGCTGCAGGATGAGCATGTCGTCGATGGCCTCCTGCAGGAGGCGGGCGTTGTTCTCGCGCAGGAAGGTCTCGATCTCGGCCGGCGGGACCCGCCCCTGCTGGACGGCCGCCAGCTGGCGGGCCTCGAACTCGGAGAGGGTCACGACGTCGCCGTTCACCCGCGCCACCACGCGCTCGATGATCTCGGCCCGGGTGGCGGCAGCTACGGCGAGGCTAACGGACAGCAGCAGGAGCTTTGACGGCTTCATGATTCACCTTGGCCCGGGCCATGACGGCGCGGACGAACTCGCGGACGGCACGGTCCGCTTTCCCCCTCTTGAGCGACGGCTCCACTCGCGCGGCGCATTCTTCGGGCGTGGCCGGTCGTGCCGGCCGGCGCTCATCCACCCGCAACACGTGGTGTCCGTACGGCGTGGCCACGATCTCGCTGGTCGCCCCTTGTTCGAGGTCGAACGCCCCCTTTTCCAGCTCCGGCGGCAGCTCCCCGCGGGCAAAGGTGCCCATGAGGCCGCCCGCGCTCGCCTCCGGCCCCCGCGACTGGGTGCGCGCCAGGGCTTCGAAGCTGCGCGGCTCGCGCAGCAATCGGCGTCGGATGTCGCGCGCCTCATTCGAAGTCGGGACGACGATCTGGCGCAACACCACCATCTCCGGGGTGGCGAACTCGGCCAGGTGCTCCCGGCAATGCTGCGTCACCTCTCCGGGCGCGACCGTCACCCGGGAGAGCACCTCGGTGGCCAGGAGCTGCTCCACCGCCGCCTGCTCTTCCGTCGCCGACGCCCCTGCCGTGGTCAGCCCACGCCCCCTTGCCTCCAGCGCGAGGGCTCGCTCCTCGAGAAACGGCTCGAACAACGCCGCCCGCACTTCAGGAGCGAGCGCCGCGCCGCCTCGGGCCTCGATGGACGCAAGGTGCCGCTCGAACTCGCTGCGGCGGACGGCATGCTCGCCGAGCTCCAGGATCACGGGATCGGGAACGGTACGCTCGGCCCGGCAACCCGCCAGCGCCAGCGCCACGATTGGTACAGCGCCCCGCAACTTCCCCCCGGGATAGAAACTCGCCAACGGTACATTTTAAGGGCAATCAGCCCGTTGCCCCTACCGGCGCTACCAGCGCTTCCAGCGCGGAGACGATCTCGTCCAGCACCACGAGCGGACGCGATGCCGTGACGACGGGGATTCGGAACACGCCCTGTGGAGTCAGGGCCGCGCCGGGGAATGCGGTCGGGATGCGCGCCAGCGCCTCCCCGCCCAGCGGTGTTCCGACGCCGAGGCGGAGATGGACGGCGGTCGGACCGAGATCGGCCTGCAGCACCCCGAGCATCTCGCTGCGGATGCGCAACGCGGCAAACGCCAGGAGGCCGTCCACCTCGGTGGGGAGCGCGCCGTAGCGGTCCCGGATCTCCGCCCGCAGGGCGTCGACCTCGGCCACCGTGCGCACCTGGCTCACCCGCTTGTAGAGCGCCATGCGCTGGTGCACTTCGGGCACGTATCCGTCGGGGATGCGAAGGTCGACGCGCAGGTTCAGGGTGGCGCGTGGCCGCTCCTGCGGCTCCTGGCCCTTGAGCTCGAGGATGGTCTGTTCCAGGAGCTTCACGTACAGGTCGAGGCCGACGGCCTCGATGTGGCCGCTCTGCTCGCCCCCCAGCAGGTTGCCGGCGCCGCGCAGCTCCAGGTCGAGGGCCGCGATGCGGAAGCCGGCCCCGAGCTCGGAGAACTCACGGATCGCGGCCAGGCGCTTGCGCGCCACCTCGGAGAGCACGGTGTCCGGGGGCACCATCAGGAACGCGTAGGCCCGGCGATCGGAGCGGCCGATGCGCCCGCGCAGCTGGTAGAGCTGGGCCAGGCCGTAACGATCGGCGCGGTTGATGATCATGGTGTTGGCGCGTGGGATGTCCAGCCCGTTCTCGATGATCGTCGTGGCCACCAGCACGTCGGCGCGCCCCTCGACAAAAGCGAGCATCGAGCGCTCCAGCTCCGCCTCCGGCATCTGGCCGTGCGCCACCGCCACCCGCGCCTCCGGCACCAGCCTCTGCACCAGGTTGGCGAGGGCGTAGATGGACTCCACGCGGTTGTGCACGATGTAGACCTGTCCTTCGCGCCCCAGCTCCTGGCGGACGGCGGTGGTCATCACGTCGGTCGAGAACTTCACGATGGCAGTCTGGATGGCCAGCCGGTCCTTGGGCGGGGTCTCGATGACCGACATGTCGCGGATCCCGGCCAGCCCCATCTGCAGGGTCCGCGGGATGGGCGTCGCACTCAGGGTCAGGCAGTCCACGCTCGTGCGCAGGTGCTTCAGCTTCTCCTTTGCCGCCACCCCGAAGCGCTGCTCCTCGTCGATGATCAGCAGGCCGAGGTCGCGGAAAGCTACGTCCTTCGACAGGATGCGGTGGGTGCCGATGAGGATGTCCACCTGGCCCGAAGCGGCACGCCCCAGCACCTGCTTGATCTCCTTTGCGGTGCGGAAGCGCGACACCATCTCCACCGTGACCGGGAAGGGAGCAAAGCGCTTGCGGAAGGTCTTCCAGTGCTGGAAGGCGAGGATCGTGGTGGGGGCAAGAACCGCCACCTGCTTGCCGTCGAGCACCGCGCGCATGGCCGCGCGCATCGCCACCTCGGTCTTGCCGTACCCGACGTCGCCGCAGACCAGGCGGTCCATCGGAGCGTCGTCGGACATGTCCGCCATCACGTCGGCGATGGCCGCTTCCTGGTCGCGCGTCTCGTCGTACTCGAAGCTCTCCTCGAACTCGCGCTGCCACGGGCTCTCGCCGGTAAAGGCGTGGCCGGGCCGCGCCTTGCGCTCCGCGTACAGCTTCAGCAGCTCGGCGGCCATGTCGCGCATGGCCTTCTTGACGCGCTTCTTGGTCTTCTCCCAGGTCCCGCTGCCCAGCTTGTCGACGATGGGACGGGCGCCTTCCGCGCTCGCGTACTTCTGCACGCGATCAAAGGCCTCCACCGGCACCTTGAGCTTGTCCCCGCCCTGGTACGAGAGGACCATGAACTCACGGCGCATCCCCCCTACCTCGATCGTCTCCAGCCCCTCGAACCGGCCGATGCCGTGGTCCTGATGAACGACGAGATCGCCGACCTTCAGGTCGCGGAAGTCGGACAGGAAGGTGCGCGCGCGGTTGCCGCGTCCTCGATGGAGATGGACTTCCTCGGGGTAGAGATCCCCGTCGGCCAGCACGGTGAGTGCTCGGTTGGGGAACTCGAACCCGGCGCCGAGGACGCCGACGCGGAGGTCGATGGCCGTTCCGGGACCGACGGCCAGCCCGTCCTCGCGCAGGACGTCGCGCAAGCGCTCGGCCCGGCCGGGGGTCCCGAGGAACAGGACGGTGGTGCCCATCTGCCGCGACAGGTCCGCCGACAGCGCGCGCAGGTCGCCCGCGTAACGGCGCACGGGACGGCTGGCCAGGTGCACGCCGCGGAGATCGAGATCCACTTCGCGCACGTGCAAGACCGGGCCCTGGGCCGCGCGGGCCGCCAGGTCCTCCGCCGGCACGAGCGCTTCCACGGGCTCGAGGGCCAGCGTATCCGGACGCCGCTGGCGCTCCTCGCGCGCGCGGGCGTGGAACGCCTCCGCCTCCGCGGCCATCAGCTCGGGCTCGAGGACGACCGTCGTCCACGCTTCGAGGACGGTCCACGGGGCGACGGTCGCTCCGGGGACGAGGGGCAGCAGGTCGGCCAGATCGTCGACCACGAGCGCGCCGCGATCGATCTTCTCGAGCAGCGCGGGGAGATCGCGATGGCCGGAGAAGCGCTCCGGCAGCGCGCGCCTCAATGCCGCGAGCACGGAGCGGGGAGCAAAGACGTCCGTGAGGGGCAGGATCTCGAGGGAATCCAAAGCCGCGGTCGTGCGCTGGGTCTCGGGGTCGAAGCTGCGGAGCGTCTCCACGGTATCGCCGAGAAACTCGATGCGGATGGGCGCGCCGCGATCCGGGGGGAACACGTCCAGGATCCCGCCGCGGCGGGCCACCTCGCCGGGCGAGGCGACGGGATCCTCGCGGCGGTAACCGCCTTCGTCGAGCACCTCGAGCAGGATCTCCGGCGTCATCTCGTCCCCGGCGGAGATCGTGACCACCCGCGTCTCGAACAGCCGCGGCTGAAGCACCGGCCTCAGCAGGCCCGCCGGCGAAGAGACCCAGGCGCGGAGCGCTCCTCCCCTTGCCGCGTGCATGGCCGCGGCGCGACGCAGCGCGGCATCGGCGTGGCGGGGCAGTCCCCGGAAGGGCGCCGGGCCGGGGGCGGGGAAGGGCAGGACCGCGCCCGCAGCGCCGACCTGCTGGGCCAGCGTTCGCAGGTCCTCGGCCGCCTGTTCCACGTCGTTCTCGCGGGCCACCACCACGAGCAGCGGGCGAGTCGTGAGCAGGAGGGGAACGAGCAACCGCGCGGGCCCGGTCAGGCCGTGAATCTCCGCCACGCCGCCGGCGTCCAGCGCCCGTCTGGGCTCGTGCAGCCGGGGATCGGACGCGAGGCCGGCGAACCAGGCCGCGGTCATGGTGGCGCTCACCGGTTCCGGATCCGATCGACGATCGCAGTGGTGGACCGTCCCGGCACCACGTCCACCCGCACGACACGGCCGCCCGCGCTTTCCACTTCCGTGCGTCCCACGATCGCATCCAGCGCCCAGTCCGCGCCCTTTACCAGGACGTCGGGGAGGAGAGCGCCGATGATCTCGCGGGGCGTTTCCTCGTCATACACCACCACGCGCGTTACCGACTCCAGCGCGCAGAGAATCTCGGCCCGCTCCGCCGCGGGAACGATGGGCCGGCCCGCGCCCTTGAGACGGGCCACCGAGGCGTCGGAGTTGAGGCCGACCACCAGCACGTCCCCCTCGACGCGGGCGCGCTCGAGCAGGGCCACGTGCCCGGGGTGAAGAAGGTCGAAGCAGCCGTTGGTAAACACGACCACGAGCCCCGCCGCTTTCCAGCGGCGGCGCTCGTTCAGCAGATGAGTAGGCAATTCAAGGGGGTGTTTCGCATCGCGTCCACCCCCCTGCGCGCTTCCCGCTACCCCCCGCTTCGCTCGCTCGCGCGGAGCGCTCGCTCGCTGCTTGCGGCTGATGGTCTCCCGCCGTCCTCTCACCTGGTCAGGATACTCCGCGGTCAGGAGGCGTCCGGCTCGCCCCGATCGTCGTCGTGCAGGTCCAGCTCGGGCCGCGGGGCGGGCGCCTGCAAGTCCAGGCCCCCCGTGAACTCCCAGCGGTGGGCGGGCCGATAGACCCCCACGTCCTTGGTCCTGCTCTTGATGCGGAACGAGTACAGCCCGCGGTGGTAGTCATACGGCGTTCCGTCGCGGCGGTGGACGGCGACGTCCAGGAGGTACGTGCCCTCCACCAGGCGCAGGTCGTCGAGATGCAGGCGGACCTCGCCCGCGCCCGCCGCGCGCGCGGGAACGAACTCCTCGAGATGGGTGTTGGTGCCGTAGACGGAAACGCCGTCGGCGGTGAACACCCCGATGCCGAACACGAAGTCGGTCACCGGCGACTGCGCGGTCACCGAAAGCGCGATGGTGAGACGCTCGCCCGGGACGTACACGTGACGCTCGTGCCCGCGATCGTCGAGCAGGCGCACGGCCGCGATCTCGACCTCGTGGCTGCCCCAGCGTCCCTTCTGGTACCCGGTCGCCTGCTCCGGGGTGACCGGCGCCTCGGAAGAGGCGGCGGCATCCGCTTGCCCGTGCTCACGCGCGAGCAGCGCTTCTTCACCTCCCGCGACGTAGGTGAGGTACGCGTCGACGACGCGCTTGGAGTCGCCGCGGTCCGCGACCTGCGCCTTGCGCAGCCACAACACGTCGTCGCACATCTTCTCCACCAGGCCCAGGCTGTGGCTCACGAGCACGATGGTCTTCCCCCGCCGATGAAATTCCCCGATCTTGTCCAGGCACTTCCGGGTGAAGG
>Ga0136614_10002772_pt1 | contig 11024 bp, 9 predicted proteins | sample AntDrymUQ2792106_2_FD_106643 | JGI IMG/M metagenome (GOLD analysis project Ga0136614, IMG submission 106643) | Polar desert sand microbial communities from Dry Valleys, Antarctica - metaG UQ279 (21.06) | ecosystem: Environmental > Terrestrial > Soil > Desert | place: Antarctica: Dry Valley... | reverse complement strand
GAGTCTCCGGACGCGCCGGGGCGGTTCACGGGGTCGGTGGCAGCGGCCCGTGCCGCTCACATGGATGACGCGCCGCAGCCCGTCACAGATCGCCTACTGGCGCACACCTTCAGTCACGAGAAGTGACAACGCTCCACCCCGACAGGTCCCTGTCGACGAGCCTCCCCAGCGCCGCGACATCTTCTGCGAAGAAGTTGGTCAGTTCTCTGCGGATCGCATCCTCGACGGTCGGTCTAGGGGCGCTGCGCCAAAGCACGTTGCGAACGCGTGCCCAAGCCGGATTCGTGGAGTGCTGTGACTTCTGTCGCAACACCCGAACCGGTTTCGCGACCAGAGCGGGCGGACGGTGCTTCATGCGGTGCAGCAACGCTGACCTGAACATCTTCGTGCTCTGGTTGTGAGCCTCGAAGGAGGGCGCAGGTTCGGCAGCCAGATCGAGAAAATCCGTGACGGCATGCCAGACCTGTTGCGGCCGAGAGACCAGGTCCTCGAAGACCACGAAGTGAACCTGCTCTCTCGGTGCGGATTGCAGCAGACGACTGGCTGCCTGGCCCAGCCGGCCGAGGAGTTGATAGTCGACCCGCTTGGGATCGAGCACATCGGTGCCGGGCACGCCTCCCGCGAGACTCCGTCGCCAGGCCGAGCCGAAGTCCTGCTCATCTTCGTTGAGCGCGAGCAGTTGGGTTCGGTGCCACGACACCACCAGGTCAACAGGGTTGCGCAGCGCAACGATGAAGCGGGCATGGGGTACGTCACGCAGAATGGCGGGCACGGCGTTCTGGGAGTAGAGGTAGGTCGTCGAGCCATCGGCGAGGTGCCGGGCAGCTCGTGCCTTGGGTGAAGAAAAGAGTGCCTCGTAGGCGGCGCGGGTGGCGTAACCACGATGCTCTCGCATCCGGGGGTAGTCGACAGCCCAGTAGTGCGGCTCCTTCGGCCGGCAGAAGAACATGTCGGCATGGCTCTCGAGCCACCGGGTCAGGGAAGTCGTTCCGGCTTTAGGCGCACCGATCAGGTACGTGTCGGGCAAGAACACGTCGAACCGCTCCCGGTCTGTTGGTGCGGCAGTCTCATGTTGGGTCCCGTCGGTGCCGTGCGCAGATCTCACCGGGCCGGAACTTCGCGTCCGGCTCGGGATTGCGGGAAGATCATCTGGATGGAGTCCGCACACCCTCGGCATCCAGGGCAAGAGGCTACCCCAACGGCCCACCGTTTGTCCGCGGTTCCGTCGTCCGACGAAGAGGCGTAGGATCTCGGCAGACCGTGGGGCGTCCACTGGTGCCTGTCAGCATCGCTGCACCGTGCGAATCGAGGGCCCCGACCTCAGCGGTGTACCGTGATGCGGTACGACTCGAGGTTCGCACCTGTCTGCGCCGCAAGCGGCTGTCGAGGAGAACGTTTGACGGACCAGCAGTCCACATCCGAAACGATGAGCGCGGCGTTGCGTTCGATCGGTGAGCGGGTGTGGCCAGCCTCGGTGCATCCCTTGTCGCCGGTCGCTGTCACGTTGGCGGCGGCGCCGCCCGGATACGACGTCGTCGAGACTTACGCGGTGGTTCCCCATCCCAAGCGGGCGCGGTTCCTGGTTCCCCTCGACTCCCGCCGCGCAGCGGCAGCTTCATTACAGAAGTACTCTTCTTTGAAATCTGCCGTCGAGCGCACGGCCCGCATCACGCTTGCGGCGGCGTTTACCGGCGGTTTCGGCCACCAGTTGTTTCGGCATCGTCTTGTGGTCAGCGTCGATCGGCGGATCCCCCCGCGGCAGTACAGCGACTGGTTGATTCTCCGACACCTCGAGGAAACCCTCGATCGTGCGGACCTGCTCGCAGGAATCGTCGTCGGGCGTCGGGTGAAGGGCAAGGTCAAGCCGACACTTCAGCTCTTTACTCCGGGTGGCGAACCTGTCGGATACGCCAAGCTCGGCTGGTCCGACGCCACCAAGGCAACGGTTCGCACCGAGGCGGAGGTCTTTGCCGAGCTCGGCGGCCGGTTGGGGCGGCTCGTCGTCCCCTCCTTGACGGCGGCCGGAGACTGGAACGACATCTTCTATTCGGTGGCCAGCCCCCTTCCCGAAGGGCTGCGACGATGGACACAGGAGCCGGCTGCCGCGCCGGATGCGACCCTCGACGTTGCCAGATCGGTGCCGGGGTCACGGGGGCCCCTGGCGTCCTCTTCGTACTGTCGTCGGCTGCGCCAGGACCTCGACAGCGTGGCCGACCACTCGCCCGACGTGTCATCGGTCCTGCGCGACTGGCTATACCGTCTCGAGCAGGATCCCAGTCCCTTGTCGTTCGGCCGATGGCATGGTGACTGGGTGCCCTGGAACCTCGGGCAGGCCGGGGACCAGGTGGCCGCTTGGGACTGGGAGTACAGCGGAAGCGACGTGCCGACGGGCTTCGACCTGTTGCACTGGCACTACCAGCAGGCCCTCTCCTCCGGGAACCTGCCGCTGGCCGTTCGGGCCGTCGACGACGCCATGGACGGGTTGGCCACCCAGGGTGTGGCGCGGGAGGCTCACGGGCTCGTGGCCTCGCTGTACTTGCTGGAGATCTTCGTCCGCGCCGCCAAGAACTCGGTCGGTCGAGGGTGGAACCCCCGGATGTACCCGGCGCTCCTGCCGGTTGCAGCGGCACGCGACCACGCCCGCCAGACCACGTAGGGTGATGCCACACCTCCATAGAGTCTCGTTCTCAAAGTGCACTGAGCTGAGTTGCCACGGCCGGCCGCGACCGCAGCCAGGTGGTTTCAGCGATTCCATGTCAGAGACTGACAACAGGATTATTCTGTGCCTCGAGTGGTAGCGTGCCGTCTCCAATGACGAGTCGAGGCGCTTCTCATTGAGACTCTTGGTCACCTTCGTCGCGATCGTCTCCTTGTGCGCGGTCGGGATGCCGGCGGCATCCGCCACGACCTACGATCCCGAGCCGATCCGCTCATGGAGTCCCAACGGCACGGTGTACGCCGTGGCGGTCAGCGGCGGCCTGGTGTACGGGGGGACTTCACCAGCGTTCGCAGTCCGAGCGGGCAGAACGTCGACCGGGCGCACCTGGCCGCATTCGACGCAGTCACCGGTGAGCTGATCGGGAGCTGGGCGCCCACGGCGGACGGCGTCGTCCGCGCCCTCGCGGTGGGCGACAATGGGGTCTTCGCGGCCGGCGGGTTCACGACCGTCAACGGATCGCCCGCCTCCGGACTCGCCGCACTCGACGCAGTCACCGGCAACGTGCTCTGGGGGGCCGACGTCACGAAGCCCGTCTGGGATCTGGTCGCGGTCGGGCCACTACTCTACGTCGCAGGTAACCTGGACTCGATCAACGGGGGTGCGTCGACGTGGCCTGGCTCAGCTGAATGCCTTGGACGGCAGCGTGCTGCCCGCCTGGAAGCCCTCAGTGGGTGGCGTTACCCGCGGGCTCTGGCACTGGCGCCCAACGGCCAGGATCTCGTCTTCGGGGGAAACTTCGACACCGTCGATGGACAACCGCGACCCTTCCTGGCGTCTGTATCTCTGGCCACGGCCGAAGTCACCTCCTGGGCTCCACCACCCGCCTGCGACAGATGCCGCATCTGGGACCTGGCGGCGGACGCCTCCAGCGTCTACGCCGGCACGGCCGGTCCTGGTGGGAAGCTCGTCGCATTCGACGGTGAGACTGGGGAACGGCGGTGGAGGATCCAGGCGGACGGTGACGTTCAGGCAGTCGATGCACACGACGGGATGGTCTACGCCGGCGGTCACTTCTCCCCCGACTTCGGCGGAGAGACGCGTTATCAGCTCGCCGCGGTCGACGGAGCCAGCGGGGCGATCGACGGCTACGCTCCGGCATTCGGTACTCGGGCGAAGCCCGGGATCTGGGCCGTCTCCGCCCGGCTAGGTGCCTTGTATGTCGGTGGTGGCTTCACCCGCGTCGGCTCGACGACTCAGAAGCGCTACGCCCAGATCCCTGTCAGCTCGGGGTGATCCGGCCGTGGTCGGCGCGAGCGGTGTGCGACATCGCTTCACGGTAGATCGTCTCCAGCATGCGCAAGTTCGCGCCGGGTGAGTACCGGCGCAGGTAAGAGGCGCGGGCCCGCACCCTGAGACCGCGCAGGTGGCCGCCATCTGTCATGAGCCGGTCGAGCTCCTGCGCGAGCGACTGCGGGTTCCCGACCCGGAAGGACACGCCGGCGTCGTCGTCGAGCACCTCGCGGCACAGGTTCTCGAGGTCGGAGACCAGCACCGGAGTGCCGACCGACAGGCTGCGTAGCGTGACCAGGGGCTGGCCGGCCTCGTACCACTCCGAGGGCACGGCGACGCAGGTCGCCGCGGCCATCAGGGCCGTCACCGCGGTTTCGTCCAGCCAGCCCAGGTAGTCGATGCTGGTGTCGTTGCGGGCTCGTTCCTCGACCAGCGGTCGGAGGTCACCGTCTCCGGCGATCTTCAGCCGCAGGCCACGAGAACGCACCCGCGGCCAGGCGTCCATCAGAGTCCGGACTCCCTTGACGTCGATCAGTCGACCGACGAAGGCGACGTAGGGCTCCGTGCTCGCCAGCGCGGTCGGCTCCCCGGGGTCCGGGACGAAGTTCGGCTTGACCGTGACCAGCTGTGCCGGGATGCCGTCGCGCACAAGCAGGTCCCTGGCGAACTCCGTCAGCGCCAGGTAGCGCGTCACATGTCGGTGAAAGGTGCCGATCTGGCGGTGGAGAGCCAGGCTGATCGTCAACGCGCCGCTCGCGGTCACACTGCCGTGGTAGCACCTGTGAACGACGCCCGGGTACTTCAAGCGCTTGCCGACGCAGTCCTCGCAGGTCCCTCCGTCGCGGAAGCAAGTAGCAGCAATGCACGAGTAGCGGAAGCTATGCTGGGTGGTGACGGCAGGCACTCCAAGCCGTGAGGCCACTCTAAACACCGCGGGCGACAGCAGCGGGAAGGGCGTGTGCACATGCACGACGTCCGGCCGGAAGCGCTCGATCGATCGGGCAACGTCTCGGCTGGCCTCGACGTTCCAGACCGCCTTCATGCCGCTACGTACCGCCGACAGACCCGTCTGCTCTGGTGGCGAGACGGTGTACTGCTCCACTGCATGTCCGGAATCCCGCAGCAGGGCGGCTTCCTGGGCGAGCACTTCCATGGCGCCGCCCATGGTGCGGTGATGGTTGTGCAGTTGCAGCACGCGCATCGGGGCAGTCTAGGCGCGAAGGGACTGAAGGCAACGACGTACGACGGCACGGTGGCGGGAGGATCCCGGTGTGAGTGAGCGACTGCCGAACTTCATCTACCTCGGACCCAGCAAGGCCGGCTCCACGTGGCTGCACGAGGTGCTCATCCGGCACCCGCAGATCTACATGACCGGCGCGAAGGACCTGTACTTCTTCGACCGCTACTACGACCGGGGTCTCGAGTGGTATCGCGGTCACTTCACCGACGCCCGTCCCGAGCACCGGGTCATGGGGGAGGTGTGTCAGGAGTACCTTTCCTCACCCGAGTCGGCGGAGCGGATGCACGACTGCCTCGGCGACGACCTGCGGCTCATGGTGACCATCCGCGAGCCGGCTGCCCGCGCCTTCTCCGCGTACCTCTACATGCGCAAGCACGGAGTCTTCGAGGGGTCCTTCCGAGAGGCCCTCGAGACCCGGCCAGGGATGATCGACCATTCCCGCTACGCGTCTCTGTTGTCGAGCTACACGGAGCGCTTCGGCCGGGAAGCGATCTACTGCGGAGTCTTCGACGACCTGCAGGAGGACCCGCAGGCCTTCATCGACGAGCTGTTGACCTGGCTGGGTGTCGAGCCTATGGTCCTCGATGCCTCGTCACTCGAGGCCCGGCTACCAGCCAGCAAGGCGAGATCCGTTCCGGTTGCTCGCCTGGTGAAGTACGGAGCCAACTGGGCTCGCCAGCGCAACGCTGGCACGCTCATCGGTCGAGTCAAGCGGTCTCGGGCGGTACAAGGGGCCTTGTACAAGCCGCTGGAAGCGGATCGGCCGCTCCTGTCCGACGACGACGCGCAGTGGGTGCGCGAGCGCCTCGTCTCCGAGATCGTGCGGCTGGAGGAGATGTTCGGCGTGGAGCTGCGCCGCCGATGGAACTGGCCAGCTTGATCCACCTCACGGCGCCTCGCCGCCAGAGGACCCGTCCGCGGGCCGGTGGAGCGCCAGCCACGGGGGCGCGGGGCCGTCGACAAGCCGGGCAACCTCACGAAGATCGGTCGTGAAGCGGTCCTGCATCGCGGTGCGGGCCTCGGTCGCGACGTTCGTGCTGCGCAGGCTCTTGCGGCGGACGCGCTCCCGGAAGCGGAACGAGGTCACTCGCTTGACTGATGAGCGGAGCAGCTCGTTGCGGGTCGTCGCCCAGATGACCCGTTGCATCGCGGGGAGTCGTGGCGTTCCCGACACGTTCACCCGCGGGACGCCGACCGCCTCGGCGGGATGCTCCGGCAGGTCCAGGAAACGAAGCACCGAGCGCACGGTGCCTTCGTAGTCCGTCGCCATGTCGTCGTAGAACCACACCCCCACCTGCTCACGCCCGAGCGCTTCGTACAAGGTGGAGAGCTGCCTCGCGTAGTGGCTCATCGACGCGTAGTGCCAGAGGTGGTGCCAATGCTCGTCCTTGCGCCGGGGCTCGTCAGCGACAGCGGCGAGGAAGTCCTCGGCGGGCTCGAAGCCGCGAGCGCGCATGTACGAGTAGCTCGAGAAGGCACGGTCGATGGGCTCGCGCAGGAGGACGACCACACGCATCCGTGGATTCACGGTGAGGATCTCAGGTGCGGCGTGATCGGCGTAGTACAGCGTCGACACCGAACCGTCTCCGAGGGCGGCGAAGGTGTGCTCGCGCGGGTAGAGGTCGAGGTATGCCTGCCTGTCCGTCACCGCAACCCGGTTGATGGTTGCCGCATCCCCCGGCCCCCGAAAGTCGAGCCGCTTGCCGTGCAGGCCGAAGTAGTGCGGCTCCTTCGGTGCGGTGATGAAGACCTGTGGGTGGGTCCGGAGGCCCTCCGCCAGAGCGGTCGTTCCGGAGCGTGCGGCGCCGGCGATGACGAAGTTGGGAACTGTCATGCAACCCCTCCCTGGTTCTGTCGCGCTCGGACGTAAGCGGCGTCCAGCCGGTCGGCGACGACCGACACCGTGAACAAGTCCTCGGCCCGCGCTCTCGCCGCCAATCCCTCGCGAATGAGCAGTGGGGCATCGTGTAGTCGGCGAGCAGCCTCCTCGAGCAGCCGGTCCATGTCACCCAGTGGCACAACGGCGCCGGCCGGCGGGTGCTGCCCCGCGAGCAGGGCTTCCGCAACACCGCTGACTTGAACGGCGACGGCCGGCCGCCCGCACGCCATTGCCTCCGCGACTACGACGGCCACCGTCTCGTAGCGCGACGGAAGGAGCAACAGGTCGCATGCCCACAACCATGGCCGGACGTCACTCTGTTCCGGGAAGCAACGCACCGTCCGGTTCCACTGGGTAGGAGCCAACGAACGCAGGGACTCCCAGTCACCGGGGCCTGCCAACACCAGCGTGGTGTCCGGCACGGGCCTCCGCTCCCAGGCCTCGACCAGCTGGTCCTGTCCCTTCTGGCGGGCCAGCCGTCCGAGGCACAGGAGCATTCTCGACGTGGTCAGCCCGATGTCCCTGCGGAGGTCCTGCCGATCCTCGTCCTCCACCGGGCGATAGGCGGCGGCGTCGACAGCAACCCCGAGGGGCAGAGCCGGAGTGGTCACACCCGTCCTGCGGCCCTCATCGATCTCATCGACACAGTTGGCCACCAGCATGTCGGTCCGGCGGTCAGCGAACCGCTCCCACCCCGCGATGACCCGACCAAACCGATCATCGTAGACTTGGAAGGACCACGCGTGAGGTTGATACACGACCGGGACGCGCCCTGATACAAGCGGGATGCGCCCGAAGAACCCGGCGAGGAAGGAGTGCAGGTGAGCCACGTCCGGCGCAACCGTCCGCAGGGTGTTCCGATAACGAACGAGGCTGTGCGCAAACGTCGTCGGGCGGTGCCGATCCAGATTCCAGCGATGATGCCGGACGCCGGCGAGGACAGGAAACGCAGGGGGGGCGAGCACGTGCACGTCGTGTCCGCGGTCGACCTGTTCCGCGCAGAACTCGCGCAGCAGGCTCACGACTCCTCCCCAGGACACCTCGGAGACGTGCAGTATCCGCATCAGCGTGCATCCCTTCGTGTATCGAGCGGGTAACGCGGTCAGGACCTGGATGCGGCGGAGCCGCTGGGCTGGTACCCCCACCGGGAGGCCGTGGAGGTACCGAGCAGGGAGTCGAGAGCCTGTACCTCTGGGGCGTACTCCGCCTTGAGTTGTGCAGCGATCTGTGGATCGAGCTGTGGTCGGTCGTCTTTCGTGTAGGGGCGGTAGAGCGCGTGCCGAATAGGAGCCGAACGCTTGACCCGCGAGCGCACTCTCTGTAGCCCGATCCTGGTCGCCAGCCGCGAGGCGCGCTTCGCCGCGGACGCGACGGCGCGGTTGCGCGGCTCGCTTGCCGGCATCCGGCCGCGCATGGCGACCGGTGGCAGCCGAATGCAATCGACCCCGATGAAGTCGAACACTTTGGCAGCGTAACCTTGGCTGTCCTCCCTGAGATCGTCGAGCAGCTGCACCAGCAACTGCTCCCGGCCAAACGTTTCGATGTATCTATGCAGGTGTGTCGCGTAGCGGCCGCGCTCCAGCAGGATGGGGAAGCGGTCTAGCGCAGCCTCGAACGAGCCGTCGAAGCGTCCATTCTTGAGGACATCGAGGTATTCGGAGAAGGCGCGGTCTACCGGCTCCCGGAGGCAGGCCAGCAGTCGCATCTGACGGTTGACTCCGGCTATGCGTTCAGGTACATCCGGGGAGGACAGGTACGAGTGGGAGAGCTCTCCGACCGCGACCTCGTGAGTGGCACCGGCGAAATGGCTCAGGTACCATTCGTGACCGTTGGCGAAGTGCTGGTCGAAGAAGTAGACACCCTTGCTGGCCGGCAGGTAGACCTGCGGATGGATTGCCAGGATGTTGTACAGCCATGTCGAGGCCGACTTTCTGGTGCCGATATAGAGGAAGTCCGGTACCGTTGCGCCCACGTTCGGGTCACTCCTCCCCGGAGCGCTAGCTCCGCTTCTGGCTCCTCGGCCCCAGTCGACCCATGATGCCCCGAGTGTCACCGACCCGTCAGCCGATCGCATCCTTCAGTGGCTCCGTGGAGGACGGGACGACCCGTCGCCTGCGGCCCTGTCGCCTATCCCGCCGTCTGCCGCATCAACCGGAGGCTGGGCCGCAGGGTGAGGTGACTGCTGATGCCCATGCGTCGTCGGGTCACCGCCCACAGGGTGATCATCATGGCCGTGGTAACGACTGCCGCACTGACGCCGAGTCCCACCAGTCCGAAGATCATCGCGGACGAGGCACCGGCCACCAGTCGGAGGAGCACCGATATCCACTGCACTCGCATCACGACACTTTCATGGTGCGACATCATCAGCGCGGTGCCGGCCAGGCCGGTCAAGACATTGGCAAGGTTGCCCAGCGTCAACAGCATCAGCACCGGTGCAGCGGCTCTGAACGCGTCCCCGAAGACGAGTCCAAGCAGAGTCTCGGGCATGACCAGGATCGGGACCCATACTACTGCGGTGCACAGGGCCGCCAGGGTTGCCCCGGTGCGGAGCAACAACTCCAAGGTGGGGTAGTCGTTGCGCGCGACGAAGCGAGAGACGACTGGGGAAAAGACGACCTGCAGGGAGACCATCGGTATCACCAGCAGCATGGAGAGACGTTGCGCCGCGCTGAACTGCGACGTGTCGACCGCGCTGAGGAACAGACCCGCCAGCCACAGCTCAGCGACACTGTTGACGTAGCCGGCGAACTGATTGCTGGCGAACCGCCAGTGTTGGGTGAGCACCAGCTTGAGATCGCGGAACACGTTGCCACGAACTGTGAGGTGCCCCCAGAGCCGGTGCAACCGCCGGAAAGCCACGAACACCGGGATTGTGTAGCCGATCGCCAATGCGCCGACCGCCCCGGCCAGTCCCAGCTCTGGGAAGAAGACGAAGACTGCCAGAACGAGAAGGCCCTGACAAACCGCGACCAGCGACCCCCCGGAGCGGCCCTCGAGCAGGCTGGCGAACCGGACCTGACCCAGTCCGCGTAGGTGGTTCGCACACATCCTTTTCTGGCCATCGAGGACGACCAGAAGACCGACGCCCACGGCGATCGCCGACCTGGCGAGGGTCGACTGGTCGGAGACAAGGAAGAAGGTCACGACGGCGACGCCGAGTCCGGCCGCTGGCAGGGGCACCAGACTGACCGCCCGGACGCCTCGGCGTAGCCTGCGCAGCCCGTCGTCGTCCCCGGTCTGGAGGCGAGCCGCTTCCCGGAGGCCGGCACGGTGCACCCCGAGAATCGCCAGCTGCCCGACGATCGTGGACGCCGTTATCGCGATGACGAAGTACCCGAAGGATCCCGGTCCGAGGAGCCTGCTGGCGAACGCGTTGACCCCCAGGTACCCGAGAATGGCTCCCGCGTAGGCAGCAACGAACCACAGCAGGGCACCCTGGAGCGACACCTTTCGGCGTCCGGGCCTCAGTGCTGTGCCATTGTCCGGGCGGTGGCCCCCATTGCGGCGACGGCGTGTCATGCCTCAGCGACCCGCGCCGCGCCGCTCGAGTCCGATGTGGCCGCCGTTCCATGCCGGGAGGTCAACACCCCGGCGACGAGCGCCAGGGCTACCCACTCCACGACACCGATCTCCCCGCCGCCCTGGGTCGCCATCCGCACGATGGGTAGCGCGAGGGCGGCGGTCACCGGGAGCATCCATCCCGGCTCCAGATGAACCCTCATCAGCAGGGCGACCCAGGTAGCGGCGACAATAAGGACGACCACTGCGGCGGCCAACGCGACGAGGATGCCTCCGCGCAGCCACGCATCCAGGACGAAGTTGTGGGAGCTCTCCCCTCCGATTGTCTCAGCGCCGCCTGTGAACAGATGATCACCGATCCTGCCCGGCGTCTGTGAGAGCGTCGCCTCCCGGGCGTTGTAGGATCCGGTGTCTTCGGTGAAACGGTTCCAGAT
>Ga0136614_10002771_pt1 | contig 11026 bp, 13 predicted proteins | sample AntDrymUQ2792106_2_FD_106643 | JGI IMG/M metagenome (GOLD analysis project Ga0136614, IMG submission 106643) | Polar desert sand microbial communities from Dry Valleys, Antarctica - metaG UQ279 (21.06) | ecosystem: Environmental > Terrestrial > Soil > Desert | place: Antarctica: Dry Valley... | reverse complement strand
CCGCCTCCTGCCTGGAAGTAGGCGACGCCGTCTTTGAGGAGTGCTGTGCGGAGCGTTATGCAGGTGTCGAGCCGGCCGTCGACGCCGTAGTAGCCCGTGGCGCCTGCGTAGGGTCCGCGTCGGGTGCTCTCGAGCTCGTCGATGATCTCCATGGCCCTTACCTTCGGCGCGCCTGAGACGGTTCCCGCGGGGAAGGCCGCCGCGAGGGCGTCGAGGGCTGTCAGGTCCTCGCGCAGGTTTCCCTCGACGGTAGAGACGATGTGCATGACGTGCGAGTAGCGCTCTATCTCCATAAAGCTCTCGAGCCCGACCGAGCCGACCTCGCTGACGCGCCCGAGGTCGTTGCGCCCGAGGTCCACGAGCATGACGTGCTCGGCCCGCTCTTTCTCATCGGCGAGCAGCTCTTCGGCCAGGGCGGCGTCTTCTTCCAGCGTGCCGCCGCGCCCGCTGGTCCCCGCGACGGGACGGGTCATCACACGCCTTCCCTCGACCCGCACCAGGGGCTCGGGGGATGCGCCGACGATAGAGAGGCCGCCGAGCTTGAGGTAGGTCATGTAGGGGGATGGGTTTACCGTGCGCAGGCCGCGGTAGAGCAGGAGGGGGTCGAGATCCCCTATCTCCGCCGCGAACCTCTGGGAAGGGACGATCTGGAAGGCGTCCCCGGCCCTGATGTACTCTTTCGCCTTCTCTACGGCCTCTTCGTAGCGCGCTCTGGTGAAGTTCGAGGAGGTCTCGACCCCAGTACCGAACGCCGGTGTCCGGCGCACCAGCGGAGCCGAGAGACGCTCTGCGATCCTGCGTATATCGTCGGCAGCCCGCCTGTAGGCGGCCGAGAAGCCCTCGCCCTCCACGTCGCGCAGGCCTGCGGCGTCGACCAGAGAGACGACGAGCACCTTGTGCCTGAGGTGGTCGAAGACGATCAGGGTGTCAGTAACGGCGAAGTAGGCCTCGGGGACGTCGAGGTCGTCTTTGGGAGCGTCGGGAAGGTGTTCCAGATAACGCACGGCGTCGTAGGAGAAGTACCCTACGGCGCCCCCCACGAACGCAGGGAGGTTGGGGAGCGGGGCCACGCTCTTCTTGCCGACGATCTCGGCCAGGCCCCTGAAAGGGTCCGCTGCGGGAACCTCCCGCACACCATCGGCGTCGACGACCGTGTAGAGGCCGTCCCTGTAGGAGAGCGTGCGTTTGGGGTCGAAGCCGAGGAAGGAGTAGCGGCCGAACCTCTCGGCCGACTCTGCGCTCTCGAGCAGGAATACCGTGTCCTCCTCAGCGAACCTGAGGACCGCCGAGATCGGCGTCTCCAGGTCTCCTATGAACTCGGCATAGAGCGGCACCACGTCATAGGAGCGGGCGAGACCGCGGGCCTCGCCGACCGAAGGGACGAGGTTCGGGCTAGGCGTGGCGGTCATGCAGTACCTTCGCCACGTGCTCTACCCCGACGTCCCGCTCCTCGAGCAGCACGAGCAGGTGGTAGATGAGGTCGGCCGCCTCCTCAGGTAGCCTCACGTCAGAGAGCGCGGCCACGACGACCTCCACCGCCTCCTCCCCCACCTTCTGGGCCAGCCGCTCCTTTCCGCTCTGGATCAGGGAAACGGTATATGAGCCCTCAGGCATCTCTCTGTGGCGCTGCGCTATCGTCGCCGCCAGCCGCTCGACCATCATCCCGAAAGGGACCTCCCTTTCGCCCGCTGGCGCAACCCCCACTCCTTCACCGGCCAGGGTGGTGAAGAAGCAACTCTTCTGTCCTGTATGGCAGGCTGGTCCGCTCGGCTCGACCACATAGAGTAGTGCGTCTGCGTCGCAGTCCAGCCTTACCTCGACGACCTTCTGCGTGTTACCGCTCGTCGCGCCCTTGCGCCAGAGCTCGGAGCGGGTGCGGGAGTAGTAGTGAGCCTCGCCTCTGGAGAGCGTCTTCTCGAGAGCCTCGCGGTTCGCGTACGCCAGCGTAAGCACGTCGCCCGTCGCCACGTCCTGGGCGATAACGGGGACGAGACCGTTCTCGTCGAACTCTACCCTGTCGATGGCCGGGGTCACTGCGTCGCCAACTCTTCGAACCGAACCTCGTCCGCGTTCATCGCCGTCGCGAACCAACTACCGAGCACCTCGTTGTGGTGGGCGATGATCTTGGCCGTTCTACCTGCCATGCCCGACCTCCCGTTCAGAGTCCACGAGTCGGACCGGGATACCGGATTGCATCATGTGCTCTTTGACCTCGGCTATGCTGTACTCGCCGAAGTGGAAGATACTCGCGGCGAGCACCGCGCCCGCTCCCGCGTTGACTGCCGAGATCATATGCTCCGGGCTTCCAGCACCGCCGGAAGCGACGATGGGCAGGGTCGTCTTCTCGGCGACGGCGGAGATCAGATCGAGATCGTAACCGCTCTCCGTCCCGTCCGCGTCCATGCTGTTCAACACGAACTCCCCGGCCCCCCGCCTCTCTCCCTCTATGAGCCACCCGACGGCATCCATGCCCGTGTTCACCCGCCCACCGTTCAGATAGACCTCCCAGCCTGGTGAAAAGCTACGCCGCTTTACGTCCACGCTCAACACGACACACTGGCTCCCGAAGCGTTCAGCTCCTTCGGTGATGAGGTCAGGGTTCCCCACGGCGGCGCTGTTTATGGAGACCTTGTCGGCCCCTGCGCGCAGCATGGCCCGCATGTCGTCGGCCGTCCTTACGCCGCCGCCGATCGTGTATGGTATGAAGACTTCCTCGGCGGCCCGGCGGGCGAGCGTCGCAGCCGTGTCCCTCTGTTCGTGGGAGGCTGTGATGTCGTAGAAGACGATCTCATCTGCCCCCTCCCTATCGTAGAGGGCCGCGAGCTCCACCGGGTCTCCGGCGTCCCTCAGATTGGTGAAGTTCGTCCCCTTCACGACCCGCCCGGCGTCCACGTCGAGGCACGGGATGATGCGTACTTTGAGGCTCACCAGGGGATCCTGCGACCAAGACGAGCAAGGCGCTCCGCGAATAGAGCACGTCCGTCGCCGCCGAACTCGGGGAGGTTGGCGAGGCGTTCGATCAGCACCGCGTCTGACGACCGCCCGAAGATCACGTCGTTCACGTCAGCTACGGCGATGTGGTCGGGATGGTTCTCGATACGCTCGAAGGCGTCGCCCACGCTCACGAGTCCCTCGAACAACACTCGCATGTAGAACCCTGTGTAGCCCGTCTGCCAAACCCACTTCGTCAGCAGCCTCTGCCCGTTCTTGCCGGCCAGCTTGCGGCATGGCGTCCTTGGCTGGCTTACCTGTAGTACCGTCTCCCCGACCCTGAACACGTCGCCGATGCAGACCCCGGTCTCGATGGCGCCCGAGACGGTCAGGTTCTCGGAGAAAGCACCGGGCTCGAGCGTGCGGCCGAACACGCACTCCCAGTGCGCGTAGTGGTCGAACGGGTAGACGCAGACAGCCTTATCCACCCCACCGTGGTTCACCAGGTCGGCCTGCCCGTCGCCGTCGAAACCACAGGAGCGAAGCAGGGCGTTCGGAACCGGACTTTTGGCCCCGCCTGTTCTCACCACTTCTGGTCCGTAGCGCTGCGCCTGGGGCAGAGCCACGTTCAACGAAACGACCTTCACCGCTTTCCTGATCCTTTCCTGGTAGCTCCGTTACAGAGTAAGGTACGGTCGGCAAACATGCCAGATCCCGGTTCTACACGTAGGGCACACCGGCGGTGCCGCATTCTTCGGCCAGACGCTCGCGCAGGGCATTCCTCGCCGGCAGCAGGACGGAGCCCTCATCCCCCGCCCCCACTACTATGGAGCCATCCCTTCCCCTCCAGTGGCGGTGGACCGTGTAGGCGGCGAGCGTCCCTTCCACCAGGCCGACCGTCCTGTCGAGCTCCGCGTGGGACATCGAGGCGGAGACGTCGAGCTTGGAGACGTCCACGTTCTCGGACGCGGAGATGTCAGCGGCGAGGTTGCCTGTCCTGAGCCTGAGGCCTGGAGTGTCCCAGAGGACCTCGATAGCGCCCCTGAGCGCCGCCGCCCTGCTCTCCTTGTTGCCTTTACGGAACTTGGGGTCGTCCATCGCGCGGAGCCGCTGCGCCAGGTCCCGGTTGTCCGCAGCACCCAAGCGCTCCAGGGAGAGGACCTTGAGCGTCGCCGCCGAGTCCACCTCAACGACCACGCTCTGGCCCCTCTCCCTCGGGAAAGGGTAGTCCGTGTACTCCACGCCGGCCTTCTCCAGCTCGGAGAGCAACTCCTCCGAATAAGGCTCGCCGCCGAACATCCTGCGGCTCGCCGAGTAGGCAGGGAGCGCCAACTTCGATAGGATGCGTTCGATCCTGCGCGTCCCCCGCTCGTTCGGGACCGCGAGCGGCGCGTCGACGCCGACGAGGGTCCCACGCCGCTCGGAGCCGTAACCTTCGACCGTCCCTGCTATATCCTCCGCGTTCACCGCGAACGAGTTGGCTATGATGCTCCCCCGCTCGTCCAGCACCACCAAACACGAGACCTTCTCCCGCGCCTCGCCCGGCCTCCACGCCAGCGCGCAGCCTACGAACCTCAAGTTCCCTCCTTACCGGCGTCGGCTACGGCCCGCGAGACCTCCTCGCAGACCTCCCTGCACACCGTCTCGTCACTATGCTCGACCATCACCCGCACGACCGGCTCCGTTCCGCTCGGCCTCAGGAGGACGCGTCCATCATCGCCGAGCCTCTTCTCCGCCTCTGAGACGGCCAGCCCGACCGCCTCCGAGGCTGCGACGGCCTTCGCAGCCCCCGGCTCCTCGACCCTCACGTTGATGAGCGTCTGCGGATACACCTCCATCGCCCCGGCCAGCTCCGAGAGTGGTCTGCCGCTGCGGACCATCACGTCGAGGAGCGCGAGAGCCGTAACGATGCCGTCTCCGGTCGTAACGTGCTCGGAGAGGATCACATGCCCGGATTGCTCCCCGCCCAGAGAAGCCCCGAGCCTGTCCATGGCCTCGGCGACGTGCCTGTCCCCAACGTTCGTTACCTCGTAAGGTATCTCCATAGCCTCCATGGCCTTGAAGAAGCCAAGGTTGCTCATCACCGTGACCACGACCTCGCCGGACAGGGCTCCGCGCTCCTTCTTGTCGCGGGCGAGAATGGCGATGATCCTGTCCCCGTCGACGACGTTCCCCCGCTCGTCGACCGCGAGCACCCTGTCTGCGTCCCCATCGAAGGCGAAAGCTACGTCCTGCCCGGAGGCATCCAGCTCCTCGACGTGCGTCGAGCCGCAGCCATCGTTTATGTTCGTACCCGTGGGCCAGGTCCCGGTCAGGGTGAGATCGGCTCCTACCTCCCCGAACACAAGCGGCGCCGCCTCATAGGCCGCACCGTTGGCGCAGTCGAGGAGCACCTTGACACCCTCGGCCGACGGACGCAACCGCCCGAGCACCCACTCCGCGTACATCTGCGCGGCGTCGTCGAGCACCTCGACCCTTCCGATCCCGTTCCCGGTCGGGCGTGTGATGTCGTCTGCGATCAGGTCTTCGATCTCACGCTCCTTCCCAGGTGAGAGCTTGCGGCCTTCTCCTGAGAAGAACTTGATGCCGTTGTCGGGGTAGGGATTGTGGGAGGCGCTTACGACGCCAGCGGCCGTGGCCTCAAGACGCGGCGCGAGGGCCGCGACGCCAGGCGTTGGCAGGACACCGAGGTCAACGACTTCCGCGCCACCGCTCGCTGCGCCGGCGCACAGGGCGCAGGCGAGCATATCTCCGGAGAGGCGCGTGTCGCGTCCGATGAGGATCGTGCCCCCAAAGGCACGGGAGGCGGCGAGGCCGAGGCGCAGGGCATCTTCTGGCAGTAGGCCCTTGTTGGCGATCCCGCGCACCCCATCGGTGCCGAACGTTATGGTTCCTCTCTTCAGTCGGCCTCCGTTTCCATGCCAGGGTAGATTCTGAAACCTTGTCGCCTCTCCCCGTATCGACGTAGAACGGGCCCCTTTCGGCGCGCGAAAGGAGCCCGACGCGAACCTGATTCTTGTGGCTCTAGCGCTTGGAGAACTGCGGGCGCTTACGGGCCTTCTTGAGGCCGTACTTCTTGCGCTCGACGGCCCTAGAGTCGCGGGTGAGCATCCCGGCGGCCTTCAGCTCGCTACGGGCCTCCTGCGATTCTTCGGCGAGGGCCCGTGCTATACCGTGGCGTAAGGCTTCCGCCTGCCCCGTTGGACCGCCGCCTTCGATCTTGGCGACGACCTCGTAGCGGCCAGCCGAGCCGAGTAGCTCGAGTGGCGAGCGCACCGCCGTGCGGTAGGCAGGACGCGGGAAATACTCGTCCACGTCGCGGCCGTTCACGGTGATCTTACCTTCGCCAGGGAGTACCCTTACCCGTGCAACGGCCGTCTTGCGCCGTCCCGTCCCGATGTACAGAGCCTCTGCCATTTACTTCACCTCGAGCCTCTGCGGGTCCTGAGCGGCGTGTGGGTGCTCGGGGCCCGCGTAGATCTTCAACTTCTTGAACTGCTTTCTGGCGAGGCGGGTCTTCGGCATCATCCCGTAGACGGCCTTGCGCAGGATCTCGGTCGGCTTGCGCGCGAGCATCTGCTCGTAGCTGGTCTCTTTCATACCGCCGGGATAGCCAGAGTGCCGCCTGTAGACCCTCTGCTCGGCTTTCCTGCCCGTGACGGCCACCCTGTCGGCGTTCACCACGACAACGAAGTCGCCGACATCGACGTGCGGTGTGTACTGCGGCTTGTTCTTGCCGCGCAAAACGCGCACGATCTCGGTCGCCAGACGCCCGAGGTGTTTTCCCTCCGCGTCAACGACATACCACCTACGCTCGACCTCGAGGGGCCGCGCCATGTAACTCTTCATTATCCTCCGGAGGTTCTACGAACTTCAAAGGCCTTTAGACGGATCAAATAGTAGCATACATTGGCAAAAGGACCAGCGTAGGGCGGTTCGCGAACCGCCCCTACACGGGCCGCCCGAATCCGAACCTGCCGTATTCGGGCGCGTATGCATGTCATCGTTACACGTATTGTCCGTTCGTCGGGCCGTTCTACAGGACACGCGCTATCGTCAGGCCGTCTATGTACTCACGGATCAGGGGCAGCACGATGCTCGAGAGCCTGGGGTCTCTGGCTGTCCGCTCGTTGAACTCACGCGTCGCCCACGCCGTTGCGTCCTTGGGGTCGAGTACGGTGCCGCCCCTTATGGTGTTGTCGCCGAGGATGAGAGTGCCTGATCTTGCGAGGCGCAGGGACGCGTCCAGGTACTCGGGGTAGCTCTCTTTGTCGGCGTCTATGAAGATTACGTCGAAGGGGCCTTCTTCGTCTTCGATGAGCGAGTCTAGGAGCTCGTGGGCGTCGCCGACCCGGATCTCGACCTTTTCGGAGAGTCCGGCCCGCTCGATGTTGTTGCGGGCGACCCCGGCGTTATGCTCGTCTATCTCGAGGGAGATCAGGGCTCCCTCGTCAGGCAGGGCGCGGGCGAAGTGGATGGCACTGTAGCCGCCCAGGGTGCCTATCTCCAGTATGCGCCGCGCACCGGCTATCTCGACGAGTAGCTGCAGCAGCCTTCCTTGGTTGGGCGAGACGTTTATCTCAGGTAGCCCGGCCCGCCGCGAGTCACGCAGGGCGGCCTCGAGGGTCTCATCCGATGTGGAGAATAGATCCTCGACGTAGGTGTCGATCTCCTGCAGAAGCTCTCTCGTATCGTCTGTGTTCATCGTTCGTTCCTCCATAGGTTCGAATAGTCGTAGCCTACGCCGACCAGCGTGAGCCCGCGGCTGGTTACGGCGGGTCCTGCCTCGCTGCGTTTTCCTCCCGAGAGCAGCCGGTCGAAGTCCGTCAGGCCTCTCTTTCCGCCTGCGACCTCCAGCATGGTGCCGACCAGGGCGCGGACCATACCGTACAGGAACGAGTCGGCGGTTATGCGGTACCTTAGCAGGTCATCGTGCCTACTCCAGCGCGAGCGCGTAACGATTCGTTGGAAGCGGATGTGGTAGCTCTTCTGGGGGGTGAAGGCCCTGAAGTCGTGGGTCCCTTCCACCAGCTCTCCTGCTGTAGAGAGGAGGTCCAGATCGACGTTCTGCGGCGCGTAGCCAGCATGGTGACGCTCGAGGGGGGATCTTATCTCGTCGTTGACCAACCTGTACTCGTACGTCCGGCTCATTGCGTCCCTTCGGGCGTCGAAATCGTCCGGTACGGCGACGCAGCGACGGAGCGCCACGTCCCTGGGCAGTACCGCCGTGGCCTTGTAGGAGATCAGGACCGGCCTGAGGTCGGTATCGGCGTGGAAGGAGACGACCTGCCCGCTCGCGTGAACCCCGGCGTCGGTGCGGCCGGCGACGCTCATCTTGACCGGCTGGCGCAGAACGGTAGAGAGCGCCTCTGAGAGCACGCCCTCGACCGTCCGTCGTCCTGGTTGGGCGGCCCATCCTGCGAAGTCGGTGCCTTCGTACTCGACGAGCCCGGCGAGTTTCAAAGCAGGATCCCGACCAGAAGGACGAGCGCGGTGACGGCCAGTGCGAGCGCGTCTCGCTTGCGGAAGCGCAGCTCGCGGTAGCGGGTGCGGCCTTCGCCGCCCCTGTAGCCTCTGCTCTCCATCGCCTCTGCGAGCTCGTCGGCGCGGCGGAAGGCGCCGACGGTCAGCGGTACGAGCAAGGGGACGAGGGAGCGCGCCCTGCGAAGCGGCCCTCCCTCGGAGAAGTCCGCACCGCGGGCGGCCTGGGCACCTTTGATCTTCTCGGCCTCCTTCCCGAGCGTCGGGATGAAACGGAGCGCTATGGTCATCATCATCGCAACCTCGTGCGCCGGGAACCGCACCCTCTTCAGGGGTGAGAGCAGGTCTTCGATCCCATCGGCGAGCGCAACCGGGGCCGTCGTCGCCGTGAGCAATCCGGCAGAGGAGACGAGCAACAGTATCCGCAATGCCAGGAAAAATCCCAGGCTCAACCCGCCGGAGCGGATCTCGAAGAAGCCCCACTCGGCGAGCGTGACACCTTCCCGCGAGAACAGTACCTGGAACAAGACCGTCAGCGCGACGATAAACAACACTGGCCGCAGGAGCAATAAGAACGTGCCGGCCGGAATGCGGCTCATGGTCACCAGCGCCACGAGCGCCGCGGCGACGAAGAGGAGCCCCACAGTCGAGTCGATGAGGAACAGCCCGACGACGAACACGGCGGTTGCCAGGATCTTGGCCCTCGGGTCGAGATCGTGCACGGGCGAGGCCACGGGATAGAACTGGCCGAGGCTCCGGCTCGTCACTTCAAGCCCCTTGCAGAGCCCTCAACGCGTCGAGCGTCTCCGCGAAGCGTACGGGGGCCCCGATCTCCGGTTTCGACTCTCTTAGCAAGGACGCCACCCTTACCGTCGCCGGGGCCTGTGCGGGCTCTCTGTAGAACACTTCGGCCGGGGTCCCGATAGCGCGTACCCTGCCTTCTTGGAGCGCGCACACCCGGTCGGCGACTTCGGCGACCTCGTCCAGGTCGTGGGAGACGAGCACGACGGAGATGCCAGCATTGCGCAGGCCAAGGATCAGGGCGAGAAGGTCCTCCCTGGTGGCAGGGTCGAGGCCGGCTGTCGGCTCGTCGAGGACGAGGACCTCCGGTTTCATCGCGAGCACCCCGGCGATTGCTGCCCGCCGCTTCTCGCCGCCCGAGAGCGCGAACGGTGAACGCGCCGCGAGTTCCCCCGCCTCCAGCGCCCGCAGCGACTCCAGCACCCGCTCCTGAACCTCCTCTTCATCCAACCCGAGCTGTCGCGGGGCGAAGGCCACGTCCTCCTCGACGGTCGGGGCAAAGAGCGCCGATTCCGGGAACTGGAAGACGAGCCCGACCCTGCGTCGCAGCTCGCTCTTTTTGAGCGTCGTCGCGTCCACGCCGTCGACGAGCACCTCGCCGCCCGTCGGGGTGAGCAGCAAATTCATGTGCTGCACGAGCGTGCTCTTGCCCGAGCCCGTGCCGCCGACGATCCCGAGTACCTCTCCCGGCTCCACAACGAGCGAGACGCCTCGCAGCGCCTCGACCTCGAAGGGGGTGCCTGGAGCGTAGACGTACCTGACGTCCCTGAGCTCCAGCCTCATCCCGCCCTCGTCCCGCTCTCTGTCTTGGCGAGTATGGCCTCGGCCAGCGTTTCGGGCGTGCGTAGCCTGGCTGGGGAGAGGCCGATCTCCAGCGCGAGCCTCTGCACGACGGGCAAGACGAGGCGGTTCTCCCGCAGCAGGTCGGCGTCTGAGAGGAATCGTTCAGGCGTTTTATCTGCGACGAGCTCTCCCCCATTCAGGACGAGGATACGGTCTGACCGGACGAGCTCTTCGAGGTGGTGGGTAACGTGCAAGACGGTCTTTTCGGCCCGCAGGGTTTCGAGGTACGCGAGGACCTCCCTGCGTCCTGCGGCGTCGAGCATCGAGGTGGGTTCGTCGAGGACGAGTATGTCGGGTTCGACGGCCAGGAGTCCGGCCAGGGCGACGCGCTGTTTCTCGCCGCCGGAGAGGGTGTCTGGCTCTCGGCGCTCGAAGCCTTCCAGGCCGACAGCCCGTATAGCCCCGGCGACTCTATCGCGCATCTCCTTGCGTGGGACGCCGAGGTTCTCGAGGCCGAAGGCGACGTCGTCCTCGACGAAAGGGGCGACCAGGCCGTTCTCGGGGTCCTGAAAAAGGATGCCTAGGTGCTTGCGGACCTCGAATGGCTCCGTGGCCGGATCGCGGCCCGACACGAGCACTCGGCCCGAGTCGGGCTTCAGGAGGCCGTTCAAGAGGCGGACGAGTGTAGACTTGCCACCGCCGTTTGGGCCTACAACGCCGACGTACTCACCAGGGCGAAGCTCGAAGCTAACGTCAGAGAGCGCCGGGCGTCCCGAGCCTGGGTAGGAGAAGCTCACGCTCTCGCAAGAGACGACGAAGGACCCACCATTGCGGGTCCCTTCGCCTGGGTGCTCCATGTGTGGTGCTACTCCGTGGTGTGGTTGACCAGCTCCAGGTAGACGGTCTCGGCGCCGTCGCCGAGCCTGGGACCGAGCTTCAGGATGCGGGTGTAGCCCGAGTTACGGTCGTCGAGCTCGGGGGCCACGTCCTCGAAGAGACGACGGACGACGGTCTTATCCTTCAGGACTTT
>Ga0136614_10002770_pt1 | contig 11027 bp, 8 predicted proteins | sample AntDrymUQ2792106_2_FD_106643 | JGI IMG/M metagenome (GOLD analysis project Ga0136614, IMG submission 106643) | Polar desert sand microbial communities from Dry Valleys, Antarctica - metaG UQ279 (21.06) | ecosystem: Environmental > Terrestrial > Soil > Desert | place: Antarctica: Dry Valley... | reverse complement strand
GACATGATCAGAAGGATGATGATCACGGCGATGGCGATGGGGCCCAAGTTCCTGAGCATGTGTGTGTAGCTAAAGGCGTCGGCTAAATTATCTTCGGCACTTGCTTCCTGCAAGAGAAAGAAAAGGAACCCGAACGCTTTCGTTCCGAGAAGGCTTGTCAATAACATCATCTCTGTAAACCCCTCCAAAGGTTTTGAATTGCTAAACGAAGGTTGTAATTTTTGTGGCGCGACGGGAAGAACAGTTGAGTTAACGTGCTCTTCAAACGCCGCAACCATCCCGCGTGCCGAAGCTTACGGCGTAAAGTTAAATGAAATGGTGCCGGTAACTTTAACGGGCTGCCCCGAAAGCTGCGTGGGCGAGAAGCGCCATCCGTAGGACGCCTGCACCGCCGCTTGGCGCAAGAGGCCGGGGCCGCTCACGGCCGAGGCGGAAACCACTTTCCCCGATTCGTCAACCGTAATCTGCACGACGACCGTTCCCGCGATGTTCGCAGCTCTCGCTGCTGCCGGGTAAGGCGGCGTGACGCGGCTGGTCGCGCTTCCCGTCAACACGCCCTTTGAAATCGGGGCGCGGCGGGGCGGAGGCGTGGGCTTCGGTGGCGGCGGAGGCGGAGGCGGAGCGCCGGGAGGCGCAGCGGGCGGGCCCGGAGGGCCACCACCGCTAGTCGTCGGGCCGACAGGACCGCCCGCGCTTACCGGATCAGCGTCCCGGTTGCCGAGCACGGCGCCGCTTCGCGGGACGGCGGCAACGGTGTTGCGCACGACGGAAACTTCACGCGGTGGGTTCGGGGCGTCAACCGGCGCAAGCAATTGCGTGCGCATCGCCACTTCCGGCTGAGTTGCAGGTGCCTGCCGTTGCTGCTGCTCCGGCTCCGGCGGCGGTGGCGGCTCGTCCGCCATCACGGGCGGCGCGAGTTCCGCGAGAAGTTCCATGTTCTGATTATTCAAGCTCGCGTCATATGCATACACGAGCGCGACGAAGGCGCTCAATAGAAGCACGACATAAATAATCAGTGTACCGGCGAAGAACGACCCCTTGCGGGCGTAGTCTTGCTTGTGTGAGCCGGACTCAACTAACGAAGATTCAAACACTTTCGTTACCCTCCCTAATTCCGGTGCCAAGTGGATCAGGAAACTTAAAATCTTGGAATACTGCCAACTTAAACGTCTGGTCTGCTTCAGCGTCCGCTTGATCTTTTAATAATCTTAAAATTTATGGAAGCAGCGACGCATGGACTTGGGGCTTGATACGCGCCTGTCTAGAAAAGCGCACGTCCCGGTCACTGCGAGAGTGAACAGAAATGGAGCAAGCCGCATGGATGCGACACGCACAACGCTCCCCGTCCGTTCCCGTTAGTGAAAAACGTAAAACCGCCGGGTGCGTTTATGCTTCCGTATTCAATTGGCCAGCAACACGCGCAGTCTATTCCCGAACGTCTCTTTAAGTCAAGAGTAATTTTTTGTTCGCGTCTCTTTCAGGAGCGGGTCGCGCTCGGACGGTTGCGCGGAGCGACGTTTGAGCGGGTCGTTGTTACGCGGCGTGAGGTCGGCGTCGCCTTCGCGGGCAGAGTGCGCCCCGCTGCGTTCCCGGCTTCCACGCGCTGCTGCCACCACACCATGATCGGCGCGGCAATGGCGATTGTCGAATAAGTGCCGACGATCACGCCGACGAACAGCGCGAGCGAAAAGCCGCGCAACACCTCGCCGCCAAACAACACCAGCGCGAGCACCGACAAGAACACCAGCCCAGCCGTGATCACGGTGCGCGAAAGCGTTTGATTAACCGCGTCGTTCGCAATCTTGTAGAGCGACTCGCGGCGGTTAAGGCGCAAGTTCTCACGAATGCGGTCGAAGGTCACGATAGTGTCGTTGACGGAAAAGCCGACGAGCGTTAAGAGCGCGGCGATTACGGTCAGACTTACTTCCCATTGAAAGATCGAGAAGAAACCGAGCGTCACCAGCACGTCGTGAAAAACGGCGATCACGGCCGCCGCCCCATACGTCCACTCGAAACGCATCGAGATGTAGACGAGAATGCCGACGAGCGCCAAAAGCGTCGCCGTCACCGCCTGATTCCTCAGCGCCACGCCTGCCACCGCGCCGACCGCTTCCGTGCCGACGATTTCTGCCCCCGCCTGCGGGCCTAAATTTGCCAGCACACTTGCAACGCGACTGCGCCCGGCGTCAACCTGCGCCGCGTCCTGCGGCGTGCTGCCCGCTCCCTGCTGCGCAACTTTGATCAGCACTTCGTCCGCCCGGTCAGTTGACTGGACAATCGAATCGCCCAAATTGTTTTGCGAAAGCGCGCTGCGAATGGCGTCATCGGAAGGGCGTTGTTTGAACCGGACGGTGACAACTGTGCCGCCTTTGAAATCAACGCCGAGGTTAAAGGCGTCCGTCCCGCCGGGCGTGAGTTGCCGCCCAACGGCCGAAGCGAGTCCGGCGAGCAACAGTGCGACTGAAATAAAAATAAATATGCGACGGCGGGCGAGCCAATCAACATTAACGTCTTTTAAGAGTTGGATCATAACAAATAAGTAATGAGTGACGAGTGACGAGTTAAAAAGTTTCGATCCTTTTACCCGTCATCCATCACTTGCTTCAAATACTGAGTGATTCGACGCGCCCGCTCCGGCGGCTTAAGAGCCAGATGAAGATCGTGCGCGAAACGTAGACGGCCGTAAACAAATTGATAAGGAGGCCGAGCACAAGCGTCACAGCGAAGCCGCGAATCGGCCCTGTGCCGAAGATAAAGAGAAACAGCGACGAGATGATCGTCGTTACGTGCGTATCAATGATCGTGACGAACGCGCGTGAAAATCCTTGCTCAACCGACGAAGCGACGGTTTTCCCCGTGCGCAATTCCTCTCTGATGCGCTCGAAGATCAGCACGTTTGAGTCAACGGCCATGCCGATGGTTAAAATCAATCCGGCGATGCCGGGCAGCGTCAACGCAGCGTCGAAGACAACGAGCGCAGCCACTGTCAAGATCATGTTTAGGAGCAAAGCGAGCACCGCGTTGACGCCCGAACCGCGATAGTAAAAGAGCATGAACAGCATCACGAAGGAGAGTCCGGCGATGGAAGCCGTGACGCCCGAACGAATCGAATCCGCGCCGAGGCTGGGGCCGACCGTGCGCTCTTCCAAGTATTCGATCTCCGCCGGAAGCGCGCCGGAACGCAGCGTGAGCGCGAGGTCTTTGGCGGATTGTTCCGTAAACCGCCCGCTAATTTCGCCCGAATCCGTGATCTGCGATTTGATGAAGGCAACGGATTTAACTTCGTTGTCCAAGACGACGCCCATGTACTGATTGATGTTGGCAGCCGTCCACTGACCGAATTTTTGCGCGCCCGCCGGCTTTAAGGTGAACGCGATCTGGTAATCGTCTGCTCCTCCGGCGCGTCCTGTCACGGCTTCCGCACCGCGCAATTCGTCGCCGCTCACCACCGGCGGATTCTCGACCACCACCCATCGCTTCGGCCGATCATTATTCGCATTTTCTCCGGCCACCGTCGGTTCATCGCGTTCGGCGTATTCAAGCACGCGGCGGTTCGCCGGAAGATTCCCGCCGGAGTTTAACGACGCAACAGCTTCTTCGCGCGTCGTGTAGGTTTGCGCGGATGCGGGACTCGGCGGGCTGACGACGTGGACGAGATCAAGTTGCGATTGAACGACTAATAACTGCTTGAGGCGCTCCGGGTCTTGGATGCCCGGCATCTGCAAAAGAATTTGGTGCGACGATTCCGCCCCATGTCGCTGCAAAGTCGGCTCGGCGACGCCCACCGTGTTGATGCGGCTCTCGATGATGTTCATCGATTGTTCAACGGCTTGCTCGCTCAAACGCCGCCCAGCGTCGGGCGTCAGCGTCCATGTAATCGCGTTGCCGGAAACATTCGCCGCCCACTCGCGCAGATCAACTTTGTTCGTCACCGCGTCGCGCATCTCGTTCATCTTCGAGGCATCCTGCGCTTCGAGGGTAATGCGATGATTGCCGGCGGAGCTGTCTGCGCGCGCTCCTTTCACTGCAAACCCCGCCGCGCGCGCCGCCTCTTCCACAACCGGGGCGGTATTATTCGCCAACTTCTGCAAATACTCGTCCGTCTTCACGCGCATCACGAGTTGTGAGCCGCCGCGCAAGTCGAGTCCGAGCCGGATGTTTTCGCGTAGAATGTTGTTGATTCCGGCGAAGGTAAAATCTTTCGCCATCAGATTGCGACGCGGCCCCGCGACGATGTAAAGCGAGACAAGGGTAATTACAAGGATGATGATGATGCGAGTGAGAAGATTCGTTTTTTTCATAAAGTGAAAACTTAAAATTGCGCGCGGGTTGCGGCTGACCGCCGGGCAGTCTCTACAAAACGCTCTCCGCGCCGTGCTTTCGCCGAGATGCTTATTCCGGCACGACTCTCCTGCCGCGCCTTATTTCTTTTCCATTTCACCGTGAAAACCTGCGACAGCCGCGCGCGAGATTTCAAGCATCGATTTATCGGCGCTTCTGATCAGCAGCGTCGTATCGCGCACAGCCGTGACGGTGGCGACAATGCCGCCGTTGGTGATGATGCGGTCGCCCGCTTTCAGGTTTTCGACCATCGCTTGCAGTTCACGCTGTCGGCGTTTCTGCGGCATGATCACGAGAAAATAAAAGACGCCGAAGATGGCAAATATCGGGGCGAGTTGAATCAAAAATGCGCCCGCGTTGCCTTGCAAAAAGATAAGGGCGAAAATGTTCATCCGGTTATAATCTGAAACTTAACAGGCGTTTGAGACGAGGGATATTAGAACGACAAAAGTTTATCCGAATCCAACGAAATTGTCTGACGTTCACTTAATGCTCCAGCGCGCTTTCACTCGCTTCTTGGCGCAAGGAGCGCCCTAGAAATTCCCGCCGGAACTTCGCAAATTCATTGAAGCGAATAGCTTGCCTGACACGCCGCATCGTGTCAAGGAAGAAGAAAAGATTATGATGCGTAAGAAGTATGCTCGCCATCATCTCTCCCGTGATGTACAAATGCCGCAGGTACGCGCGCGAATATCTCTGGCAGACGGAACACCGGCAGGCGTCGTCAACGGGGCGCTCATCCCGCGTCCAGCGCGCGTTCTTGATGTTCAATTTCCCCTCCGTCGTCCACGCCTGCCCCGTGCGCGCATTCCGCGTCGGCAACACGCAATCGAACATATCAACGCCGCGCGCAACGCCTTCCACTAAATCCTCCGGCGTGCCCACGCCCATCAAATAACGCGGACGGTCTCGCGGCATCTCCGGCGCGACGCGGGCGATCACGTCATACATCACTTCCTTTTCTTCCCCGACGCTTAATCCGCCGAGCGCGTAACCGTCGAAATTGATTTCAATTGTCCGCGCCAAGCTTTCCCGCCGCAAATCAAGGTGCGTCGCTCCCTGCACAATCCCAAACAACGCTTGCGCGCCGCTCAACTCTGCGCTTTCTTCCGTGCGTCCCGCGTCTGCTTCCTCCCCTTGCAGTTCATCAAATCTTTTCTTTGATCTCGCTTCCCAACGCAGAGTGCGCTCCATGCTCTCTTTCGTTTCCGCGTGCGCGAGTTTGCCCGGCGCGCATTCGTCAAACGCCATCACGATCTCCGCGCCGAGCGACGCCTGCACCTCCATCGAAATCTCTGGCGACAGGAAACACAGGCGACCATCAACGTGCGAACGAAACTCAACGCCCTCTTCCGAGATTTTACGCAAGCCCGTCAAACTCCACACTTGAAAGCCGCCCGAATCCGTCAACATCGCCCGCCGCCAACCCGTGAAGCGATGCAACCCGCCCAAAGCGCGAACCGTTTCTGCGCCCGGACGCAACCACAAATGATATGTGTTGCCGAGAATAACCCGCGCGTCGAGTTCCTCCGCTTCAAGCGTTTCGTAGCGCATCCCCTTCACCGTCCCCAACGTGCCGACGGGCATAAACACGGGAGTTTCGATCACGCCGCGCCGCGTCTCTAAAACTCCGGCGCGCGCTTCGCCATCCTGCGCTTCGACGCGCCAACTTAAAGCCTGCTTATTCATGGATGAAAAAGTTATTGACCGGAATACTGACGGACGGTTCTACTCTTTACGGCGTTCGCGCCGATGTCTCTCGACGATGCGCAGAGGCGTGGCGAAGAAATCGAACTCTTCGCGCAGGCGGTTCTCAAGGTAACGCTCGTAGGAGAAATGCAAGCCGCCTCTTTTGCCGCCGAGTCCGCCAGCTGTAAACACGATAAACGTCGGCGGTCGCACGCCCGCTTGCGTCACATACTGCACGCGCAAACGTGAGCGTCCGCCTTTCACCGGAGCAGGGGCGGAAGGCGCGCGCGGGGCGGCGATTGCTCGCTCGAAGAACTGATTGAGTTGCGCGGTCGGGATTCTTGAATTGCGCGCTTCGTGGGCGCGCGCGGCGAGCGGCAAAATCCGATCAACTCTCTGTCCCTTCAAAGCCGAGACGGTGACGACCGGCGCCCAATCGAGAAACTTCATTCCGTCGCGCACGTTGCGCTCGAAGGCGAAGGGCGTGCCCGTCTCTTTATTTTCAATCGCATCCCATTTGTTGACGAGGATGATCACGGAGCACCCCGCGTCAACCGCATAGCCCGCGATGTTGGCGTCCAAAGCGACCGCGCCTTCGGTCGCGTCAACGACGAGCACGGCCACGTCCGCCCGCTCCAGAGCGCGCCGCGCCATCATCACGGCGAGCTTCTCCGTCATCTGCTCGGTCTTGCCCTTACGCCGTATCCCGGCCGTGTCAATGATGCGAAACTTCTTTCCGGCTTGCTCGAAAACCGTGTCAACCACGTCGCGCGTCGTGCCCGCGACGGGCGACACGATGGCGCGCTCTTCGCCGAGCAGTTTATTCAAGAGCGACGATTTACCGACGTTCGGCCGCCCGATGATCGCAAGGCGAATCTCGCGCGGCTGCTTCTCAGCTTCCTCATCCGTTGCGCCCGCGTCGAAATTTTCAACGATCTTATCGAGCAGATCGGCGATGCCGTTTCCCCCTTCCGCCGAAATCGGCACAACTTCGTCGAAGCCGAAGCGGTAAAACTCTCCGGCGTGGGCCTCAATTTTTTCAACGTCCGCTTTGTTCGCCGCGACGATCACGCGCTTTTGTGTGCCGCGCATCAGTCGCGCCAGCTCTTCATCCAGCGGCGTTGCGCCCGCGCGCACATCCACTACCCAGACGAGCGCGACGGCTTCTTGGATCGCCGCTTCCGCTTGCTTCAGGATGTTTGCCGGAATCACCGCGTCGTCGTCGGGGACGATGCCGCCCGTGTCAACAACACTGAACCGCCTGCCCGCCCATTCCGCTTCGCCGTAAATGCGGTCGCGCGTAATGCCGGGTTCGTCGCCGACGATTGAACGCCGCTCGCCGATAAGACGATTGAATAGCGTTGACTTCCCGACGTTCGGCCGCCCGATGATCGCCACAAGCGGCAACGCAACGCGGGGCGCGCCCGCTCTCGTTTCTTCCCCGTTGATGATTTCAGAATTCATGTGGTGAAAAACTCATCTCAGAAAAGAGTACGAAAGATTAGCCACGAAAGAGCGCGAAAAACACGAAGCAGGTTGTTTAGTACGTTGCCATGTGCATTCGTGTGATTTCGTGGTTACTCTCCCTGCTTGTCTTAAACTTTCCGAGTTCGCTTTTAATTTTTGAGTGTAACGCGCCGCCACCCGCCTCTTCAAGTTGCACGTTCGCTCCTTTTCTTCACGCCTTGCGTCTCGCCGCTCAAGCAAGCTACGCTTCTGACTTCAAGCTTTATCAATCCGCTTCGCTTCACACGAGCAAACCGTTCCTCACATGCGATGGTTGGAAACAGCGACGGGAATTTTGAAGCGACGCGCACGCGGCGACCGGATGACGGCGCGCGTTGACGAAAGCACGGACGAGCTTTCGCCGCACCTCGCACTCGGTCGGCTGGGCGAAAGGATGGCCGCGCGGTTTCTCGAACGCAAAGGCTACCGCCTCGTCGCCGCAAACTTTCGCCTTGCGGTCGGGCGCAATACTCGCGGACAAGTCATTCACAACGAAATTGATATTGTCGCCTACGAAGGCGAAACGCTTTGCTTCGTCGAAGTGAAAACGCGCCAATCCGATTCGTTCGCCTTGCCGGAATCGAATGTTGATCTTCGCAAGCAACGACAGATCACGCGCGCCGCCCGCGTCTACCGCCGCACGTTTAATTTAACGAACGCGCTCTTTCGCTACGATGTCGTAAGCGTATTGCTGCCGCCCGCGCAAGGAGACGGCTCGGTTGTGCCACCGCAACTAAGACTTCTGCGCGGCTTCTGGACGGAAGAACGCTTTCGCAAACGGAGTTGGTTCGGTTCAGAGACAAATTATTAAGAGCAAGTTGGCGACGGCCGTCGCCAATGAACATGAATCGCCGATTTCGATCAAGTCGTAGCGGTCGCTCACTCCGACGTTAAAGCGCGGGAAGCGCAGCCTTACTTGACAAGAATCTTTTGATGACTAGAATTAAGAACTCGAACGCGGGAGTAACTCAGTGGTAGAGTGCGACCTTGCCAAGGTCGAAGTCGCGAGTTCAAATCTCGTCTCCCGCTCCAAAATTTCCCGAAGCGTCACAAGCAACGCCGAAAGGTCAAGCGTCAATCCAACCGCCGAAGCGGAGCTGATGCTTGACCTTTTTCGGTTTAAGTTTCGATTGAACGCTTCGACTGCAAGTCTTGTTTCGCAAAATCTAAAATCCGTGTTCGCTGGCTTGAATTCCAAAGTCTTTAGGAAATTCTATGACATCAAAGAAGTTTATCACCGCGCTGCTTGCCCTCACATTTATCTTCGCTCCGCTCGGCGTGCGCGCCGACGAAGGCATGTGGACGTTTAATAATGTGCCGCGCGCCGAGATCAAACGTAAATACAATTTCGACATCACCGACGAGTGGTTGCGCAAAGTTCAACTCGCTTCCGTGCGCTTCAACAGCGGCGGATCGGGTTCGTTCGTCTCGCCCGAAGGACTTGTGCTCACCAATCACCACATCGCGCAAGACACGCTCGCCAAACTCAGCACGCCCCAAGACGACCTCGTTAAAAACGGCTTCTACGCTCGCGCCCGCGCGGCCGAGCGCAAAGCTCCCGACCTCGAACTCAATGTTCTGATCAGCATCGAAGACGTGACGGCGCGCGTTAACAACGCGACGAAGGAAGGCATGGCGGCCGCTGAGATGAACGCCGCGCGCACGGCCGAAATTTCGCGCATCGAAGAAGAATCCACGAAGGCGACGGGCTTGCGTAGCGACGTGGTGACGCTTTATCAAGGCGGGCAGTACAATCTCTATCGCTACAAACGCTATACGGACGTGCGCCTCGTCTTCGCCCCCGAAGGTCAGATCGCCTTTTTCGGCGGCGACCCCGACAATTTTAATTTCCCGCGCTTCAACCTCGACATGGCTCTTTTCCGCGTTTATGAAAACGATCAGCCGTTGAAGGTGGAAACCTATTTCAAGTGGTCGCAGGCAGGCGCGAAAGCGGGCGAACTCGTTTTCGTTTCCGGCAATCCCGGCGCGACGCAGCGTCTTAACACCGTCGCGCATCTCGAATTCTTGCGCGCCACGGGTCTTCCCTTTCAAATCAAATACCTTGAGCGACGCCGCGCGCTACTGCGAACATACGGCACGCAGGGCGAAGAGCAACGCCGCCGCGCCAACGAAGAGATTTTCAGCATCGAAAATTCTCTTAAATCCTTGCGCGGTCAAGTCGCCGGATTGAACAACAAAGAGATCATGCGGCGCAAAGGGCAAGAGGAACAAACTCTTCGTCGCACCGTCGCGGCTGACACACGCAAGCAAAAGGATTACGGCGACGCATGGGACTCAATCGCCCGCGCCCGCGAGTCTCTCAACGCTTACGAACGCGAAAGAAGATTTCTCGATTCGGCGTGGGGCTTCAACTCGACGCTCTTCAACTTCGCGCGCACGATCCTGCGCCTCGCCGACGAATCCGCGAAGCCTTCATCCGCGCGCCTCCCCGAATACACCGACTCGCGCCGCAAATCTCTCGAACTCGCGCTCTACTCGCCCGCGCCCATCTACGAAGATTATGAGCAAGCGAAACTCGCCGATTCGCTCGCCTTTATGCGCGACGAACTCGGCGCTACCAACCCGACGGTCGTCAAAGTATTAAACGGCAAGACGCCCGACGCGCGCGCGGCGGAACTTATTCAAGGCACGAAATTAAAAGATGTCGAATACCGCCGCCGCCTCGCACAGGGCGGAAGCAGCGCGCTCCAATCCGCTAACGATCCCGTAATCGAACTTGCGCGCGCAATTGACTCCGAATCGCGCTCCGTTCGCACGAGATACGAAGATGAAGTCGCCAATGTCGAACGCACCGCTTACGCCAAGATCGCCCGCGCCGTGTTTGACACGAAGGGCACGAGCGTTGCGCCCGACGCCACCTTCACCCTGCGCTTCGCCTACGGCGTCGTCAAAGGCTACCCCGAAAACGGCAAACAGATCGCGCCCTTCACCACCTTCGCCGGACTTTACGAACGCGCCGCCGCACGCAACCACAAACCGCCCTTCGATCTTCCCGCGCGCTGGACTGAGAAGAAGGCGAGTTTGAATTTGCAAACGCCCTTCAACTTCGTCACCACCTCCGACACCATCGGCGGCAATTCCGGCTCGCCCATTATCAACCGCCGCGCCGAACTCGTCGGCTTAAACTTCGACCGCAACATTCACGGACTCGTCGGCAACTTCATCTACGACGAAACGCAGAAGCGCAACATCGGCGTTCACTCGCGCGGCATGATCGAAGCGTTGCGCCAAGTTTACGGAGCAACCGAACTCGCCGACGAACTGACCAAATAGCGGCGCAAGCGAATCTCGCCCTGCGCTCACGTCAGAAACGAATCGAACGCGCGTTGAAGACTCTCGGCGCAGTCTGTTACAATTGCGCTCTAAACCTTAACGGCGGCGTAGCCAAGTGGTAAGGCAGAGGTCTGCAAAACCTTTATTCGTCAGTTCGATTCTGACCGCCGCCTCTTTTAGAATCAATTAATTATGGG
>Ga0136614_10002769_pt1 | contig 11029 bp, 11 predicted proteins | sample AntDrymUQ2792106_2_FD_106643 | JGI IMG/M metagenome (GOLD analysis project Ga0136614, IMG submission 106643) | Polar desert sand microbial communities from Dry Valleys, Antarctica - metaG UQ279 (21.06) | ecosystem: Environmental > Terrestrial > Soil > Desert | place: Antarctica: Dry Valley... | reverse complement strand
GGGCAGCCGCGCGGCGCGGCGCCGTGAGGGCGGTCAATCCGTGCTCATCGCCGTTGGCGGCGGCCTCATGGCCCTCATCGCGGCGGTCGCCCTGGCCGGGCTACTGATCCTGGTCCTGCTCTTTTACCTCGGCTGAGCGGTTCGGCGTCGTGACGCGCCGGGTCGCACTGCGGCCCCTAGGCAGGCGTCTGGCCTGGCCCCCAAAGACCGTGGTCCGCGACCGCTGTTACGATTGATCGTGAGCCCGGTACGGCGCCCCCATCGTCTAGAGGCCTAGGACGCCACCCTTTCAAGGTGGAGATCAGGGGTTCGAATCCCCTTGGGGGCACCACCTTCGTTCGCCCGTCTCGCACATTGGACCGCTTCGCCCATCTTGCGTGGTAGATGCTCGCCCCGCAGGCCGTCTTGAGCGTGATATTCGCAGCAGGGTGCGCAATCCACCATCCAATGGACCCGTGCGCGCACATTGCGCGCAAGACCTGCCGGCTCGGCGCGCGTGCTCACGCTCTGCATCGGCTAACGGATGGTCAGATGTGGTTGATCTCGACCCGGTCGCCGCAGTTGGCGCAGTAGAGCAGGAGAAGCTTCGGGTCATCCGGAACGGGCCGCCAAGAGTAGACGTCGGCCTCGGTGATCTGCTCGCCGCAGCGCGGGCACTCGTGACCCAGGTCCAGCCACTGGTCGCGCGGGACGTTCTGTCGACCCATCAGCTATGGGTGGCAGGGGGTGGTGGCTGCCACCCTGGCTTCGGACCGGCCGCGGCGGTCTCGCCATCGGGAGCATCGGCGGCCACGATGGCGGCGCGCGTGGCCTCCGCCTTTGGCGACGGGGCGATGAGCGGATACGACGTGGCGGCGTAGCCCGGCCAACTGCCGACGGAACCGTCGCGAATCATGATCTGGATCTTCGCGTAGGCCCCGGTCACGTCGCGCACGGATCGGTCCATCACCTGGAGGTCGCGACCGGTGACCCGCTTGAGCGCGGCTGGCAGGGTCTCGACCAGCGAGGCCGGATTGGGGTCGCCGGCCAGCGCCATTTCGATGGCCTCGACGACCTGCTCATCGGGCAGATCGCGCGGCAACGGACGGCTGATGTAGGTCATCCGCGGGTCCCGGCTGGGACCGCGGAACGTGCGAACCAGTGACTTCAGCATCGGCGGCGCGATTGTACCGTGGGAGGTGGATGCGACGCCGGTTGGTATACTTGCGTCCCCTGTGCCTGAACCAGTCGCGGCTCCGCTGCGCGCCAGCATAAGCACGCCACCGCCGCGCGCCTGACCACGCTACCAAGGAGTTCTCCCATCACCGTGCGCGTCCGAAAGGCCGTCCTGCCCGCCGCGGGATTCGGCACCCGCTTCCTCCCGGCGACGAAGGCGATCCCCAAGGAGATGATGCCGCTGGTCGACCGGCCGATCATCCAGTACGCGGTGGAGGAGGCGGCAGCATCGGGTATCGACCAGATCATCATCGTCATCGCCAGCGGGCGCAGCGCGATCGAGGACCACTTCGATTCAAACGACATGCTTGAGCGCTGGCTGGAGGAGCGTGGCGACATCGAGATGCTGCGCATCATCCGCCGCATCAGCGAGTTCGGCACGGTCGCCTTCGTGCACCAGCGCGAGCAGCTCGGCCTGGGCCACGCGGTGCTGATGGCCAAGGACCTCGTCGGTGACGAGGCATTCGCCGTCCTCCTCAGCGACGACGTGATGCTCAACCGGTCGGGAGATCCGGTCACGAAGCAGCTCATCGACGCGCACGTGGCCCATCGCGGCTCCGTGGTCGCCGCGCAGCGGGTGGATCCGGCCGAGGTCACCCGCTATGGCATCCTCGACCCCCTGCACGAGGAAGGTCGTCTGGTGGAGATCCGCGACCTGGTCGAGAAGCCATCGGTCGCCGACGCTCCCTCCAACCTGGCCGTCCTGGGTCGCTACGTCCTGACGCCGAAGATCTTCGACGTCCTCGAGCAGACCGCCAGGGGCGCCGGCGGCGAGATCCAGCTGACCGATGCGATCCGCAGCCTCATCCGCGAGCAGCCCGTCTTCGGTTACCAGTTCGAGGGCATACGCCACGATGCCGGCACCCGGCTGGGCTGGCTCAAGGCCAATGTCGCGGTCGCGCTCGAGTCGGAGGATGCCGACGAGTTCCGCGCCTACATCCGCGGACTCGACCTGCGAGACTGACGCATCGTGGAGATGATCGGCAGGCTGATCAGCGGCCGATACCGGCTCATCGCCCCGCTCGGCGAGGGCGGTATGGCCACGATCTGGCGCGCCGTCGACGAGCAACTCGACCGCGAGGTGGCGGTTAAGCTCCTCCGCCCGCAGTTCAGCTCTGACGCTGGATTCGCCGCCCGCTTCAAGCAGGAGGCCCGCTCCGCCGGTGGCCTCAGCCACCCGAACATCGTCAGCGTCTACGACTACGGCACCGATGGAGCCGATGGCGAGCAGTACATCGTCATGGAGCTCGTCGAAGGCCGGGACCTGTCCGCGCTGCTGCACGACCGCGGCGCCCTGTCGATCGACGACGCGGTGCGCGTCGCGATCGGGGTCGCCGGGGCGCTCGAGGTCGCGCACCGCAAGGGGATCGTCCACCGCGACGTGAAGCCCGGCAACATCCTCATCACCGATGCCGGCGACGTGAAGGTCACCGACTTCGGCATCGCCCGCGCCGTCAGCGAGGCGTCGATGACCGTCACCGGCACGACGCTCGGATCGGTCCACTACTTCAGCCCCGAGCAGGCGCGCGGCGACGAAGTGACCGGCGCGTCCGATGTCTACGCGCTGGCCATCGTCCTTTTCGAGATGCTCACCGCCCGCCGTCCGTTCGAGGCGGACTCGGCCGCCGCCGTTGCGCTCAAGCGGCTCAATGAGGACGCACCCACGCCCACCGCCATCGGCCATCCGCTCCCGGCGGGGCTGGAGTCGATCCTCATGCGCGCCCTGTCGCGCGAGCCATCGGACCGATTCCCCGATGCCGGTGCTTTCGCCGAGGCGCTGCGGGTCTGGCGGCGCGATCCCGACGCCGTTCCGCCTGCGGCGGTCGGCGCGGCGGGCGTCGCCGTGGCCGCCACGCCGCCTGCCGGCGAGCCGACCGTCTACGTTCCACCGCGCGTCACCCGTCCGGCAGATCGCATGCCGGTTGGCCCACCCCCGCGGCGGGTGGATGTCTATGCCCGCGATCGTGACGAGGGGCAGCCGTGGTGGATGTGGCTGTTGGCCGTGCTTGGCGTATTCCTGCTGGGGGCCATCGGCTTCCTGGCGGTCCAGTTGCTCGCCATCGGAGAATCTTCGCAGACGCCAGTGCCCACCGCCCTGGTGACGGTGCCGAGCTGCGATAACGTGGCCCTCGCCACCCTCCGGACACGGGCGACCGATCTTGACCTGGTCGTTGCCGCACCCCAGGACGAGAGCTCGGAGAGCATTGAGCAAGGCCGCGTCATCCGCTGCGACCCGCCGAGCGGGCAAGAGGTGGCCGAAGGCTCGACGATCATTCCATTCGTCTCGAGCGGCGCGGAAGAGGTCGCGGTCCCGCGTCTGCGCGGTCAGACGCTGGACGAGGCACGCCAGACGCTGTCGGACGCGGGCCTGTCGGTCGGCGCCATCGACCGCGAGCCCGACCCGAGCATCCCGGACGGATCGGTCGTCCGCAGTGATCCGGCAGAGGGCGTGGATCGGCCGCGAGACTCGCAGGTCGACCTGGTGATCAGCTCCGGCCCGACCCCGTCACCAACGCCATCGCCGACGCCGACGCCGACACCGTCACCAACGCCATCGCCGACGCCGACGCCGACCCTGCCGCCCACACCGACCCCGATCCCGGAGACGCCCGCGCCCTGAGCCGGCCACTGCCGGCACGGCCAATGCTAGGATTTCGTTCAGCCCGTAAACCCACGTTGGAGGCAGATCCCCCGAAATGGCAACCATCACCCCGATCGCGGTCGATGAATCGACCTTCGAATCGGAGGTTCTCAACGCCGACAAGCCGGTACTCGTCGATTTCTGGGCCGCCTGGTGCGGACCCTGTCGCCTCGTGTCGCCGGTGGTGGAGAGTTTCGGCGCGAAGCACGGTGACAGGATCGGCGTAGCCAAGGTCAACACCGATGAGAACCAGCAGCTGGCGATGCGCTACAGCATCTTCAGCATCCCCACCCTCATCGTCTTCCAAAACGGCCACGAGGCGGCTCGCCTGGTCGGGTACATGCCCCAGGAGGTCATGGAGGAGCGCCTCAGCCAATTCCTCGCCTGACCGCCTCGGTGCGGGCACCGCGCTACACTCCGGAGCGAGGAGGCTGCCCGCGCATCCATGATCATCAAGACCGAGCGCCGCGCCGGTGGCGAGCGACGCCAGGGCGAGGATCCGTTCGCGCCCGAGCGGCGCGGCGACGATCGACGAACCATGTGCTGGGAGGTCGAGAACTGCGATCTCACGATCCGCTATCGGTGCCCGGCCTTCATCCTGCGCCGCCCATGCTGGGAGCTGTGGGCGGTGGAGGGCATCGGTCCGGCGCGCGCCTGCTGCCACAACGACAAGGAGTGCGAGCCCGGCCGCTGCGTGATCGCCGAGAAGCGCTTCGCCGCGAGCCCCGAGCCCCTCGCCGTCCACGTTGGCCGCCGCGGCATGCCGCTCGGCTACACGAAGCCACGGCGGCATCACTGCCCCAACTTCTACCTGACCCACGGCACCAAGGGCCGGGTGCCAATCCAGGCGCCACAGCTCATGCGCACCCTCATGAACCAGGAGGGCATCGTCAGCCGATGCGAGCTGCGCGGTGGCGTGCACCTCGACTCGGGCTACGTCAAGGATCTGTGCCTGACCGGTCAGTTCCACGACTGCGTCTTTTTCGAGGACGCCGCGGACTGATCGCTTGACCGATCCCGGCCGGCTCACCTACCGCGAGGCGGTCGCCGCGCTCACCGCGCGTGGTCGCTTCGGGATCAGCATGGGCCTCGAGCGCGTCGAGCGGCTCATGGCCGAGGTCGGCCATCCGGAGCACGAGCTGCGCGGCGCGCTGGTGGGTGGCACGAATGGCAAGGGCTCGGTGGTCGCCATGGCCTGCTCGGTTCTCGTCGCCGGCGGCCACCGTGTGGGCAGCATGCCCAAACCGCACCTCGTCAGTTATCGCGAGCGGGTGGCACTCGACGGAGAGCCGATCCCCGCCGACGACTTCGCCGCCGCGGTGGCGCGCGTCCTGCCGGCCATCGACCGCGTTACCGCTGAGATCGGGCCGCCAACCGAGTTCGAGGCGCTCACCGCCGCCGCCATCATCGAGCTCACGCGGCGCAACGTGGAGGTGGCGCTGGTCGAAGTCGGCATGGGCGGCAGGCTCGACGCCACGAACGTGCTCGACCCCGGCATCGCCGCCATCACTAACGTGCAGCGCGACCACGAAGCGTACCTCGGCTCGAACCTGGCCGCCATCGGCGGCGAGAAGGCACCCATCATCAAGCGCGGCAACCTCGCGGTCACCGGCGCCTCCGGCCGCGGCCTGCGCCCGATCGCGGACCGATGCGCCGCACTGGGCGTGCCGCTTCGGCGGGTCGGACCGCGCCAGCCGTATCACGCGACTGTGCACGCCAGTGGCTGGGACGGGATCGTGGTCGACGCCCGCACGCCCGACGGGGAGCTCCGCGACCTGCGCATCGGTCTGCTGGGCGCGCACCAGGCACACAACGCGGCGGTGGCGCTGGCCCTGCTCGATGCGATCGCCGAGCGCTGGGGGATCCGCGTCGGCGAGGACGCCATGCGTCGGGGTCTGCGGGACGCGCGCTGGCCCGGAAGACTGGAGCTGCTCGACGGCGCGCGTGCCGGCGCGGGCCGCGTGCTGCTCGATGGCGCGCATAACCCGGCCGGCGCGGAAGCGCTGGCTCGGGCGCTCGCGGACCTGGGCCTGCACCGCCCGACCGTCGTGTTCGGCGCAATGCGGGGCAAGAGAGTCCACGCCATCCTGCGGGCGCTGGCGCCGCTGGAGCCGCGCTTCGTGTTCACCCGCGTTGACGACCCGAACGCCCGCGAGCCCGGCGAGCTTGCCCGGGCCTGGCGGCGCATCTCGGGCCGCGAGGCTCCGACCGCTCCGACGCCCGCGCAAGCGCTGGCCGTGGCCGACGGGGATCCGATCGTGGTGGCTGGATCGCTGTACCTGGTCGGCGAGGTGCGCGGCATCATCACCGGCAGCGCCGAGGAAGCCGCATGACCCCGCAACTGCGCTGGGGCGAGCGCACCTACCTGATGGGCATCATCAACGTGACGCCCGACTCATTCTCGGGCGACGGCCTGGCCGCCGCCGGTCGATCGACCGATGAGATCGTGCGCGCCGCGCTGGCCCAGGGTCGCGGCTTCGTGGAGGCAGGCGCCGAGATCCTGGATGTCGGCGCGGAATCATCCCGACCGCGCCAGGCGTATGGCGACCATCCCGAGGTCGACCCCGAGACGGAGGCCGCACTCGCCATCCCAGTGGTGCGCGCCCTGGCCGCGGAGCTCGGCGAGCGGGCCAACGTCAGCATCGACACCAGCAAAGCCAGCGTGGCCCAGGCTGCGCTCGAGGCCGGAGCTACCATGGTCAATGACGTCTGGGCCGCGCGCCGCGACCCGGGCACCGCCGAGGCCGCGGCCGAGCGGGGCGCCTACCTCGTCCTCATGCACAACCAGGAAGGCAACGATTACCCGGACGGCGTCTTCGACACGGTGGGGGCCATGCTGCGCAAGGCGATTGGAGCGGCGCAGGAGCGCGGCGTGCGTCGTGGACAGTTGATCGTCGACCCAGGTATCGGCTTCGGGAAGGGGACGGAGGCCAACCTCGAGCTTCTGCATCGGCTCAGTGAGCTCAAGCTCGCGCTCGGCGGCCTGCCGCTGCTGGTGGGGACCAGCCGCAAGCGGTTCCTGGGTGAGCTGCTGGACGGTGCCGAGCCCAATGACCGGGTCGAGGGCACGGCGGCGACAGTCGCGTTGGCCATCGCGGCAGGAGCGGACATCGTGCGCGTGCACGATGTCGCGCACATCAGCCGCACGAGGCGCGTGGCGGACGCCATCATCCGCCGATGAGCGGTTTCCCGGATCGGCTCAGCCTCACGGGCATGCGCTTCGAGGCGCGCCATGGAGTGCTGCCCCAGGAGAAGGTCACGCCGCAGCGGTTCGAGGTCGACCTGGTCCTGCACGCCGACCTGGAACCGGCCGCGCGGACGGACGATCTGGAGACGACCGTCGACTACACCGCCCTCTTCGATCTGGTGGAGGCCATCGTCACCGGCCCAAGCTTCGACCTCATCGAGGCGCTGGCGGGCGCCATCGCGCGGGCGGTGCTGGTCGCCACCGAGCCGAAGCTGGTGGAGGCGGTCGAGGTCCGCGTGCGCAAGCCGGACGCGCCGATGGACGGTGGCTTCGATACGGTCGAGGCAGCCGTCACTCGGCGCCGTCCCGCGGATCCGCGTTCCTAGGGCAGTTCGCCCAGGGTGACCTCCACGTCCCGTTCGGCGTTGTCGCGCAGCACGCTCAGGGTGATCGTATCGCCGGGCTGGTGCGGGATGACGAGCATCGACAGGTCCGTTTCGGCCGTGATCCGCTCTCCGTCGACGGCCACGATCACGTCTCCGGCCTGGAGACCGGCCACGTCGGCCGGGCTGCCCGGGAAGACGGCCTGTTCGCCACCGGTGGTTCCGATCAGCGCGCCGTACTCAATCCCCAGCTCCCGCTCCTCGGCGATCACCGGGGTGACCGCGATGTAGTAGACGCCGATCCAGGGCCGCACCAACTCCTGGCCGTCGAGCGCCTGGCGCATGATCGGCTTGGCGACGTCGATCGGGATCGCGAAGCCGATGCCACGCCCCTCCTCGCTGGTGCTCACCGCCGTGTTGATGCCGATGACCTGGCCGGCACTGTTCACGAGCGGCCCCCCCGAGTTGCCGGGGTTGATGGCCGCATCGGTCTGGATCAGGTTGTTCAGCTGCTCCGCGCTCGTCTGCGCGGCATCCGATGCGACGATCTGCCGGCCAAGGCCGGAGACGACGCCGGTGGTGACCGTGTTCTCGTAGCCGAGCGGGTTGCCGATGGCGATCGCCAGTTGGCCGGGCTCGAGCCCGGCCGAGACACCGATCGGTGCCGTGGGCAGATCCTGGGCGTCGATCGTGACGATGGCGAGATCGGTCAGCGTGTCGATTCCGTAGACGGTTCCCGCGAACTGCCGCCCGTCATTGAGCATGACGACAAGCTCCTGCGAGTCGGCGACGACGTGCCTGTTGGTGAGGATGAAACCACTCGCCTCGAAGATGAAGCCTGATCCGGTGCCGCTCCCCGCGCCTGGGCTGCCCGTGGATTGGATCGTGACCACCGCCGGCGTGACCCTGTCGACGGCGCTGATCACCGCGCTCGACTCATCGATGCGCAGGTCGCTGACGGCGTTCGCATCCGGGGTGTCGCTCGCGGGGACTGCCGCCAGCCCCGCCGGGTCCGGCATCAGGTTGGAGACCGCCACCGCGGACAGGGCGCCGGAAACGATGCCGGCCACGACGGCGATGGCGATGATCGGCAGCGCGCGCAGGTCACGCCGCGGGCGGACCGACGGTGGTGGCGTCGATGCTCGGCTCGACCATGCTGGCGTGGCGTGCCAGGCGGCGCGCCGCGGCTCGGGTCCGTATTGCTGGACCTCGAGCGGCTGGGTCTGGTCGTGCTGGGTGGTTCGGTTCGGATCGTGCGTCATCGGTTCATCGCCTGTGGTGTCCCGCTGGGCGGACAACCATCATGCTGCGGGTCCCGGATTATGCGCGGGCTGCGCGCCACGTGAAGTTTCGTTGACATTGGTGCCGGGACCGCCCGCGTCGTCGACCGGCCCGCGGGCAAGCGTGATGCGGACCTGGGTGCCCCCGCCGACCTCGCTGGCGAGGTCGATCTCGCCACCGTGCAGCTCAACGATGGACCGCACGATGGCAAGGCCCAGACCGCTCCCGGACGCCCGGGCCTCCCCGGTGTTCGTCCCACGATAGAACCGATCGAAGATGCGTGGCAGCTCGTCGGCCGGGATGCCATGCCCGGTGTCGCTCACCTCCACGGTGACGTCATCTTCTCGCTCGTCGATCCGGACCGATACGGCACCGCCAGCAGGTGTGAACTTCAGCGCATTGCCAACGAGGTTGGTCATGAGCTGCACGATGCGCTCACGATCGAAGCGCATCTCAACGGGCTCCGCCGGAACGACCGAATCGAGCGCCACTCCACGATGGACGGCGACCTCGGAGAGTGCCTGAACGACCGCCTGTACCGGATCGCGCAGGTCGCCCTCGCGCATGTCGAGCGGATAGATGCCGGCGTCGATACGAGAAAGGTCGAGCAGGTTGGTGCTCAACCACTCGAGCCGGCCAATCTGCTCGATGGAGCTCTCCAGGAACTCCTTCCGGGTCGGCTCATCCACATCTCCATCGTGCTGGAGCTCGGTGTACAGGCGCAGGGCGGCGATGGGCGTCCGCAGCTCGTGGCTGACGTCCGCCACGAATGCCCGGAGCCGGTCGCGATCCGCCTCGAGCATGCGCAGGGTGCCGGCCAGGCGGTCGGCCATGACGTTGAACTGCTGGCCCAGCTCGTCCACCTCCAGCACGCCCGACGGAACCGCGCGCTCGTCCATCTGACCCTGAGCAACGCGCCCCGCCACGCCGCGCAGCCGGCTGATGGGCACGGTCACGCTGCGCGCTGCGATGAGACCGGTGACCAGCGACGCCCCCAACGCCAGGAACCCGGCGCCGAGGAGCGCGCCGCCGATCTGGCTCAGCGTCTCCTCTCGGGTGGAGTACGGGTCGCTGATGATGACCTGGTAGCGCCTCTGCGTGCCATCGGGAATCTCGACATCAACGAGCGCGCGGACCGGCGTCACACCGGTGTCGCGCTTCAGCCCCTGGGCCTCGAGCGAGGCGACATCGGGTGGCATCGCGACCGTTACGGTGCGGCCCTCCGCGTCGAGGATGGTGACGGTCGCGTTGAAGACGCGCGCCGCGCCCGCGGCGACCTGCGGGACGAGAAACGTATTGCGCGTCTCGTCGGCGACGACCGACGCCTCCCGGATCTCGCCGACGCGGGTGATCTCCTCGCGCAGCAAGATGCCGGTGGAGCCGGCCGCGGTCTGGATGCGCTCCTGCGTCTGCTCGGCGAAATGGCCGGGCAGGATCTGGGTGATGGCGACACCGGAGACGACGAGGCTCACCAGGGCAACGATGGCAAGCGCCAGGATGAGACGGACATTGAGGCGCTGAAAGATGGCGCCGCGGCCGCGTGGATCGAAGCGCGCCCAGCGGCCGGCCGTCGAGACGTCGGCCTCAGTCCTCGGCGAAGGCATATCCGACACCCCTCACCGTCCTGATGTAGCGGGGCTGGGACGGATCAGGCTCCACCTTGTCGCGGATGTGGCTGATGTGGACGTTGATGGTGCGCTCATCCTGCTCCAGGGCATCGTCGTAGTCGCGCACCAGCTCCAGCAGCTGAGATCGGGTGTAGACGCGCCCCGGCCGCGACGCAAGGTGCCGGAGGAGGTCGAACTCGGTGGTGGTCAGACCGATGCGCTCGCCGTCGCGCGTCACACGCCGGCGCTCGAGGTCGATCACGAGATCCTTGCGGCGCAGAGTCCGGCCGGTCTGCGTGTCGGCCAGGTCCCCGTACGCACGGCGCATCAGCGCCTTGATGCGCGTCACCAGCTCCTTGACGCTGAACGGCTTGACCAGGTAGTCATCGGCGCCCATCTCGAGCCCGACCACCTTATCCACCTCGTCCGCTTTGGCGGTCAGGAAGAGGATCGGCGCCCGTGTCTCGCGACGGAGCTGTCGCAGCACCTCGAACCCGTCGATGCCAGGCAGCCGGACGTCGAGCACCACCAGCTCGGGTGCCGCATCGGCGAAGTTGGCGAGCGCGTCCTCACCGGTGGGCTGGACAGTCACCGTATAGCCCTCGCGCTCGAGGGCCACCTTGACGCCACGCGCCACGGCCGGCTCGTCCTCGACGATCATGATGGTGCCGGGCATATGGGCAAGTATACGAACGGATCCCGCGCGCTCGATTGC
>Ga0136614_10002768_pt1 | contig 11029 bp, 10 predicted proteins | sample AntDrymUQ2792106_2_FD_106643 | JGI IMG/M metagenome (GOLD analysis project Ga0136614, IMG submission 106643) | Polar desert sand microbial communities from Dry Valleys, Antarctica - metaG UQ279 (21.06) | ecosystem: Environmental > Terrestrial > Soil > Desert | place: Antarctica: Dry Valley... | reverse complement strand
ATCGGCGGCTACGTGACTATCGAAAACCGCCAGATCACAATTAACCGGAAACCGCCCCCTCGCTGGTAAATCGCGGGGAGCATCCCCGCGGTCAGCACCCGGTGGTCGATATCTCGGTCTCGTGAATATTCGACAGCGTGCAGGCGTAACCCTCCGCTGCGCGCGTGCGCAATCGGCTCTAACGTTCACTCATTCCTGCAATGCGGGGGCAACCCAGGAGAGTGCGATGCCGAGACTCATGTCTTTTGAAAACGTGCGGACAGTGCAATGATTCCGTCCGAGTTGATGCGCAGCAACGACGAGATCGTCGTCGTTCCACACAGTGCGGCGTGGACCGCGCGCTTCCGAATCGAATCGCAGCTGCTGCACGTTGCCCTTGCAGTGCTCAAGCCTGCAATCGAGCATATCGGCAGCACGTCGGTTCCAGGCCTGGCAGCCAAACCGATCATCGACATGCTGGTAGGGGTCGAGTCGCTGACGGCATTCGAGTGTCGGTCCAAGCGCCTGGCGATCTTCGGTTATCAATATATTCCCGAGTACGAACGCGCCTTACCGGACCGCCGTTTTTTCAAGCGAGTAGTGAATGGCGTGCGTACTCACCATGTTCACGTGGTCGAGAAAAACGGCGTGTACTGGAAGCGGTACCTGAAATTTCGCAACAGCCTGCGCGACGATGCCTGGATGGCTTCGCGTTACGCAGAATTGAAGCTCCGGCTCGCGGCGCGCCACAGCTTTGACCGCGATGCGTACACCAATGGGAAGACGGGATTCATCGAGGCAATGCTTGCGATGCCACCCCGGGCGGCCACGAGCAGCACCGCAGCGCAGCTCATGCGATTGATTACTCCGTTGCAACAGCCCGCGACGATGACAGCTTGACGCGCCCTGCGATGCCAGCATCCGCAAAGGTGGACTTGTAGCGTTCGCGCAGCACGTTTTTCTGCACTTTTCCCATCGCGTTGCGTGGGAGATCCTCGACGAAGAACGTGGTCTTGGGAATTTTGTAGTTGGCAATCCTGCCCTTCAGTGAATCGACGACCGTCGCGGACTTCAGCACAGAATTTCGTTCCACGACGATCACCGCCACAACCGCTTCTCCGAAATCTGCGTGCGGAACACCGATCACGGCCGATTCCACCACGCCTGTCATTTCATCGATGTAGCCCTCAATCTCTTTCGGATAGACGTTGTATCCCCCCGAGATAATCAAATCGCGAGACCGACCTACCAGCGATAGGTAGTGCAATGGCGCAGCAGGCCCGCCAAAGTGGCCGACATCGCCGGTCTTAAACCATCCGTCCGCAGTGAACTCTTCGCGCGTTTTATCTGGCAGGCGCCAATAGCCTGAAAACACATTCGGTCCGCGGACCTGCACACCGCCGGTGTCACCCGCAGAGCATTCATCGCCGGTATCGTTAACGACGCGCACCCCGACGCCCGGCAGCGGGACTCCGACGGTTCCCGCGATCGGGTGTCCCTGTTCCGGAAAATATGGATTTGATGCCAGCATCAGCGTTTCTGACATGCCGTAGCGCTCGACAATTCGATGGCCGGTGCGTTGCTCGAACTGCTGGTGCGTCTCGGCCAGCAGCGGCGCAGAGCCTGCGATGAAAAGCCGCATCGAGCGGCAATGTTCCGGTCCGAACGCCTTGTCGCCTAGCAGTCGCGTGTAGAACGTCGGCACGCCCATCATTACCGTTGAGCGCGGCAGCCGGGCGAGCACGGCATTCATATCGAATCGGGGCAACAGCAGCGTCTGGGCGCCGCCAAGCAGCGCTGCGTGGGATGCAACGAACAGACCGTGCACGTGAAACAGCGGCAGTGCATGCAGCAGAACGTCTTGCCGGCCGGCTTCGCGCTCGGCCCTAAACCCCCAGAACTCATCCAGCGTGAGCGCGTTGGAGACGAGATTCCGATGCGACAACATCGCGCCTTTGCTGCGCCCAGTCGTGCCCGATGTGTACAAAATGGCTGCCAGATCATCGTTGTCGCGCTGAGCCGTTTCGAACTCATCGGAGAACGAAGCAGCAGCCGCGAGCAACGTGCCATCCCGCTGCTCGCCGAGCGTCATCACGTGCGCGCAGCGCGCACTGCGCGCGATCGGCTCGATTTCAGCAAGACGGGCCGGGGTACACACCACAACGGCGGGCTCGGCATCGAGCAAAAAGTGCTCAAGCTCGGCACGCTGATATGCGGTATTCAACGGCACATACACCAGGCCGGCGCGCAGCGTTGCCAGATACAACATCAGACATTCAGGTGACTTTTCAACCTGCACCGCGACGCGTTCGCCCGCCTTGAGTCGAAGCGAATTGAGCCAGTGGGCGATTCGGCCCGCGCCGAAATGCAGGTCGCGCCAGCTATAACTCGCGCCATCGTGCGTTTCAATGCAAAGAGAAGCAGGATCGCGCGGAAAACGCAGCTCGATCTCGGCGTACAGATTGGAATTGCTGTGCGGCAACTTCATCGGCCGAGGAAGTTCGGCGACCTTTTTGCGAGGAACGCGCCGACGCCCTCGTGATAATCGTGCGAGTCCAGGAATGCAAAGCTCTCGTCGAGCTCGTGCTGCGTGTAGTCGAGGCCGCGCGACTGAAAGCGACGGATATTCGCTTTGTTTTGACGCGCCGCCAGCGGCGAGCCGGCCGCGATGTGTTTGACGCAGAGTTGCAGCTCGCTACCGAGCGATGCAGCGGGTACGACGCGAGTGATCAGACCGCGCGTAACGGCTTCGTCGGCCGATAGAACACGGCTCTCGAGCAACAACTCGGCCGCGACCGCAGGTCCCGCGAGGCGCAGCAGCGGGACCAACTCGGGCAGCGCCAACGGAAACCCCAATCGCCCGATGGGCACCCCGAAGCGAGCAGTGTCTGCGGCAAGTCGAATGTCGCACAACGATGCAATTTCAAGCCCGCCACCCACGCATACGCCCTCGATCGCAGCAACCAACGGAATCGGGCATCGATCGATTGCTGTCAGCGCGTTGCCAATTGTCTCGAGGTGATATTGCCGACCGCTCGAGGGATCGTGGCGAACGTGTTCAAATTCCTCGATATCCGCACCCGCGGCAAAATTGCCTCCAGCACCGCAAACCACCACAACGCGTAACGACTCGGCGTCGCCGATTTCGGTAAACAGGCGAGCCAGCGCCTGCCACATCACGACACTGATTGCGTTCAGCTTGCCCGGGGAATCAAGCGTCACGGTTGCGACGCCGCCATCCCGCGCCAGGTCGACTTTGCCAGCCACGATGTCAATCCAGCTTCGCGCCCGAAGTCTTGGTGACGTCCGCCCAGCGTTTAATGTCGCCGGCCAACAACTTCGAGAATTGCGCCGGCGTCATGGTCGTGTTGTCCGATCCCTGGTTGGCCCAGATTTCACGCAACTCGGGGCTTGCGATCGCCTTGACGACTTCTGCATGCATGCGATCCAGAATATCTTTCGGCGTGCCTTTGACGCCCCAAATGCCGTACCACGTCGAGACGACATACTCGGGCATGCCTACTTCCGCGGTCGTCGGCAGATTCGGAAACGCCGGCGAGCGGTTAGCTGCTGCGACGGCGAGAGGTCGGATGCGGCCTGAGCGAATGTGCTGCGCTGAAGAACCAAGCCCATCGAACATCATGTCCACGTTGCCTGCCAGCAAGTCATTGAGTGCGGGCCCCGCGCCGCGATACGGGATGTGAATGATGAAGGTCTTGCTCTGGATCTTGAACAACTCGCCCGCAAGATGATGCGATGTGCCGTTGCCGGCTGACGCGTAATTGAGCTTTCCCGGATTCTTGCGAACGAAGTCGAGGAAGTCCTTGAAGTTTTCAGATTTGACGCGCGTCGGATTGACCACGATCACCTGCGGTGGATTGGCAATCACTGTCAGGGGTACGAGATCGGTCTCGATGTTGTAGTCGAGCTTCGGATAAAAGCTGGGCGCTATCGCGTGGTGAACGGCGCCTATGAAGAACGTGTAGCCGTCCGGCGGCGCCTTGGCTGCGATCGAAGCACCTACGGTGCCACCCGCGCCACCGCGGTTGTCGATGATGACAGGGCGCCCAAGCTGTTTCGCCAAAAACACCGATAGCGGGCGCGCAAACGCGTCAGTACCACCCCCGGGCGGGAATGGAACCACCAAGGTAATCGGCTTATTGGGCCACGTTTGGGCCTGCACAGGCGGCGATGCAATCGCAAACAACGCCATCGCAACGACGATCAGAACTCTCATGCTGTCTCCTTGATGAATAATTCTTTTGTGTCTCGCATCTTCGCGCGGACGACCGGCTTGTACCACCGGATTTACACCAATCGTGCGACCCCCTGCGCATGCACGACATTTCCCGCTAGAAATTCCTCGTGATACTCCTCGACCTTGGCAAGATCGTACAGATAGTTGACCATCATCCCAAGCGACTGGCGCAGTCCGTTCTTGGAGAGATCGCCGGCCCAGTTGATGCGCTGCAGTCGCGCGCCGTTGCCAAGGTGAAATTTCGCGACCGGATCACCCGTGGCGGTTGGTGAAACAAAACGCAGATAGATCGACACCAGTGCGAGCAACGCATCGCGTTCACTCCTCGACGGATCAGCTGCATCCGTAACCTTGCGATCGCTGCCGAGCTTGGACAGTGCGGTTTGCACCTTTGCCTTTACTCGTTGCAGCTCCGGTGCCTCGGGGTTGACGTCCTGTAACCAGCGTGCGAATCCAGGTATCGGCGACAGCGTGCAGAACATCCGGATCGATGGAAATTCGGCATGCAATCGCTCGGCGACTCGCTTGATCAAAAAATTTCCAAGCGACACACCGCGCAGTCCAGGCTGGCAATTACTGATCGAATAAAACGCGGCAACCTTGAAGCGCTTCGGTGCAGCGGGCTGCGCCGACTTGTCGATCAGCGGCGCAATTGCCGCAGGCATCTCAGATAGCAACGCGATTTCGACGAAGATCAACGGTTCGGCGGGCAACTGCGGATGGAAGAACGCAAAGCAGCGACGGTCCGGCTGCAAACGGCGGCGCAAATCATCCCAGCCATCAATAGCGTGCACCGCCTCGTGTTCGATGATCTGTTCGAGCAACTGCGCCGGCGAGTTCCAGTCGACCTGCTGCATGATGAGAAATCCGGGGTTGAACCACGACGACAGCAGATGGCAAAAATCAGCTTCGACCGCGACCAGTTGCGGATGCTGCGGCAGCATGCGCAACAATTGCCTGCGCATCTGCACGATCATTGCAGTACCGCCCGGTGCGCGGTTCAGGCGCCGCAGCAGTTCCTGGCGCGGCGGCTCGGCAACGGCCGTCAGCGTCAGAAGCGTTTGCACAGTCGGATCGGCCGCGTATCGTTGTGCGGCCGCCAGCACTTCAGCGGGAACCGGACCGAAATCCAGATCAAGATGCTCAAAGAAGCGTAGCTGCGCCGGCTCGGACAGTTGTTGATACTGGCGCAACGCAGTGGCCGCGTGGGCGGCACTGTTGCCCTCACCACGCGCTGACAACAGCCGCCTGCACGTACGCAGGAATTCTTCAACCTCGCGCTCGAACCGCGCCTTAGCTGCCGCGGCGGTCGACATTTCAGGCCTTCGCGTGATCACGCCGCAGCAATACGAAGCACACGACGCCGATCAGGATCATCGGAACCGACAGCCATTGTCCGGCCGACAGCCCGAGCGGCATGTAACCGTATAACGCCTCAGGCTCTCGAAAGATTTCCCCGGCAATGCGCAGCAGGCCGTAAAAGATCAAAAACAAGCTGGCGACGGTTCCAGGCGCCCTGGGCTTGCGTGAATAAAGCCACAGGATTACAAACAGCAAAATTCCTTCAAGTAAAAACTGATAAATCTGTGATGGATGGCGCGCCAGGCTATCGCCCGCCTGTGGAAATATCACCGCCCATGGTAATGACGGATCAGCTACGCGACCCCACAGTTCGCCGTTAATAAAATTTCCGATGCGGCCGGCAGCGAGCCCGAGCGGCACCAGCGGCACCAGAAAATCCGCAACGCGCAGAAACGACTTGCTGCGCATCCTTGCGAACACCGCCATTGCCACAATGACACCGATGATTCCGCCATGCGACGCCATGCCGCCCTTCCACACCGCAAAGATCTCGAGTGGATGGGTAAGGTAGTAGGACAGCGGCCCGTAAAAAATCACGTGCCCCAGGCGGCCGCCAACGATCACGGCGATCATTCCGTAGAACAGCAGATCGTCGACATCCTGCGAGCTCATCCCGCGCCAGGCCTCGCGTGCGCGGAGCTTGCCGAGTGCAAGAAAAAGCAGGAAGCCGATCAGGTACATCAACCCGTACCAGCGGATCGCGACGGGGCCGATTGACAGTGCGATCGGATCCAGATTGTGTACGTAGGGCACGTGGGCTCTGCGAAATTGCTGTGCCCTATTATTGCTTGATTCAATTACGGCGCGTCCAACCTTCATGGCGAACAACGATCGATCGAAGCATGTGACGCAAGGCGTCGCGCGCTCTGCAAACCGCGCGATGTATTACGCGATGGGCTACAAGGACGAGGATTTCGACAAGCCGATGATCGGCGTCGCAAACGGGCACTCGACCATCACCCCATGCAACGCCGGCCTGCAAAAGCTGGCCGATGCCGCCATTAGCGAAATCAGACGATGCGATGCCAACGCTCAGGTGTTCGGCACACCGACCGTGTCCGATGCAATCAGCATGGGCACCGAAGGCATGAAGTATTCGCTGGTGTCACGCGAAGTGATTGCCGATTCGATCGAGACGTGTGTGCTCGGACAGTGGATGGACGGGGTAATCGTGATCGGCGGCTGCGACAAGAACATGCCCGGCGGGGCGATGGCTATTGCCCGCTGCAACGTACCGGCGATTTACGTCTACGGCGGCACGGTCAAGCCCGGGCGCTACAACGGAAAGGACCTGACGATTGTTTCGTCGTTCGAGGCGGTGGGCGAGCTCAGCGCCGGCCGATTGAGCGAGAAAGATTTCAAGGAGATCGAGCGCCGGTGCGTGCCAGGTTCAGGCTCGTGCGGCGGGATGTTTACTGCCAACACGATGAGCTCAGCATTCGAAGCGCTAGGTATCAGCCTGCTGTATTCGTCGACGATGGCAAATCCCGACGACGAAAAAATCACGAGCACGGCGGAAAGTGCACGTGTGCTTGTAGAAGCCGTCAAAAAGCAGCTGTTGCCGCGCCAGATCATCACGCGCGAGTCAATCGAAAACGCCGTCGCGTTGATCATGGCGGTCGGTGGCTCGACCAATGCGGTGCTGCATTTCCTGGCGATCGCCCATTCAGCCAATGTTGAGTGGACGTTGGACGACTTCGAACGCGTGCGCAAGCGCGTGCCTGTGCTGGCCGACTTGAAGCCATCGGGTCGCTATGTGGCGACCGATCTGCACAAGGCCGGCGGCATTCCGCAGGTGTTGAAGATTCTTTTGGTCAACGGCCTGCTGAATGGCGGCTGCATGACAATTACCGGCAAGACGATTGCCGACATGCTCGCCGATGTGCCCGCCGAACCGCGCGCCGATCAGGACGTGATCCGATCTTTTTCAAATCCGATGTATCCGCACGGACATCTGGCGGTTCTAAAAGGGAACCTTGCGCCGGAAGGCTGCGTTGCGAAGATCACGGGGCTCAAGAATCCGGCGATTACCGGGCCCGCACGCGTCTTTGATTCTGAAGAGGCAGCCCTCGACGCAATCCTCGCTGATCGCATCAAGCCGGGCGACGTGATGGTGATCCGTTACGAAGGTCCAAAGGGAGGGCCCGGCATGCGCGAGATGCTAGCGCCGACATCGGCGTTGATCGGCAAGGGCCTGGGTGAAAGCGTTGGCCTCATCACCGATGGCCGATTTTCCGGCGGGACCTGGGGGATGGTGGTAGGCCACGTGGCACCCGAGGCTTACGTCGGCGGCAATCTGGCGCTGGTTATCGAAGGCGACTTGATCACAATCGATGCGCACACACTAACCCTGCAACTGGACGTGTCGGACGCTGAGCTCGAAAAACGGCGTGCTGCTTGGAGGCCGCCGGCGCCGCGCTACACAACCGGAGTGCTGGCAAAGTTCGCGAAAATGGCTTCAACGGCGAGCAAAGGCGCAATCACCGACGCGAATCTGTTCGGCTAGCGCATCAATCAAACATAAATTGCCGATTAATTACCGGCGCACGCGCGGGTTCTTGTCGACTTCCATTCGTTTCTTGATGCGGTCGCGCTTGGCTTTATCCATTTCGTCGAACGCCTTTTTCTTGTCCATTCCGAGCCGTTTCTCGACCAACTCGAACCACAGGTAGCCGACGCCGAATGGGCTCACGATCCACCACCATGACACTTCCGCGAAAATGCTGATCTCCAGAACTTTCAGGATGATCAAAATGACGCCAAGCCAGATAAACCACATGGGTGCCCCACCCGTTGCAACGTACCGAGCGTGAATATAGCCGCGGACGGGGCTGCCTACGACGCGCATTTCCGGTCAACCGCACGGAGGCTTTGCCGTTAAACTTAAGACAAAGCCGGGCGCTGGACAAATTTGTCCGCATCTCTGGGCGAACTAAAAATGGGGTCCTCAATGAGCAAAAGAATCGCGGGTGCTGCACTGATCGCAGCGTGCAGCATGCTGACGCTTAGCGCGCCAGCTTTTGCAAGTGCCGAACTGGCCAAACAGAAAAACTGTCTCGCGTGTCACGCGAGCGACAAGAAGCTCGTAGGTCCGGCCTACAAGGATGTCGCGGCAAAGTACAAGGCAGACAAGAACGCACCGGTGACGCTCGCCAAGAAGATTCGTGAAGGTGGCGTGGGTGTTTGGGGGCAGATTCCGATGCCCGCAAATCCGCAGGTGAGTGAGCAGGAAGCCCAGGCGCTTTCCAAGTGGGTTTTGTCGATGTAGCTTTACGCTGCCGGCACAAAAGGGCGCACCTGTGCGCCCTTTTTTACGCGCCGAAAAGTTATTGCAGGCGACGACCCAATTACGCCACCAGTGCTCGCAATGGCACCGCAGTCGGTCGATCAGCAACAAGATTCGCAATCAACTCTCCGCTCCCCGCGGCCAGCGTCCACCCCAAAGTTCCGTGGCCGGTGTTCAGATAAAGCCCTTTGATGCGGCTCTCGCCCAGGTAGGGCACGTTTGATGGCGTCAGCGGCCGCAGCCCCGCCCAATAGCGCGGCTGCGAGAAGTCACACGCGCGCGGAAACAATTCTTCGGTTCGGCGCCTTAGCGCTTCACAACGGGCTGGGTTGAGCTCGATACCGACGCCGCCGAGTTCGACCGTGCCGGCTACACGCAGCCGGTTTCCAAATCTCGAAAATACAATCTTGTACTCGTCATCGGTCAGGCTAATTGAAGGCGCGCGTGCCGCATCGATGATGTCAAACGTAGCCGAATACCCTTTGGCTGGCACGACCTGCAAACGAATCCCGAGCGGCTTAAGCAACGCCGGTGTTTGCACACCGAGACAAGCGACGACAGCGTCGGTCTCGAGCACGGTGGGCACGCCTGGCGCGGAGCCATGTTGCTGGAACACTTCGGCACCCTGGCAGCGGCCATTGACAATCCTCAAGCGGTGCACCGTGGTGTTGAAGTGAAATTTAACTTCGTGCTGCAGACACCGTTGCGCGAGTTGCATCGTGAATTCGTGCGCATCGCCCGACTCGTCTTCAGCGCAGTAATCAGCGCCGACGATCCGGGCCGCAACCGATCGCAGCGCCGGTTCGAGGCTCAGCGCTTCGCCAGCCGAAATGGAACGGCGGTCGCAGCCCAGCGTACGCATCAACGCCGCTGACTTCTTTGCCACCTGATAGTCGGCATCAGCCGTGTAGAAATGCAGAATGCCGCGCTCGACGTGGTGGTAGTTGAGGGCGAGGTCGGCACGCAACTGCTTCAGCAGAGCGCGGCTGTGCAGTGCCAGCGCGACGAGTTGCCGCGTGTTGTCAGCGGTCCGCGTCGGCAGACATTCGCGCAGGAAAGCAACGCCCCATGCCCACTGGTCGAAGTCAAGCCGCGGTCGAAAGAGCAACGGCGCGTCTTCCCGGCCAAGCCATTGCGCAACTTTGCCGGGCGCGGCCGGGTTGGCCCACGGCTCGGCGTGACTGACTGAAATCTGGCCACCATTTGCAAAGCTCGTTTCACGTGCGACGCCGTTCTGACGCTCGACAACTGTGACCTGATGGCCTGCTGCGCGTAGGTACCAGGCGCACGTCACACCGACCACGCCCGCTCCGAGAACCAATACCCGCACGGCAGCTATCCATTGCTGACTTTGAGATCGCGCAGTGTACGAAGTCCGTGCCACAACCAGGCTGTTCGCGTTTGTCCCTACCGTCGTTAACCGACCGGCAACCAATGCTTGCTTGCCGCGCTCTGCGCGGTGAGTACAATTCCGCCGTTCGTCGGCCTCGCCCTCCTGGAATGTCAGGCGCTCCGGGCATTGCGTCGGTAAACAACCATTCAGCCGAGGAGAAAAAACTCATGAACCACCCGCTTCTAAGACTTACCCCTTTTGCAGTTGCCGCGGCCCTGTCGCTGGCGGCTTGCAATCGGCAAGAGACGCCACCCGCGTCCACCACCCCGGCGCCTGCGCCCGCTAAAGCCGCGGCCGCTCCTGCCGCTGATGTCGTCAAGATTGGTCACGTCGGGCCGATCTCGGGCGCTATCGCGCACTTGGGCAAAGACAACGAAAACGGCGCACGCCTTGCGGTCGAGGAAATCAATGCAGCCGGCGGCGTGAAAATGGGCGACAAGACAGTCAAGCTTGATCTCGTTACCGGCGACGACAAGGCCGATCCCAAGGACGGCACACTGGTCGCGCAGAAGATGATCGACGATGGCGTCGTCGCACTGGTCGGCCACCTGAACTCGGGCACGACGATTCCGGCGTCCAAGCTGTATTCCGACGCCAATTTGTCGCATATTTCACCGTCAGCAACGGCCGTTAAATTAACGGAACAGGGCTTCAAGACGACGTTTCGAGTTGTCGCGCGCGACGACAAGCAAGGCGCCGCGCTCGCCAACTTTGCCGCGGGCCCATTGAAAGCCAAGACGGTCGCAGTGAT
>Ga0136614_10002766_pt1 | contig 11030 bp, 13 predicted proteins | sample AntDrymUQ2792106_2_FD_106643 | JGI IMG/M metagenome (GOLD analysis project Ga0136614, IMG submission 106643) | Polar desert sand microbial communities from Dry Valleys, Antarctica - metaG UQ279 (21.06) | ecosystem: Environmental > Terrestrial > Soil > Desert | place: Antarctica: Dry Valley... | reverse complement strand
CGGGGTGGCCGCCGGCGTACATCTTCTTCGGGTCGATCGGGTCGATGGCCCAACCCATCGGGTCCGCCCCTTCGAGGTCGGGCACCAGCCGCCACGTCTTGCCGCCGTTCTCGCTGATGGCCGCGCCCTCGTGGCCGCCGACCATCACCCGGTCCGGGTTCCTGGGGTCGACCGCCATCGAGTGCAGGTCGCCGCCCACTACCGGGCGCTCGACGGCGGCAGACGAACGCCCGCCGGGTCCGCCGGCTATGAGGACGGACACCGCCGCCAGCGCAGCGAGCACGAACACCGCCACCGCCCCCCACACTAGCAGTGGCGACCGCCCTGCCTTGCCGCCCGTCTTGTTCGTCGTCTTACTCAAGATCTGCTCGATCTTTCGTCCGTTGGGTTGGCGCCCTTCTCCGCCGAAGGCCGGAGATCCTTCCGCTCCAGAGTCCCGATCTTCTGGTCCAGGGCGGCCTGCTGCGCCTTCAGACGCGCGAGGCTCTCCTCCTGTGCTGGGTCGGCCTGGTCCTCTTGGGGTGTGCCCTGGCTTCCGTGCATAAACTTCATCATCAGCAGCATGGATACCGGGCAGGCCGCGAGCAGCGCGTACGGAATCACCGCCACCACAATGCCGGGGGCAAGCACGTAGATCCCAACCCCCGTCGCAGCCAACGCAGGCAGCGCCATCCAGACTAGCTGGCTTCTCTTCATCTCCATTCGTTTCCTTCCTCCGAGGTGATCCAAAGGATGCCTTGCGTCGGGCGTGCCTACGGCCATCCGGGATACCGTCGCTTGGACGGGGACGGTTCTCGGTCATCTCGCGCGGCGTCATCTGGCGCCGGCGAAGGGCTACGGATGGCTATCTATAGGCTCGAGGAGAGTTGGGGAGGGGGTGGGTTCGGCGCCAGGTAGAACTGCGTGGGCCGCGAAAGTTCGTCGAGGAGACGGCGCCCACGGAGCGACGCGAAGGCGAATACTCCGGCTGAGGACACCGCGAGCACGGCACCCAGGCACAGTCCGGCGAGAGCGGGGGAAGTCGAGGACGACTGCGCGGAAGACTGGGTAGCAAACGGACACTCGTCCGAGAAGCACATCTCCATCTCCCCCAGGTACGGGTAGAGCGACACGAAGAGGGTCACGAGGATCGCCAGCGAGAGCAGGTATGTCCGTCGCACACTCACAGCGATGGGAGTATACAGCCTCCAGCGATGGGAGTACACAGCCTCCCGGAGGGGAGCGAACCTTGCTCGAACCGCAGGGAGGGTGCTCGCCGTGTCCACAACGGGCTCGTACCTTCTGCCGCTAGCCCTTCTCGGCCTTCTCGATCTCCTTCAAGTAGCCCTCCATCAACTCTATCTCCGCCTTCTGCTCGTCGATGATCTTGCGGGATAGGTCCTTGAGTTCCGGGTGTTCGGACCTCTCGAGCGCCTTCTCAGACATGTCGACGGCCATCTGGTGGTGCGGGATCATCATGCGCAGGAACATCTCGTCGGCCGCGTCGCCGCCCATCATCTCCTGCATAGAGCCGCCCATCATCTGCTCCATCATCCCTTGGCCCATCATCTCGTCCATCATGCCCGCGGGCATCCCGGAGGCCTGCTCCGCATCCGGGTACCACTCGTCGCGCCAGTCTTGCATCCGGTCGATCTGCCCGGATTGGCTCTCCTCGATGTTGTCTGCGAGTTTACGGAGCTCGGGCCGCTTTGAGTCGGAGATCATGTGCTCGGAGGACATGATCGCGCCCTCGTGGTGCATGGTCATCTGATCGATGAACTGGAGGTCGAAGAGCTTGTCCTCGTCGAAGGAGCCCATCATGCCTCCGCTGCCCATGCCGTCGCCCATCATAGAGCCCATACCGCCGTTTTGGTTGCCCATCGCGCCGTCGTTCATCATCGAGCCGAGTTGGACGGCCGCGGAGGTGATCCCGGCTCCGGCCAGGAGGAGCACTACCATCGCAAGGGCAACGCCCAAGTGCCTAATCTTCCGCATCTCTAAATGCCTCCTTTCGTGGCATTTATCCCACCATTGAGGACCTTGATGGATCTCTCGTACTCCTCAGCATCTATCTCGCCGCGGGCGAAACGCTTGCGCAGGATCTCCTCTGCTCCCTCTTCCTGAACTTCCGAGCCCCCGCTGTCGCTACTCCGGTTGGGGAAGATCCGTATCAACGCCCACGCCGCGAAGGCCAGGAGTCCGCCCCAGAACAGTAAGGGCAACAGCATCCAGACCCAGCCTCCGCCCATCATTCCGTCCATCATGGTTTTACGCTCCTTCTAGGTATCTCGTCTACGTACCCAGTGTATGAGGACTATCTCAAGGGAGCGTCTATCGAAGATCAAGACTGGATCAAGGTATTCCAGACTATCGGTCCGCGAGCGGCAGCGAGAAAGAGAACCTGGCTCCCTTCCCGGCGCCGGGACTCTCGGCCCGTATCCTCCCGCCCATCGCCTCGACGAGTGCCAGGGAGATCGCGAGCCCAAGCCCCGAGCCGCCACGAGCTTCGCTTCGCGAGCGCGACTTCTCGGCCCTGTAGAATCGCTCGAAGACGTGCGGCAAGTGCTCGGTGGGGATGCCCTCTCCCGTATCCTCGACCCCGAAGACGATCGTGGCCTCGTAGGCCTCGGCTCCCACCACGACCCGGCCCCCGCCCGGCGTGTGGCGCAGCGCGTTGCCCAGCAGGTTCGACAGCACCTGGACGACCCTGTCGGCGTCCGCCGAGACGGACGGCAGACCTTCTGGCACCGCATTCTTCAGTTCCACGCCCTTCTCGTCGAAGAGCGGCGCCACGCGCTCCGCGGCCACCCTTACCACCTTCTCGGGACGGACGGCCGCCGTTCGGAGGGTGAGCTGTCCTGCCTCGACGTGGGAGAGCCGGCGGAGGTCTTCAACGATCCGCCTCATGCGCTCGGCCTCCCCGTACAGAAGTGCCCACGTCTCCTCGGAGGGCTCTACCACGCCCTCCATGAGCCCCTCCATGTAGCCTTCGAGGGTGGAAAGCGGCGTGCGCAGCTCGTGGGAGACGTCCCCGATCAGCTCCAGCCTCTTCCTCTCCGCCGCCTCCAGCGAGACCGCCATCGAGTTGAAGCTCTCCGAGAGCGCGCCCAACTCGTCCTCCCCACCTACCGGCACGCGCTCCCCGTAGCGCCCGGCGGCGATGCGGCGGGTGGCGGCCGTCATGTACCGTAGCGGCTCCACGATTCTCCGCGACACGAAGAGGCTGGAGAGGGCCGCCGTCACCGCCGCCACCGCGCCAGCCACCACCAAAGAGTAGAGGAGCGTCAGCCCGAACGCCCGGCCCACGGAGTCCATCATCCCCCCCATCCCGCCGGGCCGCATCATCCCGCCGTCCGCGTCCATCATGCCGCTCATCAGGTTTCCGAAGATGACCGGCGCTATGAGGTAGAGGGCTGTGAGCAGCGTGAAGGCGGTGGCAAGGGCCACCAGAAAGTGGGAGACGAAGAGCTTGGTTCCAAGGCTCCGGGATATACCACCCAAGAGCTTCATCGTGCCTCGAACTTGTAGCCCACGCCGCGCACCGTCCTGATGTAGCGGTTGCCGGCTTCTCTCTCCGAGGCGTCCAGCTTCTTGCGGAGGTTGGCGATGTGCACGTCCACGACGTGGTCGTCACCGAAGTAGTCCTCGCCCCACACCCGCTCGAGGAGGCGACGCCGCCCGAAGACGAAGCCGGGCCTGGAGACGAGGGCGAGCAGGAGATCGAACTCGAGGGCGGTAAGCGCCACCTCCTCACCAGCCAAACGTACCAGCCGCCGGTCCGGATCTATCTCGAGCCCCCCGGACCGGAAGATCCGTTCTTCCTCTTGAGGCCCCGGTGTACCGGCGCGCGGCCTGCGGAGCATCGCCCTCACCCGGGCCACGAGCTCCCCGGGGGAGAACGGCTTGGTCAGGTAGTCGTCGGCCCCAGCCGAGAGGCCCACGATCTTGTCCCCTTCCTCCGCGCGGGCGGTGAGCATGATCACGTAAGCCTCCGAGAAGCGCCTGAGCTCCCGCAAGACCTCCAAGCCGTCCATCCTCGGGAGCATCCAGTCCAGGACGACCACGTCCGGCTCCAAGCGACGGGCGATCTCGATTCCGGCTTCGCCGTCGGCCGCTTCGGCCACCTCGAAGCCCTCCCGCTCCAGGTAGCCCCGGAGCAGGGCCACAAGGTTCTTCTCGTCCTCGATTATCAGCGCGCGCGAGTCCACAGAACCCGATTCTACCCCCAAAGCCGGCCCGTCCTCCCGGCGCATTCAGAGGATCGCACGTCTAGTGGAGGAGGCGCAGGCGAGCAAGGCCCCCGCCGAGCAGTTCGTGGACCGCTTCTCGCGCCTGTACACGCCGATCGTGGTGGCCGTGGCGGTTGTCCTCGCGGTCGTGCCTACCGTGCTCGGGGCCAGCTTCGGCGAGTGGTTCTACCGAGCGCGGGCGCTCCTCATCATCGCGTGTCCTTGCGCCCTCGTAATTTCCACACCCGTCACCGGGGTCTCGGGGATCGGGGCCGCCTCCAGGCGCGGGATCCTCGTGAAGGGCGGGGCGGCGCTCGAAGCGGCGGGGCGCCTCAAAGCGCTGGCCTTCGACAAGACGGGGACGCTCACCGAGGGCCGTCCTGTGGTCTCACGCGTTGTGGCGCTGAACGGCAAGGGCGAGGCGGAGGTTCTGACGCTGGCTGCCGCGCTGGAGCGCCGCTTGGAGCACGCCCTGGCCATCCTGACGGCCGCAGGCGGAGCCGAGCTGCATCCGGTCTCCGGCTTCCGGTCGGTCGCGGGCAGGGGGGCCGAGGGCGAGGTGGACGGCAAGCGTTACCTGATCGGCAGCCCCCGCCTTTTCGCCGAGAGGGGGATAGCCCTCGACGGGGCGGAGGAGGCGCTGGAGGTGATCGAACGGGCAGGGGAGACTCCAGTCGTCCTGGGCATTGCCGACGGCCTCCTGGCGGTCTTCGGGCTCGCCGACTCCTTGCGCCCGGACGCGAAGGCGACCGTCGAAGCCCTGCGCGAGTCGGGGGCGGAGGAGCTCATGATGCTCATGGGGGACGCCGAGGCCCCCGCCCGGCGAGTGGCCGAAGAGTTTGGCATCGGTTACAAGGCCAGGCTCTTGCCCGAGCAGAAGATCGAGGCGGTGCGCGCGCTCGTAGCAAGACACGGGGACGCAGGCATGGTCGGCGACGGCGTGAACGACGCACCCGCCTTGGCCGCTTCCTCGGTTGGCTTCGCGATGGGCGCCGCAGGAACGGACGTCGCCCCGGAGACGGCCGACGTGGCGCTGATGCGGGACGACCTTCCGAAGCTGGCCGAGGCCGTAAGGCTCTCGCGGGTGGCCGAGCGGATCATAAGGCAGAACGTCTTCGTATCCATCGCCATAAAGGGCCTGTTCGTTCTCCTAGCCCCGTTCGGGCTGGTGGCGCTATGGCGCGCTGTGCTTGCCGATATGGGAACCTCCATAGCTGTTACCCTCAATGGCCTCCGGCTGTTCCGAAAGGGGAGCGCCTAAAGCCGTGGGCGCGATGGCGTCCGACCGCCAGAAAGCCCTGCACCGCAGCGGCATTCGCCTGGAGGACTTCACGATAACCTGGAACGTCGTCGAGGCATTCGTCGCCGTCGGGGCGGGTCTGCTGGCCGGCAGCGTCGCCCTCGTAGGGTTCGGGGTGGACTCCGGGATAGAGGTGATCTCTGCGGTGGCCCTCCTGTGGCGTCTGCTGAAGGCTGCTCCGGAGCCCAGCGCCGAGGAGCACGGGGCCGCCGAGAAACGGGCACTCTACTTGGTGGCGGCGACCTTCTTCTCGCTCTCTGCCTACGGATGGGTCAGAGAGAGTCCTTCTGGGCCTGCGATTAAGACTACGACGACTTCGAGGCCATTTCGGAGACGAGGACCTGCTGGAGCGTGACGAGTTCGGCTGCGTCTTCCCGGGTGAGTGCTGTATGCCGGGCCCGCAATTCCCTTCGGGCTCGGGAGGCTGGACCGCCCACAGAGCGATCCTCCACGACCTGTTCGCCGATGCCTTCGAGAGCCTCGGACGGCTCGAACTCCGGCCAGGGTGCCCTCGATCGTCAAGCTGGCCACCAGCAGGAGCCGCTGCATCTACGGCTGCTACACCTTACGCTGCTCGTCCTGCTTGCTCCACTTCAACGCCCTACGCTGCTCCTGCTGCTTACGCCACCCGTACCGGGTCATGCCCCGCGGCTTGTACACATTCAGCACCAGGATCACCAGCAACACCACTGTGCCGCCAACGGAGTGGACCAGTGTGCTCCCCAGAGCGTGGAGATCGTCGCTTGACGTTGTCGGATCTGCTGCTATGTCTGCGTAGGAGCTGATCGTCTGCGTTTCCAGCAGCAAGACGACGGTGGCGATTATGGTCAAAAGGAGTGAGATCAGGACCCAATAGTGCCGGAACAAGCCCCACTTGGTCCCCACTGACATGACAAGCCCACTGAGCAGCGAGGCGAGGGCCAACGGCACGATGACATACCAGGCGACCAACTCCATCGCGAGATAGGCGGCACGCAACGTCTGAGCGTCCTGGCTGGTCGCAACGGTAACGTCGAGAGCTATGTAGGCGGCGACCGCGCCGATCCAGCCGACCGCGAGAGTGATATGCGCGGCAAGCGCGAACTTGCGGAGGCGGGGCGGCATGAGCACCGCTAGTGGCCCCCAGGTCCTCTTTGCCCAGGTCCGTGGACACCACCGAGAACACCGGTGAGCATCAAGACGACTACCAGGACAACGACGACCGCGATGACGATCACAGACACCTTCAGCCAGCGTGGTATGCTGGGATAGGGTGGCAAGTCAGCCATGTGCGTCTCCTCTCCTCTGTCGCGCGGGTTTGTCAAGATCTTCATAGCCCATTTCCCCGCCTGATTCGAAACAGATGTCGCCTTGGCAGGTACCGCAGAGGGCTCTACGGAAGGTAGGTTTATGGTCGTCGTCCGTGAGTCGCTCATTAACGTCTAGTATAGGTAGCAGCAGTCCGCAGGACATGACCCTTAGAGGGCTAAGGAGAGAAGAAAAGGGCTATCTTTGAGAGACTAGAGGGAGTGAAACGAGGATGCTAGCCACGCCGCGAGGGGCGTGGCAGCCAGCCACGGGCGACGCCATAGGCGGCCGCCTGGTGTCGGTTGCGGAGGTGGAGCTTGGAGAGGATGCTCTTCATGTGATTCTTGACCGTGTGCTCGCTGACCAGCAGACGCCCGGCGATCTCGGCGTTGGAGTGGCGCGCCGCCACTAGCTCCAGCACGTCCATTTCTCGGGCAGTGAGCACTTCCTCGGGCCCGAAGGGCTCGGTTTGGCCCCGGATCTCTTCCAAGATCCGGGCGGCCATGCGACGCGAGATCGCGGCCTCGCCCCGCGCCAGGCCCCGGAGCTGCTCCAGGAGCTCCCGGGACCGCACGTTCTTGACCAGGTAGCCTTGCGCCCCCGCCTTGATAGCCTCGAAGAGGGTCTGGCTGTCGTCGCGAACCGTCAGCATCACGACGGTGACGGCGGGTAATTCCGTCGTCAGCCGCCGGGTCGCGGCAACGCCGTCCTCTCCCGGGAGTTCGATATCCATCAGTACGATGTCCGGCTCAAGCGCACGCGCCTGGCCCAGGGCGCTCTCGGCGTTTTCGGCCTCTCCAACGACGGCGAAATCGTCCTGGTAGGAGAGGAGCGAGATGAGCCCCTCGCGAAAGAGCGCATGGTCGTCAACCAGTAGGAGTCGCAAGGGCTGCATGCCCGTTCTCCCTCTTCGGTCGTGGAATGGTGATGATGGCAGTCACTTGGGTGCCCGAACCGGGCTGGCTATCGACCTGGAAGGTGCCGCCGAGGGCCTCGACCCGCTCGCGCATACTCGTAAGGCCCAAGGGTCGCGCCTTGCCGTTCTTCTGGCTACCAGGGGTGAAGCCCTGGCCATCGTCGGCAACGACGACCCTGAGCCGATCCGGCCCATTGGATGCGAGGGTGACAGTGGCCTCCCGTGCCGCGGCGTGCTTGCGAACGTTGGTCAAGGCTTCCTGGATGAACCTGAAGAGCTGGAGCGCTGTGAGAGGTGAGAACCGGTCGGCCGCGCCATCCGTTCGGAGGCTCACGGGAATCTGGTGCCGCTCTTCGAACTGGTCCACGTAATCCTGTAGCGCGCAGATCAACCCTAGTTCTGCCACGTTGGTACGGAGCCCCGTGATGGACTCGCCAATATCCGCGTAGATTTCGTCGGCAACCCCGCGTAGCCGTTCGAGCTCTGCCTCCGCCTCCCGTTGTCGGTCGGCCTCCACCAGCTCCTTGATAGTGTCCAGGCGCAAGAGCAGATCCGCGACGAGCTGGGCCACACCATCGTGGAGTTCTCTGCTCAGCCGCTCCCGTTCCTGCATCATGGCGCTCATGGTCAGGATGTCCTGCTCTCGGGCCGATGCCTCAGCCTGGAGTCTCCCGAGAACCCTGAACAGCGTCTCTACAAAAATGTAGGTCAGCACCAAGCCCAGGAGTGTTACGAGCAGAGTCGCTGACAGATCGAGTGTTCCACCACCGGTGTGCTGTCCACCATCGGTGTGCTCTATCAGGCTGTGGCCCACCGCGGCCGTAACGGAAGGTAGGAAGACCATGAGCCATTTGAACAGGAGCAGTCTGCGGTGCGTCATGACAGGACGATGCGTTTGAACCATGGCGTTCCTCCAGCCAGAGCCGTAATGGGCGGGCATCCCGTCAGCGATGGTTGGCGCGCGACGGGGAGGTAGTTCAGGAGGTGGTGTAAGCCTGGATTCTCCATTTCAGCCCATCCCAGCCTACTTCAATGGGATGATACGAGTGTATCTACGTCCCGAATGCCGGTCAACCATAATCTCTCCGACATCGTCGTCACGTAGTGTACTGGGGTAGTGCCGACACGGTGGAACGAGACGATCGAGGTGCACCGCCGCGAGGTGCGCGACGCGATCCTGGAGACCACTTGGGCGCTGGTGGCCGAGCACGGGTTGCTGTCGGTGACGATGTCGCGGATCGCCGAGGAGACCGGCATCGGGCGCGCGACGCTGTACAAGTACTTCCCGGACGTGGAGGCGATCCTGCTCGCCTGGCACGAACGTCAGATCACCGGCCACCTCGAACATCTCGCCGAAGTCAGAGACCAGGCTGGCGGCGCTGCCGAGCGACTCGAAGCCGTACTAGGGGCCTACGCGCTCATCTCGCACGAGTCCCACGGGCACCACGACAGCGAACTCATGACGTTCTTGCATTGAGGCGAGCACGTCGCCCGGGCGCAGCAGCAGCTCATCGACTTGAGCCGAGACCTGTTGATCGAGGCCGCAGAGAACGGCAACCTCCGGGACGATGTCGCGCCCGATGAGCTCGCGAGTTACTGCCTCCACGCCCTCGCGGCGGCCGGCAGCCTGCCGTCGGAGGCCGCGGTCCGCCGGCTCGTCACGGTCACTCTCGCCGGGTTGCGCCCGCGCGCCTTAGGGGAGCTGCCGGAGCCAGTAAGGCAACCACCGGCGCCGGTAGCCGCCGGTGGTTGGACACTCTCCGTTCCAGGAGTTGGTGAGTCCCAGGGTAAGAGCGTCCCTCCAACCGGTGCTCGGGAGAACTGAACCGCTGATGGGATGGCGTCCCCGCCGCCGCGGTCGAGGCGCGAGCGCTGAACCATCTGGTCGCGGGTGATCCCCGCAGGCTACTGACCGGTGGGCTGCCCGAAACGCGAGATGCAGGGGTGCTGTGCGTCGGTGGTGGATGGGCTCAAGGCCATCACGACGTAGAGTGCAGGACCCGGCCGGTTCCAGGTTCGGGTCACGGACGGAAGCTTTCCGTTCTGCCGTCCCGATCCCCTCTACGGGTCCGGGGTTCGTGGCGAGGTTTGCCGTGAAGGCCGGTAAACCGGGCATTAAGGGGACAGCTAGAGGGCCGCGTGGGTCCTCGGGCTGATGCGAAGTCGCCCTCGCGCTCGGATCCTGCCCTTGCGCCCGCCAGAGAGCCCCAAACGAGCGCGAGTCAACGCCGGGAACCTTGACATCGTGGCCCCTTCGGTATAGGGTACGGGGGTACCGTAAAACGATCGAGGTGGAGCGATGCCGAGCGAAAGGCGGGATGGGGGAGTGATCACGATCCCGGTTACGGGAATGACGTGCGCCTCTTGCGTGCGCCGGGTCGAGCGGACGCTCTCCAGGAGGGAGGGGGTTATCGGGGCTAGCGTGAACTTTGCCGCCGAGAAGGCGACCGTGGAGTACGACCCCAAGACCACGGGACCTGAGGACCTGATCGGGGACATAGAGGGCGCCGGTTACGGCACGGACGCGCGCGAGGCGAGCTTCGGCGTGACGGGCATGACCTGCGCCAGCTGCGTCGGGCGCGTGGAGCGCGCCCTGAAAAAGGTGCCGGGGGTCCTCGACGCCGGCGTCAACCTCGCAAATGAAAGGGCGACAGTGAGGTACCTCGCCGGCGAGGTCGAGAGGCGCGACCTGGAGAAGGCTGTCGAGGCGGCGGACTACGGCGTAGCTTCGCTACGCGAGGGGGAAGGCGGCGCCGCCGAGGACGCCCACCAAGAGGAGTACCGCCGGCTGCGCCGGGACTTTCTACTGGCGGCGGCGCTCACCACTCTCATCCTCGTGGGGAGCCTGCCGCACATGCTCGGCTTCATGATCCCCATCCCGATGGGTTGGCTCAACCTCGGGCTCCTGGCGCTGGCGACGCCGGTGCAGTTCTGGGCCGGGCGGCGGTTCTACCGCGGCGCCTGGGGCGCCCTCAGGCACGCCCAGGCCAACATGAACACGCTAGTCGTGGTGGGCACCAGCGCGGCTTACCTCTACAGCGCGACCGCTACCCTCGCCCCCAGGCTCTTCGCCGGGGGACGGGCCGACGTGTACTTCGATACCTAAGCGCTCATCATCACCTTGATCCTGCTCGGTCGGTTGCTCGAGGCGCGCGCTCGCGGACGCACGGGAGAGGCCATAAAGAGGCTCGCCGGTTTGCGGGCCAAGACCGCGCGCGTCGTGCGGGGGCAAGGCCCGGGCGAGGAGGTGGACGTCCCGGTCGAGGACGTCGAGATCGGGGACGTCGTGGTCGTGCGGCCGGGGGAGAAGATTCCGGTG
>Ga0136614_10002764_pt1 | contig 11032 bp, 11 predicted proteins | sample AntDrymUQ2792106_2_FD_106643 | JGI IMG/M metagenome (GOLD analysis project Ga0136614, IMG submission 106643) | Polar desert sand microbial communities from Dry Valleys, Antarctica - metaG UQ279 (21.06) | ecosystem: Environmental > Terrestrial > Soil > Desert | place: Antarctica: Dry Valley... | reverse complement strand
CTGGGCTTCGTCGGCGCGCTGATCGGCTCGGTCGCGCGGCCGCTCGGCGGCTGGCTGTCGGACCGGCTCGGCGGGGCGCGGGTGACGCTCGCGGTCTTCCTCGGCGAGGCGGTCTTCACGCTGACGGCGATCATGGGCGTCAACGAGCACAGCTTCCCGATCTTCTTCGGCTCGTTCATGGCGATCTTCCTGCTCGCCGGGATGGGCAACGGGTCGACCTACCGGATGATCCCTGCGATCTTCAGCGAGCTCGGGCGCAGGGAGGCCTCGGAGAAGGGGCTCGACGTCAAGCGGACGGTCCTCGACTTCAAGCATCAGGCCGCTGCCGTGATCGGCATCGCGGGCGCGATCGGCGCGTTCGGCGGCTTCCTGATCCAGGTGATCTTCCGTCAGGCCTCGCTCGGCGTCTCGGCCGCGGTCAAGGCCGCGGAGACGCCGGCCGAGAAGCTCGCCGTCGCGCAGGCGCAGGCGGATTGGTCGATCCCGGCGCTGTGGGTGTTCCTGGGCGCGTACGTCGTCTTCGCCGGGATGACGTGGTTCTTCTACCTGCGCAGGAGCTTCGCGACCGACAAGATCCCGAGCCTCGCGCAAGCATCGGTGTAGCCGTGCGCAGCGCCACGGTGGCTAGCTTGTCTGCGTGGCGCAGTTTCACCGGGACCCCGCGAGCTACCTGGCGCTGATGCGCGAGGAGGTGCCCGACTACGAGCGTCTGCAGGACGAGACGGCCGCGGCCACGGGCACGGCTGTCCGGCGCGTGCTGGAGCTGGGAACGGGAACCGGCGAGACGGCGCGGCGCGTGCTCGAACGCCATCCCGAGGCGATCCTCGTCGGCGTCGACGCGAGCCGCGAGATGCTCGAGCACGCCGCCGCCGCGCTGCCCGCCGATCGTGTCCAGCTGCGTGTCGCGGGCCTGCACGAGCCGCTTCCGGACGGCCCGTTCGACATCATCGTCTCGGCGCTGACGGTCCACCACCTCGACGCGGGCGCCAAGGCGCAGCTGTTCCGGCGCGCCGTCGCCGCGCTTGCCCCGCGCGGACGGCTGGTGCTGGGCGACGTCGTCGTGCCGCAGCATGCCGCCGACGCCGTGACGCCGATCGACGGCGAGTACGACCTGCCCGACAGCGCCGCCGACCAGCTGGCGTGGATGACCGACGCCGGACTACGCGCCTCGGTCGCCTGGGCGCACCGCGACCTCGCGGTCCTCGTGGGCGACGCACCCGGCGACGGGGGCGTCATCGACGAGCTGGTGGCCAACAACCAGGCCTTCGCGGCCGCGCTGCCCGCTCAGCATCTCGACGTGCGTCCCCGCCGCCGGCTCGTGATCGTGACGTGCATGGACTCGCGGCTGGACGTCTTCAAGGCGCTGGGCCTGCGCGAGGGCGAGGCGCACATCCTGCGCAACGCGGGCGGCGTGATCACCGACGACGTGATCCGCTCGCTGGCGGTGTCCCAGCGGCGGCTGGGAACGCGCGAGGTGATGCTGATCCACCACACCGCCTGCGGGCTGCAGACGCTGACCGACGACGGCTTCCGCGCGGAGCTGCAGGAGGCGACGGGGGTCGCCCCGGCGTTCGCGATCGAGTCGTTCACCGACGTGGACGCCGACGTGCGCCAGTCGATCCTGCGAGTGCGGCGCTCGCCCTTCGTGCTGCACCGCGACCTCGTGCGGGGATTCGTCTACGACGTCGACACGCACGGCCTGCGTGAGGTCGACGTCGAGCGCGAGTCGTAGGTCCCCGGACGCGCACCGCATCAGCCGATGACCGGCGCCGGACGTCGAGGCCGGGCTAGGCTTCCCGCCGCATGAGGCACCTGCCGTCCACGGACGACCGCGAGCACCACGACAGCCGCTCGGCGGTGGTGCGGCTGTGCGCCGACCTCGCGGACGCGTCGGCGTTCAACCTCGCGATCTTCATGGTGATCCTGGCCAACGCGTTCGTGCTCGGCCTGGAGACCTACCCGAGCGTCGTGCGCGAGGCGGGCGGGCTGCTGCGGACGCTCAACGACGTGTTCCTGGCGATCTTCGTCGTCGAGCTCGTGATCCGGCTGACGGCCTTCGGGTCGCGGCCGCAGCATTTCTTCCGCAGCGGCTGGAACATCTTCGACCTCCTCGTGGTCGTGGCGTCGCTGGCGCCCGGGTTGCGCGAGAACGCGCTGCTGCTGCGACTCGCGCGGCTGGCGCGGATCCTGCGCGTCGTCCGCCTGCTGCCGGACCTGCGCGTGCTGACGATCGCGATCGGGCGCTCGATCCCGGGCGTGCTGTCGCTGACCGTGCTCGCGCTGCTCGTCGTGTTCATCTACGGCATGGTCGGCTGGACGATCTTCGACGACCACGCCCCGGAGCAGTACGGAACGATCGGCGAGGCGATGCTGACGCTGTTCGTCGCGCTGACGCTGGAGAACCTGCCCGATCAGCTGGCGCTGGGGCGGGAGCTCTCGGACTGGACGATCCTGTACTTCGTCTCCTACGCGCTGGTCGCGGCCTTTCTGATCTTCAACATCCTGATCGGCGTCGTGATCAACTCGCTGGAGGAGGCGCGGGCGATCGAGCACGCCCGCGAGCGGGCGGACGCGCTGGAGCGCGGCGGGCCCGCGGGGCCGACCTTGGAGGAGCGCGTGCTGGCCGTGCGGGAGGCCCTCGATGACCTGGAGGCGGACATCAGGCGCGGGTGAGCGCGCGCGATACTCGTGGCGTGGCCGGCGCGATCTGCCGTCGCCGTCAGCGCCGCGGCAGCCACGCCCCCCGCTACCGCTCCGTCCAGCCCCCCGTCTTGCCCTTGTAGAGCCCCTCGCCGAGCACCACCTGCCGGGCGCTGCGCCACAGGATCGTCAGGTCCAGCCGCCACGAGCGATGCTCGATGTACCAGAGGTCGAGCTCGATGCGCTGCGCCCAGGGCAGCGCGGTCCGGCCGTTGACCTGGGCCCAGCCGGTGATCCCGGGGCGGATCGCCAGCCGTCCGAGCTCGCGCTCGGTGTACTGCGCGACCTGCCACGGCAGCGTCGGTCGAGGCCCGACGATCGCCATCTCGCCACGCAGGACGTTGACGAGGTTCGGCAGCTCGTCGAGCGACGTGCGGCGCAGGATCTTGCCCACGCGGGTGATGCGCGCGTCGCCCCGGTTGACGGCGAGGCCGGCGCCGATGTGCTCGGCGCCGTCGACCATCGTGCGCAGCTTGAGGACGTCGAACTCGTGGCCGTCCTTGCCGACGCGCCGCTGGCGGTAGATCACGCCGCCGCGCGACTCCAGGCGGATCGCGAGCGCGGCGAGCGCCAGCAGCGGCGCGGCCAGCGCGAGGGCGGTCCCGGCGACCGCGATGTCGAACGCGCGGCGGGCCATCAGCGCGTGCCCTCCGCCGGCTCCCAGCCCGCGGGCGTGCCATGGCGCAGCCAGTCCCACAGCCCGGCCGCGACCGACGCCGTCGTCAGCACGTAGTAGCGGGCGACGAGCAGCGGGCGCAGCGGCACGACGCGGGCCAGCAGCGCCGCCACGATCAGCGCGAGCTGCAGCGCCAGCGCGAGCGCGTAGAACGTGCTCGACGCGCCGAGCACGAAGCTCGCCACGAGCGCGGCCACGTGCAGGAACGGCGCCGCGTAGCGCAGCAGCCGATGCGACGCGATCATCAGCGCGTACAGCGGTGGATAGCCGCGCGGCGACAGCAGCCCGCCGCGCAGCACGATCGGCCAGGTGTGGCTCATCATCCGTCGCTTCCTCGCAAACTCCCCCTCCAGCGATGGGACCATCTTTTCCGCCGCGCGCGCCTCAGGTACGTAGACCGCGCGCCAGCCGCGCTTGACCATGTTGAACGGAAACGACAGGTCGTGCCCCATGATCGGGTCGACCTCGATGTAGGACTCCCGCCGGGTCGCGTAGATCGCGCCGTTGCCGGCCGTGATCGAGCCCAGCCTGGACTCGAGCGCGCGCAGCGCCATCTCGTAGCGCCAGTACAGCCCCTCCTGGTTGGTCGCGCCGACGGAACCGGATACGAACGTCACCTGCCCGCAGGCGTAGCCGACGGCGGGATCGGCGAACGCGCCCACCAGCAGGCGAAGCGCTTCGGGCTCCCACGTGCTGTTGGCGTCGGAGAACGCCACGATCTCGCCGCGCGATCGGGCCACCGCGGCATCCTGCGCACGGATCTTGCCGCCGCGCGGGAGGTCCAGCACGAGGTCGGCACCCGCCTGCCGCGCCTGCTGCACCGTGCCGTCCGACGAGCCGTCGCTGGCGACCACGACCTCGAGTCGGTCGCGCGGGTAGTCCAGCGCGAGCGCATTGGCGACCTTGCGTGCGATCACCGCCGCCTCGTCGTAGGCGGCGACGATCAGGCTCACGGTGGGCGGCTCCCCCGGCGCGGGCGCGATCGCCGCCGCCCGGGCGCGAGGTACTCGCGCGAGCGCTGCGAGGACGAGCGGATAGCCCAGCTGCGCGTAGACGAGCAGGCTGACGCTGAGCCAGAACACGATCTCCCAGGCGAGCACGCGCTCATTCTCTCCGAGGCGGCGTACGGCTCACCGCAACGAGTCGTACAGCCGCACGTGCGCTGCGGCGATCGCGTCCCACGAGTAGGGACCGGCGGCGGCCGCGCGGGCACCCGCGGCAAGGCGGGCGCGGGCGTCCTCGTCGCCGATGAGGCGCCGCAGCTGCTGCGCGAGGGCGAGCGGGTCGCCGGGCGCGACGAGCGCCGCCGCACCGTGCCCGGCGACCTCCGGAAAGCCGCCGACCGCGCTGAGCAGCAGGGGCCGGCCGAACGCGAGCGCGGTGAACAACACGCCGGACTGGTCGATCTCGCGGTAGGGCAGGACGACGAGGTCCGCGCGGCGAAAGAACGCCGCGACCTGCTCGTCGGCGACGAAGCGCGGCAGCCAGCGCACGGTCGGCGGCGCGGCCGCGCGCAGCGCTGAGATGTCCATCCGCGGCTTGCCGACGATCCACAGCTCGGCGTCCAGGTCGGCCGCCCGCCACGCGTCGAGCAGCACGTCGATCCCCTTGTAGGGGCGCAGCAGGCCGAAGCACAGCACGACCGGCTTGCGCACGCCGGCGAAGTCGGCGGGCAGCGGCTCCTCGCCCGCCACGTGCGTAAGGTGCTCGAACGCACCGTGCGCGATCACCGACACCTTCGACGGCGCCACGCCGAGCGTCCGCACCAGGCGGTCGCGACCGTGCTCGGAGTGCACGACGACCGCGTCGACGCGCACGTAGAGCGCCCGCTGCGCCGCGAGCTGGCCGCGGCGCGGCTCGCGCGGCAGCACGTCGTGGGCGGTCAGCACGAGCGGCCGGTCGCGTGGCAGCAGGTGCACGTCGACCGGCTGCACGGTCAGCCACTGAAAGTGCACGACGTCGGCGGCGCGGGCCGCCGTACGCGCGTAGCGCAGCATGTCCGGCACCTGCTGGACGACCTTGGCGGCGAACCGCCGCGCCGAGCCGGGCCGCGCGCCCGCGCCGCGGCGATAGAAGCGCTCGACGCGCTCGTAGCCGTCGGGAGCGGGCACGGGCCCGTAGCCGAAGCGGCTCGTCTGCAGGCGAACCTGCGCCCCCGCGCGCGCCAGGGCCGCGCACAGCGCGTGGTCGTAGGGCGGCGTGTAGGCCGAGGGATCGACGACGTCCACGCGCACGCGATGAGCCTAGAGGGGCGGCGCCCGGCGGCGGGGGCGCGGCGCTCGGTGCGGCTTCACGCATTCTTCTCACTGCCGGCCGCACCCGTGACAGACTCAATGTTCCAAATGAAGGACGACGGACATGCCAGACAGCGCTCGCACCAAGGACCGCTCGCCCGCGCAGCGGCCGCGTCGCGTGGCGCCGGGCTCGCCGCCCCGCCGGCCGGCCGCGCTGCCGCCTGACCGCGACCGCGCCCCGGAGCCGGCCCGCGAGCCCGGCCTACCGTTCTCCGCAATGGTTCGCGGGCTGCCCGCCGCGGTCGGCGCGGTCGGCTTCGCGTTCTTCGTCGTGCAGGCGGCGCTCGGCTGGGGCCTCGGCGTCGCCGGGGCCGGGCTGACGGTGCTCGTCGCGGTCATGCTGCTCGCGGTGCTCATCGTCACCGACGCGCTCGGCGGCCGCCAGGAGCCGTCAGAGGACGAGGAGCAGGGCTACGACCTCGTCGTCTGCGGCGCGGTCGCGACGGCCGTCGCGGTGGCGATCGCGTGCCTGTACCTGCCGATGCCCTGGGGCGGGCTGTGCGCGGCCGTCGTGCTCGCGGGGCTCGTGGTCGCCATGCACCTGCGCTGAGGTGGAGGTTGGGGTGCTCGCCGCTTGGCGGGGGCGCTCGGCGCTGGTGAACGGCGGCGACCGGGCGATCCCGCACCCCTTTCCTCGATGCCGCCGTTCACGAGCGCGGGCACCCAGCCCAAGCCGCCGAGCCATAGTGGCCCTCACCTCCTCCGCCCCGCCCCACACCGCCCGCGCAGCCACGACCGCTCGCGTCCCATAACGTGACGGCGTGCCCGTCGAGCTCTCCTACTGCGTCGTCAACACCGAGCAGCGCCAGCTGCTGCTGCGCTGCCTGGACGCGGTCGCCGCCGAGCAGGCGACGCTCGGGGTGCGCAGCGAGGTGCTCGTGCTCGACAACGCTTCCAACGACGGCTCGGCGAGCGCCGCGCGGCGTCACCCGGCGACGACGCAGGTCGTCGCGCTCGAGCGCCGTCGCGGCAAGGGCGAGAACGACTCCGAGCTGCTGCAGCGCGCGCGCGGGCGGCTGTGCCTGCTGCTCAACGAAGACTCCGAGCTGCTGCCCGGCGCCACCGAGCGGCTGTGCGCCGCGATCGACGCGCACGCCGACGCGGGCGCCGCCGGCGCGCGCCTGCAACGGCCCGACGGGCGCCAGCAACCGTCCGCGTGGCGCTTTCCGACGCCGCTGACCGCGCTCGTCGGGGCGCTGTTCATGCACCGCCGCTACACGGTGCAGAGCCGCGGCGAGGAGGTCTGCGAGGTCGACTGGGCGCAGTCCGCGGCGCTGCTCGTGCGCCGCGACGCGGCGAAGCAGATCGGCTGGTTCGATCCGGCGTTCTTCGTCTACTCCGACGAGGTCGACTTCTGCAAGCGGCTGCGCGACGCCGGCTGGCGCACGCTGTACGTCCCGCAGGCCGTGGCGATCCACCACGAGCAGCTGTCCACCGGCGCGGTCCCTGAGCGCCGCATCGTCGAGCTGTCGCGCAACCGCGACCGCTACATGCGAAAGCACCACACGCGCGCCGCCGCCTGGGCGGTTCGGCTACTGACGGCGTTTACCTACGCGGCGCGGTCGCTCGCGGCCGTCGTGCTGCCCGGCCACGACCCGCGCCGCTACTGGCGCCACGTGACCGCGACGCTGCGTCCCGCGCAGGGGGAGGGGCTGCGCGAGGCGGCGTCGGAGCACAACCGCGGCCGGCGGCTGTAGGGATCAGCAGGTGAGCGTCGGATCGGCGCTGAACGCGTGCGCCACGACCCCGGTTCCCGGCCTGACGAGGTAGAGCGTCGCGCCGTCGGCGGCGAGGTCGATCGCCTCGAACTCCTGCGGCGCGCCCGGCGGGCTCACGAGCCGCTCGCGCTGCAGGCAGCCACCGGTCTGACGGAAGACGACCGCCACGTTCGGGTCGCCGGCGTGCGCGGCGTCGGTCAGCGTCCAGTGCGTCGCTGCGCTCTGGATCGCCAGCCCGCGGGCGTTCTCGTCGCTGTCGCCCTCCGACGCGGCGGCCAGGAAGAAGCGCATGTCGTTGCCGCCGACCGTCTGCGAGAACGAGTATTCGAAGATGTCCGCCGCGACGGCCGCGACGCGCTGGCCGCGCAGGTCGACGGACTCGATCGCCCTGACGCCGAACTTCACGGCGTCCTTCGGCCGCGGCAGCCGCACAGGCCTGCCCGAGCCGTTCTTCGTGTAGAGCCCGGTCAGCTTCCGGTTGGCCGCCGACCCGGTGCAGAACAGGCCGTAGGCCAGCCGCGCGCGCCACTGCGACACGGCCGTGCTGATCTTGCACCGCGGGGGCTCGAGGTTGCGGAAGGTCGCGCGGCGGCCGTCGAGGTCGTCCCACAGCGACCTGCACGACGAGCTCGTGTCGCAGCGCAGGTAGGTCAGGCGCAGCTTGCCGTCGCGATCCTTGCCGAGGTCGATGGAGCGGTAGGAACGCGACTGCGGCGCGCCCTTGACGGGAGCGATCGTGCCGGCGGGGCCGCGCTGGCCACAGCCGCTGGCTGCCGAAGCGGCCGCTGACCCAGACGATCGTGCCGTCCAGCGCGGTGATCTGCCCGGCGGCGGGGTCGGGGGCGACGAGCGTGTCCTGCGCAGAGGCACTCGCGGGCAGCGCCAGGCAGACGGCGAACAGCAACGCTGGGAGCAGGTAGCGGGGCATGGCGCCATCCTCTGCGACCGGCGCGGCGCGCACCAGTCAACCCAGGGCTCGCGTGCTCACACCTCCGCGTCAGGCGGCGTGCGTGCCGACGCGCTTGTCCCAGCCGCGCGCGACGTCCTTGACGAAGCGCTTGGGCGAGCGCTTGTAGACCTTGCGCCCGAGCTTCAGCGCGCGGCGCTGCAGCGTGTCGCTGCGGCGGTCGATCACGGCGAGCAGCGATTCGCGGGCCGCCATGTCGGAGAACAGCTGCGGGTTGGCCTCGATGTAGTCGCGCAGCACGCTGAGGTCGTGGTGGTCGCCGAGCAGGTCGGCGAGGCCATGGGCGTCGCGCGCCAGGCGCTTCATCCGCTTGGGATGCGCCGGGCGCAGCAGCTCGGTGGCATGCCAGAGGTCCTTCACGCGCTTGCGGGCCTCGTGCAGGTGCTCGGCGTCTGGCTCGTCGCGGGCCGCGCGCATGAGCTTGCGCCCGCGACCGTAGACGCGCCGCAGTCCGGGCTTCACGGCGCCGAAGTCGTCTCTGGCGTAGGTCCACTGCGCGGTGCGCGCGCGGGCCTCCTCCAGGGCGTCGCGCGTCGTCACCGCGATCTCGCCGTCGTCCGCCAAGCCGGCCATCGCGCGCTGGTGGTCGTCCTGCAGGCGCGCGCGCAGCCCGGCGGTCACGCTGGGGACCAGCTCGTCCTCGTAGCGCGCCTCGAGCGACGCGAGCGTCTGGACCAGGACGTACGCGTCGCGCGCACCGGACAGCCGTCCGGCGATCATCCGCATGTGCGTGTTCTCGCGCCCGTAGGCGTCCTGGCCGATCGCGTCGCGCGACAGCCGCAGCAGCGTGCGCACGCGCTTGATCGCCTTGCGCGTGCTGTGGACGGCCTCGCTGAGCTCGCCGCGACCGGACGCGCCGGCGAGAGCGTCGGAGCTGTCGGCGAGCTGGCCGCGAGCGGCGCGGCGGACGCCGCCGGGCACCGTCTCGCCGGCACGCAGGCGGTAGCGCCGCTCCTCGCGGCTGGGGGGCTTCGGCGCCGGCGCGGGATCCTGCTCGGCGGGCGTGCCGGTGGCGGCGGCGGCGATCAGCGTGCGGCTGTCGGGGTCGGTGTCCTGCGATGTCGACGCGCTTGGCATGGAGAAGGTGATAGCCGCTCTGCGGCGGGTGCTAAACGCATAGAGCGTCCATGCGCCGGTGGCCAGGGCCAGCCGTCGAGCCCGTCATCGGCAGGAAGGCAAAGCCCGTCTGGATCGGCGAGAAGCGGAGGTCTGCTGCAGGTAGTACGTCAGGAACAGGAACACGCCGAACATGCGTCATCGTCCACTCCGCAGCGGCCCCTGCGCCGCGACGCGGAGCTCAACCGTCAGCGGATCCTCGACGCCGCGCGGACGGCGTTCGCCGAAGAGGGCCTCGGGGTGACGCTCGACGAGATCGCGCGCCGCGCGGGCGTCGGCGTCGGCACGGTGTACCGGCGCTTCGCCGACAAGGAGCAGCTCGTAGACGCGCTGTTCGAGGAACGCATGACGCAGTTCGTGCAGCTGGCCGAGAGCTGCCTCGGCACCGAGGATCCGTGGTCCGGCCTCGTGCGCTTCATGGAGCTGGCGACCGAGCAGCACGCCTGCGACCGCGGGTTCAAGGAGGTCGCGCTCGCGGGGACCCATGGCCTCAAGCGGGTCGCCCGCGCCCGCGAGCGCATGTTCCCGCTCGTCTCGCGGCTCGTGGAGCGCGCCCAGGAGGACGGCAGCCTGCGGCCCGACTTCGCGCCGACCGACGTACCGCTGATGCAGCTCATGCTCGGCTCGCTGAGCGAGTGCGCGCGCGACGTCGATCCCGAGATCTGGCGGCGCTTCCTGGGCCTCCTCACCGACGGCATGCGCACGCGGCGCGACGGGCCGAGCCCGCTCCAGCGCGCAGCGCTCGGACCCGAGCAGACGCAGAGCGCGATGCGCGCCTGGCGTCCCTCCCCGCGCTGAGCGCGGACCGCCCGGGGTAGGCCGACCGGTCATGGCGTCCCGGGCCCAGTTCGCGCTGTTGCTGTCGGTCGTGCTGTCGATCGGGGCGATCGCGGCGGGGCTGTACATCGCGATCAACCGCGACTGCAACGCCGCCGGCGTCTGCGGCGACGACGCCGTCGCGTTCGTGGTGGGCATCCCGCTCGTCCTGCTCGGCGCGGGGATGCTGGCCGGCGCCGCGTTCGGCTGGACGCGCGCGCCGGGGCTCAGCGCGCAGGTCTCCTCGCTCATCTGGGCCTGCGTGCTGCTGCTCGTCGCCGGCGCGATCGGCGGCGCCGCCAACGTGCTGGGCATCCTGCTCGCCGTGATCGCGGTGCTCATGGGAGCGCTCAGCGTCTGGGTCCCCCGCTAGCGGGGGCGCCGGCCGCGCAGCGCGGCGCGCACGGCCGCCAGCTCGGCGGGTCGCGCGAAGCGCGTCAGCGCGAACAGCAGCGGCAGCGCGGCGAGCGTCAGTCCGCGCGTGACGAAGCCGCCCGCGCCCGCCGTGGGCAGCAGCAGCTCGCCCGCCACGCTGAGGCACGCCAGCAGCACGACCGCGTGGGTCAGGCGGCCCCACTCGAACGGCACCGCGAACAGCCGCCGCGTCAGCAGGTGCAGCACGGCGAGCATCGCGGCGTAGGAGACGACGAGCGCGATGCCGGCGCCGACGATCCCCAGCGGCTCGACGAGCACGACGAGCACGAGGCCGTTGGCGACGACGCCCGCCAGCGCGGCCGGGAAGGTG
>Ga0136614_10002763_pt1 | contig 11034 bp, 6 predicted proteins | sample AntDrymUQ2792106_2_FD_106643 | JGI IMG/M metagenome (GOLD analysis project Ga0136614, IMG submission 106643) | Polar desert sand microbial communities from Dry Valleys, Antarctica - metaG UQ279 (21.06) | ecosystem: Environmental > Terrestrial > Soil > Desert | place: Antarctica: Dry Valley... | reverse complement strand
CTGGGCCTGGGAGTCCACGGCGGGCGCCCCGAACAGGCTGCCGGAGAGAGCGAGGATCCGGTCCGGCTCGGCGACCAGCAGGTCGGTCGCGAACGAGCTCGCGGCGGCGAGGTGGGCCATGCGTCGAGCGGCCTGTGGATCCGCGGCGAGCGCGTCCGCGGGCCCCGACCGGTCCCCCACCGCCTCCGCGATCCGCTCGAGGCGGACGAGGGCGGCATCCGGGTCGGCGGCGAGCGCGAGCGCGGGCGCCATCACGGGGAACACATGCGAAAGGACCTTGCCGATCCGCGTGGCTGGATCCACCAGTCGCTGCAACGACTCGTATGCGCGAGACGGCTGCGCGAACCCGAGCCCGGCCAGGAGCTCCTCGGTCGCCTCGCGGTCGTGCCCGGGTGCGGGCTGGACCGGGCCGGCGAACGCCTCGAGGAGCGGTCGGTAGAAGAGCCGCTCATGGATCCCTCGGACGAGGTCCGTCGTGCGGTCGTACTCTGCCTGGAGCGCGTCGGCGCCGGCGAGCCCGAGCGACCGCGCCACCGTCGTGCGCGCGTGCCGGTCGCCCGGGAGGTCGTGCGTCTGGAGGTCGCGCACCATCTGCAGCCGGTGCTCCAGTCGCCGCAGGAACCGGTAGGCGTCGGCGAGAGCGTCGGCGTCCTCGTGCGCCACGTAGCCCTCCTCGGCGAGCGCGGCGAGCGCGTTGAGCGTGTTCGGTTCGCGCAGGCGCTGGTCCCTCCTGCCGTGGACGATCTGCAGGAGCTGCACGGCGAACTCGACGTCACGGATCCCGCCGCGGCCGCGCTTGACCTCGGTGAGCTCCTTGCCGCGGCGCCGGATGTACTCCTCGAGTCGAACCTTCGTACGCCGGACGTCGTGGATCGCGGCCTCGTGCAGGTCCTTCGGATACACGAACTCGGCGACACCTTCGACGAAGACCTCGCCGAGGGCCCGGTCCCCCGCGGCGGCTCGGGCTTTGATCATCGCCTGGCGCTCCCAGGTTGCGGCCTCGCGTTCGTAGTAGACGAGCGTCGCGGGCAGGGAGCGAACCAGGGTCCCAGCGCGACCCCCCGGCCGGAGCGTCAGGTCGACCCGGAGGGCGACACCCTCGGACGTGGGGTCGGAGAGGTCGGCGATGAGGTTGGCGGCCGTGGTCTCCGTGATGTCCTCGCCCAAGTCTTCGCGATGGAGCAGCAGGAGGTCGACGTCGCTCGCGTAGTTGAGCTCTCGCCCGCCGAGCTTGCCGAGCGCGACGACGGCGTATCCGTCGGGGCATGCGTGCGCGAGGCACGCGTCGGCGACGTCGCTGATCTCACCGACGATCTCCTCGAAGGGGGCGCCGCCGAGGTCGCGGGCGGCGATCCTAAGCATCGCGCGTCGCCGGAACCGGCGGAGGCCTGCGGTGGTGCCGTGGGTCATGCAGTCCCTCGCGAGCTCGGCGTCGAGCTTCTTCCGATCCCTCGCGCCCACGTCCGTCAGCGCCTCGATCTCTTCCGGGTGACGGACCAGCAGATCGCTCGCCGCGGTCGAGAACCCGAGCAACCGTGACGCGACCGGCAGGACTTCTGGCCGGCCCAGGACCTCGCGGGCGTGAGCGTCCTCCCCGACCCGGGAGAACGCAACCCTCGCGAGCTCAGGGTCGGGAGCGTCCGCGAACGTCCGGCCGAGGATCTCGGGCGTGAGCACCTCGGCATCGTAGCCAGGGGTCGACTCCGCGCTTGACGCGGAAAAGCCAGGTTGTTAAGATGTCAGACGAACGTCTTATGTTCGTCGGACATCGAAAGGAAACCCACGTGCCGCTCATCCCCATCCGCGACCTCGCCCGCCGAACCCGAGAAGTGCTTGATGAGGTCGAGCGGACGGGAAGGGTCACGATCGTGACACGACAGGGCCGACCGGCTGTCGCACTGGTCCCTATCGACTCCGCCGATCTGGAGGACTTCGTGCTGGCAAGCGCACGGGACTACCTGGCGGCGATGACCGAGGCGGAAGCTGATCTATCCCGGGGACGAACACGTCCCCTCGAGGAGTTAGGCGCACGCCCCGAGGCCGCCGGAAAGCCGGGTTCGGGTGGTCAGCGCAAGCCGATCACCGCTCGCTCAAGCTCCCGTCGGTGAACGATCCGCGCGATCAGGTAGCCGCTCTCCGCTCCGAGCGCGTCGGCTTCTCCCTGCTCCAGAGCTCTGAAGAGGATCCGGTAATCTCCGATCCGCAGCCGAAGCCAGGGTGAGCGGCCGCGGAGCGCGACGATATCGGCGCTCGCGGGCGGAGCTTCGGGGTCTAGGATCTCTGAGAGTTCGGCAGCCACGTCTCGAGCTGCGCCGCGGAGGCCTCGCAGATCCCGTTGTGCGCGGCGGGAGAGTTCGATACGTCCCACCGGCCGAAGTCAACCGTCGGGGTGCGACAGAGAAGGTTCAGCCGTCGTCCACGATAGCGTCAGCTTCGATCTCAACGCGCCAGCGAGGTCGACAAAGCCGGAGCGAAGATTAACTCCCGCGTAACAGCCCCCAGGCGTCCGCCACATACCCTCGATGACATGGCGCTCTCCGCGGAATCCGAATACGTGCTGCGCACGATCGAGGAGCGGGGGATCCGGTTCGTCCGTCTCTGGTTCACCGACGTGCTCGGGTTCCTGAAGGCGTTCACGATCACCTCGCAGGAGCTCGAGGGAGCCCTCACCGAGGGGATGGGCTTCGACGGCTCCTCGATCGACGGGTTCGCCCGCATCCAGGAGTCCGACATGGTCGCCCTCCCCGATCCGTCCACGTTCCAGATGATCCCGTGGAAGACGGAGCACGCGGTCGCGAGGATGTTCTGCGACATCATCGAGCCGGACGGCACGCCGTTCGCCGGCGACCCGCGCGGCGTCCTCAAGCGCCAGGTCGCTCGCGCGGCGGAGAAAGGGTTCACGTTCTACGTGGGCCCGGAGCTCGAGTACTTCTACTTCAAGTCGCTCGAGGACCCGCAGTTCCTCGACCAGGGCGGCTACTTCGACGAAACACCGCTCGACGTGGCCACCGACTACCGCAAGCGGACCGTGCACTACCTCGAATCGATGGGGATCCCGGTCGAGTACGTCCACCACGAGGTCGCGCCGTCACAGCACGAGATCGACCTCCGTTACACCGACGCCCTCACGATGGCCGACCAGGTGATGACGTACCGCCTCACCGTGAAGGAGGTCGCGCACGAGTTCGGGATCTACGCGACCTTCATGCCGAAGCCGGTCGCCGGCGTGAACGGCTCGGGCATGCACACGCACCAGTCGCTGTTCGAGGGCGACCGCAACGCGTTCTTCGACGCCACCGACGAGTACCACCTCTCGAAGACGGCGAAGTCCTACATCGCCGGACTGCTCCGCCACGCGCAGGAGATCACGCTCGTCACGAACCAGTGGGTGAACTCCTACAAGCGGCTCGTTCCGGGGTTCGAGGCGCCCGTATACGTGTGCTGGGCTCGCCGGAATCGCAGCGCCCTCGTCCGGGTCCCGATGTACAAGCCGGGCAAGGAAGGCGCGACGCGGATCGAGTACCGCTCGCCCGATCCCGCGTGCAATCCGTACCTCGCGTTCTCGGCGATGCTCGCGGCCGGGCTCGCGGGGATGGAGGGCGAGTACGAGCTCGCGCCGGAGGCCTCGAACAACATCTACGAGATGACCGAGCACGAGCGAGAGGTCGCGGGGATCAAGTCACTTCCCGAGGACCTCATCGAGGCGATCCACCTGGCGGAAGGGTCGGAGGTGCTCCGAGAGGCGCTCGGGGACCACGTGCTGGAGTTCCTCCTGCGCAACAAGCGGGAGGAGTGGGACTCCTACAAGTCACAGGTGTCCCCCTACGAGCTCGAGCGCTACCTCCCGGTCCTTTAGCCGCGTCTCACCTTAAGGACTAGCCGCCTCCGATTGACGCCATAGGTCGAATGGGGGATGATTCCCGTTCTGGTCTGGGGTGCACCGGACCTCCGGAATATGCGGCACCACCAGGGGGTGGATCTCAGTGAAGTCAAGGAACGTCCGTTTCACGACAGCGCTCGTCACTTTCGGTCTCTTCGTCGCGCTCGCAGGCCTGATCGCTCCGACAGCCCTGGGAGCCTCGGGATACACGTTCGTCTTCCTCACCCAACCGCAGGATGCCGAGGTCGGCGAGACCATCACGTCGACCAGGCTCGACGATGGGACCTCCTCCGTGCAAGTGAAGCTCGTTGACGGATCAGGCGCCACCGTCACCAACAGCAAGTCGCTGGTGACGTTCACGCTCGCGACCGGACCCGGCCTTGCCCCCGGAACCCTTCAGGTGATCGCGCAGCCCCTCGTGAACGGGATCGCGACCTTCGGTCCGGGCAGCCTCAAGATCCTCACGGAGAACGAGCCTCAGTTCACGGACTATCGGCTCATCCCCCGAACCACGAAGAACCCGCTGATCACAGGCGTCCCTTCGGAACCGTTCGACATCTGGGAGGACGGAGAGGCGTGTAGCGCGGGCGGTCCCGCGTGCGAAGCCTTCTTGCGGGGAACCGACGGCGATCACTACTCGCTGTCCGCCGACGGGACGTTGGGCGCGAGCGAGCTCGTGGACGTTCTCCCGGAGCTCACCTGCCCCGGGCAGAGAGTTGTCTTCACGAACAGGGTCTTCTCCTACGCGACCACGGAGACCGACGGCGTGACCGACCAGCCGGTGCTCCTCCGCAGCATCATCACGAAGGCGGAGTGGAGGGCAGCCGCGAGCAACGGACAAGCACATGCGGACTGGTGCATCGGGCTTCCGGACCCGGGGCCGTGGGAGAACAACGGAGCCTCGTATCGCGCCGTGGACTTCAACGGCACAGCGCTGGGTGGGATCCTCTACGTCGCGCTGGCACCCAATTGTCCGGTGGCGAACCCGTCGGCATCCGCGCCGTGCATCGTGAGCCAGAACCCGGACGGGAACGGCGGGAACGTCACGATCGGGTGGCTGACCGGCGGAGACCCGCCGCGCCGCACCTGATTTCGCCTGACGACCTGCGGAAACTCTAAGCCCGGCCCTTTCGGGGCCGGGCGTAGACTCGTGCGGTGCAGACCTGTCCGAGTTGCGGTGAGGAGAACCCGGATCGGTTCCGCATGTGTGGCATGTGCGGCGCCCAGCTCGCCGCCGTCGAGGTCGTTCCGGAAGAGGTCCGAAAGACCGTCACGGTCGTCTTCTCCGACCTGAAGGGTTCCACGTCCCTGGCGGAGCGACTGGACACCGAGGCCCTTCGCGAGGTCCTGAACCAGTACTTCAACACGATGCGGACCGTCCTGGAACGGCACGGTGGGACGGTCGAGAAGTACATCGGCGACGCGATCATGGCGGTCTTCGGGCTGCCGCAGCTCCACGAGGACGACGCGCTCCGCGCGGTCAGGGCGGCTGCCGAGATGCAGGAAGAGCTCGTTCGTATCAACTCCGGGTTCGAGGAGATCTACGGCATCCGGCTCGAGAACCGAACGGGTGTCAACACCGGTGAGGTGGTGGCCGGCGACGTGAGCGTCGGTCACAGGCTGGTGACCGGTGACACCGTGAACGTGGCGGCGCGCCTCGAGCAGAACGCGCCCACGATGGAGATCCTCCTCGGGGAGAAGACGTACCGACTGGTCAAGGACGCGATCGAGGCGGAGGAGGTCGAGCCGCTCGAGCTGAAGGGCAAGTCAGAGCCGATGCCGGCCTATCGCCTCGTCTCCGTCGGCCACCAAGAGGAAGGCGTGGCCAGGCACCTCGATGCACCGATGGTCGGCCGGGAAGACGAGCTGGAGGTGCTCAACGGCGCCCTGGCCCGCGCGATCGACACCAAGAGCTGTCACGTGGTGACCGTCGTCGCACCGGCCGGGACCGGTAAGTCCCGACTGCTCCAGGAATTCATCGCACAGTCCGACGCCCGGGCGGTGCAGGGGCGGTGCCTATCGTACGGAGAGGGTTTGACGTTCTGGCCGCTGGCCGAGATCGCGCGGACCGCGGCAGGCATCGGCAACGACGACCCGGCGGCCGACGCGCTCCAGAAGCTCTCGACGCTGCTCGGAGACGCGGGGAGCGACGTGGCGGATCGACTCGCCGGGGCGATCGGCCTGTCGCCGGCGACGTATCCCGTGGAAGAGACCTTCTGGGCCGCTCGGCGTTTCCTCGAGCTCATGGCGGCGGGCAAGCCCTTGATCGTGCTGATCGACGACATCCACTGGGCGGAGCGGACGTTCCTCGACCTGATCCGGTCGGTCGCCACCACCCTCACGGGGGTGCCCGTCGTGCTCGCCTGCTCGGCGCGTCCCGACCTCTTCGACACGCACGCCGACTGGGGCGAGGAGTCCGAGCGGCATCACGTACTCGTCCTGCAGCCGTTGTCCGATGACGAGAGCGTGGAGGTGGCCGAGCACCTCCTGGGAAGCGCCGACCTCGACCCGGCGGTGAAGACGAAGATCGTCGAGGCCGCCGAGGGCAACCCGCTCTTCGTCGAGCAGATGCTCTCGATGCTCCTCGACGACGGGATCCTGGAACGCGATGACCACGACCGGTGGATCCTGATCCGGGACGTGGGCGCCATCACGATCCCGCCGACGATCCAGGCGCTCCTGTCCGCACGTCTCGACCGGCTCGGCCCGATCGACCGCGTGGTCGTCGAACGAGCCGCGGTGATCGGCCAGGTGTTCTTCCGGGGAGCCGTCGAGGATCTCTCGCCGGACGAGGTCCGCCGCCACGCCGGCGAGAGCCTCCGGAGTCTCACGCACCGGGAGCTGGTGCAGCCGCACGAATCGAGCTTCGCCGGCCAGGAGGCCTACCGGTTCATGCACATCTTGATCCGCGAAGCCGCCTACCACGGGCTCCTCAAGCGGACCCGCGCGGACCTGCACGTGCGGTTCATCGACTGGCTCGAGCGTGTGGCCGCCGACCGCGTCTTGGAGTTCGAAGAGATCCGCGGCTACCACCTGGAGCAGGCGTTCTTCACGCTCCAGCAGCTCACGCCGAACGACGAACAGGTCTGGCAGATCGGCGTCCGTGGAAGCGGCTATCTCTCAGCGGCTGGGCGCCGGGCGCTCGCCCGTGGAGACATCCCGGCGGCGGCGAACCTGTTGCGGCGGGCCTCGACGCTGCTGCCTCCCGGACACCCCGAGCGTCCGCGGCTCCGCCTCGACGCCGCCGAGGCCCTCACCGAGCAGGGCGGGTTCGCCGAAGCCGAGGCCTTGCACCAAGCGGCGATCGAGGAGGCGCGCGAGCTCTCCGACCGTGTGCTGGAGGCGACAGCGCTGATCCAGGAGATGGAGCTCCGCTACACGATCGACCCTGAGGCGGTCGCCGAGACCGTCGTCGGCGAGGTCGAGGCTCTCCTCCCCGAGCTCGAGACTTTGGAGGCGCACGACGGGCTCGCACGCGCGTGGCGGCTGATCATGTTCGTCCGGGAGATGGGCCTGCAGTGGGGCGATTCGGAGGCCGCCGCGCAGCTGACCCTCGACCACGCGAGGCTCGCGGGGAACCGGCGGATGGTCGGGCGGGCGATCCCCTCGCTCGGCTACTGCGCCCTCAGCGGTCCGACTCCTGTGCCCGAGGCGATCGAACGCTGCCGCGCGCTGCTCGAGGAGGTCAGCGGCGATCGGAAACCCGAGGCGCTGCTCGAAGCCGCGCTCTCCCACCTCGAGGCCATGCGCGGGAACGTCGAGGAGTCGCGGGCGCTGTACCGCAGGAGCAGGGCGATGCTCGAAGAGCTCGGCTGGACCTTCCTCGCCGCACAGACCTCGTTCGACTCGGGACCGGTCGAGATGCTCGCGGGCGACCTGCTGGCCGCGGAGACGGAGCTGCGGCGCGACTACGACACGCTCGAGCGGATGGGTGAGACGAACTACATCTCCACGACGGCCGCGCTGCTGGCGGAGGTGCTCTACCGGCAGGGAGACCTCGAAGGGGCCGAAGAGCGCACCCGGATCAGCGAGGAGCTGGCGGCCCGGGATGACGTGTCATCGCAGTTCCGCTGGCGAGGCGTGCGCGCGAAGATCCTGGCCTCACGCGGTCAGGCATCCGAGGCGGAGAAGCTCGCCCACGAGGCCGTCGAAGTCATCCGGGCGTCGGATGACCTCAACTCACAGGGCGACGCGTTGATCGACCTCGCGGAGGTGTTGCGCCTCGCGGGCCGCCCCGCCGAAGCGGTGGAGGCGGCCCGCGACGCACTGGATCTCTTCGAGGCGAAAGGGAACACGGTGTCGGCGGCGCTCGCGCGCGCGACCGTGCAGGAGCTTTCGTCGGCGGGCGTCAGCTGACGACGATCCGGCCGCACATCCCGGAGCAGACCCCATTCGTGACGCTCCCGTGGATCGTGCAGAAGTAGCGGAAGGTGCCCCTCCGGTTGAACGTACGAGGAACCGATGTTCCGTTCGGCAGGTTCCGGAAGTAGCTCCAGTTCGACCCTCGTGACTTGACGTTGTGTGATCCGTCGACCGCTCGCCACCGGATGGTCATTCCGGGCACGATCGACCTCGTCTGTGGGCTCCAGACGAAGCGAGTGCCGTTGAAGACCCCTCGCACGCCGACCGTGACGGCGTCGGCGATCCCCGAGGTCCCGAAGGTCAGGCCGGCGGCCAACCCGAGCGTCACGATCGCCTTACCTCTCACTCTGGTCATCCTCCTTCGCGTCGGGGGTAGTACGGCTCGGTGGAAGCGGCGGATTGCGCGCTGTCACGGGCTGGCGCTACAGTGGCCGTATGACCGAGAAGCCGCGTACCCCTGCGCTGCAAGAGGCCGCGAAGCGCCGGAGAACCCTTCACGAGGCGCTGGTCGGCCTCGAATTCGCCATCTCCTCCCCCGCCGCCGGCAGGATCCCCGATTGGACGGGGCTGGTCACGAAAGAGATCACGGCCGTCCGAGACGCCTGGGAGCAGCACGTCGACGGCACCGAGAAGCCGGGCGGGCTTTACGAGGAGATCGTGACCACGTCGCCGCGCTTCTCCGGCACGGTCGACCGCCTCCGCAACGAGCACCCGGAGATCACCGAGGCCGTCGGGCAGATGCTCGCGCGACTCGAGCAGGTCGAGATCGGCGGACTCCCCTGGCCGCTCGAGGACGCTCGAGACGACCTCCAGCGCTTCATCGGTCGGATCATCCGCCACCGTCAGAAGGGGGCCGACCTCGTGTGGGAGGCGTACAACGTGGACATCGGCGGCCCCGAGTAGTCAGCCTCTGTTCGGTGCGAACCTCCCACCGTCCGCACCTCGAGGACCTCGCGCTACGCTGATGTCGTGCCTCGCATCGCGCTCGGCCAGCTGAACCTCACCGTCGGCGACCTCGCCGGCAACGTCGAGAAGATGGCGGCGGCGGCGGCCCGGGCGACCGAGGCCGCAGCCGAGCTCGTGTGCTTCCCGGAGCTCTCGATCACGGGCTACCCGCCGGAGGACCTCGTGCTCCGCCCGGAGTTCGTCCGCGACAACCTCGCCGCGCTGGACGAGCTTGCCGCCAAGACGGTCGACGCGTGCCCGGTGGTCGCGGGGTTCGTGGACCGGACCGAGCGCGGGCTCCACAACGCGGCCGCATACCTTGCCGGAGGCGAGGTCCGCGTCCGCTACCACAAGATCGTTCTGCCCAACTACGGGGTCTTCGACGAGAAGAGGTACTTCGTGCCCGGCGAACGGACCGAACAGATCTCGGTGGGTGGCATCTCCGTGGGACTGTCGGTGTGCGAGGACGTCTGGCAGCCGGGACGGCCGTTCTCGGACTACGCAGGCGTCCCACTCGTCACGAACATCAACGGGTCGCCGTACCACCGGCGCAAGCTCGAACAGCGACTCGCGGTCCTGCGCGACCGAGCGCGCGAGTTCGGCGGTTGGATCGTCTACGTGAACGCGGTCGGCGGCCAAGACGAGATCGTCTTCGACGGCGGCTCGCTGGTGATGGGCCCGGACGGAGAGATCGCGAGCCGAGCGCCGTTCTTCGAGGAGGATCTGCTCATCGTCGACATCGACGAGACGACCGCCGGTGCCGAGCGAGACTCGGTGTGGTCCGAGCCACCAGAGTCGATCTTCCGAGCGCTGGTCCTCGGCCTTCGGGACTACGTCGGCAAGAACGGGTTCGACGACGTGGTTCTGGGACTCTCCGGCGGGATCGATTCGGCATTCGTGACCGTCCTCGCGGTCGACGCCCTCGGACCGGATGCGGTGCGAGCCCTCGCGATGCCCTCGCCGTACTCGAGTCCCGAGAGCGTCGAAGACGCCGCGGACGTCGCCTCCCGACTCGGCATCCGGCTCGACGTCACCTCGATCGAGGAGATCTTCGACGCCTATGGCTCGACGCTCCGGCCGCTCTTCGAAGGCCGTCCCGAGGATGTCGCGGAGGAGAACCTCCAAGCGCGCGTCCGTGGGAACCTGCTGATGGCGATCTCGAACAAGTTCGGCTCGCTCGTGCTCGCCACCGGGAACAAGAGCGAGTACGCGGTCGGCTACGCGACGTTGTACGGGGACATGGCCGGCGGTTTCGCGCCCATCAAGGACGTGCCGAAGACGCTCGTCTACGAGCTCTGCCGCTGGCGGAACGACACCGGGCCGGGTGAGCCGATCCCGGAACGGGTGATGACGAAGCCGCCGTCGGCGGAGCTCCGACCCGATCAGAAGGACACGGATTCCCTCCCGCCGTATGACGTTCTGGATCCGATCGTCGAGTCCTACGTCGAGGACGACCTGGGTGTGGAGGAGATCGTGGCGCGGGGTCATGATCGCGCTACGGTCGACCGCATCATCCGGATGATCGACCGGACCGAGTACAAGCGGCGCCAAGCGGCCCCCGGGATCAAGATCACGCCGAAGGCGTTCGGCCGTGATCGCCGGATGCCGATCACGAACCGTTACGTGGATTGATCCGGAGCTTCTGCTAGGCGATCCAGGCGCTGCCCGTGGTGCCGACGACCTCCCAGCCGTCGGTCTTCTTCTCGAGCAGGTAAGTCGTTCCGCCGCCGCAGAGTCCACCGCATCCGAAGCTCCCGCCGACCTCGACCCCGTCACCACTCTCCGCGATCGTGCCGAGCCGAAGGACGATGGTCTCGGGGGCGCCGGTCATCCAGTCTTCGTCGTAG